>UMLL01045960.1_pt1 | contig 99414 bp, 74 predicted proteins | sample 1966591 | NCBI WGS metagenome assembly UMLL01 (sample SAMEA4836200, study PRJEB28245) | human gut metagenome | biome: gut microbiome; material: fecal sample | place: Denmark | collected 2008 | reverse complement strand
GTCTGTAGCACTTCGTGAGGGAAGTCGCGGATTTGAGGTATTCCAGTATTAGTTTCTGACATACCAGCACATAAAGAGGTATTAAGTTATGAGAATATTTTAGGTGGCTATTTATTTAAAAATGAATCAGATTTACTGTCAATACTAGAAAAATACTTGAAGGGACATCTGAACATCAAAAAATATACTCCTGTTGCTAATCAGATTATTCATCAGAAATTTTTGTGTCAAATACAAATTGAAAAAATTAAAAATCTTTTATTATGAGTTTTCTTTCAATATATTTATGGATAAGAAAACATCTACTAAAGATAGATGATAGAAGCCAACTGGAAATAGCTATATCAAATGGCCTTAAAATAGGTGAAAATTGTCATATCTTGGGAGAATGTATCATAGACCCAGGGCATTGCTGGTTAATATCAATCGGTGATAATGTTACACTAGCTCCACGGGTTCATATTTTAGCACATGATGCCAGTACCAAACGTATATTAGGTTATACGTTGATTGGACGTGTTACTATTGGAAATAATGTTTTTATTGGAGCTGGAAGTATCATATTACCAAATGTAAAAATAGGAAATAATGTAATTGTAGGAGCCGGTAGTGTTGTATCACGGACAATTCCAGATAATAGCGCAGCATTAGGGACGCCTGCAAGAATCATATGCAGCTATGAGGAATTCGTTGAAAAAAAGAAAAAACTATTCAATGAAACTCCACATTATTCAGAAGAATATGTAATTGGTAACATTACTGAAGAGAGAAAGGAACAAATGATTGAAGAACTCTCTGATAAGATAGGATTTGTTATATGATAAGTATCATTATTCCTGTATACAATGTATCTCAATATTTAAATGAATGCATCCAGTCTGTGGTAAATCAATCGTATAATGATTTTGAGTGTATTCTGATTGATGATGGCTCTTCCGATGGCAGTGAAATAATATGTGACCAATGGGAACAAAAAGATTCAAGAATAAAGGTAATTCATCAACCCAATCAGGGGGGGGCTACAGCACGAAACAGGGGAATAACAGAAGCTCTAGGTGAATACATAGCTTTTATTGACAGTGATGACTGGATAGATTCTGATTATTTATACCAATTAGTTCAACCTATTGAAAAATACAATGTTGATTTAGTGGTTTGTGGCTTACAACAGCATTATAGTGATGGAACTTCCAAGAATTATTCATATAAAACAGGAATAATAAAGATTGAGCAACAATTTATTAACGAATTTACCGATATCAACAAAAAGTTCCTACTATTTGGCCCGGTCATCAAATTATACAAAAGAACAATCATCCAAAAACATAATATACATTTTCCACCAACATACTCTTATGGAGAGGATCTGCTCTTCAATTATAACTATCTAGAATATGTAAAAGCAGTATATATTGTTGACCAATGCATTTATCATTATCGTATTATAGGAAATGGAACGCTATCATCCATAAAAAGAATCAATCAGTTTGAAATTGATTATGCACAGTGGAATATTTTAAAAGATTTCTTTTACAAAAAAAATCTATGGAATGATTATAGCATCTCCTACTTGTATCATCGATTATGGTGGTGTATGTATGATGCGATATTATCTTTTCCCGAGCGTCTCAAAGGGAAATCAACAATATACAAATTACGGTATGTTAAACAAATAGTCAGCATAAAAGAAGTCAAACAATTACCTCAATATATAAAGGATATACATGTGCCTCTATGGATAAAACTATGTATCTGCCAAAGAATGTATATACTTTTATGGGGTATAATAGCATTAAAACATGAAATTAGTATTATATCCACATGGTGGAAGCGGTAATCACGGATGTGAAGCTATTGTTCGGTCTACCTGTAAGATAACTCAAGCGGATATTACACTTTTTTCCGCATCTCCCGAAGAAGACAAAAAAGTGGGATTGGATGCGATATGTAATGTAAAACTCGATCACTATCCTATATCTCGTTTTAGCTTACAATATCTCAAAGCTGTTTTTCAAGCTAAAGTTTATGGTGACCAAACAGCTTATGACCGTATTTATTTCTCTCCGGTATTGACAGCTGCTAAAACAGCCGATTATATGCTCTCTATCGGAGGAGATAATTATTGTTATGGAGTTCCAACATTCATCTATTTGGTTAATAAAGAAATCCGAAAAAAGGGAGGAAAAACAATATTATGGGGATGCTCCGTAGAGCCGGAAAGCATAAAAGGAGGAATGCTAGAAGATTTACAAGGATATACCCATATTATTGCCCGGGAAAGCATTACTTATGAGGCAATGGTAAAAAATGGATTGAAACAAACTATGCTTATCCCTGATCCGGCTTTCCAGTTAAACCGAATTGACTTGCCTTTACCCAAAAACTTCATTGAAGGAAATACGGTTGGCATTAATGTAAGTCCCATGATTATTGGTCTTGAAAGCAATCAAGGTGTGACATTACAAAACTATATAGAATTAATCAATTATATCATTAACCAGACAGATATGCAAGTTGCATTAATTCCGCATGTAGTATGGAGTCACAATGATGACCGGATTCCTTTAAACATATTGTATGACAGATTCAAAGATACCGGACGTATCTGCATGATTGACGATCATACAGCTGAAGAACTGAAAGGATATATTGCCCGTTGCAGATTTATGATTGCTGCACGTACACACGCTTCTATTGCTGCCTATTCTACACAAGTGCCGACTTTGGTTATAGGTTATTCAGTTAAAGCACGTGGAATAGCTCGCGATTTATTTGGCAACGAAGAACATTATGTATTACCTGTACAATCATTACAAAAAGAAGATGAATTGGTACAAAGATTCCAATGGCTACAGGCACACGAGAAGGAGATAAGACAACATTATCAAGCATTCATGCCCCAATACATAGGTAAATTGAATGAATTAAAGACAAAATTAAATGAGCTCTTATGATTCAACTCATTGATAAAAAAAGTTGTGTTGGATGCGGAAATTGCGCAATAGTTTGCCCTAAAAATTGCATCACAATGCAAACAGATGAAGAGGGTTTCTTATATCCTGCTATTACAAATAAAGATTGCATAGACTGCCATTTATGCGAAAAGTCTTGCCCCGTACTACAAGAAATTACTTATATCACACACACTACCCATAATTGGTCAGGAGCTTATCACCTACAGGAAGATATCTGCTTAAAAAGTTCTTCGGGAGGTGTTTTTTATGAATTAGCCAAATACGTTTTACAAAAAGAAAAAGGATATGTATGGGGAGCAGCCTTTGTGTCCCACTATAAAGTAGAACATATTTCCATAAACCAAATATGTGATTTATGGAAATTGCAAAAATCCAAGTATGTCCAATCAGATGTAACCCATGCATTTCCTCTTGTAAAAGAACAGCTGAAACAATCGAAAAAAGTACTTTTTTCCGGTACTCCTTGTCAAATCAAAGCTCTTCATCTCTATTTAAAACAGGTATATAAAAATCTGATTACTGTAGAAGTCGTATGTCATGGGGTTCCCAGCCCATTGATTCTTGAGAAGTATATGAAATCTCAGGATATCATTCAGATAGATTTTCGCAAAAAAGACAGAGGTTGGTATAATTATGATCTCTGTTTGACCTATGCCAATCAACGAAAAAAACAGATGAGAGCAGCTGATAATCTTTATATGAAGGGATTTTTACAGGATCTTTATAACCGTCCTTCTTGTACAGCATGTCCTGCCAAGTCTGGAAAAAGTCATGCAGATATAACCTTAGGAGATTTGTGGGGAGTAGAAAGTTTTGCTTCCGATTTATATTATAATAAAGGGGTTTCACTTATCGGATTACATAGTTTCCAAGCCGAACAAATATGGAAAGAAATTAAATCTTTTTATGTTACTCGACAGATAGATTACCAACAAGCCTTAGCTGGAAATCCATGTTTGGAAAAGAGTATTCCTGCTGCTCCTCTGCGTAATGAATTCTTTCAATTGTTTCAAACAAAAGGAATTCAAAAGGCACTTCAGAAATATGCAAGTGAAAAACTGTCATTTACACAAAGAATAAAGAAAATCCTTTTAAATGTATGGAATACAAGTTGGAATATAGCTTTAGCAATACGTGAACAAATATATCAGATAATTGATTATTTCTATACAATATTTCATCCAGCCCCTAAGGTAATAAGTATTCAAGATACATTAAAAATAATTTTAGAAACGCATTGCTCTGTAAGTAGATTCGGAGATGGCGAATTAAAATTTATAGCAGGATCAGAAACATGGTTTCGGAAAAAAGAAAGAGCACTACAAAAAGGACTAATCCGTGTTCTTCGCAACGAACAGCCTAATTTAATGGTCTGCATTCCTCCTATCTTTAGTTCTCTCGAAGCATTGACGCAACATGACCGTACTTATTGGCAATCACATATAGCTCGAACCCGCAAAACATGGTATCAATATCTTAACCGGAAAACGACCTACTACAATGCCTTTATCAGCCGATGCTATATGCCTTATCAAGATAAAAGCCAAGCTAATCAGTATTTTGGTTTATGGAAACAGGTTTGGGAAAATAAAGATTTGCTTATCATTGAAGGAGAAAAGACCCGTTTAGGAGTAGGAAATGATCTTTTTGATAATGTACATAGCATCAAAAGAATCCTATGTCCTAACGTACAGGCTTTTCAATACTATCAGCAACTGTTAGACGAAGTATTAAAATATGATACTCATCATTTAATACTATTAGCAGTGGGACCTACTGCTACTATATTAGCAGCTGACTTGTCTACCCGGGGATATCAGGCTATTGATATTGGCCATATAGATATTGAATATGAATGGAGCCGCATGCATGTTACCCATAAAGTTCCGGTAGAAAATAAGTTTGTCAATGAAGCAGGTGCAGGTGTTGGCGTAGGAGATATTAATGATATAAAATATAAAAATGAAATTGTATGCCGATTTTAAGCGTAATCATACCAGTATACAACGTATCTTTTTATTTAGAAGAATGCCTAAGTTCTGTCGTGCATCAGTCATTACAAGATATAGAAATTATCTGTATCAATGATGGATCGACAGATAATTCTTTAGAAATTCTAAAGAAATGGGGGAAAAAAGACAATAGAATAGTGATCTTAAATCAGGAAAATAAAGGCGTCAGTGCGGCTAGAAACGAAGGTCTAAAAATAGCAAAAGGCAATTATATCACTTTTGTAGATGCCGATGATATGGTATGCCCCAACATTTATTCTAGTTTAATACCTAAAATGCAGATTTATGAATTAGATGCTTATATATTTGCTTTTAAAACATTCCCCAATGAAAAAATAGAAACAATAGGTTTTCCAACAAATAGAATATTAACCTGGCAAGAGTTATTTGCTTCTAACCCACAAATTCAATCAAAAAATTCTTTATGTTTTAATTGGAGATTCATTTATAAAAAAGAAGTACTAATAAACAATCAATTGTTGTTTAATAAAAATATAGCAATAGGTGAAGATATGATTTATAACATAGATGCAATCTGTCATTCACATCGGATTATGGTTACTAATAATGCACTCTATATACATCGTATGAATAATCCCACAAGTGCTATGACTTTGAAATATAAAGTTAATTTAGAAAAATCTTTAGTTCAAATGTATCAAGTAAAAAAACGACAAATAGAAGAATATCAATTAAATAAGTTTACTCCTTTTTTCTTTGATTTAGCAAAATATACCATTTTAGTATACATACCAATGTTATTATCTAATGTTTATCATAATCCCCAACCAGTCAATAAAAGAAAAGAAATAAAACATATTCTTTCTCTAGAAATGGTTCACGAGGCTTTTCATATCATAGGATTTCGTAATATCTATCCCTCATGGAAAGAATATATTTTTTATTTAGCTATGAAATTTAAATTAACACCAATTGTTTATTATGAATATAATAAGATATTTATAGCAAAATAAGTTATTAGCAAAAAGTCACTTATCACAATAGTTTTCTTTATATCATATATTTCAAAATACAAATTTAATAAAAAATGAATCGAATAAACTGGATAGACCAACTAAAGGGATTTATATTAACTTTGGTATGTTTAGCTCATACAAATATTAATATTCCATTTTGGGGCGGGAATTTAATAGTAATTATGTCAGCCATTCGAATGCCCACCTTCTTCTTTTTATCAGGAATATTATTCAGTACCCGTCGGTATCCTAATATTAGTTCCTATGTGACACATAAAACAAAGGTTTTATTAATTCCTTATATTTTGTTGTCATTATTATTTTCTTTTTTAGATCCTAGATTATATGATTTATCTAAGCTAGAAAAGCAGAGCTATTTAACTCCCTTATTATCTTCTTCTGATGTTCATTCAAACTTAAATTTTCTCGCTATGGAATTTGTTAGCATATTTTATTATGGTAACCCTCCTAATATAGTAGCTCCTTTATGGTTTGTACTGACACTTTATCTTGTAAGTATATTATTTTTTATAATTCATCATATTTTAAGAGGAAGTTCAAGAGGTATTATAATATATGCCATATGTTGTTTAATGGCTGGATGGATACTTAATCTATATGAGCTTATTTTTCCTTACTGCTTTTCAACTGTGCTCACAGCCTCTTTTTTCTTCAGTCTAGGTTATTTAGCAAAAATAATAATCAAATATATGACAGAACTGGGTGATATAAAATTAGGATCAATAATTATATTTTTTTCTCTTGTTTATCTTTATGCAATTAATATGAATGGAATAATAGATTTAAATTTCAATAAATTAGGAAACAGTTTAGTCTACTATATAATAAGTACTATTAGTGGAATTTTCTTAATTGTTAGTATATTTATACTTCTTAATAGATTTGTAAATAAAAGTATGTTGCAAGGCATATTGAAAAATATAGCACGTAACGCTTTAGTCATATTAGCTGTTCACTATTGGATTATAAAGTGTTGTAGAATATATTTTTATTCTATTTCAAAAGAAAGTTACTTTCCATACCTGATTACATTGATCATGATAATAGTTACTATTCTTGCAATTCCTTTATTCAGAACTAAACTTTATAAATTAATTGGTAAGGAGAAAATTACTTTTAAAGAAAGCCTATCAATTAAATAATTGAGTCATTCCTATATACATAATCTTTATAATTAATATATCCATATTACATCATGAAATATAACTATCAAGACAATCTGGTTTCTCTTGTAACTCCTGGCTGGAATGGAAAACAATTCGTTCATCGATTATTAGATTCTATTATAGCTCAGACCTATCGACCCATTGAATATATTTACGTAGATGACGGATCTACAGATGGAACTGCTGAAATAGTACAATCATACAAAGAGCAATTCAAAAATGCAGGAATTGACTTTAAATTTATTCAACAGAAAAATGGAGGAGTCAGTGAAGCTTTAATGACAGGATTCCAACATGTAACAGGAAAATACTTATCTTGCCCCGAATATGATGACATTTTATTACCTACCTCTGTAGAAAAACGAATTCAATATCTACAAAATCATCCTGACTGTGCTGTAGTTAGTGCTGATGCATGGGTCGTAACAGAAGCTAATATAGAGGAACGTAAAAATAAAATTTCACATAACAACCCTAATAGATTCGACAGAAACCATTTTTATCAGGCCCTGATGTCAAATAGTATATTCAATGCAGCTTGTAATATGTTACGAATGGATTTGTTTGATCAAACGCATACCGATCGGAAAATTTTCTCTTCACGTATTGCACCTAACCAACAAATATTACTTCCTCTTTATTTCCATTATAACAGAGGGTTTATTGATGAACCTCTTTCAATTTTTTTAATAAGGCAGGGTAGTGTCAGTCATCCTCAAAAAACATTAGAAATAGAATTAAACAGAGGTATCGAATATCGAAACATACTATTTCATACATTAGAAAGTATTAATATGCCTAATGATCTATTAGAATTATACAAAAGAAGAGTAGAAATCAATGTACAAAAAGATTTTGTCTTATTTGGCTATATATACAATGATTTAGCTTTATTGGAAAATGGACTTCGCTTTTTGGAACAACATAATGAAGCAATTCCGGAATATTATTTATATAGAAAAAAAATGAAAAGTAAACTCTTTCAATTTAGACGTTACATCAGTCGAAAAATAAAATAAGAATTTAAACTAAACTATCTAACATTTAATTTATATGCGCATGAAAAAACGAATTTTCATAGCCATACAATATTTAGAAATCGGAGGAGCCGAGCGTGCTTTAATAGGCTTGTTAAGCTCTCTTGATTATATGAAATATGAGGTAGATCTTTTTGTTTACAGACATTCTGGAGAATTTATGAAATTCATTCCCAAGCAAGTAAACTTACTGCCGGAAATAAAAAAATATACAACTCTATCAAGACCAGTAAAAGAGATTGTAAAAGAAGGGTATATTGACATTGCTGTGGGAAGAGTTTTAGCTCATCTGAAGAATAAAATTTTTAATAAGAGATATCAGGCGAAAGAAAGTATAGCGATTTATCAGTACATTGCGTCTTATACAACTCCATTTATGCCTTCGCTTTATAGACGAGGTGAGTACGATCTGGCTATCAGTTTCTTGATACCACACAATATTGTCAGAGAAAAAGTGCTTGCCAAACAATATTGGGCATGGATTCATACGGATTATTCGTACGTAGGTATTGATGTAGACTATGAATATCCGGTATGGAATGCTTTTGATAAAATTGTCTCAATATCTGAAGATGTAACCAAAGGTTTTTTAAGTAAGTTTCCCACACTTGCTTCAAAAATTACACTCATCGAAAATATCTTGTCGGAAAACTTTGTCAAGGAACAGGCTGAAGAAAAAGTGGATTTGTCTTTTTTGCCTTCTGATTGCATAAAGTTTTGTACCGTTGCCCGTTTTTCATATCAAAAAGCTATAGATAGGGCTGTTTATATCTGTAAGGAGTTAATTAATAAAGGGCTAAATATTTATTGGTACATTATAGGATATGGTGGTGATGAAGCAATGATAAGGGAAAGAATCAGGGAAACTCAAATGGAAGAGCGGTTTGTACTGATAGGGAAAAAGGAAAATCCCTATCCATATGTTAAGGCGTGCGATTTTTATATCCAACCTTCCAGATACGAAGACAAGGCTGTTACTGTAAGAGAGGCACAGATTTTGGCGAAGCCTGTCATTATAACCAATTATCCGACGGCAAAAAGTCAATTGAATGATGGGGTAGACGGTGTAATCGTACCCGATTCAATCGAAGGAGCTGCTGATGGAATAGAGGTTTTTCTTAAAGATAAAGACAAGCAAAACCGTATTATAGCTTATCTAAAAGCTCGTCACTATGGGAATGAGTTTGAAGCAAAGAAAATTGAAAAACTTTTGAACGGATGATTAAACTAATAAGCCTACTGATTTATAATGTGATGCGTCTATCTGTACTTAAACTGATTTATCATAGTCGGTTTAATATACATCTGATACAGCGCATCAGCCCATCGGCATCACTAATTACCTCAGGAAGGGGAAAATTCAACATTGGGTATAATACGGAAATAAGTAAGGGGTGTGATTTCGAAGTTCATGGAAATGGCACGCTCTCTATAGGAAAGGGAACATACTTTAACAGGTATTGCATGATAAGTGCGCATCGTTCGGTTACAATCGGTGAGTACTGCATGTTTGGTCCTGGTGTTAAAATATTTGATAACAATCATCGGTTTTCAAAAGAACAGGGTGTATCAAGCCAACTGAAATGTGATGATATCTATATAGGAAACAGATGTTGGATTGCATCAGATGCAATTATATTAAAGGGAACTTATATCGGTGATAACTGTGTGATTGGTGCCGGCTGTATTGTTTCGGGCAACATTCCAGCAGGCACTGTGGTTAAACAGAGGGCCAATTTAGAGCTAATACCCATGAATTGATCCCCCTTTTTTACCCTTCACACCCTTCACTGGGCCGGACCACATGGTAGCGGTTGCCCTTACGGGTATGGAGCCGCTCCACACTGGATGCTACCAGGGCGCTGCCGAAATGTGCCAGATTGATGTTACGCATCAGTCCCCACTGGTGCTCCCGAAGCACTTCAAGAATATCGGCAAGCGAGAGCAGCTCGCATGGCTCATCCAGTGTTGCGGCACGGAAATGGCTGCGGAAGATTTCTTCTTCGGGTGGATACAGTAGAAGGATTCATTGTGACGCTGAATGTCTGCTTTTTCGGCAGAATTTCCTCCCAATATATCAAGCTGATCAGCATAGTAGGCTTGCAGTGAGGCAGGAACAAGCGACTTGCAGAATATGGATTTTATTTAACTTTTCCCTCCAATCCGGGCAAGGGAAAAAGAGAAATACCATACATGAAAAGGAGACATGCTGTATAAATTTGTTATATAATGAATCACATCAGCAAACGTATTATGCTTTAGAATGGGGATATCCGGATGATATTTGGAAGAGCTTGGAGATAAACTGCTAAACAGTTTGTGTGAAGGTAACCCGTATCTACCTGTAAGGGAAATGTTATTTTTACCTCTCGCTTTCTATTCCCCCAAAAGCGGACTCTAATAAGACCTGTTGCAGAGCATTATCTGGATAAAGGCAGTTAAGTTCAGGGCGAACTTATGAATGTAAATATACAGTATAAGCTAATTTATAAGTTAGGTAAAAGGCTTTTATGGGAGCCTGTAAAAAAATACAATATGATACCTAAAATAATACATTATTGCTGGTTTGGCGGAAAAGAGAAACCGGACGAAGTGAAACGCCTGATAGGTACGTGGAAGAAACATTGCCAGGGGTATGTCATCAAGGAATGGAACGAAAGCAATTTCGATATTAACCAGTGTGTATATTGCTGGGATGCCTATCAGCATAAAAAATGGGCATTTGTGAGTGATGTGGCACGTCTATGGGCACTTTATCACGAAGGGGGTATCTACATGGATACGGATGTGGAAGTGCTGCGCCCTCTGGATGATTTGCTAAAACACAAAGCTTTTCTGGGATTTGAAGGTACACAATGGATAGCTACCAACATCATGGGCACGGAACCGGGAAATGAACTGATAGGACGATTCCTGGATTCATATAAGCGGAGGGAGTTTGTTAAAGCTGATGGAAGTCTGAACCAAACGACTAATGTGGAAGAATGGACCCGCATGCTTACTTGTTCATACGGACTTATCCTGAATGGTGAGAAGCAGCAAATCCATGACTTTACGGTATATCCTTCGGAGTATTTCACTCCCTATGATTACCTGAACGGGAAAATCACCCAGACACCACAGACTTATACCATACATTGGTTCAGCCAGTCGTGGATAGGCAATGCTAAATGGCGTACCAAGCTATCACAACTGTTTCATCGACTGATGGGAACAAAAATGAAATAAAACAGAATAAGTAAATGAAGACACTCACCATATTTACTCCTGCATACAACCGGGCTCATACGCTGGGAAGAACGTATGCAAGTCTGCTCCGGCAGACCTGTGATGACTTTGAATGGCTGATAGTGGATGACGGTTCCACAGACTCGACCAAATCACTGGTAGAAGGATGGATACAGGAGGGGAAAATAAGTATCCGCTACATTTATCAGGAAAATCAAGGCATGCACGGCGCTCATAACACGGCATACCGGAATATATATACGGAACTGAATACTTGTATCGATTCGGATGACTATATGCCTGATGATGCAGTGGAAGCGATTGTCAATTTCTGGAAAGCCAATGGCTCTGATAAATATGCAGGCATTATCGGACTGGATTGTACCGAAAATGGAAATGTTATCGGTACTTCTTTCCCGCAAGAGATGAAAGAAACGACGTTAAACGGTTTTTACGCCAAAGGTGGAAAAGGTGATAAAAAGCTGGTGTACAGAACCGATGTAATCAAGCAATATCCGGAATACCCGATATTTGAAGGAGAAAAATATGTAAGCCTCGGTTACAAGTACCTGCTCATTGATCAGGATTATACCTTACTAACCTTGAACAAGCCGCTTGTAGTGGTAGAATACCAGCCAGACGGCTCCAGCATGAATATGTACCGGCAATATTGGAACAATCCCAAGGGGTTTGCTTTTATTCGAAAAGTAGACATGAAACTATGTGGCAGCCTGAAACGGAAATTTGAATCGTGCATACACTATGTGTCAAGTTCTATCAGAGCTAAAAATATGCGCTTTATTGCAGAATCTCCGTTGCCGGTCTTGACAATACTTGCCATTGTTCCGGGCTGTTTATTGTACCTGCTGACGAAATACAAAGTGCAATCCAACCAAAAATTGAATGTAAAATGAACGAACCCATCAGGATATTGAATCTCTTTACCATCATGAACCGGGGAGGAGCGGAAACCATGGTCATGAATTACTATCGTGCCATAGACAAAAGCAAGATACAATTCGACTTCATGGTACACCGTCAGGAACGGGGAGCTTATGATGATGAAATAGAAGCGATGGGAGGAAGGATATTCAGGATGTGTCCTATTTATCCACAGAACCTGTTTAAATATCAACAATTGTTGAAAACGTTCTTCAATAACCATCCGGAATATCGGATTCTTCATTCCCACATGTCCGAATTGGGGTATTTCGCTTTTAAGGAAGCGATTAAACACGGAGTACCAGTCCGGATTTGCCATGCACACAACGCTCCTGTATTCTGCAATGAAACCACAATAGAGAAACTCAAACGAATACCTCGGGAACTGTTGGCAAGGCAAATGCGTAAGCTCTCGACCGACTACTTTACTTGTAGTCAGATTGCAGGAGAATGGCTGTTTGGAAAGAAAAACCGGGAAAAACTGATTTTCATGCGGAATGCCATCGATGCCGCTGTCTTTGCCTATAATGAAGCAACCGCCAAAAAAGTAAAAGCTGAATTCGGCTGGACCAACAAATATGTCATTGGTCATGTAGGAAGATTCTGCCCGCAAAAAAACCACGATTTTTTGATTGACATATTTCACGAATTTCACACCACACATCCTAAAAGTGTACTGGCGCTCGTAGGAAGCGGAGAACTTCAAGGTGTGATACAAGAAAAAGTCAATCATCTTGGACTGGAAAAGGATATCTGTTTTTTTGGAAACAGAGCAGATATGCCTTTACTCTATCAGGCGTTTGACGTATTCCTCTTTCCTTCTTTCTACGAAGGATTGCCTGTTTCATTAATAGAAGCACAAGCCAGTGGATTGCCTTGTGTACTATCAGATACCATTTCTGACCAGACCAGACTTATCCCTACTTATTATCCTGTATCCATCAAGGAAAAACCGGAAGTATGGGTAACTCAACTGGAAAAATGCATGGATATGCCACATGCAGATACAATTTCTATGATAAAGAAGGCTGGTTTCGATATTAGCAACAATGCAGAGTGGCTGACGAATTTTTATCTAAACAAGCTATCATGAAAAATCCTTTAGTCTCTATCATTGTACCAGTATACAATACAGAGAAATACATCCGTGAATGTCTGAACTCTCTGATCCAACAAAGCTATTCACACATAGAAATCATAGCAGTTGACGATGGTAGTACGGACAATAGCCTATGCCTACTAAAAAAGTTGGCAGCCAAAGACAGTCGGCTAAAGGTATTTTCCCAACCCAACCAAGGAGTCTCAGCAGCCAGAAATTTGGCCCTCAGTAAAGCTACGGGAACATACGTCATGTTTGTAGATGCAGACGACTGGATTGATTCATCTACAATCGAAGAATGCCTGCAAGTGATAGGAGATGTGGATGTCTGCTTCTTTGCATACGTACGAGAGTTTACCAATCGCTCGCTGCCTAAGTTACTATTTCCACAAACACAGCATTTCACAGGAGAAGCATGTAAACAACTCCAGCGAAGAATGATAGGACCGGTAGGAGAGGAACTAGCCAATCCAGGTATGCTGGATTCATTAGGAACTATCTGGGGAAAGCTTTATCGAAGAGAGGTTCTTGATGGAAAATCGTTTGTTGATTTAAAAATAATCGGTACAGCAGAAGATTCCCTCTTCAACTGCAATGTATTTAGAAAAGTACAGAAAGCCGTTTATATCAACAAGGCGTTTTATCATTACCGCAAATTCAACTCCGATGCAGAGACGAAAAGATATAAGCCTCAATTATCTCAGCAATGGAACAGATTGTTTGATTACATGCAAGCAACTGCTACTGATGAAATCGGTCAAAAAGCTCTATACAACCGCATTGCGTTCAGCATTATCGGATTAGGATTAAATGAATGTTTGTCTCCCGATACCCTGAAAGCGAAAGCGACTAAAATAGTTGAAATTATCAGTCAACCACATTATAGAAAAGCATATAAAGAACTCGATTTAACCTACTTTCCGATACATTGGAAAGTTTTTTTCTTTGTAGCCAAACACCAAATGGCAAGAGTGATGATGCTGTTGGTTTTATGTATCAAAAAAATAATATATTAATTTATGATAAGTGTTATAATTCCCATATATAATACAGCCAAATTCTTATCTACCTGTATTGAATCAATTATCGATCAAACATATCAAGATTTGGAGATCATTCTTGTAAATGATGCTTCGACGGATAACTCTATCCATATCTGTAATACATTTAGGGGAAAAGACAACCGTATAGTCCTTATAGATAAACAACAAAATGAGGGAGTCGAAAAAGCTAGATATGATGGTATCTTGATAGCTACAGGAGACTATATATGTTTTGTAGACTCAGATGACTGGCTTGAAAAAGACACCATTAAAAGGATGTATGATAAAGCCATTGAAACAGATGCAGACTATGTAGAAATTGGAATGCAAAGAGTGTTGGACCGGCATAAAATAATTAAAAAGAAAGTCCATTCAACAATCAAGGGATTAATTACACAGCCCCAATTATTTGATTCATATTATATGTCCTTCTTTGGAGTAAATATATTATCTGTCAATGTTTGGGGAAAATTATACAAACGTAACATACTTAAAAATTCTCCTCAACCTATCGGATTAGCTATGGGAGAAGACTTATATTTCAATTTAGAACTATTTCCTCACCTACAAAAAATTTATATCGATGATTATATTGGATATAATTATCGTTTTGGAGGAATGACTACACGATACAATAAAAATCTTCTGCCAAATTTAAAAGTATTATATAGTATCAAAAAAAGGACGATAGAAGAATATAAATATGATAAAGCATCAGAGTATATACGTATTGAACTAAAGAATGTATTCATATCAGACATTAACCAACGAATTTTATTTCATTATGGTTCAAAAGAAGATATTATCAATCAAATTAACCAAGAACTGACGGATCCGATATGGAGTGACATACAACAAATTAAAAACTCCAATATAATCGCTTCTTCTATTGTACAAGCAATCATTAATAAAGATGCAAATGCCATTTATGAGATATGTAAAAGTGAAATAAGGAAATATTATCCTCAGTGGTTATTCAAAAGAATTATTTCTAAAATATTTGACTTTGTCTAATTATGGAAAAGAAATTAATTAGTGTTATCATACCCATGTATAACGCTTCTCGATTTATAAAACAATGTGTAAAATCTATATTGAAACAGACATATAAGAATTTTGAACTATTAATAATCAATGACGGATCTACTGATAATAGTTTAGACATTTGCAGTAGATTTAATGATCAAAGAATAAAGATTATTAATCAGAAAAATGCTGGTTGCGAATATGCTCGTTTGACAGGAATCAAACAGTCAAAAGGAGAATATATATGTTTTGTCGATGCAGATGATTGGATAGCTAAAGACTATTTGGAAAAACTCATTGTGCCTGCAGAAAAATATGATGTTGATGTTGTATGTATTAATTCCTACAAGACTTTGGATAGATATGGCTTGATTAGGTTAAAAGGTCAGCAAAATAGCTTTTTGAAAGAAGGGCTATTAACAATAGATGCATTGAGTGATTTCTATAATATATATGTTTATAATAGGGTTTTTACAAATAATGTGTGGGGTAAATTATATAAAGCAACAATTATAGATGTTGATTCCATATCGCCTGCTGGTATTTTTTATGGGGAAGATTTACTCTTCAATTTACGGGTTACCTATAACATAAAATCATGTTATTTGGTTAATGAGTATAAGTATTATTATAGATACGGAGGTTATACAATAGCTGAATATAATAAATATTGGGAAGATAATATAAGACTTTATTATGCAATAAAAGAATTTGCATTAGAAAATCACAACAGAGAATTGCAGAATATAATAAGCTATTCGTTGATATCTATATTCCATTGGATGATTATTTATTTATGTAAATTTCTGCATCTGCCAAAGTCTGGAGTCAGGGATTTTATCAGTTCTGTTTTAAACTCAGAAATTTATGCGGAAATGGACATTACTTGTAACTTTAATCCGATGTTCTTGGAAGCGATACAACATAAAAATATCGATGCAATAATGAAAGTAGTTGAGTCTGATGTTAAATCAAATATCTTGTCTTATAGGCATAAAATTTTTAGATCTTTATTTAAAATTCTAAATTAATATAATCTTGTCGATTTTTTTACGACGACTTACTGGCTTCGAATAGTTCCATCGTCCCCAATAAAGAGGACTTAATAAGTGAGTATGTATAAGTTTGGTTTAAAGAGAATGATAGACTTTATTGTTTCTATCATTCTGTTAATTATTTCATTTCCTGTACAAGTCATAACGGCAGGAATATTGATTGTCGCAAATAAAAGCATTTATGTATTCTTTACACAGGTTCGTCCGGGAAAAGACGGAAAGTTCTTTAAGATATTAAAATTCAAGACAATGATCGATGAAAGAGGAATAGATGGAAAACTCCTGCCGGATGAAAAGCGGCTGACCCCAGTGGGAAAGTTGATCCGGTCGCTTTCTTTAGACGAATTACCTCAGCTTATCAATGTGCTGAAAGGAGATATGGCTTTAATAGGTCCTCGTCCGTTACTGGTTCAATACTTGCCTTTGTATACGAAGGAGCAGAGTCGCAGGCATGAAGTACGGCCTGGTATTACGGGGTGGGCGCAATGTCATGGGCGTAATGCTGTTAGTTGGGCAGAAAAATTTGAACTGGATGTGTGGTATGTAGATCATTGTTCGTTTTTACTGGACTTGAAAATCGTTGCTTTGACAGTTTGGAAAGTCTTTAGTAGAGAAGGTATAACCAAGGAAGGACAGGCAACTACGGATTACTTTAATGGAAATAATTGACTAAGAATTTATGTTTTTGTATGGTGCAGGCGGGCACGCCAAGGTTATAATGGATATTCTTAAAGCTGAAGGAAAACTGGTTGAAGCTTTAATTGATGATAACGAGGGGGTGGATGAGTTGATGGGAGTGAAGGTCTTGCATAATGTGAATTGTGGAATTTCTCCCTTGATTGTAAGTATAGGGAATAATCGTATACGCAGGTCGATTGCTGAAAAGGTTGATGCCGTATTTGGAATGGCAGTTCATCCTTCTGCTATTGTTTCGGGTTCAGCAAAGGTAGATGTAGGTACGGTAGTAATGCAAGGCGTTATTATACAGGCCTGTGTGCAGATAGGAAGTCATTGCATTATTAATACAGGTGCTTCTATTGATCATGAGTGTGTGATTGATGACTTTGTGCATATTTCTCCTAGGGTTACGTTGTGTGGAAATGTACATGTGGGTGAGGGAACCTGGATAGGAGCTGGTACGGTAGTTATTCCTGGAGTGAAAATTGGAAAATGGACGGTTATAGGGGCTGGCTCGGTAGTCGATAAGGACATTCCTGATGGAGTGCTGGCTCTTGGTAACAGATGTGAGATTGTGAAAACATTATGATGAGAAAAAAAGTTTTACGTATAACAACTGTCCCTGTTTCGTTAAAACTGTTGCTGGAAGGGCAGCTGAATATGTTGAATAGGGATTATGAGGTGGTGGCGGTTTCATCGCCTGGCAAGGAACTGGAAGAGGTAGGGAAAAGAGAGGGGGTAAGAACTGAAGCGGTATGTATGGAGAGACGTATTGCTTTGGTACAGGACTTCAAATCTCTTATTGACTTAATACGGCTTATACGAAAGGAAAAACCTTGGATGGTGCATACGATGACTCCTAAGGCGGGACTACTGGGGATGTTGGCGGCATGGATATGTAAAGTACCGGTCAGGATGCACACGTTTACAGGGTTGGTATTTCCGAGTGCTGTAGGTGTAAAAAAACAATTGCTGATATTGACCGACCGGATTACTTGTGCATGTGCTACTTTTGTGAATCCGGAAGGTAAAGGGGTGAAAGATGATTTGGTGAGGTTTGGAATTACGCGAAAAAAGTTGCATGTTATAGGAAATGGAAATGTGAATGGTGTGAATGTTGATTTCTTTGATCGGACAGATGAAGTGCTGTTACGTGCGCAAGCTATTCGTAAAGAAGGGTGTTTTACGTTTTGCTTTGTGGGGAGAATTGTTGGCGATAAGGGTATTAATGAATTGGTGGAGGCTTTTCTTAAACTGGTGGGTGAGTTTCCTGCATGTAGGCTGATTCTTGTGGGGGATTTTGAGGAGAAACTGGATCCTGTGATGCCCGTAGTTCGGCGGATTATATTTGAGAATGAGCGAATTGTGTTTTCTGGCTGGAAAGATGATATCCGGCCGTATCTTGCCGCTTCTGATGTGTTTGTTTTTCCCAGTTATAGGGAAGGTTTTCCTAATGTTATACTTCAGGCTGGTGCGATGGGATTACCGTGTATTGTAACGGACATTAATGGGAGTAATGAAATTGTTCATGACCGGGTGAATGGTCTGATTATACCGCCACGAGATAAGGATGCTTTATGGAAGGCAATGAAAATTATGGTTACGGATGAAACTATTCGACGGGAGATGGGGGATAGGGCGCGTAATATCATTATAAATAGATATGACAGGCATTTAATATGGGATGAAATACAAAGGGTTTACGCCGAATTGTAGTTTCATTTTTTTCTTTTTCTGATATTTGACAGCTTGATAGTTGTTAGATTGGGCATCGGTCTTTTTATAATGAAGATTGATTGTTTTTACTTGTTCGTTCTTTGACGTAATGGCAGTAGTTGACTGAAAAAACTGGCAGATGGAATATAAGTTTGGATTGGAAGATATAAGGGAACTATCCAATAAAGAGAAGATTTCATTGCAGCGTCGGTATGCTTTGCATTGTAAATATGAGGAAGCGGTAGCTATGTATGCTGACACGGAACTTCCTCTATGTGAGATAGCTGCAAAGTGTGATGTTCCGTTGGGGGGATTGGGAAAATATTTACGACGTTATTGGCGTGAATTGATGTTGCGTAGAAAAGGAATCTCTTGTGAGGGAAAGAACCCTGAGGATATAAAGGTTATTCCTCCTGGTCAGCCTAATATAGTGTCTTGTGCTAAATATAAAGAATCAGTGGAAGCTTGTGGCTCACTGGAATATATAGATTTAAATGTGTCGCAAGTAGCCCGTAAATTTAATGTTAATGGCACGGCATTGGCGAATTATATGCGGAGACATTATGACGAAATCCTAATTTGGCGTGAAAAAGTACGTAAAAGGTTGGGGATTGGTGATAATGTGCACCGAGGTGTTCGTCCGGAATGTGAAGAACAATATGCAGAAGCGGTGGAAATGTATAGATCGACTGAAAAGACGATTCCGGAAGTTGCGGAAATATGTCAAGTTTCTTTAGGTGGGTTAAGTCAGCATTTGAGGTTTTATCATAAAGACGTTATTTGTAAAAGGCAGATAGAACGTAAGGCTGCCAAAAATCCTAAGGTTGTTGGGAAAATGTCGGGTAACGGACGATTGCATTGTCCCTCGGAAAAAACTATAGAAAAATACCGGGAAGCATTGGAACTTTATAGGAACTCTAATTTGATTGTGAAAGAAATAGTACATAAGACAGGAGTTCCACTAGAGGGGTTTCGAAGTTATTTACGAATTTGGCATCGGGATTTGATGTTGGAACGTAGAGTAGTAAAGGACGAGAAAAGTAATGAAGAATATATTGACTTAACGAAGAAAAAACGTTACTTAAAGTCGACTGCAGCAAAATATGAAACAGCTATTAGTAGTTTGAAGAATAATGTTCGACCGATATCACAAATAGCTGTAGAATATGGTTTGAACCCAGAGGCCTTTCGAGTTTATTTGTGGGAGCATGAGCCGGATTTAATGGCACAATGTGGTATGGTAAGAAACAAAGATGGTAAGCGTGTCTCGAAACAAGCTTCTGAAAAGTATGCTGAGGCTGTCAGGCTGTATGAAACGACGACAGAAAATTTGAAATCAATAGCTCAACGTTTAGGTATTGTATATAATAGTTTAGGAGGATATATCCGGCGTAATTATCCAGATGCTAAACAAAAACATGAGGAATTACTGCGTGAGGAGATGAAAACTAATGCTGAAGATTGATTTTCATTCTAGAGCTTGAGTATTAATGACTATTATAAATTGAAGTTTCCCCCCCAATAGCACAAATCCCGCTATTTGGGGTAAGTTTTTCTTATTCCTTTTCCTTTTACCGATATATTCTTTATCTTCAAAGGCAAAACCGCACGCTATGAATTACGAAACTTATCAAATCATGCTATATGTCCTGTCCTTCTTGGCAGTGATAGTCTTTGTAGCACTTTATTTTGTGAAGGCCGGGTACGGCATGTTTCGTACCCGCTCGTGGGGATGGTCTGTGCCGAACAAAGTAGGTTGGGTACTGATGGAATCTCCTTCATTTGTGGTAATGGGGCTTTGGGCGTGGAAGGCAGGAGTAGAGGCGTATACTCCGCAGGCCGTATTTGTAGGACTGTTCATGCTGCATTATTTTCAACGTTCGTTTGTTTTTCCGTTGCTGATGAAAGGGAAGAGCCGGATGCCGCTGGCTATCATGGCGATGGGAATACTTTTCAATGTAATCAATGCGACCTTGTTGGCTGCCAGCTTTTTCAGTTGTGCATTGCCGGGGAAGTACGAATCGGCCACATTTTGGACAAATCCTTTACCTTGGGTAGGAGCCGCGATATTTTTCATAGGAATGGCCATTAATCTGCATGCAGACCATGTAATCCGGAATTTACGGAAGCCGGGCGATACACGTCATTACCTGCCGGAGAAAGGTTTTTATCGCTATGTGACTTCTGCCAATTATTTCGGGGAACTGGTGGAATGGACAGGATTTGCCTTGCTGACGGCTTCACCTGCGGCCTGGGTGTTTGCATGGTGGACAGCAGCCAATCTGGTGCCGCGTGCCGATGCCATTTACAAACGCTATTGTGAGGAGTTCGGAAAGCAGACGGTAGGCAGCAGAAAAAGAATTATACCTTATATATATTAGGGAAAGGAGGAAAGATGGATTCACTTTTATTTACTCCGGTCACTTTGGGGCCGTTGACACTGCGTAACCGTAGCATTCGTTCAGCCGCATTTGAAAGCATGTGTCCGGGAAATGTGCCTTCACCGCAATTGCTGGATTATCACCGTTCGGTGGCTGCTGGTGGGGTGGGAATGACTACGGTGGCGTATGCAGCCGTGACGCGTAGTGGACTTTCATTCGACCGGCAGTTGTGGATGAGGCCGGAGATTGTGCCGGGATTGCGTGAACTTACGGATGCGGTACATGCCGAAGGGGCTGCGGCAAGTATTCAGTTAGGTCATTGTGGCAATATGTCGCATAAGAGTATTTGTGGATGCCTTCCGGTAGGAGCAAGTAGCGGATTCAATTTGTATTCACCGACTTTTGTGCGCGGATTGCGTGCCGATGAATTGCCGGAAATGGCGAAAGCTTACGGACGGTCTGTGTGTCTGGCGCGTGAAGCAGGTTTCGATGCGGTGGAAATACATGCCGGGCATGGATACCTGATTAGTCAGTTTCTTTCCCCTTCTATCAATCATCGGAAGGATGAATTTGGCGGAACGTTAGCGAACCGCATGCGTTTCATGGAGATGGTGATGGAGGAAGTGATGAAAGCAGCGGGGAATGATATGGCTGTGCTGGTGAAAATGAATATGCGCGACGGTTTTCGGGGAGGTATGGAACTGGACGAGTCCTTACAGGTGGCACGGAAACTGCAGGAATTAGGAGCACATGCGCTGGTGTTGAGCGGCGGATTTGTCAGTAAGGCACCGATGTATGTGATGCGGGGCGAGATGCCTATCCGAACCATGACGCACTACATGACTTGTTGGTGGTTGAAGTATGGCGTACGACTGGTAGGTAAGTACATGATACCCTCTGTGCCTTTCCGTGAGGCTTATTTCCTGGAAGATGCCTTGAAGTTTCGGGAGGCACTGGATATACCGTTGGTGTATGTGGGAGGTCTGGTGTCGCGACAGAAAATAGAGGAGGTATTGAATCATGGCTTTGAAGCGGTACAGATGGGACGTGCGTTGCTGAATGAGCCTGACTTTGTGAATCGTATGCGACAGGAAGAGAATGCACGGTGCAATTGTCGTCACAGTAATTATTGCATTGCCCGTATGTACACGTTGGACATGGCTTGTCATCAGCATCTGCAGGAGGAACTGCCGCCTTGTCTGAAGAAAGAAATCGAACGAATTGAAAGCAAGGGATGAGATGGAGCGTAAATTAGCAGTGATTACAGGTGCCGACGGAGGAATGGGAACAGAGATTACCCGTGCGGTGGCGTTGGCTGGTTATCGGGTGATAATGGCCTGCTGTAACAAGGAAAAAGCTGAGGCTAAAAGAGAGTGGCTGGTGAAGGAAACGGGGAATCCGGAGGTGGAGGTCATGTATATTGATTTGGCTTCGTTGGCTTCTGTGGCTGACTTTGCGGAGCGACTCTGTTCCCGTGGGGAGAGACTGGCATTGCTGATGAACAATGCCGGGACGATGGAAACCGGTCGCAGACTGACGGAGGATGGATTGGAGCGTACGGTGAGCGTGAATTATGTGGGGCCTTATTTGTTGACACGCAGGTTACTTCCACTAATGGGAGAGGGGAGCAGAGTGGTCAACATGGTGTCGTGTACGTATGCAATCGGCAAATTGGATTTTCCGGATTTTTTCTTGCGCGGAAAGAAGGGGAGTTTCTGGCGAATACCGGTTTATAGCAATACGAAATTAGCTTTGACGCTTTTTACGCTTGAATTGGCAGCTCGTGTGAGGGAGAGAGGTATTGTGGTGAATGCGGCTGATCCGGGCATTGTATCGACGGATATTATCACCATGCACATGTGGTTTGACCCTTTGACGGATATTTTCTTCCGGCCGTTTATCCGGACACCTCGTCAAGGAGCAGCCACGGCAATCGGTTTGCTGCTGGATGAGGAAGCAGGTAAGCGTACCGGTACATTGAATGTAAGCGGACATGCTGTAAGGTTATCCGGGAAGTATCTTCCTCATGTGCAACAGCAGGAGTTGTGGGAGCGTACAGAGGAGATTGTGAAGAAGTGGTTATAAGATGTATAAATGAAAACGGGCCGGCTTATCTGTGTGACAAGTCGGCCCGTATCGTTAAAGATTATGTATTATACCAAGTGAGCAATCAGTTCTTCACGGTCGCCTGCTAACAGGTCGATAACCGGAACTTCAATCATGGTGTAGCATCCCGGTTGCTGCTTCATAGAAGCACGAGCTACACAAACCAGTACCTGAGCTGTCAGAGCCGGGTTGTTGATCTTCATGTCAAATTCGAAGAGCTGGTTGTGAGTCTTACCTGATACACCTTTGCGAACCAGGTTTACACCGTGACCTACATCGTTCAGGTCGTCTACGCAAGGAACTTGGATAACGTGTGTTTCATCGTTTACAAAATAGGGGTCAGCTTTGATGGCTGCTTCTACTGTCTTGAAATCTGCACCTTCTTCCAGTTCTACATATACCATACGGCGGTGAATACCTGTTCCCATCGGAATAGTCATAGACAACGCATCTTTTACTCCGGCAATGGCGCGAACGGCTACAGAATGTCCCATGCTGCGGCCCGGACCGAAGTTAGTGTAAGTGATTCCTTTCGGAGCGATGGCTTCCAGCAGCGTGCGTACTACAGAGTCGCTTCCCGGATCCCATCCGGCAGAAATGATAGCTACTGCGTTGTGAGCTTTTGCTGTTTCACCCAAAGAACGGCGCAGGCTGGTAATCTGAGTGTGGATGTCGAAGCTGTCTACCGTGTTGATGCCTAATGCAAGGATTTCTTTTGCATATTGTTCTACGCTGCGGGTCGGAGTTGCCAGAATAGCTACATCTACATCTTTCAGTTCGCGAATATCTTTTACTACAGGATAATCGGCCAGTTCTGCAGGTTTGTTTTCTGCTCCATTACGGCGTACGATACCTGCTACTTCAAAATCAGGAGCTGCTTCAAGAGCTTCCAGTGTGAATTTTCCGATGTTTCCGTAACCTACTACGGCTGCTCTAATCTTTTTCATATTTCTTATTTGTTTTAAGTTGTTTCGTTTTAGTTGGCGCAAAAATACAGAATTAGAATCATTCCAAACAAGCAATAAAGCCACGAATTCCAAAAAAAACTGGCTGAACTTACAATTTATAACTTTCTTATCGTTATTTTTGTTCTCCATTTTATAAATTGTTAGAAAAACATGATTGAATATATCAAAGGAGAACTTGTGGATGCTACTCCGGCGTGGGTGGTTGTAGAGTGTAATGGATTAGGATATGGAATTAATGTGTCGTTGAATACTTACTCTGCCGTACAGGGGAAAAAGGAGGTCAAACTCTATATATATGAGGCCATCCGTGAAGATGCGTATGTGTTATACGGATTTGCCACCCGTCAGGAGAGGGAATTGTTTTTGTTGCTTATCAGTGTATCGGGCATTGGAGGAAATACGGCACGTATGATTTTGTCGGCACTTTCTCCTTCGGAATTGTGTAACGTGATTGGCAGTGGAAACGACAAGCTGCTGAAGACCGTGAAGGGAATTGGCTTGAAAACGGCCCAGCGCATCATTGTGGAGCTGAAAGATAAGATTGCAGTGACAGGTATAGAGAGTGCGGCAACCGTCAAATCGGTGGCTGTAGCTGCCAATACGGAAATATATGAAGAGGCAGTGGCTGCATTGACTATGTTGGGATTTGCACAGGCACCTTCTCAAAAGGTGACCGCGCAGATTCTCAAGGAGGAACCGGATGCACCTGTGGAAAAAGTGATTAAACTTGCTTTAAAGCGACTTTAAATCAGGATGTTATTGTTTGTCAGTACTTCCTTGGCTGTACTGTAGTACTTTCCTGGCAGTATTGGAGTACTCCCACGGAAGTACTGAAGTACTGCTTAGGGAGTACTGAGCGGTGGGGTTGGTCTTCGCGTGAAAGGGCGCCGCACCCTCAAAGAGTGTTTCTTCTGTTTTGAAGCAATGCATTTTTTTTGTTCCTTTGTGAAGTTTATTGATTAAAAATTAAGTAGCATGACATTTGCAAGCATTGTATGGGATGTGGATCCGGTGCTGGTTCATTTGGGTTCGCTCGAAATCCGTTGGTACGGGCTGATGTGGGGGCTGGGATTTATTTTGGCTTACGAAATGGTCTCCCGTTTGTTTAAGAAGGAAGGGTATCCGGAAAACTGGGCTGACAAACTGTTTGTATATTGTATTGTCAGCAGTGTAATTGGAGCTCGTCTGGGGCACTGCCTGTTTTATGAATGGGATTATTATGGAGCGCATCCGGCAGAAATCCTGAAAATCTGGAAAGGCGGACTGGCCAGTCACGGAGGTGTATTTGCCTTGATACTGGCTTTAATCTGGTATTCCAAGACAGTGACGAAAAAAAGTGTGTGGTGGTTGTTCGACCGTATGATACCTGCCGTAGCGGTGGTTTGTATGTGTATCCGTTTCGGTAACCTGATGAACTCTGAGATTTTCGGTTATCCCACGACCTTACCATGGGGATTTGAGTTTGTCCGCTCGCGTGAATGGCAGGAATTATACAATCAGAATGGAGTGGCGCAGGCTTGTCATCCTACTCAGATTTATGAAATGCTTTACTGTCTGGTGGCACTGGTCGTATCGTGGTTCATGTATCACAAGCTTCATCTAGGAAAACGAATCGGATTGACTACGGGCGTTTCTTTGCTAATCTTTTTCGGTGCCCGTTTCGGATTGGAATTCATGAAGAATCCGCAGGTAGCTGAAGAAGTAGGCATGACATTGAACATCGGACAATGGTTGAGTGTGCCGTTGATATTGTTAGGTATATATCTGATTGCAACCAGCGGAAAAAGAAAAGAAGCTTTTTAATAAAGATACTTCTCTTGCTTGAAGCAAGTCCTTGTACGAATGTTTCATCTTTGAATAATTATGTTACATGCAACATAATTATTCGAGGATGAAACATTTTTTATATGCCTTTTAGTTGCTGGACCATACATTTGCCATACCGTTTTGAACGGTGTATGAAATAAAATTGGTGTTGAACTTAAATTAATGCGTAAATGAAAAGCGACAAAAGAGCATTATTTTTTACACTCCTGTTTACTATGGTGTGTATGGTATTGCAAGCACAAAGTTTGCAGGTTGAGGGGACTGTGATTTCCAAGTCGGATGGTGAACCCATTATTGGGGCTACTGTACTAGAAAAAGGTACTACAAACGGTACGATTACCGATTTTGATGGTAAATTCTCTTTATCAGTCAAGCAAGGAGCTGAAATTACCATTTCTTATGTAGGTTTTAAATCTCAAACATTAAAAGCTAAAGGAGTTTTGAAGGTTATTCTGGAAGAGGACTCTGAAATGCTGCAGGAAGTTGTGGTGACGGGTTATACCACTCAGCGTAAGGCTGATTTGACTGGATCAGTGGCTGTGGTATCTACAGAATCGCTAAAGACAACTTCTGATACTGATCCCATGCGTGCTTTACAGGGAAAAGTGGCAGGTATGACGATTACAGGAAACGGTTCTCCGAGTGGTACAGCTACGGTACGTATTCGTGGTATCGGTTCTTTTAACTCTTCTCAGGATCCGCTTTATGTAATTGATGGAGTACCTACTAACATGTCTCTTAACTCATTGAATACGAATGATATTGAGAGTATGCAAGTATTGAAAGATGCGGCTTCTGCTTCTATTTACGGTTCGCGGGCTTCAAATGGTGTTATTATCATTACTACGAAGAAAGGTAAGAAAGCAGATAAAGTGAAAGTGGATTTCTCAGCCAACCTGACTGCCCAGTTCTATACTTCACAGTCATTGATGGATGTTTGCAATTCATCAGAATATGCTACTGCAATGGCACAGGCCGCATTAAATGATGGACTGGATCCGGTTTCGTATGCAAGTAACTACGGCTTAAATTTGAATGCAGCGTCGGGAACTCCTATTACTGTCTGGAACCCGAGTACTAGCCAGTATGTAAATTATACGGTCAATGGTTTGTATGACGGATATATTAACAGTAAGAAAACCATGCGTTACTCTGATACTGACTGGTTGGATGAAATTTCAAGAGTAGGTTTCTCTCAGAATTATGATCTTTCTCTTTCACATGCCAATGATAAACATTCTACTATGTTCTCATTGGGATATAAAAAGAATAATGGTATTTTGAAATATACGGATTTTGAAAATATTTCTGCCCGTATGAATTCATCATACAATGTGAATAAATACATTACGGTTGGAGAAAACTTTACGGTAACTTATACCAGTCAGGTAGATTGTGCACCGATGGAAAATGCGTTGAAGATGGCCCCTATTGTACCGGTCTATGAAGAAGACGGAACTACATTCTCTGGTCCGGTCGGAGGTATGAGTGACCGTCAGAATCCTTTGCGTGAACAGTATCAAAATAAAGACAATGCATTGAATTATTGGAGATTGTTCGGAAATGGATATGTAGATATAAAACCTTTCAAGGGCTTTGTTTTCCGTTCTAACTTCGGATTGGATTTCTATAATTCATTTATTAATGCAATGACTCATACCTATCATTCTGATATTGTAAACAATGACATTGCTAAAACCACGTTGTCAAATAAGAATGAAGTGAATTGGACATGGTCAAATACCATCAATTATAATTTTAATGTAGCCAGCAAGCACGATATCAATGTGTTGTTGGGAGCTGAATTGTCCAAGCAAAGTTCTATTGATTTTTCTGCTTATTCAGAAGGCTATGCGTTGGAGGATGTAGATTATATGTGGCCTAATGCTGCTACAGGTGTGATGAAGAATACAGGTGCTAAGGTCGGATATAGACTAGCTTCTTTCTTCGGAAAAGTAGATTACAACTATGATGATTTTATCTTGGCTTCATTTACAATCCGTCGAGATGGTTCTTCTCGTTTTGGTAAAGGTAATCGTTGGGGTACATTCCCGGCAGCTACATTAGGTTTGCGTTTGTCAAAACTGCTGAAAGCAAATTGGATGGATGATTGGAAAGTCAGATTATCTTGGGGACAGACTGGTAACCAAGCTATTGACAATAATGCGCAGTTTGGTTTGTACGTAGTAGATTATGGATTGGATCGGGTGACTTCAACTGCATATGATTTATATCTTCAAGGTTCTGGTACCTTCCCTTCAGGGTATCGTGCTACTCAGCTTGCCAATCCGGATTTGAAATGGGAATCGGCTACACAATATAATATAGGTACGGATTTTGCATTCCTGAACAACAGTTTGTATGGAACTATTGATGGGTATATTAAGGATGTAGATGACATGTTGATTAACCCTGCTTATTTAGGAGCTATCGGTGAAGGTGGTGCGTCTTGGCTGAATGGACCTTCTTTGCGGAACTGGGGTATGGAGTTCAGTTTAGGATATCGGAAGTCGTTGGCCTGTGGCTTAGGCTTGGATATCAATGCTAATGTAGACTTCTTCCGAAATAAAGTGACTTATCTGCCGGCTACCACTACGGGTTCATACGCACATACGTCTAAAGAAAATCTGGTAGAGTCTGGTATGCCTTATGGTTCTTCTGTAGGATATGTGGTAGAAGGTATTTTCCAGAACCAGGCTGAAGTAGATGCTTCCGGACAGGCAAATGCTCGTGTGGGCGGTTTGAAATATGCGGATTTGGATGGAAATGGCGTCATTACTTCTGATGATCAGGATTGGATTTATAATCCGGTTCCGGCTTTCTCTTATGGCTTGAATATTGCATTGAACTATAAGAATTTTGATTTGAGCATGTTCTGGCAGGGGGTATATGATCAGGATGTATACAATAACCAAAAGGCACAAACTGATTTTTGGAGTATTACCGATGCAGGTTCTAATAAAGGCTCTCGTTTGTTGGGAGCTTGGAACACCAATAACACTGGTTCTACTATACCAGCTCTGACTACTAATAATACGGCAGACGAGGGTAGAGCTTCCAGCTATTATGTAGAAAACGGATCTTATTTGAAATTGCGTAATCTTCAGGTGGGATATACGGTTCCTGCTTCTTTCTTGTCGAAGTTCAAGATGAGCAGTGCCCGAATTTACTTGTCAGGTCAAAATCTGCTGACTATCAAGAGTAAGAGTTTGACTTGTCCTGATCCGGAAAATCCGAACTGGAATTATCCGCTTGCTACTTCTGTTTCATTTGGTTTACAAATTGGTTTTTAAATTTAAAATAATGGATATGATGAAAAAATATATATTTCTGGCAGCTTGTGCATTAGGTTTGTCATTGACAAGTTGTGAAGACTTTTTAGACTATACCCCGACTGCAGTGGTGGATGAAGAACAGGCATTCTCCGAACCGGAGAAAATGGTAAATTCGGCTTATGCCATGTTGGGAGATTGCTGGTACACTTATCCGTTTAACCTGTTCCCTTATGGTGACGTAAGTTCTGATGATTGCCTGAAGGGTGGTTCTGGAACAACAGATACAGGCTATCATGCTTTTGATATTTGGACCACATTGACCGCTACTACTCCGGGTGAAATGGATGAGCTTTGGTATCGTTTGTATGCTGCTGTTTCTCGTTGTAATCGTGCGTTGATTTCGTTGGAACGGAATGGAGATAGTTTGGGAGAAGATGTGAAAGAACAGCGTGTTGCCGAGGTGCGTTTCTTGCGTGGACATTTCTATTTTAAACTTCTGACAGTGTTCCGTTAGGTTCCTTGGATTGATGAACAAGTAGTAGAGGATAATTCATATGAACAAGTTAGTAATACAGCGTTGACTTACGAACAATTGTTTCAGAAAGTAATTGATGATTTCAAGGCGGCTTATGATGTGTTACCTGTAAAAGAACCGGGGGAGGACGGTCGGGCTAATAAAATTGCGGCTGCAGCTTATTTGGCTAAATGTTATCTGACTTTGGCATGGGGAGACGGATATGAGGCAACAACCGGTGAAAGTCATATCAATTCTGAATACATGCAGAAAGTAATAACTTATACAGATGATGTGGTAGCTTCTGATTACGGATACCTGGAAGATTATGGCGATATTTTCTTACCTGCTTATAAAAATAGTAAGGAATCAATTTTTGCAGTTCAGTGTTCTGATTATGAAGATGATAATACGACCTATGGACGTGCTAACTGGTCGAACATGCTGAATGGTTGCTGGCAGATGTGGTCTTGCGGATGGGATTTCCACAAACCTTCTCAGAATTTGGTGAACGCCTTCAAGACCAAGAACGGCCTTCCGATGTTTGATGATTATAACAACGAGATTGATTATCCGATTAATGGACAACCTGACAACCAAAAGTGGGACCCGCGTTTGTTCCATACCGTAGGTATGCCCACTTTCCCTTACAAGTATGAGGCTGAATATACGATGACTACTGCCAATTCACGTACACCGAATACATATGGATACTATACTTCGTTGAAAGAAGTTCCTCAGCGTTCTGAAGGGGAAACCTATAATGGTTCATGGCAGGCATTCGCAATGAATGATTATGTATTCCGTTATACCGATGTGATGTTGATGCGTGCGGAAGCTTTGATTGAACTGAACAGATTAGATGAGGCTGAGAAAATTGTAAACGACATTCGTGGGCGTGCTGCTTTATCGGTCAATAAACACATTAGTTATGCGAAAGATCAGTGTGAGATAGCCCAGTATCCTGATAATTATTTTACATCTAAGGAAGTGGCACGTAAATGTCTGCGCTGGGAACGTCGTTTGGAAATGGCAATGGAGAATGGACGTTTCTTTGATTTGCGCCGTTGGGGAATTGCGTCGGAAACATTGAATGCTTATTTCCTGACCGAGCAGAATGACGTTTACGAAGGACAGACTTATGGACAATATTATAAGGATGCTCATTTTACTGCGGGTAAGAATGAGTTCTTCCCGATACCTTATAACCAGATGTATTATATTCCTGGGTTGTACACTCAGAATAAGGGATATGAATAATAAGATAGATTTTTCTTTTTCTTCCTTATGTCAACAAGGAAGAAAAAGGAAATAACATAGCGATATATATTAAAAACATAATTTTATGAGAAAGTATGCATATACAATAAAAGTAACCCTGTTGGGACTTTTTTTAGGAATGACATCAGTGGTACAGGCTGATTCTTCATGGACAATTCGGCATTTGGTGTGTGAACAAAATATTGTTTCTTTGGATGTCACCGAAGATTATTTGCTTCTTCCCATACAAGATGATGCACCGGAAGGTAAAATTTGTATTGTAAAAGATAATGAACAGAAGGGTACTCTTATGAATGTCCGTTTGGCTCGCGAGAGAGTGGATTCATACGTCCCATTTGCTTTGTCGGCTTATAAAGGGCAGCATATTTCAATAGAAATACAAGGGGTTCCTGAAACGGCTCTTTGCTGGAAAGAATTGAAACTGTCGGGCTCATTTGATATGGCGAACAAAGAAAGCTTTCGTCCCGTTTATCATCATACTCCGGCATACGGGTGGATGAACGATCCGAACGGAATGTTTTATAAAGATGGATTATATCATTTGTATTTCCAGTATAATCCGTATGGGTCTGTTTGGGGAAATATGCATTGGGGACATTCTACCAGTACCGATTTGATGCATTGGAAGTTTGAAGGGTGTGCCATCGTACCGGATGCATGGGGGGCCATTTTTAGTGGTTCTTGTGTGGTAGACCATGAAAATACGGCAGGCTTTGGTAAAGAAGCTGTGGTGGCATTCTATACTTCTGCTAAATCTACTCCATGGGGAGATATACAGATGCAGAGCATGGCCTATAGTCTGGATAACGGAAAAACTTTTACGAAATATGAAGGAAATCCTATTCTGACTTCTTCTGAAAAGGATTTTCGTGACCCCAAGGTATTTTGGTATGCACCGGGAAAGCACTGGGTTATGATTCTTGCAGTAGGTCAGCACATGGAAATCTATTCTTCTGTTAACTTGAAGGAATGGAAGAAAGAAAGTGAATTTGGTGCTATGCAGGGAGCTCATGGTGGCGTATGGGAATGTCCGGATTTGGTGGAAATTCCTGTAGAGGGCACTCGCGAGAAAAAATGGGTACTAATATGCAACCTGAATCCTGGAGGTCCTTTTGGAGGTAGTGCCGCTCAGTATTTCGTAGGTTCATTTGATGGTAAGAAGTTTGTGAACGAATCGCCTACTCAGACAAAGTGGATGGATTGGGGAAAGGATAATTACGCTACTGTAACATGGAACAATGCGCCTGATGGACGTTGCATCGCATTAGGATGGATGAGTAACTGGCAGTATGCCAATAATGTTCCTACCCGTCAGTATCGTAGTGCCAATACTCTTGCTCGTGATTTAACGCTTTATCGCGAGGGACAGGAGTTGTATTTAAAAAGTACTCCTTCAGTGGAAGTGAAAAAAGCACGTGGAAAGAAAGTTTCAATACCTTCATTTAAGGTTTCCGAGAAGCATGAAATAGTAAATTTGTTCGAAGAAAAGCAAGGAGCCTATGAAGTAGAAATAGTCATTCAGAATGCAGGCGCATCAAAGATTGATTTTTGCCTGTTGAATGATAAAGGAGAGAAAGTCTCTATGTATTATGACTTGAATCGTAAACAATTTGTGATGGATCGTAGTGAGAGCGGAACGGTTGATTTTAGCAAGGACTTTCCTGCAGTTACGGTCGCTCCGGTGAATGTTGACAAAGAGTTGACTTTACGCTTGTTTGTCGATCGGTCAAGTATTGAAGCTTTTGGTGAGGATGGAAAATTTGTGATGACAAATTTGGTCTTCCCTTCACAGCCTTATGTGAAAATGTGCTTTGAAGCGGATAAGAACGGGTATGCTGTGAAAGCATTGAATGTGTATAAATTGCAGTAACTGTCCTCCTTGCTAGTAAAAATGTTGCGTCCTGTAGTAATATTGTTGCATGAAACAATATTGTCATAGGATGCAACATTCGTTATGGCCTTGTAGCTGGCAATCACTTACTTTTGCGGTGAACAAATAAAAAATTTCATGCTAACATACTAATTTTAATAATGCTATGAAGGCCGAAAAAAAACAGTTTTCAAATCGTATGGGAGCTGCGGTATTGCTGCTCGCCTTGGCTTGTGTAAATGGATATGCACAAGAAAACAAATCATCAAATGACGGTAGTTCTAAAGAAGAAGGTAACCGTAATGTCATGTTGAATGCTGCCAGCGCAAACGGACCTCGTGAAATTCAGATTGGTCTTCCTTCTGCGGATGTGAATGTGCTTGAAAATGGAATTCCGGTAACGTATGCTACGAATCCGCACAGTGTAAACTCTTTGTGGCGTGCAGATGCCAGCTTGAACCATGTAGGATTGTTGAAAATTTCAGAAACTGCCATTACAACCGGTAATATCGGATATGCAGTCAATTCTTTCACTCAGCTTGGTGAAAAAGGTTTTCATGGAACATTGAATTATAAGTCCAATCATTTCGGCATGCAGGAGTTCTCTCTGAATCTGAACGGAGAAATTGCTAACGATTGGTTCTATAGTGGAAGCATCTATCAGGATTTTGACCCGGGAACATTCAAAATCAAATCTACTCCTTTCCAGGATCGTACACAGATTTATAAGTTTGCCTTGACAAAACGCTATAACAATAACCGGGGTGAGTTTACGGCTATGTATCATTACAGCAACAGCCATCCGGTATATATGTATGCCACTCAGTCGGCTCCGTTTATTTACGTAGGCGATGGTAGCGTAAGAGAGTTGGGGGCTTTTGCTTTGGGTACGACTTCTTATCTTCCGGTTGACAATGAAATGGTATATCGCGACATGCGTACGGGAGAGTTGAAGAAAACAAGCTTGTATGATGCCGTACAGAATAAGGGTAGTGAGTTTACCTTGATGAATAATTACAACTGGGATAACGGTTTGTCTTGGAAAGTAATCATGAAATACGACCATGCGACCGGTTCTTGTGTGTACCAGACTCCGATGGAACTTTCACAGCGTGCAAACAGTGCTATTAATTATCAATATGAAGCAGAAGACGGTAGCATGAGAGCATACGATGGCGAATATGTACAGAGCCGTATGTCTTGCTTGAACCGTGGTTTCATTGATGAAGTAATGTTTACTACTGAGTTGTCTCGTAAATTGTCTAACGGTACATGGCGTTTGGGATTGAACGAATGGTACTATGATATTGATTATGCATCAAATACTACGATGTATGACCAGTCTGTACCGACTGACGGAAGCTATCCGGTCCGCCTTTATAATCCTGATTATAATGTAGCAGGAAGTGGACGTACCTATGGAGGAAATGGATATTACTATGACTTCAACAAGAATGCATCAGAATATTATAAAGGTCATGAAAACAAATTGGCTGTATATTTCACTCACGACTGGGATGTAACCGACAAATTTAACCTTTACTACGGTGCTCGTCTGGAATACCAGGCTCTTCGTGGAAACAATGCAGCGGTTAAAGATGCTGATGGCAATTTTGTAGGACGTTTTGCTGATTATTATCTGGGAGCTACTGCACCTAATGGAACAAAGATTGAACCGACTCCGATGGAGTATGACTGGTTTAATTACGCACTGAGTGCAGCCGCTACTTATAAGTTGACCAAACAGTTCGGATTTACTGGAGACTTTACTTACATTACCCAGCATCCGAGAATTGAGAACTTTGCTCCGGCTGTATTGCCGAATACCGATAAGATTTCAGTACCTCTGGGACGTGCCGGTATCTACTATAACAACGAATGGTTGAGCTTGACTTCATTGTTCTCTTATATCTCAAAGACCAACAACAACTCTACATTGAACTTGCAGCATAGCGTAAATGGAGTAAACGAAATCTTGGCTGCTCCGTTGAACTATGACATCAAGACATTGGGTTGGACAACCGACGTGGTAGCTCGTCCGTTTAAAGGTTTTGATTTGCACTTCCTCTTCACTTACCAGAAGCCGACTTACAAGAAATATGAAACTTCTGTGAAGTTCTCAGACGGTTATGTAGGTCAGATCAATGCCACTGGTAACATCGTAGCAGAAATCCCGCAGGTAATCGTGGAAATCGACCCGAGCTATATGATTACAAAAGATTTGAAAATCTGGACCAGCTTCCGTTACTTTAGCAAGACATACGCTAATATCAATGATGCCTATTATTTCAATGGCCGTTGGGAAACCTTCGGTGGTTTGAACTGGCAGGTAAACAAGAAGCTGTCATTAGGCTGTTCAGTTGTTAACTTCCTGAACCAGACTGGTGCAAAGGGAAGTATCGCAGGTGCAGAACTCGTAACGAAGGAAGAAGCTGGAAAATATGCCAATACAGTAATGGCAGGAAGCTACATCCGTCCGTTCACAGTAGAATTCTCTGCACAGCTTAAATTCTGACATTCATTTTTCTATTCCGATAAATTTCCGGCACAACGAATCAATGGGTTGTGCCGGTTATAAAAAGTTTTCAATAGGTATTTTTAAAAGAATAATTTGTATTTTTAATCCCATAAAACAACGTATCATGAAAAAGAATTTTGTTAACCTCGCATTAGGAGCGTTTTTCTTGACTGGTATGTGGGCATGCCAATCACAAAAAAATAACTTAGTATTTGAGCATCAGGGAGACACTTTGACTGTCGTACACATAAAGAATCCTTCTAAATATCTTTTGCTTCCTATCCAGGAATCATCTAATGAGGGAAAGGTGAAATTAGTAACCGGAAGTCCGGCTGATATGCCGATGGATGTACGTCTGGCAGTAGACAGCGTAGAGTATTACGTACCGTTTGAATTGCCTCAAGGAGCTAAGGAAGCCACTGTTACCATTGGAAAGGTGGCTGCAAACGCTGTATGCTGGGAGCATATTCAGTTGTCGGATACTTTTAATACGGCAAATACGGACTATTATCGTCCGGTATATCACCACACACCGCTTTATGGCTGGATGAACGATGCTAACGGACTGGTATATAAAGATGGAGAGTATCATTTGTATTTTCAGTATAATCCTTACGGTTCCAAGTGGGGAAATATGCACTGGGGACATTCAGTTAGTAAGGACTTGATTCATTGGGACCATTTGAATCCTGCTATCGCACGTGACACATTGGGTCACATTTTCTCAGGAAGTACAGTGGTAGACAAAAACAATAGCGCAGGCTACGGAAAAGATGCCATTATCGCTTTCTACACATCTGCCAGCGATGAACACGGACAGATTCAGTGTATGGCTTATAGCAAAGACAATGGACGTACTTATACAAAATACGAGAAAAATCCGATTTTGACTCCGTTTGACGGACTGAAAGATTTCCGCGATCCGAAAGTGTTCTGGTATGAACCAGCTCAGAAATGGTATATGATTGTTTCTGCGGACAAGGAAATGCGTTTCTACTCTTCTTCTAACTTGAAGGACTGGGAATATCAGAGCGGATTTGGTAAAGGTTATGGTGTACAGCCTAATCAGTTTGAGTGTCCTGACTTTATCCAGTTGCCGGTTGATGGTGACAAGAACAATATGAAATGGGTGATGATTGTAAATATCAACCCGGGTTGTATGTTCGGTGGTAGTGCTACAGAATATTTCGTAGGTGATTTTGATGGAAAAGAATTCAAATGTGACACGAAACCGGAAGTAACTAAATGGTTGGATTTTGGTAAAGACCACTATGCTACTGTTTGTTTCTCAAATACTGGAGACCGCGTGGTTGCAGTGCCTTGGATGAGCAACTGGCAATATGCAAATGTAACTCCTATCCGTCAGTATCGTGGAGCAAATGCCTTGCCGCGTGAATTGTCATTGTACACAAAAGATGGTCAGATTTACATGGCAGCCAATGCTGTAAAGGAAACAGCAGGCTTGCGTAAAGAAACACGTACCATTGACAATCAGACTGTGAAAGGTGAAAGCAAGATTGACGAAATCTTCCCGCAGAATGAGGGTGCTTTTGAAATTGAAATGGATGTAACTCCGGGTGCATCTGCTGTGGCTGGAATGGAACTGTTGAATGACAAGGGTGAAAAGACCAAGATTTACCTGGATATGAAAGCCGGTAAACTGGTGATGGATCGTACAGAAAGTGGGTTGGTTGCCTTTGGTGAAAAAGCAGAACCTCATGCCATCGAAAATCATGACCGTCGTAAAACGACTTCTATCAACTATAAGAATGATTTTGCATTAGGCACATGGGCTCCTCTTTCATTGTGTGAAGGAAAAACTTATCATTTGCAGATTTTTGTAGACAAGTGCTCTGTAGAAATCTTTGCCAATGGAGGTCGTATTGCCATGACCAACTTAGTATTCCCTACCAAACCTTATAACTCTATTCGTCTTTACAGTGAAGGTGGTGATTATAAGGTAGAGAATATGAAGATACATAAATTGGGGTTGTAATTTATTAAAAAACCAGACAGACCATGAAAAACTTTTTTATTACGGCTTTAGGCTTGTTTTGGGGTTTTCAGTGCGCGGAGGCAGCGGAAGAAAAGGTTATCCGGATTTCAACGGATAATACAGACCTGGTGCTTCAGGTAGCTGAAAACGGACGTCTCTATCAGACTTACTTGGGCGAAAAACTGTTGCATGAATCGGATTTGAAGAAACTGGACTGGCAGATACATCCGGCATCAGATGCCAGTGTCTCTCCACGCGGATGGGAAGTCTGTTCAGGTTCAGGTAACGAGGATTTCTTTGAACCGGCTTTGGGAGTGACTCATGCCGACGGTAATGCTTCTACCTGGCTTTATTACGTGTCTTCTTCTACAAAAGCTGTGGAAGGAGGAACACAGACAGATATTCATTTGCGTGATGACAAATATCCGGTGAATGTAACCTTGCATTACGTGGCTTACGAAAAGGAGGACGTAATCAAGACTTGGAGTGAAATCTCACACCAGGAGAAAAAGCCTGTACAGTTATTCCGTTATGCTTCTACGATGTTGTATTTCAATCGTCCGGCTTACTATTTGACTGAATTCAGTGGCGACTGGGCGAAGGAAGTGCAGATGAGTACACAGAAGCTGGAGTTCGGTAAGAAAGTGGTAGATACCAAGCTGGGAAGTCGTGCTGCCATGCATGCACAACCTTTTTTCATGGTCGGTCTGGATGCTCCTGCTGCAGAAAATCAGGGGGAAGTCCTGATGGGTACATTGGGATGGACAGGTAACTTCAGCTTTACTTTCGAAGTGGACAATGTGGGTAATCTGCGTGTGATTCCTGCTATTAATCCTTATGCTTCGGTGTATGAGCTTCAGAAAGGCGAAGTGTTCACTACTCCTGAATTTATTTTCACTTTGAGTAATAAGGGTACGGGCGAAGGTAGCCGCCGCTTTCAGAACTGGGCACGGAATTATCAGTTGAAAGATGGAAAAGGTTCTCGTCTGACGTTGTTGAATAACTGGGAGAATACTGGATTCGACTTTAATCAGAATATTCTTGTCGATCTGATTAAGGAAACGAAAGAACTCGGTGTAGACATGTTCTTGCTGGATGACGGATGGTTTGGCAACAAATACAAACGCAGCAGCGATACAGCCGGACTGGGCGACTGGGATGTAACGGCCGACAAACTTCCTGATGGAATCAATGCGCTGGTTCAGGCGGCTGAAAAAGAAGGAGTGAAGTTCGGTCTCTGGATTGAACCGGAAATGGTGAATCCGAAGAGTGAATTGTTTGAAAAGCATCCTGACTGGGCAATCCATTACCCGAACCGTGAAACCTATTACTATCGTAACCAGCTTGTACTCGATTTGAGTAACCCGAAGGTGCAGGATTATGTGTATGGCATTGTGGATAAGTTGTTGAAGGAAAATCCGGGTATCGCTTATTTCAAATGGGATTGCAACAGCCCGATTACCAATATCTATTCTTCTTATCTGAAAGGTGCACAGGGACGCTTGTATATAGACCATGTACGTGGCGTATACAATGTCATGAAGCGGGTAAAAGAGAATTATCCGGATGTGCCGATGATGCTTTGCTCTGGTGGCGGTGCACGTTGTGACTATGAAGCGTTGAAATATTTCACGGAATTCTGGTGCAGTGACAACACGGATCCGGTTGAAAGAGCTTATATCCAGTGGGGCTTTTCTCAGTTCTTCCCGGCCAAGGCCATGTGTGCACACGTGACAAGCTGGAATAAGAATACTTCTATCAAGTTCCGTACCGACATGGCATCCATGTGTAAGCTGGGATTTGATATCGGCTTGAAAGAAATGGCTGCAGAAGAATTGGAATATTGCCAGCTTGCGGTAGCCAACTGGAAACGTTTGCAGCCAGTGATTCTGGATGGAGTACAATATCGTCTGGTATCTCCGTATGAATCTAACCACATGGCAGTGAACTATGTTAGTCAGGATGCTTCAAAAGGCGTGGTATTTGCATACGACATCTATCCTCGCTTCCAGGAAAAACTGCTTCCTTTGAAGGTGAAAGGACTGGATCCGAACAAGATGTACCGTGTGAAAGAAATCAACCTGATGCCGGGAACAGAATCTACGCTGGAGGCCGATGGAGAATTATTCTCTGGTGATTATCTGATGAAAGTCGGATTGGATGTCTTTGGATTCCGTCCTACTCAGAGCCATGTGATAGAACTTACTGCTGAATAAGAAAGACGATTCTCAACAAGAGATGAAGCTGAATTTGAACAGATTAAAAACAAGTAAAAATGACAAATACTCAATTGAAATATGCCAAGCTGTTTCCCGTGATGCTTTGCTTCTTTGCTATGGGATTCGTAGATTTGGTGGGAATTGCTTCAAACTATGTGAAAGAAGATTTAGGTCTGACAGACTCTGAGGCAAATATTTTCCCTTCTTTGGTATTCTTTTGGTTTTTGATATTCTCAGTGCCGACTGGAATACTGATGAACCGGATTGGAAGAAAAAAGACTGTATTGCTGAGCTTGGGAGTGACTTTCTTCTCTTTACTACTTCCTATGTTTGGCGACAGCTATGGATTGATGCTTTGCTCGTTCTCTTTATTGGGAATAGGTAATGCTTTGATGCAGACTTCACTCAATCCATTATTGAGCAATATTATTTCGGGCGACCGCCTGGCCAGTACGCTGACTTTTGGACAGTTCGTGAAAGCTATTGCTTCTTTCCTTGCTCCTTATCTGGCCATGTGGGGAGCTTTGCAGGCTATTCCGACTTTTGGTTTGGGATGGAGAGTGTTGTTCCCTATTTATATGATTGTAGCTGTATTTGCAATTTTGTTGCTTTCGGCTACTCCTATTACAGAAGAACAGCCGGACAAGGCATCAGGATTTGCCGATTGCCTGAAACTGTTAGGAAAACCTTTTATTCTGCTGTCTTTCCTTGGTATCATGTGCCATGTGGGAATCGATGTGGGTACGAACACTACTGCTCCTAAAATTCTGATGGAACGTATTGGAATGACATTGACAGAAGCTGGGTTTGCCACTAGTCTGTATTTTATATTCCGTACATTGGGATGTTTTTCCGGTGCATTTATCTTACGCGCCGTATCATCTAAAGTCTTTTTCCTGATAAGTGCGATTTGCATGATGCTGGCTATGATTGGGCTTTTTGCTTTCGACTCTCAGATGGTTATTTACATTTGTATCGCATTGATAGGTTTTGGAAATTCTAACGTATTCTCTATCATCTTCTCTCAGGCTCTTCTGGCTATGCCCGAGAAGAAAAATGAAGTATCAGGACTGATGATTATGGGATTGTTTGGTGGTACCGTATTTCCTCTTTTGATGGGAGTTGCCAGCGATGCAATCGGACAGAATGGAGCCGTAGCAGTGATGACGGTAGGTGTGATTTATTTGCTTTTTTATACATTGAAAATTAAACATTAAAACTATGGAAAATACAATTGTTGTAGGTATAGGTGAAGCACTATGGGATGTGCTGCCTGAAGGAAAGAAAATAGGTGGAGCTCCGGCTAATTTTGCATATCATGTGTCACAGTTTGGTTTGGATGGTCGTGCGGTTAGTGCTGTAGGAGATGACAAGTTAGGAGCAGAAATTTTGGAAAACTTCTATGAGAAGAATCTGCATAGCATGATTGAAAAAGTACCGTATCCTACAGGTACGGTTCAGGTAGAACTGGATGCAGAAGGAGTTCCTTGTTATGATATAAAGGAAGGTGTGGCATGGGATAATATTCCTTACACTCCAGCCTTGGAAGGATTGGCTAAACAGACTACAGCGGTTTGCTTTGGTTCTTTGGCACAGCGAAGCGTAGTTTCCAGAGAAACAATCAACAAGTTCTTGGATGCCATGCCGGAAGATACATTGAAAGTGTTTGACATTAACCTTCGTCAGGGTTTTTATACGAAAGAAGTGCTTTGCAATTCTTTCCAGAAATGTAATGTGCTGAAGATAAATGATGAAGAGCTGGTTACAGTGAGCCGTATGTTCGGTTACCCGGGTATTGACCTGCAGGATAAATGCTGGATTCTGCTCGCCAAGTATAACCTGAAAATGTTGATTCTGACTTGTGGAGTGAACGGAAGCTATGTCTTTACTCCAGGCAATGTGTCATTTGTAGAAACTCCAAAAGTAAATGTAGCCGATACAGTAGGCGCAGGTGATTCATTCACTGCTACTTTTGTGGCTTCTATTTTGAAAGGAAAGACCGTACGCGAAGCGCATGAACTGGCAGTAGAGGCTTCGGCATTTGTATGTACCCAGAATGGGGCTATGCCGGAATTCCCTCTGTATTTGAAGGAAAAAATTTAAGCTATATAGTTTATCTTGTGAAAAATCTCCGGAAGTATGTTTCTGTACTTCCGGAGATTTTTTTTGTCTGGTAGATTGGAAAGTCTGCTGAAGATAATGTCGCTTCGGCTTTGTCTGTTTTATGTTTTCCGCGTGAAAACCATACGTTTCCCGAAGCGAAAACGTAGGTTTCTCACACGGAAAACGTATGGTTCCGCTTCGGAAAACATAAAAAGAGTAGAGCCGTTGAACGAAAAATTGTGGGTCGGTTTCGTGATTTTTGTATCTGTCAGACTGTATAAATCGCTGCGATTTTCATACATTTGCAGAAATAGATATAAAATTATGAAACATTTAGTCTGTGGTTGGATAGGGGTAATTTGCTTGCTGTTTTTGTCAGTAGCCTGTTCCCGGAAGGAGATGGACTATACTATAGCCGTGTCACAGTGTAGCGAGGATGATTGGCGTGCCCAGATGAATAAAGAAATTCTTCGGGAAGGTTTGTTCTACCCGGGGGTAAATATTGAAGTTTATCAGGCTCATGATGATAATACCCATCAGATTAAGGATATAGAATCTTTGATTGAAAGAAAAGTCGATTTGCTGATTGTGGCTCCGAATGAAGCTGAAGCTATTACTCCGGTGATTGAGAAGGCATACGATGCCGGAATTCCTGTCATCCTGATTGATCGGAAAATCAATTCTAAAAAATATACAGCCTATGTGGGTGCCGATAACTACGAAATTGGTCGTAGGGCGGGGGAGTATATTGCAGACCGTTTAAAAGGAAAGGGACGAGTGATAGAAATTACCGGGCTAAGAGGTTCAACTCCGGCAGTAGAACGTCATCGAGGAATGATGGAAGCTTTGAAAGCTACTCCGGGAGTGCAAGTGGTGGCTTCTGCTGAAGCCGGGTGGTTCCGGCAGAAAGCTGGGGAGGTTATGGATACGTTACTGGATGCTCATCCACAAGTAGACCTTGTTTTTGCACAGAATGACCGGATGGCTATCGGGGCGTATGAGAAAGCACGCCAGAAGAATCGTGCCGGACAGATTGCTTTTGTAGGAGTTGATGCGGTAGCTGCTGGAGTAGAAAGTGTGGCGGAAGGCAAACTGGATGCCACCTTCATTTATCCCACAGGCGGAGATAAGGTGATTCAGGTGGCCATGGCTATATTACAAGGTGAACCCTATCAGAGAGAGAATATTCTTTCTACGGCATTGGTGAACCGTGCCAATGCCCGTGTGATGCAGATGCAGATGAAGCATATTTTGACGCTGGACCAAAAAATTGAGCTTTTAAATCATCAGCTGGATGATTATTTCCTTCGTTACTCCGCACAGAAAATGTTCTTATATGCTTGTGTGGTGATATTGGTGTTGGTTGGATTCTTGTTCTTTTTCCTGGTGCGTGCCTTTTGGGTAAAGAACCGGATGAATACGGAATTGTCCAGTCAGAAGCAACAATTAGAGCAGCAGCGTGACCAGTTGCAGGAACAACGTGATCAGCTGATTGTATTGTCTCGTCAGTTGGAGGAGGCTACACATGCCAAGTTGGCCTTCTTTACCAGCGTGTCGCATGATTTCCGTACGCCGTTGACCTTGATTGCAGACCCAATCAATCAGTTGCTTGAAGAAAAGCATTTGGGTGAGAGAGAGAAGAATATGCTGGAGATAGTGCGGAAGAATGTGGCCGTTTTATTGAGGTTGATCACTCAGATTCTGGATTTCCAAAAATATGAACATGGTAAACTGGCTTTGCGGCTTTCTGAGTTTAATGCGCTGGAATGTATAAAGGATTGGACAGAGGCATTTCATACCTTGGCATTCCGGAAGCATATTCAATTTGCGGTGAAGGCGGAAGGAGATGCGGCGCAGTATGTGATGGTGGCCGATGCGGAAAAAATAGAACGCATTACCTACAATTTATTGTCCAATGCCTTTAAGTTTACTCCGGAAAAAGGTGAGATAAAAGTTGCGCTTTCACGGATAGAGAAAGATAATCAACCGTATTTATGTATGGAAGTCAGTGATACGGGTATTGGTATGTCGGAAGAACATGTACATCATGTGTTTGAACGTTTTTATCAAATAGATGTGCAGCATACAGGCTCAGGCCTGGGATTGGCTCTGGTAGAGGCTTTTGTGCAGTTGCATAAGGGTACGGTACAGGTGGAAAGTGAAAAAGGAAAAGGTACATGTTTCCGGGTTGTACTTCCGATGAAGCAGGAAGGCGAAGTGAAGGAGGTTATAGAGAAAAATGAATCCTTGAAAAACTTGCAGGAAGGGGCTGTGCTGGATGCTGGACAGGAGACTTTGCATCAGTGGGTTGAAAACGTGGAGGTGGACGGAACAGCAGACAAAGAAGTGGTGCTGGTTATTGATGACAATCAGGATGTGCGTGACTACGTGAAGATGTTGCTGCAAGATAAATATACTGTAATTGAGGCAGTTAACGGGCAGGAAGGCATAAGACAAGCTATGAAATATGTGCCGGATGTAGTGGTATGTGATGTCATGATGCCTGTTATGGACGGTATAGAATGTTGTAAGCGGCTGAAAAGCGAGTTGCAGACGTCTCACATTCCGGTATTGATGCTGACGGCATACGCTATGGATGAACAGCGGATTCAGGGATATGATTCGGGGGCAGACTCGTATCTGACGAAGCCTTTCAATGCCAAACTCCTGCTGGCGCGAATTCGCAACCTGATAGACAATCGGAAGCGGTTGAAGTCGTTCACAGAAGATGCCACAGCTGTAGGCGGAAAACAGCAGCTAGGCGAAGTGGACAAGGGATTTGTGGAAAAACTGAAATCCTTGATAGAAGAAAAGATGGGTAATTCAGATTTGAGTGTAGAAGACTTGGGTGCTGAATTGGGATTGGGGCGTGTGCAGTTATATCGTAAAACAAAATCCTTGACCGGATATGCTCCGAATGAATTGTTGCGTATTGCCCGGTTGAAAAAGGCTGCCTCTTTGCTGGCATCTTCTGAAAAGACGGTGGCCGAAATTACATACGAAGTGGGATTCAGTTCCCCGTCTTACTTCACCCGGTGTTATAAAGACTATTTTGGAGAAAGCCCCAGCGAATTCCTGAAAAGACGGGATGGGAAGAATTGAGAAGGAAAAGATTCTTTCTAAAAGAAATAATTGTATATTTGGGCACTTTTTTGAATAGCTGGTTATGAAACGTATTTTGATATTGATATTCGTGTTATGTGTATATGGTGCTGCTGGGCGTGCGCAAGATTTGAAAACGCTTTTTGTAGCATTGCCAGATTCATTGTCTCCGCTTTTGACAGAGGTTAATCGGGCTGATTTTGGGGACTTTCTGGAAAGCGGGATGAAGGCAGAGGTGAAGAACCGTTTTGGAAATATGTCGGAAATGACTAAATTGACCTCAGATTATTTATTCCTGAAAACGACTTCTGCCAGTACTTTGGAACTGAAATTGCTTCCGTTGAATGACTCCGTGAAAGTGATTTGTGCAGTTTCTACTTATTCGGCTCCAGCGGCTGACAGCCATATTGCTTTTTATGATATGAAGTGGCATGAATTGCCGATTTCTGATTTTTTACAGCTTCCGCAGGAGGATGAGTTTTATTTGAAACCGGCTTCGGCAGAACAGGCTGATTCTTTGAAAAATCTGCGTGCTTATGCAGATATGTATTTATGGAAGGCTGAGCTGTCGGTTGATAAACCTATATTGAGCTTTACTTATACTACCCCAGACTATTTGGATAAGGAAACCGCAAAAAATTTAAAACCGTATCTGAAATCCCACCCTGTTTGTCTGGAGTGGAAAGAGGGAAAATTTGTATCTCAGGAAAATTTGAATACCTCGTTAAAGTAATTCTATTTAATTCTTTGTATTGCTGAAGGTTATGTTGTATAACATCTATTCTGCTCTTTGCGTATAAAAATACATAAAAAATCGTTAACCGCTCAGACGGATATACCGAATTTTTTTTATCTTTGGAACGCTGTTTGTAAAACGACAAGCATATCTGCGTAATTATGAAGGCAGGAATGCATTCTAAAAATGATTTGTTTTAAACCAGTAATGGTATTCTGAATAAGGGTCGGGCTGGAAAAATAGAAAATAACGAAGTCCATCCGACGGATACTAGCTGAAAAATATAAGGTATAATGATTTTAAAGTGTATTAGAACAGTAGCAATGGCGGCTCTGGCCATGGTCAGCATCAATGTTTCAGGACAGGATCTTCTGGCTCGTCAGGCGCCGATTGACAGAAAATTAAAAGCTGTGGATTCATTAGCCCTGATTCGCCAGATCAAAGCAGAACAGGCAGTATATCCCGCTTACAGTCTTTATCCAAACTGGAACAATGATCGCGTTCATGCTTACGGCGGTAATGTACAGGTTCCAGATAGTTTCCGAATCGATTTGACAGGCTTTTGCATGCCGACCACTCATACAGTCATCACTTCTAAATGCGGTCCGCGCTGGCGGCGTATGCATAACGGATTGGATATAAAGGTTTATATTGGTGATACTATCCGTGCTGCTTTCGACGGGCGTGTGCGCATGGTGAAATATGAACGTAGAGGGTACGGAAAATATGTAGTAATCCGTCATGACAATGGATTGGAAACCATTTACGGACACTTGTCTAAACAGATTGTGGCAGAAGATGAGTATGTAAAGGCGGGTGATCCGATTGGCTTGGGAGGAAATACCGGGCGTTCTACTGGTTCTCACCTTCATTTTGAAACTCGTTTCTTGGGCGAAGTGATAAATCCGGAATTTATGTTTGATTTTCCGAATCAAGATATTGTGTCAGACAGCTATTTGTTTGTACGTGGTGCCAACCGTTATGCATATCAGCGTACCCGTGCATTGGCAGCTGTTAAATCAGGAAAATCCGGAGCAGCCGAAGCAGAAAAATCGGCTATCCGTTATCATAAAATCCGTAAGGGCGATACATTGGGACGTATCTCTCGCTTGTATCACGTATCCATTGACCGCTTGTGCCAGATTAATGGTATAAAACGTACTACGACGTTGCGTATCGGACAAGTTTTAAGATGTTCTTGATAAGAAAAACAAATTTGCTGAAATAAAAAAGGATGCCATTTCATATAGTTCTGTCGGGACTGTATGAAATGGCATTTTTATCTCCCTTATTTTTTGTGTGCTCTCTGAAAAAACAGTAACTTTGCCACATATTCGAGCATAAAAGATGGAAGAAACCAAGAAACAATTTGAACATGTAATTGCGGTATGCCGTGATTTGTTTGCTAAAAAGTTGCATGATTACGGAGCTGCCTGGCGCATTATGCGACCATCTTCTGTGACAGACCAGATTTTTATTAAGGCAAACCGTATCCGGAGTATTGAAGTGAAAGGTGTGTCCTTGATAGATGAAGGCATTCGTCCGGAGTTTATTGCAATTGTCAATTATGGTATTATCGGGCTTATTCAGCTGGAACTGGGCTATGCCGAGAAGGAAGATATCACAGAGGAACGTGCGCTGGAATTATATGATGCGTATGCAGATAAGGCCCTGAAGTTGATGTTGGCTAAGAATCATGATTATGATGAGGCCTGGCGTAGCATGCGTATCACTTCTTATACAGATTTGATTTTGATGAAGATCTATCGAACCAAACAGATAGAATCTTTGAAGGGAGATACGTTGGTGTCAGAAGGCGTGGATGCCAATTATATGGATATGATTAATTATGCCGTTTTTGGATTGATTAAGCTGGAGTTTGGAGAATAAGTTTCTACATAAAGCAGTTGTGGTCTGGAGCAACGTTTGCCGTTTTTTGTTGGCTGTCGTTTTTCTGTTCTCCGGATTTGTCAAGGCCAATGACCCTTTGGGCACGGTCTATAAGGTACAGGATTACCTGGAAGCATGGGGACTGCAGAGCCTGAGTGCGGGATATGTGCCTTATCTGGCAGCTATGCTCTGTGCCTTGCTTGAGTTTATTCTTGGCATTTATCTGTTCTTTGGGATTCGTCGGAGGGTAGCGCCTTTATTGGTGTTGCTGGTCATGTCTTTCATGACCCCGCTGACACTATGGCTGGCCATTGCCAATCCTATTTCTGACTGTGGTTGTTTTGGCGATGCGGTAGTACTAACCAACTGGGAAACTTTCTTCAAAAACGTAGTGTTGCTTATTGCGGCTATTTCCGTGTTTAAATGGAGGCAGTATATATTCAATCTGGTGACGACAAAGGTGGATTGGCTGATTTCGCTTTACAGCATTTTGTTTATTATCTTCTTCATGCTGTTCTGCCTGCGTTATCTACCTGTATTTGATTTTCGTCCATATCACGTGGGGGCAGATATCGTGAAAGGTATGACGATTCCTGAAGGTGAGAAGCCTACCGTGTATGAAACGCTTTTTATTTATTCGAAAGATGGAAAAGAGCAAGAATTTACGATTGATAATTTCCCGACAGATACCACGTGGACTTTTGTCGATTCAAAGACTCGGGTGAAGGAGAAGGGCTATGAACCTCCTATTCACGACTTCTCGATTACTTCACTGGAAACGGGAGAGGATTTGACTGATGACATACTCCATAGTGAGCAGTACACCTTTTTGCTTGTGGCACCATGGTTGAAGCAGGCAGACGATAGTGGTATGGATCTGATCAATGAAGTGTATGATTACAGCGTGGAACACGGTTACCGTTTTCTTTGTCTGACGGCCTCCTCGGAACAGGATATTACAGATTGGCAGGAAAATACAGGGGCAGAATATCCGTTTGCATTGATGGATGAGATTACGCTGAAAACGATGATTCGTTCTAACCCGGGATTGATATTGCTGAAAAAAGGAGTCGTGCTGCGTAAATGGAGTGTTTCCAATCTGCCTGATGAATACCAGTTGAATGCACCGCTGGAGAAACTTCCATTCAGTACATGGAACCCGAAAACTAGTGTACACAAAGTGGTAGAAGTGACCGGCTGGTTTTTGGGACCTTTGCTGTTGCTGACCGTGGTCGACCTGATATGGTTGCGCATAAAAAGCCGCAAAAAGAAAAAAGAGAAAGAGAATAAAAAAGAAACATTATAACTAACCCTTTAAAATTTAAACAAAATGAGAAAAAACATTGTAGCAGGTAACTGGAAGATGAACAAGAACCTGCAGGAAGGTATTGCATTGGCAAAAGAATTGAACGAAGCATTGACAGCAGACAAACCAAACTGCGATGTAATCATCTGTACTCCTTTCATTCACTTGGCTTCTGTAACTCCTTTGGTAGACAGCTCTATCATTGGTGTAGGTGCTGAAAACTGCGCTGACAAGGTATCTGGTGCTTATACTGGTGAAGTTTCTGCAGAAATGGTTGCATCTACAGGTGCTCAGTATGTAATCTTGGGTCACTCTGAACGTCGTGCTTACTATCACGAAACAGTTGAAATCCTGGAAGAAAAAGTTAAATTGGCTTTGGCTAACAACTTGAAACCTATCTTCTGTATCGGTGAAGTATTGGAAGAACGTGAAGCTAACAAACAGAATGAAGTAGTAGAAGCTCAGTTGGCTTCTGTATTCTCTTTGTCTGCTGAAGATTTCGGTAAAGTAATCTTGGCTTACGAACCGGTTTGGGCTATCGGTACAGGTAAGACTGCTACTCCGGAACAGGCTCAGGAAATCCACGCTCACATCCGTTCTTTGGTTGCTGCTAAATACGGTAAGGAAGTAGCTGAAAATACTTCTATCCTGTACGGTGGAAGCTGCAAGCCTTCTAACGCAAAAGAATTGTTCGCTAATCCTGATGTAGACGGTGGTCTGATTGGTGGTGCTGCTTTGAAAGTTGCAGACTTCAAGGGTATCATCGACGCTTTTAAATAATTCTTTTTTGAATTAGTCAGGAGCGACTTATGAGCACAGAGATGATGTGAGGACGTAGTGCCGTCGTATGGTCTCTGTGCTCAATTGACTTTTGTTTTCTATGTCTATCTAAAAATCCGCTTATGCTGAAATATCTTTTATTTGTAGTTTCTGTTTTGTGTGTCGGCGGGGCTTATGCCCAGCAGAACATTATCGAAAGCCTGCAGACCCGTCGGGCAGGAGAAGGTGTAGTGACTATCCACCAGGATGCACAGATTACCTCCTTGATAGGGAAGCGTTATGTGCGTTCTACCAGTTCGGAGCCGGTAAAGACATTAAAAGCTCGTGGATTTCGCGTACAGGTATACGCTGGGAATAATTCCCGTCAGGCGCGTAGTGAAGCGAATAGGGTAGCAACGAAAGTGAAAGAAGAATTTCCGGAACTTCCGGTTTATACTTATTTTCAGCCTCCTCGCTGGCTGTGCCGGGTAGGAGACTTTAAAAGTATTGAAGAAGCACATGTAACCATGCGTAAATTGAAAGCTACAGGAGTTTTTAAGGAAGTGTCTATTGTGCGTGAACAGATTAATATACCTATAGAATAATGATGACAGATACAAATTCGATAAACTGGCCGCAAGAGAAGGTTGAGAAACTGGTTGGGCATTATAAGGAAATCCTTTCTTTGCTGGGTGAAGACCCTGAAAGAGAAGGACTGTTGAAAACCCCTGAGCGTGTAGCAAAAGCCATGCTGACGCTGACTCGCGGATATGAAATGGATCCGAGAGAAGTGCTGAATGCCGCAAAATTCAAAGAACCTTACAGCCAGATGGTGATTGTGAAGGACATTGATTTCTTTTCCATGTGCGAGCATCACATGCTGCCGTTCTACGGAAAGGCCCATGTGGCATACATTCCTAACGGATATATTACGGGTCTGAGTAAGATTGCTCGTGTGGTAGATATTTTTTCTCACCGTTTGCAGGTGCAGGAACGCATGACACTTCAAATAAAAGAGTGTATTCAAGAAACACTGAATCCATTAGGCGTAATGGTGGTAGTAGAAGCCAAACACATGTGTATGCAGATGAGAGGAGTGGAAAAGCAGAATTCTGTAACGACTACCTCTGATTTTACAGGTGCATTCAATCAGGCTAAGACGCGTGAAGAGTTCATGAACCTGATTCGTGCAAAATATTAATATGAAAAAGACTATTTCCCCTTTTATCGTAAGTGGAGAGGGGAAATAGCTAACGTAAAATGACGCGGTCGCCTGCTTTTTGTGCCATTGGAATCTGAATTTCTTGCAACTCTTTGTAATGTTGCATGATTTCCTGACATTTCTCCGGATTGTTATAGATGTTCGGATTGGTTAAAGCCTGTAGGGTATGCTTCATTTCTTCTTCAACAATTGATAGCTTGAAATCAATTAACAACCTGGGAACTAACTCATAAAGTCTTTCTTCATCGGTGATGATTGCCTGTCCTTTGGAGTGGTACTTGCTTAGCTGATAGCGGTCGCTGGCCAGTTCTGCGGCCTGTTTGCTGATTTCCGGATCAGGATGAGTCAGAAAATAGCGTTCAGACACAAAGCCTTCGTCATGCAGATGATTCTCTGCTTCTTTTAGGATACGGCGGTCTAAGGGATAGTGAAACTGCAGTTCATCCTCCTTCAAGCTGGAAGAAATACATTCTATGACAGTGAGCGGTTGCTCTTCTCCGTTTTCATCCTCTAAGTAACACATCACTTTTTCTCCATAGCGGACAATCATTTGTAGGAGGAGCTGTTCCTTCTTGTAGAACAGTTTCTGTTCGTTCCCTTCCAATGGGATATAGGAAAGGTAATTGTCCGTAGGAGCAGGAGTGCTTGTGGGTTGTCCGGCAGGCTGTTCAGCAGTTGGAGGTATATACTCTGCAGCTGTTTCCAGAGGAGCTGGAGGAAGTTGAGTCTCATCCGGTATAGGAATCTCTGTCTGCTGTGTCTCCGGGTAAGTAGTCGGAGGAGCTGGTTGGACATCCTGGGTAGCTTGTCGCTGCTTACGCTGGATTTCCTTGTATTTATTTTCCTGTGCCTGCTCTATCAATTTGTTTACCGCTTCTATCAGGATTTTCTCTTCCATTTGCAGAAGCTGGCTGCACTCGCGTGTATATACGGAGCGCACAATAGAGTCAGGTATCACAGAGATACTTTTTACGATACTGGAAATCAGACTGGCACGTTTGATTGGGTCTTTCCCTGCTTCTTCCATCAGCAAGTTCGTCTTGAAACGGATGAAGTCCACTTCGTGCTCATTGATGTAGGCCTGATAGTCGGTGGCATTATGTTTGCGGGCAAAGCTGTCGGGGTCGTCTCCATCGGGGAGCAGACATACCTTGATGTTCATGCCCTCTTCCAGCAGCATGTCAATACCGCGTATGCTGGCCTTGATTCCAGCTCCGTCACCGTCATACAATACCGTAATGTTATTGGTAAAGCGATGAATCAGGCGTATCTGGTCGGAAGTCAATGCCGTACCCGAAGAAGCCACCACGTTTTCAATTCCACTTTGGTGCATGGAAATGACATCGGTATAACCTTCTACTAAGAAACAGCGATCCTGGCGTACAATGGCTTGCTTGGCAAAATAAATACCATAGAGTTCCCGGCTTTTATGGTATATCTCAGACTCCGGAGAGTTGACATACTTCATCTGCACGTTCTTAGTGGCTGCACTTAATACACGTCCGCCAAAAGCTACCACTTTTCCCGACAAGGTGTGTACGGGGAAAATGACACGCCCCCAGAAACGGTCGCGAAGTGAACCGTCGTCCTTTCGATAGCACAAGCCAGTCTTTACCAGAAACTCTTCCTGATAACCTTTCTGTTTGGCAGTGCGTGCCAGTGCATCGTGACTGTCTGTGCTGTATCCTAACTGGAACTTTTTGATAATGTCATCACGGAATCCTCGGCTGCGTAAGTAGGTCATACCGATACGCTGTCCGTCGATGTGATTATAAAGTATGTCTTGGAAATACTCAGAAGCAAACTGATTGACTACAAACAAACTTTCACGCAAACTATGTGCTTGTTTTTCTTCGTCGGTCAGTTCCCGTTCCTTTACTTCGATGTGATATTTGTTAGCCAGCCACTTCAGTGCCTCGTAGTAAGAAAGTTGTTCGTGCTCCATAATGAAGTGGACCACATTTCCTCCCTTACCGCAACTGAAACATTTGCATAATCCTTTGCTGGGAGATACACTGAAAGAAGGGGTCTTTTCATTGTGGAACGGGCATAGTCCGATGTAGTTCACTCCTCGGCGGCGGAGGGTGACAAACTCGGATACAACATCTACTATTTGTGCGGCATCCAGTATTCGGTCTATGGTAGCTTGGTCAATCATTTCGAAGGGCGAAAATAATAAAAATAAGTAGAATGTGCAATTGACCGTAGCAAATCGTGGAATGACAACGATGGTACAGTTAATTGTATGGCATTTTTTCGATGAATAATCGAGCGTTTTGTAAAATGTTTATATTCATCTGTTTGTATGATTATTTTGGATAATAGAGTTCAAATTTTGGACAATAGAATTTCTCTTATAGACATTTGCGGCTGTAGTTTGGATATTTCGTTCCATGCTCATGGGAGGCTTATTGTACTTTTGCTACCAGAGTTAACAAATAAAAAGAACTAATATGAGAAAGACTTTATTCTTTTTGTTGCTGGCATCCAGTGCTGCAATGTTTGCGGAGAATTATACAGTGAAATCTCCGGATGAACGTATCCTTGTGAATGTAGAAACAGGAGCTACTACTACGTATTCTGTAACTTTCAATGGTAAAACTATTTTGAATCCTTCTCCTTTATCTATGACTTTTGATAATGGGGTGGTGATTGGCCGTAATATGAAGGTAAAAGATGTTCAGCATCGTACGGAAGACCAGATGTTGACACCTGTTGTCCGTCAAAAAAGTGATAAAATTAGAGATCACTACAATGAAATGGTATTAAGTGCTGACCAGTATAAACTATATTTTCGTGTATATGATGATGGATTAGCTTATCGCTTCCATACAGATTTTGCTGACTCGCTGAAGGTAATCAGTGAAGAGGTGGACTATTGTTTCCCGGAAGATTATAATACACTTTTCCCTGAAGAAAGAACCATATTGTCTGCACAGCAGCCTTTGTTTAAACCGATGAAATTGTCGGAAATCGGAACTGACCGTTTTTGCAGTACTCCTGTATTGATTAAGGTAGATGATCAGGCACGTATCTTTATCAGTGAATCTGATTTGGAAAGTTATCCGGGTATGTTCTTGAAAAAACAAGGAAAATATGAACTGGCTGGAAAATTTGCTGCTTATTCTTTGGAAGAAGAAAAAACAGACGATCGTCAGATTTTCCCTACTAAACGGGCTGATTATATAGCAAGAGTAAGCGGAACCCGTAATTATCCTTGGCGTGCCATGATTGTAGCAGAGAACGATGCTAACCTTGTAACGAATCAGTTGATTTATAAATTGGCTCCAGAGTCACAGGGAGATTTTTCATGGGTTAAACCGGGAAAGATTGCATGGGACTGGTATAATGCATTAATCTTGACAGGTGTTGACTTCAAATGTGGAGTAAATAATGATACTTATAAATATTATATAGATTTTGCTTCTAAATACGGTATTGAATATGTGGTGCTTGATGACGGTTGGTCAGAAGCATGGGATGTGACGAAAACAGTTCCTGAAATCAATATGGAAGAATTGGTGGCATACGGTAAAAAGAAAAATGTAGATTTGATTTTATGGGTATCATGGGCTCCTTTCCGTGAAAAACTGGATGAAGCATTCGATTTGTTTAGCAAATGGGGCATTAAAGGTATTAAAATGGACTTTATGAACCGTGACGATCAGGCAATGGTTGATTTCTACTATACTGTAGCGCGTAAGGCTGCCGAACATAAAATGTTAGTTGATTTCCACGGAGCTTACAAACCGACTGGCTGGTTGAGAACATTCCCGAATGTATTGAGTTCTGAAGGTGTTGCCGGATTGGAAAATCATAAATGGGGAAGCTTTGTTACTCCGGAACATAATGTGACATTACCTTTTACTCGTATGGTAGCAGGTCCGATGGATTATACACCGGGAGCGATGATCAACTTCCATGAGAAAGATCATAAGGTATGGTTTAACTTGCCTGCTTCTGTGGGAACTCGTTGCCATCAGCTGGGTATGTATGTAGTGTATGAAAGTCCGCTTCAGATGCTGGCTGATTCTCCATCCAACTATTATCGTGAAGAAAAATGTATGGATTTCTTGAGTCAGGTTCCTGTGGTATGGGATGAAACACGTGTCTTGAAAGCATCTGTAGGCGAATACATTGTAGTGGCACGTCGCTCTGGTAATACTTGGTTCATTGGTGGTATGGTTGGTAAAAAAGGGCAGAAGTTCGATATTACTCTTGATTTCATTAAGGGAAATAAGACATTGACTTGTTGGGAAGATGGTGTGAATGTAGACCTCCAAGCACAAGATTTTGCTTGTCGTACAAAGAAAGTGAAACAAGGAGACACCATCACGATCAGCATGTATGATGGAGGTGGCTATGTAGCTATTATTAAATAATATATTAACCTGTTTTAATTACCTAATCTAATGAAAACATTTCAATCAACTTCAAAATGCAGGCATATTCTGATGGCAGGTATGCTGGCATGGGGAGTTCTGCCGGGCTTGGCAGTTCCCGAAACGAATGATGCGGCTGTATCTTTAGCGGTTACTCAGCAAAATGTGACACTGAAAGGTACGGTAGTAGACAAAAAGACAGGAGAGCCGATTATTGGAGCGAATGTCATTGTGAAGGGTACGACTAATGGAGTCATCACTGATTTGGATGGAAATTATACCTTGCAGGCACCTGCTGGGTCTTTACTGGAAATTTCGTATATCGGCTATCAGTCTGTTGAAATAAAAGCCACGGCTCAACCTCAGAAAATCCAGTTGGGAGAAGATACAGAAGTGTTGGAGGAAGTGGTGGTTGTAGGTTATGGTGTGCAGAAAAAAGCCACAGTGACCGGTTCTGTTGCAACCGTCAAAGGGAGCGATTTGAAGACAACAGGTAATGCCAATATTACGAATACATTCGCAGGTAAAATACCGGGTGTTGTTGCTACAAACCGTTCAGGTGAACCTGGTAACGATGCTTCTAAGATTTATATTCGTGGTATGGGTACTTTGGGTGATACGAATCCGTTGGTTGTAATTGATGGAGTAGCCGATCCAAACAATGGTTTGAGCAACTTGGAACGTATGAATCCGAATGATATTGAATCAATCAACGTGCTGAAAGATGCCTCAGCGGCTATTTATGGTTCTCAAGCTGCTAATGGTGTAATCTTGGTTACGACAAAACGCGGTTCATCTGGTAATGATAAGCCAATGGTCAATTATAGCGGTTCTGTATCATTGACACAAAATACACGTGTTCCGGATTTGATGAATGCGTATGAATACATGACTTATTCGGATGAAATCCGTAAGTATAAAGGAGAAGCTCCTCTTTATGAGAATATTAAGGAAGGCTATCTGGATGGAACTATTGACCGTCTTCAGTATGCAGATACTGACTGGATGGATGCGGTGTTCCGCGACGTAGCTCCTCAAACTCGTCATTCTCTTTCTATTAACGGAGGAACAGATAAGGTTAGATATTACGTTTCAGGTGACTACTCTTATCAGGAACCCATGTATGAAAATACGGAGTTTAATTATAATACTTTCCAGGTACGTTCAAATATTGATGCACAGGTAAGTAAGAATTTGAAGATTGGTGTAGATTTAGACGGACGTAAAGAACGTCGTAATATGGGTATTTATGATTCCTATAAGATTTTCTGGGAAACTACCAATGCTTATCCTTACTTGTACGATTATTATCCGAACGGTTTACCGGGTCCAGGCATTAATCAGGGTAATAACCCTGCTGTATTGGTTTCAGGAAAAGATACGGGTTATGATAAGGTAGACGATTATTTTGTAAACTCTAAGTTTACTTTTGATTTGAAACTGCCTTGGATTACCGAAGGATTATCTTTGTCGGGGTATGGTGCCTTTAATTTCCATTTCCGTAATGAGGAATATTTAATTGATGTATGGGATACTTATCGTTATGATCCTACTACCCAGGATTATATCAAGCAGACTACTAATCCGGAAGGAGGTACTATCAAGTTAACACAATCACATGAAAACAGCCTTTCTCGTACGTTGCATTTAAAACTGAATTATGATCGCACTTTTGGTGACCATCATATCAGTGCCTTTGTGGCTTATGAACAGAATAAATATGACGGAGAGGTATTTGAAGCATTCCGAAATTACTTCTTGAACAGTAAACTGGATTACTTAAGTTTTGGCGGTGATAAGGAAAAGACAAACTCTGGTAGCGGTTATGTTTCTGTCAGACAGAATTTCTTCGGACGTTTGAATTATACATTGAAAGACCGTTATATGTTTGAATTCTCTATTCGTCGTGATGGTTCTATGAATTTTGCTCCCGGTCATCGTTGGGGTACTTTCCCAGGATTGTCTGTTGGATGGCGTTTGAGTGAAGAACGTTTTATTAAAGAAAAAGCCCCGTTTATTAATGACTTGAAGTTACGTGCTTCGTGGGGTAAATTAGGTAATGACCGAATTGATCCATTCCAATATATTAATCCGTATGTAATGGAGGATGGAGCTATTCTTGGAAAGACTCCTTCCATTGGTAAGGCAATTTATCCGGGTGTACTGGCTAATCCGAATGTAACCTGGGAAAAAGTTGATTCTAAGAATGTGGCTGTTGATGGTAACTTCTGGAACGGTATGTTAGGATTTACTGTGGAATATTTCTTCCAGAACCGTAAAGATATTCTGACTGCAAGACAAGCTTCTATACCTTCATACACAGGATTGGGAAATACATTGCCTGATGAAAATCTGGGAGAAGTTAATAATCAGGGTATTGAAATTATGTTGAATCATCGTAATAAAATCGGAGAAGTAAATTATTATATCGGAGGTAACTTTACTTTTGCCCGTAATAAAATTAAATTCTTTGATGAAGCGGCTAACATTCCTGAATGGCAAAGACAAACCGGGGGACCGCTTAATACATGGTTGATGTATAAGACTGATGGAATTTATCAGAATTGGGATGAAGTAAACAGCAGTGTGCACATGCCGGGAGCACAGCCGGGTGATATCAAATATGTAGATGTGGACAATAATGGAGTAATCAGTGAAAATGACAAGGTTCGCAGCGAAACAGGAAATGTACCTGAAATTGTGTATGGTATCAATTATGGTATTGAATGGAAAGGTCTGGAAGTAAGCATGATGTGGACCGGACAAGGCAGAGCTTCACAGATGATTGTTCCTTATTCTTACAACCAGGATAAAGACTTGTATTATAATCGCTGGATTTCGGAAGAGGAAACTCCTAATTCTAAATATCCTCGTGCTTTTGATAAAGACGATGTGATTAATACACCTTGGAGTGATTTCTGGTTGTATGATGCTTCATTCATTCGTTTGAAGAATGTAGAAGTTGCCTATACCTTACCGCAGAAGTGGGTAGAAAAAATGAAATTGCAGAATGTGCGTTTCTCATTGTCAGGTACAAACTTGTTGACTTTCGATAAGATTAAACTGCAAGATCCGGAATCGGATGCAACAGGTCTTGGTCAGGCTTATCCGTTGGCAAGAACTTACTCATTTGGCATCAATGTGACTTTCTAACCTTTTAAGAAAACTAAGAATATGAAGACAACATTTATAAAAACAATATGTTTCGGAACATTGCTGGCTTCTATGGCGGCATGCGATATTCTGGATGTGGATCCATTGGATACTTACACTGAAGAAGATGTGTTCTCAGATGTAAGTCTGCTGAAATCATACGTACACCGGAATTATAACCTTCCGCAAACTGGATGGGATCATACAGCTTTACGGTATTCGTGTGATGAGTCAATCAATAACTTCAACTGGAACAATTCTTATCAAGTACTGGAAGGATCGGTCACTCCTGACCAGTTGGGTAACCTTGATATTTGGGAAGCCTATTATGAGAATATCAAGAACTGTAATATCTTCTTTGAACACATGGATTATGTGAACAAGGTAGACCAGCCGGAGCAGAACTACTTGATTGGAGAAACAACCTTCTTCCGTGCGCTTTACTATATGGAACTGGTAAACCGTTATGGAGGAGTACCGATGATAACAAAATCTTATCAATTGGATGACACGGCTGAGGCTTTGAATGTCAAGCGTGCGAGCTATGAAGAATGTGTGGATTCTATTGTTACTTGGTTTGACCGCGCTGCTAATTATCTTCCAGAAGAATATGCGAGTGATGCAGATTTTGGTCGTGTGACAAAAGTGGCTGCTTTGGCTATGAAGAGTCGTATGCTACTTTATGCTGCCAGTCCATGGTGGGGAGTAAGAACTTATGAAGAAGCTGCCGATGCTGCAGAAGAAGTCATCGAACTTTGTGGAGGCCTTGGAGTTAATAATCTGGATCCGGATTATCAAGGGTTGTTCTTAAATCCTGAAAGTCCTGAGATTATTTTCCAGCGTCTTTATAATCAAGAATATGGACATTACTTTGATGCTGAAAACAGTCCGAATGGCTGGCATGGGTATTCTGCTACTTGTGTTACTCAGGAAATGGTTGACAGTTATGAAAAGAGAGGTGGAGTAATGCCTGATACACAGTGGTATGATGACAAGACTACCACAACTGCTAATCCGTGGGAAGATCGTGATCCGCGTTTCTATGCTTCTATCGTATGCGATGGACAGTCATTCCGTGATGGAGAAGCTGAATTCTATGTCAATGAAGATGGTACAACAGGTGGAAAGGATAGTGAGTATGGAACAGATAACTGGAATTATTCTGAAACTCATTACACCATCCGTAAATTTATGGATGAGGCTCTTATTAACTTGTGGTCCGAAAAAGCATATCATCCTTGGATTTATTGTCGCTTGGCTGAAATTTATTTGAACTATGCGGAAGCGAAATATTTTTGCGGGGATGAGGTTACAGCTCGTCAGTATGTAAACTTTGTACGGGAAAGAGCCCGTAACATGGCTGAAGATCCTACAAACATGTTGCCGGATGTAACAGAAAGTGGAGATGCTTTGTTGAAGAAAATTCAGCAGGAACGCAAGGTGGAACTGGCCTTTGAGGAACATCGTTATTTTGATGTACGCCGTTGGAAAATTGCGGAAGATACGCAAGTGGGACAATTCCATGGCATTAAGATTACTAAAAAAGCCGATGGAACTAAAACATATACTATATCGAATGTAGGTAATCCTCGTAAGTTTATTTCTCCTAATCACTATTTGGCTCCTATTCCGAATTATGAACGTCGTAAGAATAGTGCATTAGAGCAGAATCCGGGATATTCTGACTTATAAGAATAGTAGAGGAAATCTGTTCCTGAATGAAAAATAAAACTTAATTTAGGAACAGATTTCTGATGTTTGTACATACTTAATTTTTAAATCTGTAATTGATGAATTTACTTAGAACAATTTTGATTGGTGGAATTGGATTCACTGCATTAGGAGTAAATGCAGTGGAGACAAGTCGTTGGCACATAGCTCCAGATAATCAGATTATCTGGTCGGTGAACGAAAATATTCCGCATGAGGATCATATAGAGATGAGTGGAAAGGCTGTTTCTGTAGTTCTCCGTTATGGAGTTGACGGTGAGGGAGCTTTTCGCTTGAACAAGAGTATGGTATGGCCGCGTCTGCGAACCATTCCTAATAATACCCATGCCAGCCTGATGCGTCGCTATGACTGGAATCCACTTGCTGGAGTTACAGTGAACGGACGTAGTTTGCAACGTGGAGAAAAGGTAAAAGAACTTGGCATAAAAGGTAAGTTGCAGGTAAAGAGTGTAGTAAACCAAGGGTATTATGGAGAATGGGAGATTATTCGTGAATATTTTCCGTCTACAGAACTTCCTGCTTTGGTAGAGTTGTATCAGGTGATAAATAAAGGAAAGAATTCACTGGCAGTGGAAATTCCGAAAGATGGTTTCATGGCTCAGACCGATCCGTCTAAAGGAGTAAAGGGAACCTATTTCATTGAAGGTAAACTGCTTCAGAATGGATATTTTACTTTACAGCCTGGCGACACTTTGCGTTTCTCAGCATCCATTTCTGCGCATGATTCAGAAGCCAGCAGCCTTGTGCTCGATGCCTGTGCAGAGAAGGTAAAAAGAGAATCGTTAGTAGCTTCCTGGATGGATAATCTGGTACTGGAAACCCCAGACCCTGTGATAAACCAGATGTTTGCATTTTCAAAGATACGCGCTTGCGAAAGTATCTATGAAACTCAAGGAGGACCTATGCATGGTCCGGGAGGAGAGTCGTATTATGCAGCTATTTGGGCTAACGACCAGGCTGAATATATCAATCCTTATTTCCCTTATACCGGCTATGAATATGGAAATGTTTCAGCTTTAAATAGTTTCAAGCATTTTGCTCGTTTTATAAATGATGATTGGAAACCAATTCCGAGTTCAATTGTAGCTGAGGGACTGGATATCTGGGCTGGAGTAGGCGATCGTGGAGATGCTGCTATGATTGCTTATGGAGCTTCTCGTTACGCTTTGACTCGTGCAAGCCGTGAAGAAGCCGAAGAGTTGTGGCCGCTTATTTCCTGGTGTCTGGAATATTGTCACCGGAAATTGAATGAAGGAGGAGTGGTAGCTTCGGATACGGATGAGCTGGAAAATCGTTTCCCTTCAGGAGATGCCAATCTTTGTACCTCTTCTCTTTATTATGATGCCTTGATTTCGGCTGCATATTTGGCTAAGGAATTAGGAAAGGGAAATAATGTGGCAAATACTTATAGAAAGCAAGCTTCTACATTACGTAAGAATATTGAAACATATTTTGGAAGTACAGTAGAAGGTTATTCTACCTATGCCTATTATAAAGGAAATGATGTACTTCGTTCTTGGATTTGTATTCCTCTGACAATGGGTATTGACGAACGAAAAGAGGGTACTATTCAAGCATTGTTCTCACCACGGTTGTGGACAGAAAACGGATTGCTTACACAAGCAGGAAGCGAGACTTTCTGGGATCGTTCCACACTTTATGCTTTGCGGGGAGTATACGCGGCTGGCGAAACAGAAAAAGCCACTGAATATTTACAGCGCTACTCTAAAACCCGGTTGCTGGGTGAACATGTTCCTTATGCCATTGAGGCATGGCCTGAAGGAGAACAACGGCATCTTTCAGCAGAAAGCGGTTTGTATGGTCGTATCATCACCGAGGGCTTGTTTGGTATCCGTCCCATTGGATTTAAGTCGTTTACTTTGACTCCTCGCCTTCCGCAAAAATGGAATCAGATGGCACTGCATCACGTACGTGCTTTTGGGGCAGACTTTGATTTAATGATTCAACGCCAGGGGGCAGGAAAGTTGCAAGTCATAATGACTACAAGCCAAGGTAAGAAGAAGGTTTATAACCTGAAAGAAGGGAAAACAATCACAATCAATTTGAAGTAATATGATGAGACATTTATTATTGCTTGGTACTACGGCTTTACTTTTGTCAGGGTGTGGAAATTCGTCCCAAAAAGCTGTGATGGAAAAACTTTCTCAAGAGCAGATTGCAGTATTTGCTTCTACAGACAAACATCTGGAGAACACCTATAACTGGGCCCGAAAAATGGCATTGTCGTATGCTCACGATGGTACGGATCCGGTAGGGTATTGGTATGAGGCTGCTCTACCTCAGCGCGAAGCTTTTTGTATGCGTGATGTTTCTCATCAATCGGTGGGTGCCCAAATTTTAGGATTGTCTGCACATAATAAAAATATGTTCAGAAAATTTGCAGAGAATATCAGTGAGAGCAAGGATTGGTGTACATACTGGGAAATCAACCGTTATGACAAGCCTGCACCGGCGGATTATACGAATGATAAAGAATTCTGGTATAACCTGAATGCGAATTTCGATGTGATTCAGGCTTGTTGGAAAATGTATGAATGGACTGGTGACAAGGATTATCTGACGGATTCTTGTTTTGTCAATTTCTATGACAAATCTTTGAATGAGTATATTTCTCGCTGGAAACTCCAGCCTGAGAATGTCATGTCACGGCCACGCTACATGAATCAACCGGAGAATTTTGACTTGAACAATAACTTCCATACTTGCAGGGGACTGGCTTCTTATGTAGAAAATTTCAGAGGACTGACAATGGGAGTGGATTTGATAGCTACACTATATGCAGGATTTAATGCCAGCTCTCAGATGGCTTCGTTGTTAGGCAATAAGGAAAAGGCAGAAAAGGATAAGCAGATGGCACTTGCATATCGGGATATTCTGGAAAAAGAATGGTGGTGTGAAGACAGTGCCTATTATCAGACTTTCTGGACGGAAGACCGTACTTTCCATCGCGGAGAGGGAGTTCCATTTATTTTGTGGTTTGGGGCAACGGATAACACAAACCGTATCCAGGCTTCTGTCAAGGATATTCTGAGTAAGGAATGGAATGTAGAGAACATGTCTGCTTTTCCTGCATTACTGTATCGGTTGGGATATCTTAAGGAAGCCTATACTTATCTGACGGAACTTCCCCAGATGAACCGTTCGGAGTATCCAGAAGTGTCGTATGGAGTAATCGAGGGTACTGTATGTGGCGTGATGGGAGTGCTTCCTTCTGCCAGTGAGAATACAATCTCCACTTGCTCTCGCTTAACTTCAGATACATTAAATGCTGAAATCAGAAATCTACCTGTACTTGATGGATATGTCAGTGTAAAGCATACCGGATGTATTGCTACTGAGATAGAAAACAATACCTCACAGGAACTTGTATGGAGGGTTGCATTTATGGGGCAGTATCCGCAGATTAAAGTTGATGGAAAACGTTATCAGACAGATTCTTGTCAGGATGTGTATGGAAATATATATTCAATGGTAGAGGTGAAACTGCCTTCAGGCAAGAAGATGTATGCACAGGTATCGGATGAAAAATAATAAGAGTTTTTCTTAATGTATATTTAGACTATAGGGATATTCAATAGGTCTTTTTATAGGGAACCGGTTATTGAAGAAAAATCATGAATTCTTCAATAACCGGTATGTTTTTTAAAAGGAAATATAAATGCTGGGGTAGAATTTTGTATTTTTGCTTAAATGAACATGCTTTAATATAAACTAATAGGGTATGAAATTCGCAAAGCTGCTTTTTTCGATTATATTTTTAGGCTATTTCCTTTTGTGTGGAGGAGCATCCCGTAATGTGACTCATTACACCATCAGTGACGGACTTTCGAATAATGCGGTATATAGCATTACGCAGGATACGAAAGGGCGTATGTGGTTTGGAACGATTGACGGTTTGCACAGCTTTGATGGGAATCATATTCGGGTGTGGAGAGATAGTCGGGTAGAATCCTTGGGCGCTTGCATTTATACCATATTGGAAGATAGCATGCAACTTTATGTAGGAAGTGAACGAGGACTGGCAATCTTCAATTTATTGACCGAGAGCTTTTCTGATTTTCAGGCCCGTTCCGAGTTTGGTGAGAGCATACATTCTTCCGTATCTCATGTGATGCGTGACAGTCGGCATAATATCTGGATAACTACTGCAGGACAAGGAGTGTTTCGTTACAATCTTCCCAATAAGACACTTCATCAGTATATGGCTATTGGAAAGGTAAACTGTGATTTTGTGTATTATATAATGGAGGATTCTTCCGGTACGATATGGCTTGCTACCCGTGAAGGAGGAATCAGTCGTTATGTAGTTTCGCAGGATATGTTTCAACCGGTAGCTTTACAGGATGTGAAAGATGCACGTGTGCTGTTTGAGGATTCATCTCATCGCCTTTGGGTAGGAACGGGGAGAGATGGACTTTATTTATTAGATAAAGAGCATGGGCGACTGATTCAGAAAATTCCTCCTCTACAGTTTAATCATCCTTTTCAAGTAAGAAGAATTGTTGAATGGCAGCCCGGTCATTTGCTGTTGGCTTCGGATGAAGGGTTGACGAAGTATGATGTGACTGCTGAAAAAGTCGATGTGATAAAAGCAGATAGCAGACATCCGGAAGGACTGAATGATAATTACCTGCATGAATTATTTCTTGACCGGGAGAATGCGCTTTGGATAGGTACTTATTTTGGTGGGGTAAACTATGTTTCTTCTGTGCAAGATAATTTCCGGCATTATCATAAAGATAATTCTCAATTGGATGCACGTATTATCAGTGTGTTTGCCCATGCAGATAAGGGTAATTTATGGATTGGAACAGATGATGCCGGCTTCTTCTATTGGGACAGACAAAAGCAGACATTTCAGGGGTATCGCCCTCAAAAAGGAAAGCCAGGACCTGCCTATCATAACATACATGCCTTGTTACAAGATGGAGACAAATTGTTTGTGGGTATGTTTATGGGTGGTCTGGATATCCTGGATTTGCGGACAGGCAAGTTTAAAAATTATAAGGCAGATACTTCTCCGCGTTCATTGTATTCTTCTGAAATCTATGCACTTTATAAAGATTCCAGACAGAAAATATGGATTGGTACTACTGCCGGATTGAATTGTTACAATTCGCAAACGGACGATTTTGAACGAATATATGAGCTGCATGGAGCCAATATTTCATATATTTTTGAAGAAAAAGGGAAGAAATTGTGGGTATGTTCGCTTAACAGTGGAGTATATTGTCTGGATTATCAGACCGGGAAATGGATGCATTATTTTCATCAGTTGAAAGATGAAGAAGGCACTCTGCCGACGAATCAAATCATTACCGGCTGTTTGGATATGCAGGGAGTTCTTTGGCTCGGTACGGATGGAGACGGCTTACTTCGATATGATCGGAAAAAGGATGTATTCGTACGTGAAGGATTGCCGGAGCACATACGTGTGATTTATAAGATATTACCGGATAAAGATAAATTGTGGTTTACTACCAATAATGGCATGTATTGTTATCAGCCTCTTACTTCTTCTTTGAAGTTTTATAATAAGAAAGATGGTTTACAAGAAAATTTGTTTCTTCCCAATTCAGGAATCCAGTTGTCTGACGGAACAATAATGGTGGGAGGAGTAAATGGATTCAATGAGTTCCGTCCTGATAAGATACAAGTTGATACACAGATTCCTACCGTCATTCTGACTGATTTTCAGCTATTCAATAAACCGGTGGTTATTGGAAGTGAAGACTCTCCATTAAAAGTTTCCATCACTTATGCAGACCGTTTGGTGTTGGACTATTCTCATTCCATGTTTAGTTTTTCGGTAGCTGCCTTGAGTTATATTAATACCTCAAAAAACAAGTATCGTTATCGTTTGGAAGGATTTGAAAAAGATTGGACGGAAACGAATGATGCTCCTCATGTGACGTACACAAATTTACCTGCCGGGGATTATGTATTTCAGGTGAGTGCGTCTAATTCTGATGGGATGTGGAATGAAAATGCCATAGCCTTTCCTATTAAAGTGCTGCCTCCCTGGTGGGCATCTTCGTATATGATTGTTGGATATGTATTGTTAGGGATAGCGGGTCTGGTTTATGCTTATTATCGGATGAATAAAATACATCGTCGGCGCATGACTTTATTGACAATTAAAAAAGACCGTGAGATTTATCAGAGTAAGATTGAGTTCTTTACGGGCATCATGCATGAAATACGTACTCCGTTGACATTGATTCTGGCACCACTGGAAAATGTGATGAAGAGTTCTGGAACAGTGAAGGATGTACTTCCTCAATTACAGGTAATAGAACGAAACGGGAAACGTTTGCTTACGTTGGTGAATCAGTTGATGGATTTTCGGAAGGCTGAATCGGGAGGAATGAATGTGATATTGGCTGAAACTAATATCAAAACTTTATTGATGAATGTATATCAGCGTTTTCAACTTTCAGCAGATATAAAGCATATAAAAATTAGTCTGACTATGCCGGAAGAATCTTGTTATGCCCGTGTCGATCAGGAGGCCTTTACGAAGGTGGTCAGCAATTTATTATCAAATGCATTGAAGTTTACAGACACTTGCATTTGGATTGATTTGTTGATAGTTGGTGATAAGAAACTGGAGGTACGGGTGAGAGATAACGGGCAGGGTATCGATGTAAAGGAGCAGGAAAAGATATTTTCTCCTTTCTATCAGGTCCCGGATAAGGCATCTTCCGGACGTATCGGAACGGGAGTAGGACTTTCGTTGGTTAAGAAACTGGTTGATTTGATGCATGGCGGTTTGAATCTGGAAAGTGAACTGGGGGTTGGTTCTACATTCATTGTCAGCTTTGATAGACTTGAGCATAAAGAAGGGCAGGTGGTTGAGCAGGTATCCTCTCAAGATATACAGGCTGAGGATAAGGCCGACATCCCTGAAGGGCAATATCGTGTTCTGATAGTAGATGATAACCAAGATTTGAGGGAGTATTTACATCAACTATTGTCTGTTCGTTATCAAGTGTCGTGTGCAGAAAACGGGAAAGAAGCCTGGGATAGCATCTTACAGAATATGCCAGATTTGGTAGTCAGTGATGTGATGATGCCTGTGATGGATGGTATACAGCTTTGTCGAAATATCAAACAGAATCTTTCTACCAGCCATATTCCAGTGATTTTGCTTACGGCAAAGGCTGCTTCCGAAGACTACGTGGAGGGACTTGAAAGTGGAGCTGATGTATACTTGGAAAAACCATTTTCGGGTGATGTGATAAATGCGCAGATTGCAAGTATTTTCAGAAATAGAGAAGGCATGAAGAAAGATTTCAAGACTAAACCGTTGGTCTCTTCTGTTTCTATTTCTAAGCTGGATACACTTTTGATGGATAAAATCTCAAAGATTATAGAAAAACGAATGACTGACTCTGATTTTACAGTGGATGTATTGGCTCAAGAAGTCGGGATTTCAAGGTCGGGTCTATTCGCGAAAATCAAGGCTATATCGGGAATGACTCCTAATGATTATATCCGTCTGATTCGTTTAAAAAAGGCTGCATATTTATTGGCGGAGGAAGAAGTGTCCAGTAGTGAAGCATGTTTCAGGGTTGGTTTTTCTTCTCCTTCTTATTTTGCGAAATGTTTCCAGGCACAGTTCGGCATTGCTCCGGCAGAATTCAGACGGAAAGGTGGTAAAGATTGAGGGTACTTAGCCGTTAGAACATGAACGCGATGGAAGCTCCGAAAGTAAAATTATGCATAGGCGTTCTTTTACTATACGAACGGACTTCCCGGTTACCGTCTTCGTCTGCCCAGGAGTTCTTCAGGTCGTATGTCAGCCGAGGGGAGGCAAAGTCATAGTCGCAATAGAGACGCAGGGCCGCATTTTCCTTGTAGCGGTAGGCGAGAGAAAGGCCGGTTCCTAATTTGAATGTAGAACTTTTACGGATATGAAGAAATTCTTCATCAATGAAAGTGCTTTGTAGCATTTCCTGAACGCTGAGGCCTTCCTGCTGGATATAGTAATCTACGTCGGCTTTATAGAATTGGTCGTAGACTTCCTGGCTCACTTTCTGGCGGTCGAAAATGGCTGGATTAATCCGTGAAATAGAGTTTAAGGTAAAGTTTGCATTAGTGCGTCGTCCAGCTAACAGTTTGCTTCCTATCAGGAAGCGGTTGCTGAGCGGATAAGAAAAGTAAAGTCCTAAATCGATGTCACACATACCTAAATGGTCCGATTCCAGTCCGTCGAGCAGGTACATGTTGACAGGGGCTCCTTCCTTCAAGTCATTGTCCAGGTCAAAATGTTTTTTGTTCTCTTCGGGAATGTCGGCAATAACAGGTACGGTAGCTACTCTCAGGCGTCCTCCCAAGCCGATATACGCATTGAAAAAGTAAGCTCCTTCTGCGCTGACAACGGTCGATGTACTCGTATGCAGGCGCATACCCAAAGGAGTTCCTTCTTCTGTGTCATAGAGGTCGGCGGTGCGTAAAGTGGAAGGTCCTGTGGCAAATCCCATGTTGAGGCTCAGGAATGAAGGTGTATCGTAGCGGTTGAAGTGGGTTGTTAACTGGCTGCTGGTGGTATTCTTACGAAAAATCAGGTCGGAAAAGAAATAGCCTAAGTCTGTTGAAATCATACCTATTCCGGCTCCTACCAGTACATCGCCAATCCAGTGACGGTTGTTCAGCTGTCGCGTGATACCAGTCACTCCTGCCAGGGTATATCCCCCGATGCTATACCACGGACTGAGCATGCCGTATTCTTTATGCAGGATTGTGGCACACATAAAAGCCGTGGCTGTATGTCCGGAAGGAAATGAATTGTTTGACGAATTGTCCGGACGCATTTCTTTGGTCGTATATTTCAGGGTGTTGACAAAGCCAGCCATCAAGGCTGCTGAGAAAACATTGCTGACTGTGAGCTCCTTCCATGAACTACGACTTTCTACTCCAGCTAATTTCATGCCCCATGTAGCAACTAATGGGACATATTGTGTATAATTGTCATATTCGTGGTGAAAAGTTGGCTGGAAGCGATTGCGCAGTGTACGGAAATCCTGGTTTTGTTTTTTCACGATTAAGCCAGAAACGATAAAAGGAATTCCCATGTACGAAAAGTTTTGCTGGAAAAGTTCCTTTGTTTTCTTTGGCTTCGCTGGAAGAGTCAATGAGGTAAGAGAAGACGTGGAGTCTTGCATCAGAAAATAACTGCTCGCGGGAGTATGTGCATACAGCGAGTGACAGATCAGTGCTGAAATAAAGAAAAATAATAAAGTGTATATTCTCATTGCTGCCCGTGGTTTTAGGAATACATGGTAAAGAGAGCGGCAAAGGTAGTGCTTTTAAGAGAGAGACTGAAAGTTTTCAGATGTACATTGGAGAAATGTAAATATATAAGAATGAGGTTTTTATGATTTTGTATGATGTACAAGTGCGTTGGAATTGGGCATAAAAAAAGGAGACCGATGATTCAGTCTCCTTTTATATTAATGGAAAATCCGATTATTTAATGTTCGGGTTCAGCTTGTTCCATTCAGATACTGGAGGAAGAACGCCCATAGCGATTACTTCGTCACGCAGTGCGCACAAGTGTTCGTAGCTCTTATCCAAAGCAGCTTGTTCTTCTGCAGTACCGTTCAAAGCAGCGCAGTGGCAACCGTCAGCTGTGATAGAAGTTTCCCAAGCCATCATGATGTGGTCGTACTTTTCGTTAGAAACGTAAGTACCAGCCGGCCAGCGGAATGCTTTGCCACCCATAGCAGCACCAATCATTTCGATAGAAACGTATGATGGGCTCTGGAATGAAGAACGGCCACGCAAGTTGATGATGTTAGCACCACCCTTAGTTACTTTCTGCTGGATTTCAGCCCACTGTTCTTTTGTCAAAGCGTCAGTACCGATGATGTCTGTCAAAGCTTTACCGTTTACTTTAGCAGTAGAAGCAAATACAGCCATCTGTTCGCCGTGACCACCGTAAGTACGGCAGTTTTCAACAGCGTCCATAGAGATACCGAAGTGTTTTGCCAATTCGCTGCGCAGACGAGTAGAGTCAAGAGCAGCCAAAGTAGTTACCTGACCTGGTTTCAAACCAGAGTACAACAGTGTGATCAAACCTGTGATGTCAGCAGGGTTGAAGATAACTACGATGTGTTTTACATCCGGACAGTACTGTTTTACGTTCTTACCGAATTCTTCTGCGATAGCTGCGTTTCCTTTCAACAGGTCTTCACGAGTCATACCAGCTTTACGAGCAGCACCACCTGAGTTTACGATATATTTAGCACCAGTCAGCGCTTCTTTGATATCTGAAGTGAAAGTGATGTTCACACCTTCGAAACCGCAGTGGAACAATTCTTCAGCAACACCTTCCAAACCTGGAGCGTACGGGTCGTACAAACAGATGTTAGGAGTTAAGCCCATCATGATAGCAGTCTGAGCCATGTTAGAACCGATCATACCGGCAGCACCAACAATGGTAAGTTTTTCGTTTGTTACAAATTCCATAATTCTTATGTATTTAAGTTATGTATAAAAGTGTATAGTCAGTCTTTGTTTTTTCTTCAATGCAAAGATAGGAAAGTTATCAGTGAAAACGAATCTTTACACTGGTAAATATAGGATGAAAAAAGATGATTTTCGGCAATTACGGAAAAATTTCACTATTTTTAGATGTCATATCCCAATTTTGCAAAGAGTAGGTTACATTTCTTTGTTTGCATTTTATCACTTTAAATTCTTTTCCCTGCTACCTTATTTAATATGCTGATGTCAAGATTTTATATCCTTTTTTCACTTTCCTGAAGCATTTTCTTCTTCCTTGAAAAAACACCTTTTCGTTCAATCTGAAATGTACTTGCGTTTAAGATGAAACTTCCTTGTGTTTTGTGTCAAATGTACTTACGTTTCATTGTGAATGCACTTGCGTTTGGAAGCTGTATTTTGTTTGGTAATTACAGCTAAGAGTTTCATCATGTCAGGGGAGTATATATAAGGCTATTTGGCGGAATAGATGGTAAATCTTTCAATTCTGTTTCAGAAAATCATGGTCTTTTCTGAAATATTCCATATTTTTGCCCGATAACCGTTATGAAGATGAAAGTAAAGTTATACCTGTTAGGGTGGGTAATAATTATATGTAGTGTGATTTCGGTCAAAGGACAAAGCCTGAAAGAGGTTCCAGGTCAGGCTGAAGTAGATACTGCTAAAGTTTACTTGCCTGCTGATTCCTTGTTTGCCCGTTTTTTGAAAGAAAAACAAATACCTGTTACGGCTTGTAATCGTATGACTTTGTTGAAGAGCGGTCGCAGCAAGTTTGAACATTTGTTTGAAGATATAAAGAAGGCTGAAAACTATATCCATCTGGAATACTTTAATTTCCGCAGTGATTCTATTGCCAAGGAATTATTTACCCTGTTGGCTGAGAAAGCCAAAGAAGGAGTGACAATCAAGGCCTTGTTTGATGACTTTGGAAATTTGTCGAACAGTCGTCCCCTGCGAAAGGAACATCTGAAGATGCTGGCGGAAAGAGGAGTGGAAATGGCTCGTTTCAGTCCCATTCGTTTTCCTTATATCAATCACGTATTTTGTCGTGACCATCAGAAAATTGTGGTCATCGACGGAAAAGTGGGATATACGGGCGGCATGAATATTGCCGATTATTATATCAACGGGCTTCCCGAAATCGGTCCCTGGCGTGATATGCACATCCGTATAGAAGGACCGGCGGTGCAGTATCTGGAAAAAGCTTTTTTAGGTGTATGGAATAAGGAAACACACGAAGGTTTGAAGGAAGGGCAAGTGGCGCATGATACGTTGTGCGAGGGTTCCGGAAGAAGGGTGGCCATTGTGCAGCGTATTCCGAAAGTTTGTCCGGAAATCATGCGTGAGGCCTATATTGCGGCATTGGATGCCGCAGAACGTAAGGTGCAGATTATCAATCCTTATTTTACTCCTACTCGTGAAGTCAGAAATGCTATTAAACGAGCGGCAGAACGGGGAGTTCGGGTGGAAATCATGATTCCCGGAAAATCGGATATCTCTTTTACTCCCGATGCCGGGTTTTATATAGCCAATAAGTTGCGTAAGGCCGGAGCACACATCTATGTGTTCAATGGGGGCTTTCATCATTCTAAAATCATGATGGTGGACGAACGGTTCTGTACGGTGGGCAGTACGAACCTGAACAGCCGTAGTCTGCATTATGATTATGAAATCAATGCTTTTATTCTGGATTTGCCTACTACTGCCGAGTTGGGAGAAGTATTTCAGAACGATAAGCTCAATAGTACGATTATGACCCGTGAGGAATATAAGAAGCGGAGTGTCTGGCGTCGTTTTGTAGGATGGTTTGCGCATTTGTTTACACCGGTTATATAATAATAAAAGGTGAATATCTCCTGAAACTACGATTTTTTTCTTATTTTTGTCCGATTATATAGTAGTAACAGCCAAAAAAAGAACCTGATTTTTTACGGAACAATATGTCGTTTTTTAAGGATGTAATCGGACAAGAAGATGTGAAACAACTTCTCATTCATAGTGCAAGGAATGGGAAGATGCCTCATGCCGTCTTGCTGACGGGACCTTCTGGAAGTGGAAAGTTACCCATAGCTTTAGCGGTGGCACGTTATCTTCTTTGTCATCATCCTGCAGAAAATGATGCGTGCGGACAATGTAATTCGTGTAAGATGATGGACCATCTGGCTCATCCTGACATGCATTTTGCTTTTCCGGTGGTGCGTAAAAAGGCCGGAAGGGACGTGGTTTGCGATGAATTCCTGCCTCAGTGGCGGGAGATGTTGGGACGTAATCCGTATGCCGACCTTCAGGAATGGATGCGGGTCATTGATGCGGGCAATCAGCAACCTCAGATTTATGTGCGTGAGAGTGATGAAATCCAGCGGAAGCTTTCGCTGAAAGCCAGTCAGGGAGGATACAAGGTCATGCTTATCTGGCTTCCGGAGAAAATGAATGTGGAATGTGCGAACAAGTTGCTGAAACTGCTGGAAGAACCTCCTTTGAAAACCGTATTTCTGTTAGTGAGTGAGGAACCTGACTTATTGCTTCCTACGATTGTGAGTCGTACGCAGCGCATCAATTTAAAGCCCTTGCCGGAGTCGGACATTGAGCGTTATCTGGTGGAACGTTATATGCTTCCTGTGGAAGATGCCCGTGACATTGCACACCGTTCGGCCGGAAGTTTGTTGAGGGCCGTGGAAAATGTGCATTTGGGAGAGGAAAACAAGCTTTGCTTTGAACTCTTTGTGAACCTCATGCGTACGGCCTATAAACGTGATATTCGTAGTCTGAAAGCATGGAGTGAGCAGGTGGCGGGAATGGGACGCGAACGGCAGAAGAACCTCCTGGAATATTGCCAGCGGATGGTGCGTGAAAACTTTATCTGCAATTTCCGTCAACCTGATATGGTATATCTGAGTCCGGAGGAGTTACAGTTTGCCAGCCGTTTTGCTCCTTACATCAATGAGCGGAACATTATTTCCGTGATGGAATTGCTGGAGGAGGCACAGGTACACATTGAGCAGAATGTGAATCCGAAGATGGTTTTTTTTGATATGGCGCTGAGAATGATTGTAGAAATGAAACAACAATAACAATATATGGACGATTTCAAGCTTAAAAACGGAAGTGGCCGACTCTGCTGTGGAGGCTGCGGACGACAGAATAATAAATTGAATACTTATGACTGGCTGGCCGATATTCCTGGAAACGCAGAAGAGCAGGATATGGTGGAAGTTCAGTTTAAAAATACCCGTAAGGGATATTTTAAAAACAGCAATGGGCTGCATCTGGAGAAGGGAGATATTGTGGCAGTAGAAGCCAGTCCGGGACATGACATCGGTACGGTAACACTGACCGGAAGACTGGTTCCCTTGCAGATGCGTAAGGCTAATTTGAAGCCAGATGCAGAAATACGCCGTATTTACCGTAAGGTAAAGCCGGTGGACATGGAAAAATATGAGGAAGCAAAATCACGTGAACATGATACAATGATTCGCTCGCGTAAGATTGCAGAAAGCCTGGGACTTCAGATGAAAATCGGTGACGTGGAATACCAGGGTGATGGCAATAAGGCAATATTCTATTACATTGCAGATGAACGCGTGGATTTCCGTCAGCTGATTAAGGTGCTGGCAGAGACTTTCCGGGTGCGTATCGAAATGAAACAGATTGGTGCCCGTCAGGAAGCCGGACGTATCGGAGGAATTGGACCGTGCGGACGCGAGTTGTGCTGTGCTACGTGGATGACGAACTTCGTTTCAGTGTCGACCAGTGCGGCTCGTTTTCAGGATATTTCGCTTAATCCGCAAAAACTGGCCGGACAGTGTGCCAAACTGAAATGCTGCCTGAATTACGAAGTAGATGCCTACGTGGAATGTCAGAAACGCTTGCCGAGTAAGGAAATTACCCTTGAAACGTTGGACAACATGTATTATTACTTCAAGGCAGATATTCTGAAAGGAACTATTACTTATAGTACGGATAAGAGTTTTCTGGCAAATGAAGTGACTATCTCCGCACGCAGAGCCTTTGAAGTGCTGAATATGAACAAACGGGGAGAAAAGCCTGAAAAACTGGATGACGAATTCTCCGGACGTGAATCGCAGCGTTCAAAAGACTTGCTGGAACAAGAGAGCTTGACCCGTTTTGATAAGACAAAAGGCGGAAAGAACCGGAAAAAGAAACAAAAAGGGCAGGCATCACAAAACAATGTGTCAGCGGCTCCTGTAGAAGCAGGTAATGGACAAACTCCAGACGCTCCTAAGGAGAAAGAAAATAAAGGACCGCAAGGAAGAAACAACCGTCCACAGAGACCAAAAGGGAATCCGGCTCCGGCAGCTCCACAGGCTCCAGCGGCTGAAAATGCCGGAAATGCACCACAGGCAAAAGCCGGTCAGGAACCTCGCCCTAACCGCAACGGGCGGAGAAATTTCCGTCGGAATAACGAGGGAAACAAACGTCCGGAGCGTAATACAAATACGGATGTACAGGCTTAAAGAATCTTTTATTCATTATATAAAGGCAGGACTGGCACTATGTGTCTTGTTCCTGCTGAATGCCTGTCATACAGATACGCGTTATCATGTATATCAGGCTGTTTCTGGTGAGGAAGGCTGGGATAAATCTGATTCCCTGGCTTTCCATCTTCCTGTAGGACTTTCTTCCGGTGAGTACCGGATGGAGATAGGTCTCCGTCATACCGGAGAATATCCTTATCGGGATATCTGGCTTTCGGTGACGCAGTTGGAAGGCGATTCAATACCGCCCCGCACGGATACACTGCACATTTATCTGACCGATGAAAAAGGACACTGGGTGCAGAGTGGGGCAATGGGAGGATTGTATCAGCATGTATATGTGTCAGATAAACCGGTTATTTTCTCTACCGATTCAATAGACCGCATTTTTCGTATCACTCATCTGATGAGGCAGAATCCATTGCCTGGAATATCCGATGTGGGAATCCGGTTATTTCTCTCTGGCCGCGTCAATGCGGAGAAAGACAAACAGCAGGATGGTAAATCCCCACAGTGAGGAACCGCCGTAGCTGAAGAATGGGAGGGGGATACCGATAACGGGGGTTAGTCCGAGTACCATTCCTATATTAATAAAGAGGTGGAAAAAGAAGATACTTAGTACACAGTAGCCATATACCCTGCCAAAGCGGCTTTCCTGTCGTTCGGATAGCACGATAAGGCGTAGAATAAGTCCCATGAACAAGAAAATCACCAAAGCGGAGCCGACAAATCCTTGCTCTTCGCCGATGGTACAGAAAATGAAGTCGGTATCCTGTTCCGGAACGTATTTCAGTTTGGTCTGTGTACCGTTGAGAAAGCCTTTCCCGAATAATCCTCCGGAACCGATGGCTATTTTACTTTGGTTGACATTGTATCCGGCTCCTGCAGGGTCATCTTTCATTCCCAATAACACTTCAATTCTAATCTTCTGGTGAGGTTCAAGTACCTGATTGAATACATAGTCGGTCGAGAAGAAAAAGATGCCTGAGCCAACTACGAACAGAATTACATAGAAATAAGCTCTCAGTCGTTCACGCAGATAGAAGAAAGCCAGTGTGAGTATGATACCTCCACAAAGGGCTAATTGGAGATGACATACATTAAACGGAATTACGTAGTTGGAAAACAGGGCTCCTAATAACGTTCCTCCGCCTCCGATACCGAAAATATAGGCAGCAAGTTTGGGCGACTGACGCTGGCAATATCTTCCCACCAGAAAGGCAGAAAGCAGAATGACAAGTGTCAATACGGAAAATTCTCCCCATGAAGTCATTTCATCAGGCATAATTTCTGTACTGAATTTTAGGCCGACGATAAAAAATACCACAGCACAGATTCCGGAGAATAGAACTGTTCCGGTCATCCCTTCTCTGTAGAGCATTAAAAAAAAGGATAGGTACACCAGGGCAGAACCTGTTTCTTTCTGGAGTATAATCAATGCCATAGGCAGCAGAATGATACCCAAAACGGTTACCAGATTGCGGGTGCGCTGCATTTGGAAAGTATATTCGTTTATATATTTTCCTAATGCAAGGGCTGTTGCAAATTTGGCGAATTCAGCGGGTTGCAGACTTACCGGTCCTAATACAATCCATGAGCGTGAACCTTTGATTTCATGCGGATTGAAGATCGTACCGAATAGTAGCAAAATCATGATACCATAAAGCAGATAGGCATAGGTATCATATATGCGGTCTTCAAGCATGAGTATGACAAAGCCTATCCCCAGTGAACAGCCTATCCACATCAGCTGTTTACCGGCGCGTGTGGTAATATCCAGGAAATTCGGCTCACCATAATCGTAACTTGCTCCGCACACACTGAACCATCCGCAGATGACCAGTATCAGGTAAAGTCCGATGGTCCACCAGTCCACATTTTTCCATACACTACCTCTCATGTATCCCATAATCAATCCTCCTGTTTTGAATCTCTGTAGCCATGACTTCGTCTTCTGGCGAGAGTTTCCCTTTTAAATACTTTTCAATCATGAGTCGTCCGATGGGCACACCGTATACCGCACCGAATCCTCCGTTTTCCACATAGACTGCAATGGCAATCTTGGGATCTTTCATGGGAGCAAATCCCATAAAGGCTGAGTGGTCTTTTCCACGGTTCTGGGCCGTTCCGGTTTTTCCACATACCTCGATATCGGGTAAGTTGGCACCTCTACACGTTCCGCCCAATACGGCAGAACGCATGCCTTGTACCACTTCCTCGTAATGTGAACGGTCTACCATGGTATATCTTTTCCGTGTGTAAAGTGTATCGAGCGGTTCACCTTCTACCTCTTTCACTACATGAGGTGTGATAAAATAGCCTCTGTTGGCGATGGTTGCTCCTAAGTTGGCTATTTGTAATGGAGTCAGTGTGACCTCACCTTGTCCGATGGAAATACTGATGATGGTCAGTCCATTCCATGAGCCTCGGTAAGCTTTGTCGTAGACGCTTGCATTGGGGATAAATCCTCTTTTTTCTCCGGGAAGGTCGATTCCCAACGGATAACCGAATCCCATGGATACCATATAGTCTCTCCAGGTGTTCATAGCTTTTTGTACGGTTCCGTATTTCTTCCGGGCACCAATCATGTAATAAAGCCCCCAGCAGAAATATCCGTTACAGGAAGTCGCTAATGCCGGAATCAGTGAAAGTGGCGAGGGGTGACCGTGACATCCCACATGAAGTCCCCGGAAGTTGAATCCACCAAAACACGGATAACTGGTTTGGGTAGTTATGATTCCCTCTTGCAGGAAGGTCAGTGCCTGCGAAGTCTTGAAAGTGGAACCTGGCGGATAGGTACCCATGATGGCACGGTTCAATAAAGGCTTCCAGGGGTCACGCGCCAATATCAGGTGGTTCTTACCGCGGTTTCTTCCGACCATTTTTCGAGGGTCGTAAGTTGGTGAAGAGACTAAGCAGAGTACCTCGCCAGTGGATGGTTCTATGGCTACAATACTTCCGATTTTTCCTTCCAGCAGACGTTCTCCCAGCTCCTGAAGTTCAATGTCCAGACTCAGTCGCAGGTTTTTTCCTGCTACAGGAGCCTTATCGAATTTCCCGTCCATATAGTTCCCCTGGATTCGTCCTCGGGCATCACGTAATAATATTTCAATACCTTTTTCTCCTCGTAACTGCTTTTCGTAAGAACGCTCTACACCTAATTTACCGATAAAGTCGCCGGGAATATAGTATTCATCCTTTTCCATATCGGATTTGGAAACCTCGGCAATATCTCCCAAAATGTGAGCTCCGGCATTATAGGTATATTGTCGGATGGTACGTCGCTGGATGTAGAATCCTGGAAACTTAAACAGTTTTTCCTGGAACACACCACAATCTTCGGCTGACAGCTGGGTAAGAAATACCTGATTGGTGTAGGGGGAGTAACCAGGATTAAGTCGGCGGTCTTTCATGTCACGGAATTTTTTTCGCAGGAACTCCGGTGAAATTTTCAGTGTCTGGCATAAATCCATGGTATCCAGCTCCGTAATTTCTTTCATAATCACGGTGATGTCGTAAGCAGCCTGATTATAAACCAGCAGTTTATCATTCCGGTCGTATATGACTCCTCGGCTTGGATATTGTATTTTTTTGAGAAAAGCGTTGCTGTCGGCATTTTTCTTGTAGTCTTCACTCATGATTTGCAGTGAAAGTAAACGTATAAGAAAAATCAGTACAATCACAATGACTGCACCGCCAATTACATATTTTCGCTTTTCAAGATCGTAGTTTCTTTCCACTATTTTTTCCTCCTGACAGAATCAACACATAAGATGAATATGAGCGTGACAATTGTATCACTGGCAATTTTCAGCAACAGCGTGGGCATGTTGGCCAATGAGAATGTATCCAAGATATTCAGTATGAAAGCATGTAATAAAACAAGGACTATCGTATATCGGAAGAATGAAGCAAATCCCATCTGATACATGCCTGGTTCAAAGTTGTCTGTAATGTCACGCAAGGAAAACAATCTGAGAATCCATGGGCGGCAGAAGGCTGTACATACGGCTGTGGCAGCGTTTAATCCTGGTGTATTGCTGAAAATATCGATGCAAAGTCCTAAAGAAAAAGCCCATAACATTAATCCCTTACGGCTGTTGTCTGAATCTATTTTCAATAAAAAGTAGATGTAGAACAACGGTGTGGCATATTGTTCAAAATGAATGTGGTTGAGTACCAGTACTTGCAGTAAGACAAGTATGATGAACCATTCAAGACGTATGATATATTGCATAATTACCTTGGCTTTCTGTATCGTTAATTTTTATGGTTGCATTGAATGTATGCTATCCTCAAGTTGTGCTTGCTCAGTGCCGTTGAATGACCCTAAAACCCTGACATTGTTCAGTCGGGCAAAGTCCGTGAATAACTTGACCTTGAGCAGGTAAGATAGTCCGTCGTGGCTGTCTTCCATGTCATCTACAGTGCCTACAGGTATCCCGGCTGGAAAAACGGCGCTGTGCCCACTTGTTACAATCGTATCACCCAATGAGAATTCGGAATGTCGGGGCATATCTTTGACGTAGGCATATTGTGAAGAACCTCCTTCCCATTTCAGAAAACCGAAATACGAGGTTCGTTTGATTTTACAGCTGATGCTGCTTTTAGAGTTTAATACGGGCAGTACAATGGCATGATGCTTTCCTGTGAGATAAACAATGCCGACTACTCCGTTCCCACATACGACTCCCATTTCCGGGCGGATGCCGTCGGCCTCTCCTTTGTCGATGGTAATGAAATTGTTGGGGTGTGTGATGCTGTTGTTGACTACTCTTGCATCATATAACACATAGTCTTTTAATGCTTCTTTACGCAGGTTAGCCACTCCTGTAGTGTCTTGTGTATATTGTTCTAAGGCTTGCGACAAGCGTTCCACTTCAATTTCCAGTTCGACATTTCGTGCAGTTAAGTCTTTGTTGACTTCTGTCAGGCCAAAATAGCGTGTTACTTGACTGGAGGCTTCGTATACTATCCCTGCGAGGTAATTAGCAGAAGTAAAGAAAGCACTTCCCTGATAGTTGTTGAAACGGAACAGCAGGGTAAGTGAAATAACCTCCAAAAGAACGAAAAGGAACCAGTGATTATATTTCAGCAGAAAATTAAGCAGGTTTCGCATGTCAGAGAATCCGAATGGTGTATAAACGAAAAAATGAAAATTGAAAATGAAGAAATCTGAAATCTCTTCATTTTCAATTTTTATGATATTATCTCATCAAGAATGAGAAACGATCTACATTCTTCAGTGCAATGCCTGTTCCCTTGGCTACGCTCAGCAAAGGATCTTCGGCAATATGGAAAGGAATGTTGATTTTATCTGTCAGTCGTTTGTCAAGTCCTCTCAGAAGCGCTCCGCCTCCAGCCAGATAGATACCATTGTTTACAATGTCGGCATACAATTCAGGAGGTGTATTTTCCAGGGCACTTAAAATAGCTGTTTCTATTTTGGCAATGCTCTTTTCCATACAATGCGCGATTTCCTGATAGCATACCGGAACCTCCATCGGCAGGGCAGTAATTCTGTTTGGACCGCGTACGATATAATCTTCAGGTGCATCATCTCCCAGGTCTGTCATGGCTGCACCTACGTGAATCTTGATACGCTCTGCCATTCTTTCACTGACTTTGACATTGTGCTGGCGGCTCATGTATTCCTGAATATCGGCTGTCAAATCATCTCCGGCTACGCGGATAGAGTTATTTGACACAATACCTCCCAAAGAAATGACGGCGATTTCTGTAGAACCTCCACCTATGTCAACTACCATGTTACCTTCCGGAGCTTCTACATCCAGTCCGATACCGATAGCTGCAGCCATAGGTTCGAATATCAGGTAGACATCACGTCCTCCTGCATGTTCCGCGCTGTCACGTACGGCGCGTAATTCTACTTCTGTAGAACCGGAAGGTACTCCGATTACCATACGCAAAGAGGGAGTGAAGAAATGGCGTCCTGTATTTACTTTTTTAATCAATCCGCGCATCATCTGTTCGCAAGCGTTGAAGTCGGCAATAACACCGTCACGTAACGGACGTACAGTGCGAATGTTCGGATTTTCTTTTTCGTACATCAGCTTGGCACGTTCACCTACGGCAATCATCTTGTCTGTGCGACGATCCAATGCAACAACAGATGGTTCGTCTACCACAATCTTGTCATTGCTGATAATGATGGTATTGGCTGTGCCAAGGTCCATCGCTATGTTTTGTGTAAAGGAGAATAATCCCATTCCTTTAATATAAGTCTAGAATTTTGAAATTAATAAATCCGTTTTAGGAAGACTGAATGACTGCCAGCACAATTATTTTTTGAAATAATCGCGGATAGCAGTGTCGTAGTGTGAAGAAACAGTAAATGCTTCACCTGCAAACCAACGGCGTTGTTCGCGTGTGGTTACAGCTCCCTGTTTGTTGAGGATTTCCAATAAGGGTTGGTATTGATGCTTGCTGGCTACGATTACTACATCATTGAAGTTCTTAGCTCCGGCACGAATCAATGAGATACCGCCTATATCAATTTTTTCGATGATGTCTTGTTCTGCTGCACCGCTTGCAACTGTATCTTCAAAAGGATACAAGTCTACAATAACCAAGTCAATCTCCGGAATTTCATACTGAGCAACCTGCTTCTGGTCGCCTTCCAGTTCTCTGCGGCAAAGGATACCTCCAAAGATTTTAGGATGCAATGTCTTAACGCGTCCTCCAAGAATAGAAGGATAAGTGGTAATGTCTTCTACAGCCTTGCAAGGATAACCTAATGATTCAATGAACTGACGTGTTCCTCCGGTAGACAAGAACTCAACGCCTTCTGCATGAAGCTTGGCCAGGATGGCGTCCAAACCGTCTTTATGGTAAACAGACACCAATGCGGTCTTTATTTTCTTTGATTCTGACATAAATGTTTGATATTTAAAATTCAGGTGCAAAATTACGAATTTTCAGATGATAAACGCAGGATAATGAGCATAAAATATCTTTTTTTTGCATTATCACTGAAAGTTTTAATGCTGTCGTTTGAAGAGATACAAAGTTTTTTCAGGCTGTCCTTTTTATTTTGTAACACGATTGTAACATATATGACATTCTTTTATAACACGAACGAAATATTTTTGCACTCGGAAAAAACTTAACAAAACAAGTATGGAAACTGTTTATTTAGGAATTGTTATTTTCTTATTTATGCTGGCAGTCTTTGATTTGCTGGTGGGGGTCAGTAATGACGCAGTGAATTTCATGAACTCTGCGGTAGGTGCAAAAGTGGCAAAGTTCAGAACAATTATTATTGTAGCTGCTATCGGAGTGTTTGCTGGAGCGGTGCTGAGTAACGGGATGATGGATATTGCCCGTCACGGAATTTTTCATCCGGTAAACTTCAGCTTTTATGAAATCATGTGTATTCTGCTCGCGGTAATGGTGACGGATGTGGTCCTTCTGGATGTCTTTAATACGTTAGGACTTCCTACTTCTACCACTGTTTCAATGGTATTTGAATTATTGGGAGGTACTTTTATTCTTGCCATTCTAAAGATTGTCGGTGATGAAACCGGACTGTTAACCTTAGGTGATATGATGAATACGGAAAAGGCCCTTTCAGTGATTATGGGTATTTTCCTTTCGGTAGCTGTCGCTTTTATTGTCGGTACTATTGTACAATATATATCTCGACTAATTTTCAGTTTCAATTATAAAAAGAATCTTTCTTGGACTATTGGAATTTTCGGTGGTATTGCCGTAACTTCTTTGGGGTATTTTATTATCATTAAGGGGCTGAAGAGTGCTTCTTTTATGACTCCGGAAGCTTTGCAATGGATTCAAGATAATACAATGGCATTGGTAGGTGGATGCTTTGTCGTGTTTACCATACTCATGCAGGTGTTGCACTGGTGCAAGGTGAACGTATTTAAGATTATTGTATTGCTGGGTACATTCTCTTTGGCATTGGCTTTTGCCGGAAATGACTTGGTAAACTTTATCGGTGTACCTTTGGCTGGCTTCTCTGCTTATACAGATTATGTCGCTAATTCCAACGGCGCTGGAATACATGACTTTATGATGTCTTCGTTGATGTCTTCTGCCAAGACTCCTCCTATTTTCCTGATTGCATCTGGTATCGTGATGGTATATGCACTGGCTACTTCAAAGAAAGCGAAGAATGTAATCAAGACTTCTGTAGATTTGGCTCGTCAGGAAGAAGGTGATGAAATGTTCGGTTCTTCTGCATTGGCTCGTGTGATTGTTCGTCGTGCTACTAATATCAATGATTTTCTGGTACGTGTTATTCCGGTAAATGTTCGTCGTTGGATTGACAGCCGTTTTAATAAAGATGAGGTTATTTTGGCAGACGGAGCTGCGTTTGATATGGTACGTGCTTCTGTGAATCTGGTCCTTTCCGGATTGTTGATTATCATCGGTACGACCATGAAACTGCCTTTGTCTACTACTTATGTTACATTCATTGTAGCGATGGGTAGCTCGTTGGCCGACCGCGCTTGGAGTCGTGAAAGTGCTGTATATCGTATTACGGGTATGCTTTCTGTGATTGGTGGTTGGTTTATCACTGCATTTGTAGCTTTCACTATCTGTGCTTTGGTAACTTTCATCATGTTCTACACCAGCTTCTTCGGTATGTTTGTATTTATCGTAATAGCTGTGGTACTTCTTGTTCGTAGTAATATTAAATATGGCAAGAAGGAAAAGATTGAAAGCCAGGATGATGTGTTTAAACGCATGATGAGCAGTAAGGATAAGGGTGAAACTTTGGCTTTGCTTCGTCAGCATGTACAGGAAACACTGACTGATTATGTGGGTTTCTGTGAAAAGACGTATGTACAGGTAACCGACGGGTTCATTAATGAAGATTTGCGTAGCTTGCGAAAGGCTATGAGTGCGACGGACGACCAGAAAAAAATGTTGAAGAAACGTCGTCGTAAGGAAATACTTGGTCTCCGCCGTTTGCCGATAACCGTGGCTATGGAAAAGAATACTTGGTTCCACTTGGGAAGTAACAGTTGTGAACAGATGCTTTATTGCTTGAAGCGAATTTGTGAACCATGTAAGGAGCATGTAGACAACAACTTTAATCCGATTTCTCCGGATTGTGTAAAAGAATTCTTGCCTGTACGTGATGAATTATGCAAACTGATGGAACGTGCTAAAGTGGCTATCAGCCAGGATAATTATGAAGATGCAGATGATATTCTGAAAAAAGGAGATGACCTGAAAAATCGTATCTCTGCTTTGCGTAAACAGCAGATGAACCGCATGCAGGAAGGCGATAATGCAAGCTTGAAGGCATCTATGGTATATTTGAATATTCTTCAGGAATCTCAGGAATTGGTAAGTATCTGGCGTCATTTGCTTCGTGCCAGCCGCTTCTTCCAGGGAGATTATGTACCTCAGGAAGTTTCAATGATTGCGCTTACAGAAGAAAGATAATTTTGTATCCTTAAAAAGAAGGCCGATAAAGGGTTAATGCCCTTTATCGGCTTTTATTTTTTATTTGTCTTCTATTTCGGTGAGATTCCCTGTTGTGGAATTCATGATAAACCCTCTTACTTTTATGTCTTGAGGCACGAGCGGGTGATGGCGTACGATGTGTACACTCTTTTGTACGGCTTCTTCCGTGTCGTTAAATCCGCTGAGCCATGAGTTAAGGTTGATGTCACAATATTGCATCATTTCAATATGGTCTTGTGAGATTCCTCTTTCACGCATGTGCTGTAGCATGGTTTCACTGTCCATGTGCTGTACGCCACAATCGGTATGTCCGATAATCATGACTTCTTCTACTCCTAACTCATAGATTGCCACAAGTAAGCTTCGCATGGCACTGCCGAAAGGGTGAGTGATGGTACCTCCGGCATTCTTGATGATTTTGACGTCACCGTTCTTTATTCCTAAGGCTGCGGGAAGTAATTCTGTCAGGCGGGTATCCATGCAAGTGACAATGGCAATTTTTTTGTCAGGGTATTTGTTCGTTATGTACTTTTCGTATCCCTTGGTTTCTACGAAAGTCTTGTTGAAATTTAATAATTCGTCTATCATAACATTTATATTTTGTATAGAATATAGGCAAAAATACAGATTTATTTTGTGATATTCCAGTGGGCTTTTGGAGGAATTCTTAAAATCATGCACTTATCATGAAGAAGCTTCTGATTTTTTCGTACTTTTGTAGAAAATTCAACCAAACTATTAAAATATGGCTAAAGAACTCGAACTCAAGTACGGCTGTAACCCTAACCAGAAGCCGGCCCGCATTTTCATGCAGGAGGGAGAACTGCCTATTGAAGTATTGAACGGACGTCCTGGATACATTAACTTCCTGGATGCGTTTAACGGATGGCAGTTGGTGAAAGAATTGAAAGAAGCTACCGGAATGCCGGCTGCAACTTCGTTCAAGCACGTGAGTCCTGCCGGAGCCGCAATCGGTCTGGAACTGGATGAAACCATGAAAAAGATTTATTTCGTGGATAATTTGCCTTTATCTCCGTTGGCAAATGCGTACGTGCGTGCGCGTGGAGCAGACCGTATGTCATCGTATGGCGATTTTATAGCTTTGAGTGACGTCTGTGATGAAGAAACAGCTCGTTTTATCAATCGTGAGGTTTCTGACGGCGTGATTGCTCCGGGATACACTGACGCAGCCCTTGAAATTCTGAAAAATAAACGTAAGGGTACTTATAACGTGATTAAAATTGATCCGGAATATCGTCCGAATCCCATTGAACGGAAGGATGTGTTTGGTATCACTTTTGAGCAGGGACGTAACGAAGTGAAATTGAATGGAGCAGAATTGTTTGAAAACATTCCGACTCAGAATAAGAATTTCCCTGAAGCTGCTAAACGTGATTTGATGATTGCATTAATCACTTTGAAATATACTCAGTCTAATTCTGTTTGCTACGTGAAGGATGGACAGGCTATCGGTATTGGTGCCGGACAGCAGAGCCGTATCCATTGTACTCGCCTGGCTGGTAATAAGGCTGATATCTGGTATTTGCGCCAGCATCCGAAGGTGCTGAATTTGCCTTGGGTAGAAAAGATCCGTCGTGCCGATCGTGATAATACCATCGATATTTATATTAGCGAAGATCATGACGATGTATTGGCTGATGGAGTATGGCAGCAGTTCTTCACTGAGAAACCTGAAGTATTGACGCGCGAAGAAAAACGTGCTTGGCTTGATACATTGAAGGGAGTATCATTGGGTTCGGATGCTTTCTTCCCGTTTGGAGATAATATTGAACGTGCTCACAAGAGTGGCGTGGAATATATTGCTCAGGCAGGAGGTTCTGTGCGTGATGACCATGTGATTGAAACTTGCGATAAATACGGTATTGCAATGGCATTTACGGGAATCCGTTTATTCCATCATTAATAATGAATTAGTCTGAAAATAGAGGGGTAAATTTGCTGGCGAGGATGAAAAACAAGTGAATTTACCTCTCTTTTTTTGTAAATAGTATTTGATTTACTATCTTTGCAAAAGTTTGATACTAATCTTGGGCTTGTTTGGTTTTGACAGCGAGAGATGTGGTATGTAAGCATGCAGTGCGTCAGTGATTTGCACTATAATCTCAGTTACTGAACAATTATCTGGCAACGAAAACTATGCTCTCGCTGCTTAATCGAAGTACAGTAGATTAGCTTTATTTCCGTCAAAGTGATGGAAACGAGACATCGCTCAAAAGCTCTTGTTCCGAAGCGTTTGGTTTAGCGGTGCAGCAAATTCGGAAATAGTTTTAGTCTCGTTCCGCGACTGAAATGAAATTTTAGGAACTAAGGTATAAGTGGGTGGCTCTGGTCTTGCTTATGCACGAAAACCGAAGGCAGAGATAAGCATGTAGAAAGCATATGGCTTCCTTGTTTGGACGAGGGTTCGACTCCCTCCAGGTCCACGATGATTATTTTAAACCGCTGAACATCAGCGGTTTTTGTTTTTTTTAGCTCTTATACTTTCCCCGTTTTATTAGTCAGCTCCATCAGAAAAGCTATATAAAAATCTGAAGCTCTATTCGGATAGAGCTGTTCTATATTATTGCCCGATGCAATAGAAATTGTACAGGAAATATCTTTACGATGATGTCGCAGCACGTTCGTGTTAAGACCTCGACACGTACGTGTCGAGGTAAATCTGGTTTTGTCTTCAAGAAATAACGAACGGATATTTCATGAAAAAGTTCAGGAATTCTTTACAAAAACAAAAGAGACCGGTATCTCAGCGGAGAGACCGGTCCTGAATTTGAGTAAGATTTTTTATCGGATTGGCTATAACGGAAATGCGACAACAGCAAGTGTTTAATCGGTAATGGTGTCATCGAAGTTTTCTATTCGGGTGACTTTTTTGATGTGGTCTAATTTCTTAAGGTTCTCGCAGATGGTATTTACATCATCTACATCGTGTACAAACAATTGAATTCGGCCTTCAAAAATACCATCATTGGACTCGATATTCAATTTGTGAATATTTACGTTCAACTGTTGTGATATAATACCTGTTACTTGGTTAAGCACCCCAATTCCATCGATTCCTTTCATGTATACATTTACCGGGAAGTTAAGTGCTTTGCCAATTTCCCATTGTACGGCCAATAATCTGTTGCCAAAGCTGGTTTTCAGTTGCGTAGCTATCGGGCATTGGCGCTTATGGATAATAATTCGATTGTTGTCGTCAATATATCCTAAGACATCATCTCCGGGGATTGGTTTACAGCAGTCTGCAATGATGTAGTGCTTCTGAATTTCTTCAGGCGTAAGCTTGACAATTTTCTTCTTGTCGATGTTCAAAGCAGGTTTTTCTTTGGAAGATGCATTATCCTGAGACTTGGGTTTGCTTCCTCCTCCAAATGCAAATGCAATGTATTTTTTCCAATTTGTAGGGGTGGATTTTTCTTTTAACTCATTCTTATCCAAATCTCCTAAGGTGAAAACTTTTTGCCCGATCTGGTACATCAAGTCTTCAGGAGTTTTTAATTTATGAAGGGTACAGAGCTTCTGGATGTTCGTTTCGGTAGCTTCAATGCCTTCTTTCTTAAGGAATTCATGCAGCATGTCTTCTCCGGCCTGCTGGACTTCCTTTCGTTCTCTTTTGAGGATGGATAATATTTTAGCCTTGGCTTTTGCTGTCGTGGCAAAATTAATCCATGAAGGTTGTACTTTCTGTGATTTTGAAGTCAGAATTTCTACCTGATCTCCACTTTGCAGTTTATGGCTCAGTGGTACCAGTTTATGGTTTACTTTAGCTCCAATACAATGGCTTCCTAAGAATGTATGAATGGAGAAAGCAAAATCAAGTGCGGTTGCATTCTGAGGCATCGTTTTAATTTCACCCTTAGGAGTAAATACAAATATCTCAGATGCGAAAAGATTAAGCTTGATTGTATCCAGAAAGTCAAGGGCATCGGGCTGTGGATCATCCAAAATTTCTTTGATGGTTTTCAGCCATTTGCTAAGCTCTCCTTCGTCTTCACTTCCTCCTCCTTCTTTGTATTTCCAGTGTGCGGCAAAACCTTGTTCTGCTACATCATTCATTCGCTCACTTCTGATCTGAACTTCAATCCACTGTCCTTTGTTGCTCATTAATGTCACATGAAGAGCCTGATATCCATTGGCTTTTGGATGGCTGACCCAATCGCGCAAACGGTCAGGATGAGGCTTATATATCCGGGAGATAGCTACATAAATGTTGAAGCAGTCATTCAGTTCTTCCTCTTCATTCTTAGGAGTGAAAATGATGCGTACGGCAAGTATGTCATAGATTTCTTCAAACGTGATATGTTTGTTTTGCATCTTGTTCCAAATGGAGTAGGGAGACTTGATACGTGCCAGAATACGATAAGGGAGTCCCATTTTATCCAATTGTTCGCGAATGGGAGCTGTGAATTCTTCAAATAAGTTGGTTCTTTCAGCTTGAGTAGCCTTTAGCTTTTCTTCGATTTGCTGGTAAGCTTCTGGGTGTTCGTATTTAAAACTTAAGTCTTCCAATTCAGTTTTGATACGATTCAGGCCCAGTCGGTTGGCGAGAGGAGCGTAGATATAGAGTGTTTCCCCGGCAATTTTATATTGTTTACTTGGGAGCATAGAGCCTAAGGTACGCATATTATGCAACCGGTCGGCAATTTTTATAAGAATGACACGGATGTCATCATTCATTGTGAGAAGCAGCTTCTTAAAGTTCTCAGCTTGTGCAGAAGCTCTGTCTCCGAAGATTCCTCCTGAGATTTTGGTTAATCCATCTACAATTTGAGCAATCTTAGGTCCAAACAAGTTTTCGATATCCTCTACGGTGTAGTCAGTATCTTCTACTACGTCGTGGAGTAGAGCAGAACAAATAGAGGTAGATCCTAAGCCGATTTCTACGCAGGCGATGCGTGCTACAGCGATAGGATGTAGAATATAAGGCTCGCCCGAACGTCGGCGCACTCCTTTGTGTGCCTGTCGGGCGAAATTAAATGCTTTTGTAATTATCTCGACTTTTTTCCGATGTTTACTTTTCAGGTATTGGTCCAATAGCTCCTGAAATGCTTCATCAATCAGTTTTTCATCTGTCTGTTCCTGCGTAAGTTTCTCCTCGGTCATAATTCTCTCCCTTTTCTTTGAATCAATAATGCAAAAATAGAGAAAAATACGAATCAAACAAGCAAATGAGGGGTTTTCTTACCGGATGCGTAGAGATTTGCCAGCCCGGATACTACTTCCCTTGATTCCGTTCAGTCTCCGTAATTGGCTTACGCTAACTCCGTACTTAGCGGCAATACCTCCTAATGTCTCTCCGTTACGGATGCGATGGTATACAGCTTTCCCGCTATTTTTCCCTTTAGTAGTGGTATTGCTGACTGTTACAGTATTACGACGTGTCTGATAAATTTCCGGTTTGTAGTTGTAGATACTGTCTTCGTGATCAATAAAACAGCTCATCATCTGAGTTGGCAACCGTAAGGCATAAGGCTTCTCATTTCCTGGAATGATATCTTTTTTAAACTCCGGATTGAGCGCTCGTAGTTGATCAATGTCAATCTTACAGACTTCAGCTATTTGATTCAAATTTAATGAGCGGTTGATATGGACAGTATCAGTACTTTCTGGCATGTTCATCTCCATAGGGCTAATGTAGTGCTCGCAATAATAAGTCATGATGTAGTTTGCTGCTACAAATGCAGGTACGTAGCCTCGGGTCTCTTTGGGTAAAAAGTTGTAGATTTTCCAGAAGTCTTTTTCACCTCCAGCACGGCGGATAGCCTTGTTGATAGTACCAGGTCCACAGTTATAAGCTGCTAGAACGAGATTCCAATCTTGATAAATATCATATAAGTCTTTCAAATATCGAGCTGCTGCGCGGGTAGATTTAATAGGGTCTCTGCGTTCGTCCACAAGTGAATTAACTTTCAAACCGTATACTTGTCCCGTGCGAAGCATGAATTGCCACAATCCTACAGCACCCTGTGAAGAAGTTGCAGTTGGATTTAATGCAGATTCAATAACAGGAAGATATTTTAATTCTAAAGGAAGGTCGTACAAATCTAATGCTTCTTCAAAAATAGGCATGTATAGATTGTTGGCGCTCAGCATAAATGAAACCTTTTGGCGGAGCCGGGTAGAATACATGTCTATAAATTTCCGTATGATGTCATTATAAGGCATCTCTATGATGGCAGGAATGCGCTGTAAACGATCCATGTAGATAGAATCGCTGACTTCTGGATTTTGGGTAGTCATTGTACAGTTCTCGGCTGGATTTATGTAATGTTTGGAAATCCAGTCCAAGTACAGACTATCCGTGGTAGAAATCATTCCTTCTGGTAAATCTATTACATCTTCTTGTCCATTAGCTTGTATGGTAATCGTCTTTTCTGTCTGTTGGGCAAAAAGAGATGAAGCGTTACAGATTGCAGCAGTAAGTAAACTAAAAATTATTCTTTTCATCTTTTAAAATTTAATACAGCATTGCAAACCAACTCCTTGCGGACGGTTGCGGAATGCATCGTTGAACACGGTAGGTTCCCATTTCATGCTGAGGTCTTTGCTGATATCAAAATCAGACAGCTCAGCATCTACATAGGCATCAATCACTGATAGCAGATATACACCAATGAATGCAAATATACTTAAGTCGCGTTGACGGCGATAAAGGTCTTTTCTGTTTTTGAATAAGTTCTGCCAACGCTCTAGATTGTCATTGACATTTGTTCCAGGAGGAAGGAAATTCAGATAGCTGTTGTTATTGGGGTTATCGCTCATAATGTCTTGGTAGGCTTGCGAATAATCCTTATACATCTGTCCGTTCCATGTCAAGGCGTATGCACATCCTACGAAACCTCCATAAATGATAGGTAGTTTCCAGTACTTCCGGTTGTAAATCTGTCCGGCTCCAGGGATAACGAGTCCTAACCATACTGTACGGTTAGAATTGGGTATCCAGCGTTTTTTCTCCTGAGTTGGAGGTAAGTTCTTTTGAATAGAATCATTCTGTTTTGCTAGAGCAGCTGTATCTATAGGCGCTTCCAGCGTTTCCAAAGCAAGTTGCCGGTGTAGGTTGGTCGTATCGGCCAAGGCTAGACTGTCAGCACGATTCTGTGAGCGGATAGAATCGGCTGTAAGTATACCTTCCCTGCGTTTTTGGGCTCGCTGTGCATTCACTTCCATGTTTCCCCAAGGGATACAGAATAGCAGGATAAGCGACAGAATATATGTAAAAGTATGTGCTCTCAAATTATTTTTGTTTATTCCGTTTTTTTCAAAGAATCCAGAATCTCCATAATTCTTTCCAAATCTGCATCGCTGTTGAAAGGAATGCTGATTTTTCCTTTCCCTTTATTGGTACAGGAAAGCTGTACTTTTGTTCCAAAGAAAGTACATAGATGATTTTGAAGCATAGAGTATTCTTCAGATAGTTGTGTGCCTTTGGCAGAGATTGTTTTTCCTCCACTTTTTATACTTTCACCGTTAGCCAGTGCTTTTACGATTTCTTCCACTTTACGCACGGAATACCCTTGAGCGACCGTCTCATTAAAAATACGTATCTGAGTTTTAGGATCTTCCAGAGTTAGTAACGCACGTGCATGTCCCATATCTATTTCCTTATTCTTCAAGGCTACCTGGATGGGGGCTGGCAATTTTAGCAGACGTAAATAGTTTGCTATGGTTGTTCGTTTTTTGCCAATGCGTTCGCTCAGGCGTTCTTGTGTCAGTTCATATTGTTCAATTAAATGCTGGTAGGCCAATGCGATTTCCAGAGAATTCAGGTCTTCGCGTTGAATATTTTCAATCAAGGCCATTTCCATCACATTCTCGTCATCTGCAGTACGAATGTATGCTGGAATTGTTTTCAGACCGGCAAGTATAGATGCTCTGTATCGTCTTTCACCTGCAATAATTTGATAAGAATCTTCGTTGAGCTTACGTAAGGTGATAGGCTGGATGATACCTATTTCCGCAATGGAATCAGCCAGTTCTTGTAAGGCGATAGGGTCAAATTCACGACGAGGCTGGTTGGGGTTTACAGATATTTTGTCCAGTTCTATTTCGTTGATGGATGATGATCCGGAAGTTTTCACTTCTTCGTTGGATATCAGAGCATCAAGTCCTCGTCCTAATGCAAATTTTTTTTGTACTGCCATATACTTATTTGCTATTTCTTGTTATAATTTCATTGGCTAAAGCCAAATGGTTTTTAGCTCCGGTTGATTCTGCATCATAAAGAATAGCAGGAATGCCGTGGCTGGGTGCTTCGCTTAATTTGACATTACGCTGAATAATGGTTTTGAAAACCAGTTCCTGGAAATGTCTTTTCACTTCGTCGTATATCTGGTTGGCCAGACGCAAACGCGAGTCGAACATCGTCAGCAGGAATCCTTCGATTTCCAATGAAGGATTTAGTTTTGTCTTGATAATCTTGATTGTGTTTAAAAGCTTGCTGATACCCTCTAGCGCAAAATACTCACATTGCACTGGAATAATTACAGAGTCGGCAGCTGTTAAGGCATTGATGGTAATTAAACCTAAAGATGGAGAACAGTCTATCAAAATGTAATCGTATTCGCTTTTCATCGGCTCTAACGCGCGTCGCATGATTTTCTCACGGTTCTCCAAATTCAGCATTTCGATTTCAGCACCCACCAGGTCAATGTGAGAAGGTATGATGTCTAATCCGTCAATATCGGTTGTATAAATCGCTTCCCGTATATCAGCCTGATTGATCAGACATTCATAGATTGAACAATCAATGTCTTTCAAATCTACACCAAGGCCGGATGAGGCATTTGCCTGAGGATCAGCGTCAATCACTAGTACTTTCTTCTCGAGAGTAGCTAAAGATGCAGCCAAATTTATAGTGGTAGTAGTTTTGCCTACACCTCCTTTTTGGTTGGCTAAAGCAATAATTTTTCCCATATTAATCAGTTTATTCTGATTGCGAAGTAACTAATAAATGACGATAGTTTCAATTAAAATTCCATGACTTTTGGGAAAGTGTTGAAAACTCACCTCATCTGTTAATAACTTCACGCGGGCAAAGATATATATTTTTAGCTAATTGCATGATGTGGTTTGGTAAGATTAAGATTTGTTGTAACTTTACACTCATAAAAGTTTGGATAATAAAGATATGATGAAAAAGAAACCATTTCTGTTGTTGTCGAATGATGATGGATTTGCCGCAAAGGGCATTCAGGAACTGATAAAAGTATTAAGACCAATGGCTGATTTGTTGGTAGTAGCACCTTCTGGACCACGTTCTGGAGCTTCCGGTTCTATTACTTCAGAGTATCCGCTTCGTTGTAAAAAGATAGAGTCGGCACCGGGATTTTCATTGTACAGTTGTACGGGTACTCCTGTGGACTGTGTGAAACTAGCCTTGCACGACTTGGTACCCCGTACTCCTGATATGGTGATAGGAGGAATTAATCACGGAGATAACTCTTCTGTCAATGTACACTATTCAGGTACAATGGGAGTTGTAATAGAAGGATGTCTGAAAAAAATACCTTCAGTCGGTTTTTCTCTTTGTAATCATGCGGAAGATGCTGATTTTACGCCTACTTTCCCTTATATACAACGTATCGTAGAAGAGGTATTGCAGCATGGGTTGCCTGTAGGCACCTGTTTGAATGTAAATTTCCCTGATGTAAAGGAGCTCAAGGGAGTGCGTATTTGTCGTCAAACAGACGGAGTCTGGACAAATGAGTTCGTAAAGTCTGTTCATCCTAGAGGTGGAAACTATTATTGGCTTACAGGTTCTTACCGGAACGATGAACCTGAGGCACAAGATACCGACCATTGGGCATTGGAGCATGGATACGTAGCTATTACTCCTACTCAGATAGATGTAACGGCTTATACTTTGATGGAGCAATTGAATCACTGGAATTGGCAGCTATGAAATATTATTTAATTGTAGGTGAAGCCTCGGGTGATTTGCATGCATCTAATTTAATGAAGGCACTGCAAGAAAAAGATTCCAAAGCCGAGTTTCGTTTTTTCGGAGGTGATTTAATGGCAGCAGCAGGAGGTTCACTGGTCAAGCATTATAAGGATATGGCATACATGGGATTTATCCCGGTGTTGCTTCATTTGCGGACAATCTTTCGTAATATGGATTTTTGTAAGAAAGATATTGTTCAGTGGAATCCTGACGCATTGATTTTGGTGGATTATCCGGGGTTTAACTTGAAAATAGCTGAATATATAAAAGCGCATACGAATATTCCAATCTTCTATTATATTTCTCCTAAAATTTGGGCTTGGAAGGAATACCGCATCAAGAATATTAAACGAGATGTGGATGAATTGTTCTCTATATTACCTTTTGAAGTGGATTTTTTCAAGAAACATAATTATCCCATTCATTATGTCGGAAATCCGTGTGTAGATGCCGTACATTGTTTTAAGCAAGGATATACCGAGAGCTTTGAGGAATTTACCTTTCGTAACGGGTTGGATAAAAAGCCGATTATTGCTTTGTTGGCTGGTAGCCGTAAACAGGAGATTAAGGATAATCTACAGCGAATGATACAAGCTTCCCGTAACTATACAGAGTATCAGTTTGTTATTGCGGGAGCTCCTGGAATAGCACCTGAATTTTATCAGGCTTATATGGGGGCTGATACCAAAATTATATTTGGTCAGACATATAGCTTGTTGAGTCATGCTACAGCTGCTTTGGTTACCAGTGGTACGGCTACACTTGAAACCGCTTTGTTCCGGGTGCCTCAGGTGGTGTGTTATTATACTGCTGCAGGAAAACTGGTTTCATTCTTACGCCGACATATTTTAAAAGTTAAATATATTTCTTTGGTCAATTTGATTGCTGGTCGTGAAGTCGTGGCTGAACTGGTAGCGGATGGCATGACCGTAGAAAATGTGAAGCAACAATTAGACGCAATTCTACCTGGGCAAATGACTCGTGAGAAAATGTTGCAGGATTATGATGCGTTGATTAAAATTCTAGGACAGGAAGGAGCTTCTGAACGGGCAGCCGGAAAAATCGTTGAACTTTTATCTCAAAAATATAACAGGTCCTTACAGTAAGACTGAAGGACCTGTTATCAATTTTCTGCTTATATTATTCAATAAAAGAAATGATATACAGATAAACAACCGCTGCTGGAACCGCCATCAGGGTACTGTCAAAGCGATCTAACATACCTCCATGGCCAGGTAATATATTGCCTGAGTCCTTTATTCCAATAGTGCGTTTAAGCAACGATTCTGTCAAATCTCCTAATGTTCCAAATATCACAACGGTCAAAGCCAAGCCTATCCAGATACTGATTGGCATAAACGGAAAGAAGTGCGCCATTACAATAGCCCCTATGATACTGAAGACTCCTCCACCAATGGAACCTTCCCATGATTTTTTAGGAGAAATTCGTTCAAACAAGCGATGTTTCCCGAATAGCATACCTGTACAATATGCTCCCGTATCATTAATCCATGTGAAAATAAATATTGACAACGGCAATATCGGGTTGTACTGTACCTGATAATGTGACAATTCTCCTTCATTTCCAATAGAATGATAGGCCAGTACGTTTAACATCGCAAACGAAAGTGCGATGTAGATTTGGCTCATCATGGCATACGCCCAGTTGTTCAGTGGATTCTTTTTCTTTAAATATAGCTCGCTGACAAGCAGGTATATGATAAGAAATAAGTAAGGAATCAGTATTTCTGTTTGCCCAGGCATGACACCTAAATAGGCAAATCCGAAAAACAAAAATACACCGGCCAACATACATATAGGTTTGTTTATCTCTACATCCGGTTGTTTGCTTACGATGTTCCCGAACTCATGAATAGTCAGGGCTGTAATCAGAGCAAACAATAGGGTGAAAGAGATAGGACCTCCAAGAATACAACCAATAAGTACTCCTACGAAGATTATTCCCGTAATTGCTCGTTGAATAAAGTTATTTTTCACGTTGGTAGGTTTTTGTTCGGTTATGCTTCTTCTTTTTCTTGGTTTTCTTCCTGTGAAGGGGTGTTGTTTTCACTAGAAGAGTTATTTTCACCATCCGTATTTTCCTGCTTGTTTTCCAGTTGTTTGGTTTCCGGTAGCTGCTCATTGGCCGCCATAATTTCTTCCGAACGGGAAGTCCATGGACGTTTACCGAAAATCTTTTCAACATCTTCTGCAAAGATTACTTCTCGGTCAATTAACAGCTGTGCCAGTTGATTGTGCCCTTCACTATGTTCTTGCAGCAAGGCCTTTGCACGCATGTACTGCTCATTAATCATGTGCTGTACTTCCTGGTCTATAAGCTCAGCTGTATGTTCACTGTATGGTTTCGTAAAGCTGTAATCTTCATTGCTATTATAATAACAGAGATTAGGAAGCTTGTCACTCATACCTGCATATGCAATCATGCCGTAAGCCTGTTTGGTGACTCTTTCCAAGTCATTCATCGCTCCGGTAGAGATGTGTCCGATGAAAATTTCTTCAGCAGCGCGTCCGCCTAATGTGGCACACATTTCATCCAGCATTTGTTCCTTGGTGGTAATCTGTCGCTCTTCAGGCAGATACCATGCTGCTCCTAATGCACGTCCTCTTGGGACAATCGTTACTTTAATCAGCGGGTTGGCATGTTCCAAGAACCATGAGATGGTGGCATGACCTGCTTCGTGAAGCGCAATGGCACGTTTTTCGGCAGCAGTCATGACTTTTGTTTTCTTTTCCAAGCCACCTACGATACGGTCGATTGCAGCTAAGAAATCATCTTTATCTACACTCTTCTTTTGATGGCGTGCTGCAATAAGAGCGGCTTCATTACATACGTTGGCAATGTCTGCACCACTGAATCCAGGGGTTTGACGTGCTAACAAATCCACATCCACGTTGCTGTCCAGCTTCAGAGGTTTAAGATGAACACCAAACACTTCCTTTCGTTCATTCAAATCAGGAAGGTCTACATATATTTGTCGGTCAAAACGTCCTGCACGCAGTAAGGCCTTATCCAGAATATCTACACGGTTGGTTGCCGCTAAGATAATGACTCCACTGTTTGAACCAAATCCGTCCATTTCTGTCAGAAGCTGGTTCAATGTATTTTCACGTTCGTCATTTCCTCCCATGCTTGGGTTTTTGCCACGGGCACGGCCTACGGCATCAATTTCATCAATAAAGATGATACAAGGCGATTTTTCTTTTGCCTGACGGAACAAATCACGTACGCGAGAAGCACCGACACCGACAAACATTTCTACAAAGTCTGATCCGGAAATAGAGAAAAAGGGTACATCGGCTTCACCTGCTACGGCTTTGGCTAACAATGTCTTACCAGTTCCCGGAGGGCCTACAAGCAGAGCACCCTTGGGAATCTTTCCACCTAGTTCTGTATATTTTTGCGGCTGTTTCAAGAAATCTACAATTTCCTGTACTTCCTGTTTGGCAGCGGCTTGTCCGGCAACATCCTTAAATGTAATGCGGTTAGTCCCTTTTTCAAAAAGCTGTGCTTTGCTTCTTCCCACATTAAATACATTCGAGCCTCCTCCGGCTCCTCCTCCGCCACCCATGCGGCGCATGGCAAACATCCAGATACCGATAAGGAAGACAAACGGCAGAACGTTCCACAGGATTATGCTAAAATAGTCACTTTTCTTTTCGTATTGGATAGAACCGGTAAAGTTACCTTCTTTGGTCTGTTCATCCAGAAACTTATCTAAAGCTTCCATGGAGCCTATCTGTACGTTGATGGAAGGACTTCTTCCAACTTTGCTGGCATCTTTTTTGAATACATCTACAATGTGGTCTGGCTTGATATACATTTCCACCGCATTGTTGTCGTATGCCACGATTTTGTCAGCATAGCCTTTGGACACCATTTCCTGAAATTCGGTATAGTTCACCTCTTTGGTGGCACTTCCTTCGTCTCCAGAAAAATAGAGAAAGGCAAAAATCAAGGCAATAATGACATAAAGCCACGTTAGATTAAAGCGTGGTACATTGATTTTTGGTTTATTGTTATCACTCATATTTCTCTTTCCTTATTATATATTAGTCTAAATCTGGTATGTTGGTCAGTTTGGCATCTGCCCACAAGTGTTCCAGATTATAAAAATGTCGTACCTCCGGTAAAAAAATATGTACAATGATATCGCTATAATCCATAGCTACCCATTGTGCATTTCTTTGGCCGTCTATGGCATACGCTTTAGTGCCGGTCTCTTTTCTTACATGTTCTTTAATGGAGTCTACAATTGCCAATACCTGACTGGGAGAGTTTCCCTGGCAAATGATAAAATATTTACAGATGGTATCTTCTATTTCGTTTAAATCAGCTACTACGATTTGCTTGCCTTTTTTCTCTTGAATTCCTTCAATGATTTTTTCTATTAAAGTCGTTGTTTCGTTCATTCTTTTGATTATTCCTATTTTAAAATTGAAAATAAAGTTCTATTATAACATAGGACAAATATACTTGGTTTTCTGTATATCCGAAAATTTTTACTTGAAAGATGCAGAAAAAAGAAGAAAAATATGTTTTTTGAAAGAAAAAAATGCCGAAAAGCTTTGTATGTTCCAAAAAAGTTGTACCTTTGCACCGTCAAAACAAAAAGATGACAATCGTTCTCTGATT
>UMLL01030743.1_pt1 | contig 117802 bp, 103 predicted proteins | sample 1966591 | NCBI WGS metagenome assembly UMLL01 (sample SAMEA4836200, study PRJEB28245) | human gut metagenome | biome: gut microbiome; material: fecal sample | place: Denmark | collected 2008 | reverse complement strand
GGCTTTTTGTCTACTGTCCATTTTTACTGGAGCAGTTCATTTATTTTATGCCTTATTATTTTTTCTCTGCAATTTCTTTTTGCAGCATGGCGATAAATTCATCCTGATTCATAGCGCCAATGTCGCCTTCGCCGCGGCGGCGTACTGCAACAGTGCCGTTTTCAACTTCTTTTTCGCCAATTACAAGCATGTACGGAGTTTTCTGCATTTGTGCTTCACGGATTTTGTAACCGATTTTTTCGTTGCGGTCATCAACGTGTACGCGCAAACCAAGTTTAAACATTTTATCGTACAGTTTTTGTGCGTAGTCATGCTGTTTGTCGGTAATCGGCAGAATGCGGACCTGGCACGGAGCAAGCCATGCGGGGAACGCACCGGCATAGTGTTCAATTAAAATGCCGATAAAGCGTTCAATAGAACCGTAGGCAACGCGGTGAATCATTACCGGGCGGTGTTTTAAGCCGTCTTCGCCGGTGTAGGTTAAATCGAATTTTTCCGGCAGCAGCATATCAAGCTGAATGGTGCCGCACTGCCAGGTACGTCCGATGGAATCGGTAAGGTGGAAGTCAATTTTCGGGCCGTAGAATGCGCCGTCACCTTCGTTAACAGTGTACGGCAGGCCAAAGTCTTCCATAGCGGCTTTAAGGCCGTTGGTTGCTTTTTCCCAGGTTTCGTCATCACCCATGCTGTCATCCGGGCGGGTAGAAAGTTCTGCGTGGTATTTCAAACCGAAAGTTGCATATACTTCGTCAAACAGGCGGATGGTTTCCTGAATAACATCTTTAATCTGTTCGGGCATCATAAAGATATGGGCATCATCCTGCGTGAAGCAGCGTACACGGAACAGGCCGTGCAGTGCGCCGCTCAGTTCGTGGCGGTGTACAAGGCCAAGTTCGCCAACGCGCAGCGGCAGTTCGCGGTAGCTGTGCGGATGGGTACGGTAAAACAGCATGCCGCCGGGGCAGTTCATCGGTTTTACGGCGTAATCGGCTTCATCAATTTTGGTGAAGTACATATTATCGCGGTAATGGTCCCAGTGTCCGCTGCGTTCCCACAGAGTGCGGGAAAGAATCATCGGGGTCTGAATTTCGTAGTAACCGTAGCGGCGGTGTACTTCGCGCCAGTAATCAATAAGGGTGTTTTTAATAATCATGCCGTTGGGATGGAAGAACGGGAAGCCCGGGCCTTCATCCTGAATGCTGAACAAATCGAGCTCTTTGCCGAGTTTGCGGTGGTCGCGCTTGGCGGCTTCTTCCAACATGTGCAGGTAAGCGTCAAGTTCTTCTTTACTGGGGAAAGCGGTGCCGTAAATACGCTGGAGCATTTTGTTGTGCTCGTCGCCGCGCCAGTAAGCACCGGCAATGCTTTGCAGCTTAAAGGCTTTAACACGGCCGGTGGAAGGGCAGTGCGGGCCTGCACACAAATCGGTAAAATCGCCCTGGGTATAGGTGCTGATGATTGCGTCTTCCGGCAAATCGTTAATAAGTTCTACCTTATATTTTTCGTTTTTCTCCTCAAACATTTTCAATGCTTCGGCACGGGGAATTTCTGCCCTTACCAAAGGAATGTTGGCTTTAATGATTTTTGCCATTTCTTTTTCGATAGCAGCCAAATCTTCCGGAGTGAAAACGTGCTCGCTGTCAAGGTCGTAATAAAATCCGTTGGCAATGGCAGGGCCAATGGCAAATTTTACATCCGGGAACAGGTGCTGAATAGCCTGTGCCATTACATGCGCCGCAGTATGGCGGATAGCGTGCAGGCCTTCTTCGCTTTCGGGCACAACAAATTCTACGCTGGCATCATGGCTCAGCTTATCGGACAGGTCTTTGTTCTGTCCATCTACAACAGCAAGCAAAGCCTGCTTGCCAAGTTTTTGAGAAAGGCTTTTGGCAACTTCAAGCAAGGTTACGTTATCTTCGTATTCCCTTACGCTGCCGTCTTTTAAAGTAACTTTAACCATAATTTTACCTCCTGAATAAAATAAAAAACTCCATCCCTTATGTAAGGGACGGAGTTATCCGCGGTTCCACCCTGATTGGCTGCTTGGGCAGCCCTCTTAGTTAACCGTTAACGCCGGTATACGATGCCGCCTACTGCTGTTTCGGGGCATAGTTTGAAGGTGGTTTGGCAATTACCGTTCCCAACTGCTCTCAGCCAAGGCAGTTTTTTCTGTAAGGCCGCTTTAAATGCCTTTTCCTTCGCATTACTGATGTAATATTGATTTACTACTATATTATAAGCATCCGGGCAGCAGTTGTCAAACCTTTGGCAAATAAATTTTTTAACTGGAAAAAAAACGTAAATAAATTTATAATAATACAAGGCAATGTAAAAATGTTTGGTGGAGATGGTTAAATGCGTTTTAAATTTTATAGAGCCGTGCTTAAAATATTATTTGCCGCACTGTGTACTTTTTTAATGGTGCCGGGCGTACAGGCAAAAGAAAAATACAAGGGCACGTTTATTTATATTCCGCTTGATGACAGGCCGGTTACTTACAGCTACCCGGTTAAAAATCTGCAAGCTGCCGGTTATGAAATACTGACGCCGCCGGAAAAATACCTTGCTTCCGCAGACCGCAGCGGCGACCCCGACAAGCTTTGGCAGTGGCTGGTGGAAAACGCGCCTGACGCCGATGCGGCAGTAATATCTTCGGACGCGCTTATTTACGGCGGGCTGGTTGCCAGCCGCACGCATTTTTTTGACGAAACAACCTTGCAGGCACGTGTCCAGCGTTTGGAAATGCTGCGTGAAAAGCTGCCCATGCCGCTTTATGTGTATTCCACATTAATGCGCACGCCGCGTGCAAGCTACGGCAATGTTGAACCGCCCTATTACAGCAAAATAGGCCCGGCTATTTTTCGTTATGCCGAACTTATAGATAAGGAAGACATGTACGGTTTAACCCTGCGCGAGAGCCTTACAAAGCAGGCTTTAAAAAATAATCTGCCGCAGGCCGATTTAAACGACTGGCTGCAAAGGCGTTTAAAAAACTACCATGTTAATAAATCGCTTACGGAGCTTACTGCAAAATACCGTTTTCATTATCTTGCCATAGGCAAAGATGACAATGCGCCGCTTTCGGCAACGCATATGGAAGCGCGTTACATAAAGCGCGACGCTTTTGCGCTTTCCGACCAGATTTTTCAGATTATACCGGGCGTTGACCAGCTTGGCATGCTGCTTTTAACGCGCGCCGTTAACGAAAAGAACCGCGAGCACCCGCTTGTTTATACTTATTATGCAGAAGGCACCGGGCGTACCACAATACCGCAGTATTCCGACAGCACGCTTGGCGAATCCGTGCCGGAGCAGATACTTGTTGCCGATGCACGCCCTACCGTTAACGCCGCCGAAGCCGATTTTATTCTGGCAGTTAACACGCCCAAAGACGGCGTAATGATGGATTCAACCGCGCCAAGCAACCAGTTTTTCGCCTCGCCGCGCGATAAAAAATATATTGGCGAGCTTGAAAAATTTTTAAACAGCGGAACAAGGGTTTCACTGGCAGACGTTACATATTCCAACGGCGCCGATAACGGCTTTATGAATGAATTTGCCAACCGCGGCAATTTGGAAAAACTTACCGCGTATAACGGCTGGAACACTGCCGACAACACCATTGGCTTTGCCATTGCCCAGGGCATTTTAGCCCCGCAGATAAGCGCGGAGGACAACGCACTGCTAATGCGGCTGCGCCTTGTTGACGACTGGTTTTACCAATCGAACGCGCGGCGTGATGCCACGGACTTTTTGGAACGCAGCGGCAGCAGCGAAGAAGTTTACAAGCTCGGCAGTTCCAAAAAGCATGTTTCTGCGCTGGCGCAGGATGTTTGCGATGAGCTTGCACGCAAATACCCCTTTACCGAAGATTTTAAATTTAAAGTAGGTTTTCCGTGGGACAGGCTTTTTGAAATAAGCGTTACACCCACAGACAGAAAGAAATAGCCATATACAGCAAAACTCCCGAAGCGGTAAACTTCGGGAGTTTTTATTTTGGCGTTATTTTGCAAAATTCTTTTCTTTATAGGGGCACAGCTCTGTCAGCATACATTCGCTGCACAGTGGTTTGCGCGCTTTGCAAATTTTGCGGCCGTGCCAGATAAGCCAGTGATGGGCATCGCTCCATTTTTCCATGGGTATTGCCTTTTGCAGTTCTTTTTCCGTTGCAAGCGGGTCTGCACCCTTTGCAAGCCCCAGCCGGTGCGAAACGCGGAAAACATGCGTATCTACGGCAATGGCCGGCACATTGTAAATAATGCTTGCTATTACATTGGCCGTTTTTTTGCCGACACCCGGCAGCGTCATCAGCTTTTCAATGGTATCGGGCACGGTGCTGTTGTATTCCTGCACCAGCATATGGCAGGTTGCCAGAAGGTTTTTGGCTTTGGCGCGGAAAAGGCCGCAGTCGCGGATTTCGTTTTCCAGTTCTTCCTGCGTCAGCGCGCCCATTTTTTCGGGCGTGTTATATTTAGGAAAGATGCGTGCCGTAATTTTGTTGACACGTTCATCAGTACACTGGGCAGACATAATTACCGCAACCAAAAGTTCAAACGGCGAATTGTAATTAAGCGCTGTTTTGGTATCTTTATATGTATCTTCAAGTACTTTTAATATTTCATCACGCTGCTGCTTGCGCATTAGTTGGTCAGGCTCCTTACCGGTGCGGGTATTCTGCCGCCGCGGGCAATAAAGGCATCGGGCTTGAATTTGCTTACGGCAATAACAGGCGCATAGCCCAAAAGCCCGCCAAATTCTACCCTGTCGCCCACTTTTTTGCCCGGCACGGGCACAAGGCGCACTGCTGTGGTTTTATTGTTAATCATGCCGATAGCGGCTTCGTCGGCAATAATTGCCGAAATGGTTTCTGCCGTAATATCGCCGGGTACGGCAATCATATCAAGGCCTACGGAGCATACGCAGGTCATGGCTTCGAGTTTTTCCAGCGTCAGGCTGCCACGTTCAACGGCGGCAATCATGCCGGCATCTTCACTGACGGGAATAAAAGCACCGCTTAAGCCGCCGACATAGCTTGACGCCATTAAGCCGCCTTTTTTAACTGCGTCGTTAAGCATTGCAAGTGCAGCTGTTGTGCCGGGACCGCCAGTGCTTTCAAGGCCGATTTCTTCAAGAATGTGGGCAACACTGTCGCCAATGGCAGGCGTCGGCGCAAGAGAAAGGTCGATAATGCCGAACTGCGTATTTAAGCGGCGTGCTGCTTCCTGCGCAACCAGCTGGCCTACGCGGGTAATTTTAAACGCCGTCTTTTTTATGGTTTCGGCAACGGTGCCAACATCGGCGCCGCGTACGGATTCCAGCGCGTGTTTTACAACGCCAGGACCGCTGACGCCTACATTAATAACGCTTTCCGGTTCGGTAACGCCGTGGAAAGCACCGGCCATGAAGGGGTTATCCTGCACGGCATTACAGAAAATTACCAGTTTGGCGCAGCCGATAGCATCACGGTCGGCCGTTAAAGCGGCTGCTTCTTTAACAACGCGGCCCATTTCGGCAACGGCATCCATATTAATGCCGCACTTGGTAGAACCTACGCTGACGGAAGAACAAACAATCTGCGTTTCGGCAAGCGCTTCCGGAATGGACGCAATCAGTTTGCGGTCGCCGTTGGTGTAGCCCTTATCGACAAGGGCGGAAAAACCGCCGACAAAATCAACGCCGATGGTGCGGCCTGCGTCGTCAAGAGCTTTGGCCAGCGGCACATAGCTTGCTGCGTCGCAGCTTTCGCCAACAATGGCAACAGGAGTTACGGATACACGTTTGTTAATAATGGGCACGCCAAGTTCCGTTTCCAGTTCCTGCCCTACTTTAACAAGGTTTTCTGCTTTTTTGGTAACTTTATCATAAATTTTCTGCGCCGTTACCTTAATATCCGGGTGTGCGCAGTCACGCAGGCTGATGCCCATGGTAATGGTGCGCACGTCAAGATTATTTTCGGTAATCATGCGCGTGGTTTCTAAAACGTCTTTAATTTCAAACATAGGCGGCCTCCTAAATACGGTGCATAGCCGTAAAAATTTCTTCGCTCTGCACGCGGATTTCCACGCCTATTTCATTGCCAAGCGCAGTAAACACATCTTTTAATTTATCAAGCTGCAAATCGGCTTTTTCCATATTAGCAATAAGTACCATGTTAAAAAAGCCATCCATAATATTCTGGTTAATATTAAGGATATTAATGTTATGCTCTGCCAGTACGTTGCTGGCGCGTGCAATAATGCCTACTCTGTCTTTACCTACAATTGTTACAACTATGCGCATTTTTGTTCCTCCTCTTAAGGGGCCTTAAAATTATAAATATGTTATATTTTACCATAAAATGGGCGGTAAGTGTTCAATTTTCCAAAAATATTAATTATCTTTGTACACTCGTGCGCAGTTGTATGGCTTCGGCAATGTGCGCCGCTTTTATAGCTGCGCTGCCTTCAAGGTCAGCAATGGTGCGCGCCACTTTAACAATGCGGTCATGCGTACGGGCGCTGAGCCCAAGCGCGGCAAAATATTTGCCAAGCATGGCTTCGGCCTGCGGCTCCAGTTTGCAGTATTTATTAAGCTGCTTTTTGTTCATCTGCGCATTGCAGTGCACGCCGCTGCCTTCAAAACGTTGGCGCTGCACGCCGCGCGCTTTTACAACGCGGCTGCGTATAACGGCAGAACTTTCTCCTTCGGTTTTATCTTTTAAGTCATCATATTCAAGGCGCGGCACTGTTACCTGTATATCAATGCGGTCTAAAAGCGGGCCGGAAATTTTGCGCCTGTAACGCTCAATTTCGTGCGGGCGGCAGGTACAGCTGTGAACCTTATCACCCAAAAATCCGCAGGGGCACGGGTTTTGAGCGGTTATTAAAATCAGCCGTGCGGGGAAAGACAAGCTTGCCTGCACGCGGCTGATTGTTACAACGCCGTCTTCCAACGGCTGGCGCAGAACCTCCAGCGCCTGGCGTGAAAACTCCGGCAGTTCATCCAAAAACAATACGCCGTTATGGCTGAGCGTAACTTCGCCCGGCTTCGGCACGCTGCCGCCGCCAATTAACGCGCTTGCCGATACCGTATGGTGCGGGCTGCGGAAGGGTCGTTCCAGCACAAGCTGCTTTTTGCCGTTTAAAAGCCCGGCAATGCTGTAAATTTTGGTTATTTCCAAAATTTCATCTTCCGTCATCGGCGGCAATATAGTTGGCAAACGGCGCGCCAGCATGGTTTTGCCGCTGCCCGGCGCGCCAACCATCAATACATTATGCCCGCCTGCCGCTGCAATTTCCAGTGCGCGCTTAACAACCTGCTGCCCACGCACTTCGGCAAAATCAACGTCGCCGCAGCCTGCCGTTTCCGTGCCGAACTGTATTTTTGGCAGCGGCGTTAAACGCTCCTGCTTTTTCAAATGGCTTACAAGCTCGCTTAAACTGGCAGGCGTATATACATCTATACCGTCCACCAGTTCGCCTTCCGCCGCGTTGCCCTGCGGTATGTAAATTTCGCGCCATCCGTGTTCACGGGCGTATAAAATCATCGGCAAAACACCCGCCACCTGGCGTATACTGCCGTCAAGAGCAAGCTCGCCTACAAAAATTTTTCCTTCTGCTTCTTCCTGCAATAAACTTCCGGCTGCCGTTAATATGCCAACGGCAATCGGCAAATCAAGGCTGCTGCCATCTTTGCGCAAATCGGCCGGGGCAAGGTTTACGGTAATGCGCGTCATGGGAAACATCAGCCCGGAATTTTTCAGCGCTGCCCTTACGCGCTCGCGCGATTCCTTTACCGCCGTATCAGGCAGCCCTACAATGTCAAATCCCGGCAGCCCGTTGGATATATCAACTTCAACAATTATTTCTTCACCATTAATACCACAAACAGTTTCCCCGAAGGTTTTTGCGTACATTATATCTCCCCTAAAAACAATTTTGCAGATGGCGCAATTTTGCCTTGCCGTCATCTGCCACAATTTCTATTACATCAAAAGCTATTTTATTGTACCCTCCGCCGCACTGCTGCAAATAGTGCAGCGCCGTGGTGCGGATTTTCTGCTGCTTGGCATAAGTTACCGCCATCCCCGGCGTGCCAAACTTTAAGCTGCGGCGCGTTTTAACCTCAACAAACACCGCTCCTCCGTCTTTAGACGCAATTATATCAATCTCTCCGCGGCGGCAGCGGTAATTACGCTCTACAATGCTGTAACCGTGCCGCAGTAAATAAGCGCAGGCAGCATCTTCGCCGCGCCTGCCAAAATCACCGCGCCTGTCAGCCATGAGTTTCCTCCGGCAGGCGGATTATTTTATTCGGAACAGGTTCAGCCGGAGGCAGATGCATGCTTTTTACAGGTTCATAACTGCGGCGGTGCCAGCTTGTTGCGCCATATTCCAGCACTGCCTGCATATGCTCCGCGCTGCCGTAGCCTTTGTTGTGCGCCCAGCCGTACTGCGGATACTCTGCCGCAAGCTGTTCCATCATTCTGTCACGGGTAACTTTTGCTATTACAGAAGCCGCTGCTATTGAAGCGCTGAGAGCATCGCCGTGAATAAGTGAATAGGTTTTAATATCCCCTGCCGGCACGGGCATGGCATCTATAAGCGCCGCCTGCGGGCGGATTTTTAAACTTTCAAGCACTTGCGCCATGCCTTCCTGCGTGGCACGGTAAATATTAAGCCTGTCGATATTGTAAACGCTTACTATATTAACCGAAACCGCGAGCGCTTTTTCCAAAATTTCCCCGTAAAGCTGCTCACGTTTGGCTGCCGTAAGTTTTTTGGAATCGTTCAGCCCTTTAATAAAAACATTCTGCGGCAAAATAACCGCGCCTATAACCATAGGCCCGGCCAGCGGCCCGCGCCCGGCTTCATCAACACCTGCCACAAACTGCGCCCCGTCATTATAGCAGTTATTTTCGTACATCAGCATTTTGGCAAAACGTTCGCGTTCCGCCTGTTCTGCCTGCTGCTTTTTATAATAAGCCGCCACAAGTTTCTGCACGCCGCTGCGCCCGTCTTTGGCAAGTTCTGCCAAAAGTTCTTCATTCGGGTTATTAGCAAGCAGTTCTTTTATTTCTGCAATTTTCATGTTTACAGCCCCTTAAACAAAAAGCCGCTTACAGCGGCTTTAATTTCAGTTATTATTTATCTGGTTCATCCAGTGTTACACGGCCGGTTTTGCCGCTGCGGAAATCACGCAGAACAAGCTGCACCACTTTATCAAGGTCAAGCAGCCCGCCGCTTTTCAGGCAGCCGCGGCTTACGGCAATTTTTTCAAAAACGTCCTGCACCGCTGCGCCCGCTTCAAAATCAACGGCATATTTGTCTTTTAACAATTGCGGGTAAGCGGCAATTAATTTTTCCGTTAAAAGCCACGCCGCCTGTTCACGGTCATACACGTCTTCTTTAATGGCGCCGGTAAGGGCAAGGTTAAGCCCAATCTGCGGGTCATCAAACTTTGGCCACAGAACGCCCGGTGTGTCTAACAGTTCCAGCCCTTTGGCAATGGTAACCCACTGCTGCCCGCGCGTAACGCCCGGTTTATCGGCCGCCAGCACTTTGTTTTTGCCAACAAGCCTGTTAATAAGCGTCGATTTGCCTACATTGGGTATGCCGACAATCATAACGCGTATGGAACGGTTTTTAACGCCGCGCTTCAGCCATTTGTCTATTACAGGCTGCGCCGCTTTCTGCACGGCGGCTACAAGCTGTTTTACGCCTTTGCCTGTATTGCAGTCGATAACGCATACCGGCAGACCGTTATTTTTAAAAATTTCTTTCCACGCTTCGGTTTTGGCAGGGTCTGCCATATCAACCTTATTTAAAGCTATAATTTTAGGCTTCTGCCCCAAAAGCTGGTTCAGCATGGGATTGGTGCTGCTGCGCGGCACACGTGCGTCAAGCATTTCCACAACCACGTCCACCAGTTTAAGCTGCTGCTCCATCATGCGCTTGGCTTTGGTCATATGGCCGGGAAACCACTGTATTTTAAAGTCCATTTATAACACTCTCCCTGTCAGGGCAGCATACGCCATCTGTCAACCGGCCAGAATGCCAGGCTGGCTTTGCCTTTAACCAAATCCAGCGGCACAAAGCCTACATCGGCAAAACGGCTGTCCTCAGAGTTGTTTCTATTATCGCCCAGTACAAAAATATGCCCTTCCGGCACAACGGATTTTCTGTAATCAGAAAGGTTCGGCCCTTTGGGGTCTTCCTTCCATGTGTAAGGCTCGTCAATTTCCGTGCCGTTTACAAGCACTTTGCCGCTGCGCATTTCAACGGTATCGCCTGCCGTGGCAATAACGCGCTTAATAAAATCGCGGCTTTCGTCTTTAGGGTAACGGAAAACAATAATTTCACCCTTCTGCGGGTCGCTTACAAAATAGGTAAACTTGTTTACCAAAAGCCTTTCATGATTTACCAGTGTGGGGTACATGGAAGAACCTTCTACCATATAAGGCTCTACAATAAAGGTTCTGATGCAGAAGGCAAGCGCCACCGCAACAATAATGGAAACCAGCCAGTCGCTGACCGTATCCTGCCAGGAAGTTTTTTGTTTGCTCATTTTATTTTCCGCTCCTTTTTCTGCCGTAACCATACGGCCTGCCAACGTTAATATTCCAACACAATGTGCGTGTTTCTACAACTTATACAGTATGCTTTCTTATACTAACAAACATTAGCCTATTTGTCCATACTGTTCACGCTTTTGACACATAAAAAAATATTATACTATTAACGATTTTACTTGCATTATAGCCCGCGTTTGTTGTAAAATTCTTTTGTTGTGCTGTACATTTTTTGTAGTAAATTTTACATTCAGCCCTGCTTGCGGCAGGATTTTTAAATTGAATAGCCAATATAATAATATTGTACACTATTTCTTGTATGTAAATTTAACATTTTAAAGGTTAAAGGAGCATGAAGCATATGACACAAATTAGTATCGCCGTTATCGGCAGCTGCAATATCGACGTTGTTGTCGAAGCGCCGAAACGTCCGCTGTCAGGCGAAACCATTTTGGGCAGCCGCCTTATTATTGCCCAGGGCGGCAAGGGGGCAAACCAGGCAGTTGCCGCAGCAAGGCTCGGCGCTAAAGTTTATATGGTTGGCTGCGTCGGCGACGATGATTACGGCCGTTCCGTAATTAAAAATTTTGAAGCGAACAGCGTTGATACCGGAAACGTAAAGGTTGTGCCCGGCGTAACTACCGGCACCGCACACATTACGCTTGCCGAAGGCGATAACAGCATTATTGTTATTAAAGGCGCCAACGACCTTGTAACGCCTGAACTTATAGATGAAGCCTGGCCGCAGATTGCAGGCTGCGATATGGTGATGCTGCAGCACGAAATTCCTGCCGCTGCCATTGCCCACACCTTAAAAAAATGTGCGGAAGCCGGAGTAAAAGCATTGCTGAACCCGGCGCCTGTTCTTGAAGGCGCACAGGACTGGGCCAAAGACGCCGCCTTTATAACGCCTAACGAACATGAAGCGCAGGCTCTTTTCCCCGGCAAAAGCACCGAAGAAATACTTTTGGAAAACGAAGGCCGCCTTTTAATGACGCTCGGCAGCAAAGGCGTTGCCTATGCCGAAAACGGCGCAATTAATACCGTGCCTGCCTTTAAAGTACAGGCAGTTGATACTACCGGCGCAGGCGACACTTTCAACAGTGCTTTCGCCGTTGCACGCGCTTCCGGCAAAACCATGTCCGAAAGCATTACTTTTGCCAATGCGGCAGCCGCCTTATCCGTACAAAAAATCGGCGCACAGGGCGGAATGCCTTATTTAGATGAAGTGGAAGGGATGTTGTCCGAATGCAGAAAATAGGAATTTTAAACAGCGAAATTGCCAAAGTACTGGCAGATATGGGGCACACCGATACTATCGTTATCGGCGACTGCGGGCTGCCTGTGCCGGACGGCGTAAAAAAAATTGACCTTGCCTTGAAGCTCGGCACACCACGTTTTTTGGAAGTTGTTGAAGAACTTGTCAAATATATGGAAATTGAAAAAATCCATGTTGCTGCCGAAATGCAGAGCAAAAACGAAGAATGCTGGCAGCAGATGCACAAACTGTTTGACGGCAAAGAATGGATTGTTACCGACCACGAACATTTTAAACAGGCCACCAAAACCGCTAAAGCAGTTATACGTACCGGTGAAACAACACCGTTTGCCAATGTAATTTTACATTCCGGCGTTATATTCTGATTTAAAGGAGTACTGTCAGCTATGGAAATTACCATGCAAGGTATTTCAAAGGCCTTCGGTTCCAACGAAGTTCTGCGCGGGGTTGATTTCACACTGCATTCCGGGGAAATCCACGCGCTGATGGGCGAAAACGGGGCCGGCAAGTCAACTTTGATGAATATCCTCACCGGCATACACAAAGCCGATGCGGGCAAAATTTTCGTTGACGGCCAGGAAGTACATTTTAAAAACGCACGTGATGCCGAAAACCACGGCATTGCCTTCATTCACCAGGAGCTTAACATCTGGCCCAACCTTTCAATACTTGAAAACCTGTTTTTAATGAAGCAGATTACCAACTCCTTCGGCATACTCGACACTAAAAAAATGCGTAAACTGGCCGAAGAAAAATGCGCGCAGATTGGCATTGAGCTGCCGCTTGACGCCGAAGCCGGCGAATGCAGCGTAGGCCAGCAGCAGATGACGGAAATTATCCGCAATTTAATGCTGGACGCCAAAGTTGTAATTATGGACGAACCTACTGCGGCGCTTACAGAACGTGAAACCGCCAAACTGTTTGAAGTTATGCACGCATTAAAGGACAAAGGCGTGGCCATTGTTTATATTTCGCACCGCATGGAAGAAGTATTTACCCACTGCGACACCATTACCGTTATGCGCGACGGCCACTCCATAAGCTGCCGCCCGACACGCAGCACCACCATGGAAGCCGTAGTACAGGATATGGTTGGCCGTGCGATTACGGAATATTATCCCGGACGCACCACCGAACCCGGCGAAGTGGTTCTGGAAGTTAAAAACCTGTGCCAGCCGGGCGTGTTCGACCACGTTTCCTTTAATTTGCGCAAAGGCGAAATTTTGGGCGTTGCCGGGCTGATGGGCGCCGGACGCACGGAAATTATGCGTGCGCTGTTTGGCATTGATGACTGCCGCCAGGGCGAAGTTTACCTGCACGGACAGAAAATAAACATCAAAAAACCGGAAGACGCCATTAAGGCAGGCATTGGTTTTATTACCGAAAACCGCAAAACCGAAGGCCTGATTCTGGACTTTTCCATTTTAAAAAATATTGCCCTGCCAAGCGTTGATACCTTCGCTTCAAAAAGCGTCATCAACGATAAAAAGGAATTTAATTTCTCCAACGAATTATCGCACAAGCTCGGCGTTAAAGCCAATTCCATCCAGCTTCCGGCCGGAGCGCTTTCCGGCGGCAACCAGCAGAAGGTTGTTATAGCAAAATGGATTGGCATGCACCCGTCCATTATCATTATGGACGAACCTACGCGCGGCATTGACGTAGGCGCCAAGCGCGATATTTACGATTTAATGAACGAACTTACCGCACAGGGTGTTGCCATTATCATGGTTTCTTCCGACCTGCCGGAAGTTATCGGCATGAGCGACCGCATCCTTGTTGTGCACGAAGGCAAAATTGCCGGGGAAATACCGCATGACCAAGCAACACAGGAAAATATCATCACCCTTGCAACAGGAGGAATATAACAGATGAACGTTTCTGCCTTAGTTAGAAAAATGGGCCCGTTAATCGGGTTAATTGTACTTTTTGTTGTTATATCTGCTTTAAACAGCAGTTTTATCGACCCGTCCAACTTAAAAAACCTGCTGCGCCAGGTTTCCATTAACGCACTGATTTCCTTCGGCATGACCTTTGTCATCCTTACAGGCGGCATCGACCTTTCCGTCGGCAGTACGCTGGCTCTTTCCAGTGCAATTATGGCAAGTTTAATTAAAGGCGGAATGGACCCGATTATGGGCATTGTTGTTGCTGCCATTATCGGCCTTATCCTCGGCACTATTAACGGCGTTGTAATTTCTTACGGCAAGGTTGCTCCCTTTATTGCCACTCTGGCAACCATGACTATTTTCCGCGGCCTGACTTTGGTTTACACCGACGGCAACCCTATCAGCAGCTTAACCGATAACCAGCTGTTCCATATGTTCGGCCAGGGCTATTTTGCAGGCATTCCTGTACCGGCAGTTGTTATGCTTTTAATGTTCGCCCTCTGCTGGTTTATTCTTAACAAAACACCGCTGGGCCGCAAAACCTATGCTGTCGGCGGCAACGAAAAAGTTTCCTTTATTGCCGGCATTAAAATTGAACGTATTAAAATTTTTGCTTATGCAATTACCGGCCTGTTCTGCGCACTGGCAGGCGCTATTTTAACCTCGCGCCTTAACTCCGCACAGCCTACCGCAGGCACCGGTTATGAACTTGACGCCATTGCGGCAGTAGTTCTCGGCGGCACAAGCCTTTCCGGCGGCAAAGGCCGTATCGTGGGCACGCTTATCGGCGTACTTATTATCGGTACCCTTAACAACGGCCTTAATATTCTTAACGTATCCAGCTTTTACCAGCAAGTTGTCAAAGGTATAGTTATCTTACTTGCAGTTCTTATGGACCGCAAAAAATCGTAGGAGGTTATGTTTTAAATGAAAAAAACTTTATTAGCTGTTATGACAGTACTTATGATGTCGGTAATGCTTATTGCTGGCTGCAGCTCCGGAGAAGAAGCTGCCCCGGCTGCCGATAAAAAAAGCGGCACTACCACTATCGGTTTTTCCATCTCTACTTTAAACAACCCGTTCTTTGTTTCCGTTAAAGACGGCGTTGAAGCAAAAGCCAAAGAGCTTGGCGTTAACGTAAAAATTGTTGATGCCCAGAACGACCCTGCAAAACAAGCTAACGACGTTGCAGACCTGCTCCAGCAGGGCGTAAGCGTACTTTTGGTAAACCCGGTTGACTCTGCTGCCATTTCCACTTCTGTTGAAGCTGCCAATAAAGCAAAGATTCCTGTAATTGCTCTGGACCGCAGCGCCGACAAAGGCACCATTGCTTCCCTTGTTGCTTCCGATAACGTAAAAGGCGGCGAAATGGCTGCTGAATACATTATTAAAAAACTTGGCGAAGGCGTAAAAGTTGCTGAACTCGAAGGTATCCCCGGTGCTTCCGCAACCCGTGAACGCGGCGAAGGCTTCCATAAAGTTGCCGACCAGAAATTAAGCGTTGTAGCTAAACAGTCTGCTGATTTTGACCGTACCAAAGGCCTGACCGTTTCCGAAAACATGCTGCAGGCTAACCCCGACATTCAGGCAATTTTTGCCCAGAATGATGAAATGGCTCTCGGTGCAATCGAAGCATCCAAGAGCGCAGGCAAACAAATTTTTATCGTTGGTTTTGACGGTACTGACGACGGCCTGAAAGCTGTTGAAGCAGGCACCATGGCCGCTACCATTGCCCAGCAGCCGGAACTGATGGGCCAGCAGGGCCTTGAAGCTGCCGTTAAACTGGCTAAAGGCGAAAAAATTGATGCCAAAATTTCCGTTCCTCTTAAACTTGTAGAGAAAAAATAATTTAACTTTCCTTTGACAAATTGCGTACAAAAAAATCCCGCTCACTGAGCGGGATTTTTTATTTAATTTACTTTTAAAACATAATGTCGCCGGGTTCGTAATCAACCGTGGTTTTTACAAAAGCAATTTCGTTGCAGTACGGATACTGCGGGCAATAAACACATTCTTTCCATACTTTCTGCGGCAATTTCTCTTTGGCGGTTTCAATGTAATCGCACTTGGCAAAAAAGCCGGGCTGGTAAGTAAGCGTAAAAAACATTTTTACGCCGCGCTCTATGCCCTCTTTTTCCAGCAAATGCACAATGTTGCGCCCTATGCCGCTTGTTTTGCGTTCCGGGTCAACGGCAAGCGAGCGTATTTCCGCAAGCCTGTCCCACACAAAATGCAGCGCGCCGCAGCCAATCAGGCGGTTATTTTCAATCGCCACAATATAATCGCGCAGGTTTTCGTAAATTGCGTTGCGTGCGCGCGGCAACATCAAACCTTCATGCGCATAATCATTCAGCAGTTTATGAATATTTTCTACATCATCAAACGTAGCTCGACGATATGTAATCATGCACCATGCCCCCTCAAATAACTGTTAAGCCATATCCTAACACTCATTTAATAAAAATGCAATATCTGAGCGCGCATTTTACAAAAATTTTTCCGTCCCCTAAAGAGGCCAATTGTTTTAAGAAATGATGATTGGGTTCGTTAATTTTAACGGCGTCCGTCCCTGTATCAGGGTAAAAAACTTATTTTTACGCCGCCCATGCCCAGCGCTGTTTTAACGCCTATACCAGCATATTCGGCGTATGCGGCTAAAAGCGCCGCAATCCTGTTCTGGCTTTGCGTACCGCGGAAAAGCAGCCTGTAACGGCCTTTAAATGCGTCTATCGGCGCCCCGCCGACAGAATACTGCTGCAAAGATAAATTATAGCCGGTAACCTTCACCGCCTGCGCCAAATGTTCTTCAAGATTATTTTCTTCAAGCACAAGCCCGCCGCAAAAAGCGTTCCAGCGTTTTAAAAGGCTGCGGAAAATATAAACATTATCCGGGTAAATTTTATAACTGCCAAACGCCTTAAACGATGCGGAAGTTATAAAATTAAATTCTGCCTGGCGCGGCGGCTGCGGCATGGTAAAAAACTGTTCTGCCAGCTCTTTATAGCTTGTTTGCTTTACCGGCAGCGGTTTACTTAATTGTACCACATATTCTTTTTGCTTTAAATATAAATTTTGCGGCAGCCTGCCAAACGCATATAAAATTTCTTCCGCAGCTTCTTTGTTAAGCGCCGCAAGCTGCCATACTGCGCTGCCGCGTGCCTTATCGTAATACACAAACTGGCTGAACGGGCGCAGCGCAGAACGGTGCATGGCTTCCGCAAAATCCGTATGGGCGTACTGCATCAGCGCGCCGTGAAGCACGCTGCCAAACGATTGATGCAGACGCTGCCCTTCCGGCAGCTGCAATAAAACTTCCCAAATTTGCAGCATAATTATTCCTCCGTAACTGCGCAGACGCCCATTAAAGTTATGCCCTTGTGCGTTTTGGCTGTTTGCAGGCCGCGCGGTGCAGCAAGCTTATCAAGCCGCAGGTGCGCGTGCTTATAAAAATTATTATGCAAAATTACCGCTGCCGCATCTGTAAACGATTTTTGGTCCGGCGCAAGTGCCAGCAGCAGGCTTTTGCTTAAAAAGCCGCTGCCGCTGCCCAAAAATAAATTAGCATTTTCTGCCCGGGCAAATTCCTGTTTTAGTGCCTGCCCAAAAATAATTTTTTCACGCTGCAGCACAAAATCGGTAAAATCACGCTGGCGTTTAACAAGTTCTGCCGCCGACGTAATGCCGATACCGCCAAACACCGCTTTATCAAGCGTTATGCTGAAATGCTGATGCGCGCCCGGCGGCAGGCATTCACGGAATAAGGTAAGGTTTTTGGTTTTTACCTGCCCTGTTTTAACAATATATACAGCCTCGCGCTTCTGCACAATTACAGGTATTGTTTTGCCGCTGCTGTATGAATCGCTTACCGACAAGCCTTTCATAATGCTGCAGTTCATGCTGGCCTGCGGCATTAATTCCGCACTGTACTCGTTTTTGGGTATTTTTAAACGGTGCAGCAGCACAATTTCCAATTTCTTCGCAAGCCTGGCAAAGGCAGAATTTTTATCACGCAGCCGGTTGTCATTAATAATGCGGCTGACTTCGGCCCAGGCAGCATTACGCAGCTTGTCTTCCTGCAGCAGCAGGCTGAACAGCAGCCCTGTACGCAGCGCGCCCTTAATACTGCTGCCCGGTATGTAGGGCTGTCCTTCAACATTATGCACAGTGCGCACAATTTCCGTAAGGCGCATTTTATTGGCAGCCAGTATTTCCGGCGCTACTTCAACATCGGCATAATCTGTTACAGCGTCGCCCAAATCTTCTATTTTAAAGCCTTTTTCCTGAACCCATTCGCACAAAGTTCCGGCGCGCAGCCTGGTTTTTATCAGTTCTTCAAACTCTGCCAGCAAATTATGTTTATACAAAAATTTTACCCACAGGCGTTCATTCAAAAAATATACCCGCCTGCTTCCGGCATCGTACAAATACTGATAGCTGTATACCGTTCCCACTTCGTCGGTTATATGCACCGGGCCCAGGCAGGTTACAGACATTTTTTTATATTCAAAATTACTGATACTCATACAGGCAACCCCATATATACGGCCTTGCCATAGCGGTACACGGCGTGCTGCGCCCCCAAAGCCGTAAATTCAAGCAGGCGCCCTTCCACCCTTTCGGGGAAGCACGAACCCGCCTTTAACATGTATACGCTGCTGCGTTTTTCAAAATTCTGCGAGTTTTGGTTATAAACAAAACCGCTGCGTTTTAATAAACTGAACGCGCCTTTTTTTACGGTGGCAATCTGTTCCTGCACCGGGCACAATACGGAAAGCGACATTTGCAGGCTGCTTGTTTTGTTTTCGAGCAAAACCTTAAGCATACCGGCATCACCGCCGCAGTCTTCGCTTAAAAGCTGCGGAGCGCCTTTTAACACAAACTTACCAAAGCCGCTGCTGCGCCTGCCCCCAATGCCGCCCAGCCCAAGCAGTTCCACCGCTTTAACAAGCCCTTCAAGCAAAGCTTCGTCATCCAATCCAACTATGCAGTATAACCCGGCACCTTCCGCAAAAGTATAATTGCTTACATAATATGCCCGCCCGCCGTTTCTGAAATCAAGCCTGCGCTGTACACCGCTCCAGCCAAAATCGTGCTTTTCCTGCTCTTTAGCCGTGCTTTCATACGGGTGCAGGTAGTCATAAATGCCGCTTACGCGGATATAAGCCATATTTTCGTGGTCGCGCAATGCTTCATACTGCAAGCACAGTTCTTTAAAAGACAGCTGCAAATCAAGCGGATTTACTTTTTCCTTACAGTTATACGGCACCGGCACATACAGTTCTTCTTCCGCACCGCTGTAATAAGGCAGAAAATCGCTGAAAAGCAGCCCGCCCTTTTGCACTGCTTCAATAAACCGGCTGCAAAGCTCTCCGTCAAGCGCAGCCGTTTCCGTTACAAGCGCGCTGAAAAAAGTATCGGCGCAGCAGTTAAAAGACTGTAGATTGCCGCTTTTTTTATTTTCGGCAGTGCCAAAATGCACCGGAGTTAAAAACTTAAACTGCAAAATATAATACTTCATTTTAAGCAGCTTCCTTCAAGAGCAGTTTTAAGCCTTCCGGCATACTCCTCAAGATTTTTGTTTAAACCGGCGTACCGCACAAAAAAATTACTGAAAGCCACCCTGCCGTAACCGCGCGAACCATGGCCGCCAAGGTAGTCCATCTGCAGCATCATAAGCGCTGCCGATAAGGTTGCGAAATCTTCTTCGATTTCCTTTTCGTTTTCGATGTTGTACACAAGTTTAAACGCAAAATCGGTACCTGCCGGCACCCTTTCAATCTGGCGCGGTATTGCCGTTGCCGTAAGCCTTGTAATGGAGTTTTCAAATTTTACTTCGCCCATGTAGGTATCGGTATCCATACGGCTTATTTTTTCAATGCTTTCCGGCGTTACAAATACATCATAAAATTGCAGGCGTGCGCCTATAACACCGTTTTTGGAAGTAGAACCGAACAAACGGCAGATAACTTCGTCGTCATCTTCAATTTTATTTAAAACATAACCCGGCGAACGCATTTTAGCCAGCAAAGTGCGCAGCTTGCCTTTAAGCGAACTGCCCGGAATAATGGGAACTTTGGTAAAATGGTCGCGCACAAAGGGGCTTTCTACCGCGCCGATAGGAGTAAAATCGCTGGATGTGCCAATGTGCAGCCCCGTTACCAGAGTAATAACAGCCTCTATTAAAAACTTTCCTTTTAAAACCGCCTGCTTCATTATTTATCCTTGCCTCCGTAAAATTTATGAAATGCCCCCAGCGCCTGTACGTATTTGGCAAAAGTGTCAAACCTTTCCGTACTGTCGCCAATGCTGTCAATCATTTCTATCAGCCCGGATTTTTCTACAAACGCGCCAACAATATTTTTTTCGCGCCCGGCCAGATACATTAATTTAACCTTTAAAAATTTTACCTCCGCAACCAGCTCCGGCGGCAGCCTGTCAGGCTCCTGCCCGCGCATTTTATATACCTCCACGCGATCGCGCACAAGGTTGACCGAAGTTAAAAACTTACGGATATGGCCGGTTTTTAACAGCAGTACACTATTATTAAATTTGTCTTTAACCATAATGCCTTTAATGGCATTTTCGGCCCTGGCTATAATATCCATTAAAAGTCCTCCTTAGGCGCATTGGGCAAACTGTAAATTAAAAGTTCCAGCGCCGTTAAAAGCTGCCTGCGCCCTTCCGTATCAAGCGCCCAGGCATACAGCCTGCTGCGCAGATTATTATATATTTCCGCCTGTGCGGTATTTTCCGATTTAGGTTCAAGCAGAGCAACCGCATAAGCAAACTGAGCCAGATTAAACCTGCCTTCCGCTGCGGCAAGCACGCCGTGCAGCTTATACAAAGTATTCCTGTCGGCCTTTATTTTGCCGGGTACTGCGGTAATGCCGAAACTTAAATTGTTTGTTAAAAAGTTAAGTTTTTCACCGCAAACCTGTTTTTCAAAAACATTCCAGTCATAAACGTGGGCCAGCCCGCCTTCAGGGCCGCTTACATAATCTGCATTCTGCCCGAACAAAGCAATTTTGCCGGTACCGGGAACATTTTTAGCGGTTTTTTTCAGCAGCTGCGCCTGAATAAACATCTGGCTTACGGGGAAATCGGGCGTAAACATGCCTATGCCCGCCGAAAATGCCAGCTTGCCGTTAGTGTAGCTTTCAAAAGCGCGGTGAATATCAACCGCCACTTCCACAACGTCATCCCATGCGCCAAGCAGAAAAATGTTATCGCCGCCGCTGTAAATTACGTGTATGTTGCGCCAAAGCTGCTTGGGCTTGCTAAAAAGCCTGAACACCGGCGTTACTTTGCCGGAAGCGTTCTGCGTATCGCCTTTAAAAATTTTATTTAAAATTACTTTAAAAAAGAATGACAGCCTGCCGGAAAACGCCGCCTGCCTCGATAATGTAAGATACCTCAGCGGGTCGGGCAAATCATTGCGGTAAAAACCTGCTTTTAAAGCTATACCGATGGCATCGACATCCGCCATTAAAACGCCCAGGCGCTTAACACCGGTGTAGGTTTCGCCCATGCTTTTAGCCGCCAGCATCTTCATATCGGGCAGCCTGCCGCTTTTGGCATCGCGCACGCAGTAATCGCAGCGGCGGATGCGGAAATACGGGCAGTTATCGGAAGTTCCGCCTTTAATACTGTAAAGATAAGCCAGTTTATTATGCTGCTTAAATTTTTCCAAATCTTTGGCAGCTATTATTTTTAAGTACAGCACCCTTTTATAGCCCGGCACCGCAATACAGCCGCTGATGCGGTTTGAACATACTGCCAGCACCTTGTCATCCATAAAAGAGGCCTTGCCGAGTTCAAGCAGCGCACGGCAGTTGCTGCACAGGCCGTCTTTGCGCCCTTCATCGGCAGCAGCAACGTTTCTGTGGCATACGCAGCATTCCGAAGCCGCTTCGTTATGGTTAAAACTGCTTTCAGGGTCAAACAGCCCTGCCAGAACCGATTCCGAATAGCGGTTCTTTTTATTGTTTTCCACCTGCAAATCGGCACGCGCCATAACATCACTGCCAAGCTGCCTGCCAACCAGCTCTACCGGAGTAAATTCCGCCGCGCCGACAGATACATAAAGCTGAGTGCCAAAGTTTTGCAGCAGCCACCCGTTAATGTACTCCGCAAAAGTTTTTACACCCTCTTTAAACTGCGGCGTATTAGGCGCCAGCAAATACAAACGCCCGCCGCCGGTATAAATAATGTTTGCACGTGAAAGTTTTAAATAATTTACAAGTTCGTCTGCTATAAGCTGCGAAAAATATTCCAGATACAGCGAGCGCCCGCGCATGGTTGCAAGCGGCGACTGCACTGCCGGAGTTGTTAAAAAGCCGTAAATACCGGCAATATCGGCAGAAACAATTAAAAACAGCGGCTCGTTTTGTATTTGGGCAATTTTTTGCTTTTCACAAAGCGAAGCATATGAAGTAATTCCGTTAGCTTCAAAATAATGGGCTATACTTACCGCAAGCGCCGCCGTTATTTTTACATGCTCAAACATCGAAATATCGCGCGGCAAATCCTCGCGCACCGTAAGCGGCACATAATACAGGGCGTCTTCAAGCACCTGCAAAAGCTCATAGGGGTACATCTGCGCCAAAGGCTTTTGCTTTAATTTATTTTCAATTATTTTTAAAAGTTTTAAATAATCTTCCGGGCTTGCTTTAATGTTATCACGCACTGCGTAATTAATTTCTTTGCCGGTATTTATCTCTTTAGGCAAAAAATAGCGTTTATAAGTATCGTGGTCCGAAAAATAATTAAATACCGATTCCAGGCACAGCGAAGCATCAAACTTATCATCCTGGCGGCGTTCGGTCTTTTCTGCGCCGAACGCAATCGTATCGGCAAAATAAACTAAATATGCCAAATCATCGTCTTTAAGTTTTACTGCTTCAAAATCGCGCCTGCGGTGATAGCTTATGCAGCGCAGAAGCTGCTGCATGGCTTCATCATCTTCGGGCAATAAACGCGCCAGCCACCGGGCACCATATTCTGGATATGTTTCCGGCTCATTTGTAAGCCCCGCACGATAGCATAATTTGCCAATATCGTGCAGCAAAGCAGCTTTTGCAAGTAAAATATAATCCACCATAACAGACTCCATAAAACACACTAAAATATATAATAATTAATTCGACAAAAATATAAGAAATCCTTTATATTTTAAATATCTGATATTAAAGTAGTAAAAAAATAAATAAAAAACGGCAAAAAGAAAACTCTTTGCCGGAAAATTGATATTTCTATTATTAAATTTTACATCTGAATTTACACTACTCTCAAACCGGATAGTTTATACACCGTGCCGTAGCCGTGTTTTACTGTATTCTGAATTTACACTACTCTCAAACAAATATCGGCATTTCTGTCTTGATAGCCGCGTTTTACTGTATTCTGAATTTACACTACTCTCAAACAGTATTCAGAGCGCCAAAAATGCAAATCAAAGTTTTACTGTATTCTGAATTTACACTAATCTCAAACTATAACCCCACCTGTATTCGTCAAAATCCAGTTTTACTGTATTCTGAATTTACACTACTCTCAAACCATGGGTGGTGGCGGCGGTACAATCAGTAGTTTTACTGTATTCTGAATTTACACTACTCTCAAACTATGCAGCGTTCTAATACTGTCGCCCGGTCGTTTTACTGTATTCTGAATTTACACTACTCTCAAACCAGGGAACTTTACAACGCGCCGTTTATTTAGTTTTACTGTATTCTGAATTTACACTACTCTCAAACCGGTGGAACTTATTGCCTTGGTGGTACGCGGTTTTACTGTATCCTGAATTTACACTACTCTCAAACGTGACATTGGCGACCGTGACTTCGCCCTCAGTTTTACTGTATTCTGAATTTACACTACTCTCAAACTACTTGCTTGCACGTTGATTGCCGTGCTTGGTTTTACTGTATTCTGAATTTACTCTACTCTCAAACCTCAAATTTGAGCGGAAATAGATACACAGCACTACAACTGCGGTAAATTCATAAGTACTACACTACTATTTCATTATAACACATTTATCTTTATCAACAATCACTATTTTCTCGTCTTCAATCTATTTGCTGACGATATTTATTGCTTGTATCATGACTGCCATAATAATTAATAAGCTCTCCGGCAGGGTTTCGTTTTTCATCGCAAAATATTACTTTGATTTTGCGTTTCATTAATTCTGCCATTAAACTTGCCGTGATAGATACGGCAGTAGATTCGATTACCAACATATATATTTCACTTAAATATATTTTAGTAATCTGCTCCTGCCGTACTACCATACAATCCATTTTATAATCAAGTTTGGCGCTATTGGCAATTATTATTGTTCTCCAGCTCATTTTTGTACCGTAAGCAAATCTATTTTCTTTTCAAACAATCCTGTTACAGATTGATTTATTAACATAGCAGTTTGGGCATTTGTAATAACTTTACTTACCTGAATTTTTCCAGCATATTTGCTACCATCAACAATAGTTAAATCAGCAGTTATTGGTTTACACTGCAACAAATGCAAAATTTCATTTAAAAGTATGCATTGTTCTTCTAATGTACAATCAAGAAATTTATCTCGCCCATTAACTAACATCTTAAATTGCGATGCAGGTCTTTTATTATAAATAGTATTCATTTGTTTTTCTAATAAAATATCGTATGAGCGTATGTTATTTTCTCTTGTTAATCCTTCACTATTCCTTATAGTCAGTAAAGTTCGTTTATCTTTTCTAACAAGATTATTCGCTATATATTTTTCTATACGCTTAAAGTATTTTTGCCCTTCTACATCTATATTTAATTGTACTGCATTTTGCATTATAAGATGTCTGCCATTGCTGCCTCTTAAATGCATTGGATAACTATCAACAACAAATAGTGAATCTTTTTTGATTTTAGGTAAAATTATAACTGGATTTTTTAAGCCATATTTTTCTGCACAATAATCAACATATATTTGCTTATTTTTTTCAAATTGTTTTGCCAAATAAAGCGGCACTGCTTCTATACTTCTTTGCTTTGCTCCTTTTTTATCTTCTGATTCTATCAACGCAAAATAAGCAGGAGTTACCGATTTAAATCCTCCATATTTTAAATCCAAACCTTTCTTTAAAGGTATTGACGGATTATCTTTTGGCCCCTTTATCTGTTGGTCAAAGAAAGCTCCTTTGTTGCAAGTTGCATAGCGGGTATACAAAATATTATTTTTATTATACATAGCTTTAACTGTTTTTATAGAACCTTCTTCTCCACTAAGCCAAACAATTTCATCTTTTTTTCTAATATCATAGTCAAACATTTTATTTAAACTATAATTATTTCTATTTTCATTGTTCAGCCATTTTAAAGGATTATTGGTAAATTTTTCATAATATACATTACCTACAACAATATTTAAATAAGCATCCTGTGCATGATGCAAATCATTAATAGACCTTACTTTAACTGCCTGCAATTGATTTTTTCTAAAATCAGAAACGGCTTTTGCATTGACTGCTATAATTTCAGTATTCGGAAAAAGTTCTTTTAATAAGTTAGCCACAATTTTAGTAGCCTGACGCGTTTCTACCAGCTGCCTGTTTATGAAACCTGCAAGTTCTTCATTTGTTAATGGAGTAGAACGAGTAAGGCGGTTAAATTTTTCGGTAGAAATTAAATTATTCTTATAAAGCAATCTCCAAAACGGCAGCATTTTCTTACGTATATCGGCAGAAATAATATCATTACTTTTTACAGCATTTAATTTACGTTTTACTAAAACTAAATTGTCTAAACTATCATCTTTAGTTTTAGACTGCGGATAAATATGGTCTTTATCATATTTCTGCACGTCATTTAAACTTGCTAAATCAATAGCCTCACCTGAATACATACATTTTCCCAGCTGAGTATAATATAAAAACAATTTCTGTGCTCTCAAAGCAGTATTATCTTGTGCTTTTAAACTTTCAGCAACATCTTTAGAATATTCACCAATTATTTCTGCATTATGTTTATCTTTAAAAAATTCATCATAAACTTTTAAAAGTTTTTCCTTCCGGCTGTCTTTTCTTTCCGGAATACTTTCTTTCCCACGTGCAACTTCAATAAAAATTTTAACAGGCGGATTTTTTCTTATTCTTGTAATTTCTTTTAAAATAAGTAAAGTTTGCCATACTGGTCTTTTAACTGATGGTGAAAGCATTAATCCGGAAATTAAATTTTCATAATTAAATTTATTATTACATTCTTTATTAAAAGAATTAAATTTTTCGATATTTTCGCTAAAAGTATATTTTATACTTAACAGCTGCATTAAATTATCATTTGTATCTTTCAATGCAGTTAAAATGTTGTATTGCATAATATCATCATAAATTTCTGTTAAAAATGCTTTTGATAATCTGCCCCAACCAGTAAATTTTAATCTGATTATTTTTTCAAGTTCTTCGTTACTTACCTGATTCTCATCATAATTACTGCGAATAATTTCTTTCAGCATTTTGCGGTCATCAGGATATAAAGTAATCCACCTGATACAGTTTTCGGCAATTTGTTGTACAGAATATTTCTCTATTTCATTTCCAAAAATATTTTTAAAACTAAGATAAGAAGCTAATGAACTTTTAAAAACACCTTGGTCAATACCGCTAATATCATCTTTATAAATATCTTTAACACCTTCTGTTTTTAAAAATTCAAAAAGTTTATTTTTAGTAACAGATTTTTGATTTTTAAAATAATACTCAAAAAATTTCTTTTTTAATTCTATATTTAATTTTTGCCCTTTAACTTTAACATTATTAAGTTCATTCCAAACCATAAATTCACTATAAAGCAATGAATTTTTGGGCAATACATCTTCGCCAACCAAATAAGTACATTTATTAGTCATTCGCAAAATGAAATTTTCGGCAGATTTTTTTACATCTACCATTTCTTCAAAATTCCAAGGCGTGATTACACCATTATTTTTTCTTTCTATCCAACTTCTTGGACTATGTTGATTTAATGGACCCACATAATAAGGAATTCTAAAAGTTAATATCTTCAATATTTTATCTTTTACTGTTAATCCATAACTATCTTCATCATTTAAAAATTCTAAATACTTAGAAACATTATTTAAAATTATCTGTGCTTCAGCTTCGTTAACCTGATACGGTATTACACCATTATCTTTTGTAACCTGCAATGGTAAAAATGTCTGTGCTTCGATTTCTTTCTGTATATATTTTATATTTTCAGTACAACCACTCTTTACTTCTATTTCTTTTAAAATTTTTAAGACTCTTTTATAAAAAACTTCCTGTGTACAACGCTTAACTGAAAATTTTTCTTTACCAAATTTTGTGCTTCCAATATAAGCGCTATAATTATCATTTTCTTTTTCACTTCTAAAAAATTGATTATACAAAGATTTAGAATAGGACTTAAATATATTTTTAAGTATCTCTAAATCTTTTTTATGTTTATCATAAATTTTAACTTTGGCAACAGATAAATAATTTTTACCATTAAAGTCTCCTTCACTTAAAATATCTGCTAAAATAGCCCAATCATATACGGCTTTAAACACATCAACTGTATTACATTGCTCATACAAAGCATTCTCTATTTCTGGGCGAACTTCGTCATAAGGTTTTTCAGCAAAAGAAATCTTTAATGGTTCCTCACTTTGTACACTATCACCAAAAATATCATTTAAAGAAACTTTAGAACCACAAATTAATCCAATAATCCCTTTTAGACGTTTATCCGTTCTATCACTATCTAAAAGCGACATAATTTTATTTGTTTTTTCTTTTTTTGACAGACGTTTATTTTTTAATACACCTTGCAATTCATCTTCATTTTTGCAATTAATTTCTAATTCAAATTCGCTAAAAACAGCTTCTTTAAAAGTTCTAAATACTTCTTTAAAAGAAATAGCCTGAGACATACTGCCTTGAAACAAAAAATGCCCCCTATGTTTGATTAAATGATGTAAAGCAATATATACAAGCCTTACATCATACTCTTTTTTATTTTCTATCAACGCTTTTCTTAAATGATATATTGTTGGAAAATCACGATGATAATCTTTATCATTATAATTTTTATCATTAAAAAGCATATTTTTTTGAAATACAGCTTTATCTTCATCTTTTAAAAACGAATCTTTTAATCTTTGAAAAAAGCCAAAATCCACTTTACTAATTTCAGGCGCAAAAAGTTCCTGCAATAATTTTATGCGCCATTTTTTGCGGTCTAGTCTTCTGGTATTACTTCTATATAATCTTTGATCTGCCGCAGTATTAGCGCTGTCAAACAATCTGCTGCCAATCATTAATTTACCTTTAAATTTTAAAATCTCATATTTCGGATTTGTTGCTGCCCAACCAACTGAATCTGTTCCAATATCAAGACCAATATAATATCTGCTTTCCATAATTACCCTCCTAAATATAAGATTGACTAAGCAATAATATTACTATATAATAAAGGTAGGGCGTATGCCCTATGAATTTACACTACGAGTTCAAATAAAAATTTATTCAAATCGTTCCTTGTGAACTTCCACAGTGTGGAAACTTAAAGCCTGCATTATGTAGGCTTTTTTGTTTTATATGCTTAAATAATTTATTCAACAAAAAATTTAATACTCCTTTTATCAAAAATAAAATTATAACCCCTGCACTATGGTTAATCCACTTTGCAGGGGTTATATATTTTAAGATGTTGTTAAATTAATTTTAGTCTTCCCTACTCTACCTTTTTAAACCTGCTTTTGGGCTGGCGGCAGATGGGGCAGGTAAAGTCGTCCGGCTCTTTGGTTAAATCGCCTTCGTACACGTAGCCGCAAATGGTACATACCCATTTTTCGCCTGCGGTTTCCACAGTTTCTTCCTGGTAGGTGGGCGCGTTTTTAGGTGCTTTGCCTTTAATTACATCATGGTAATATTTATAGGTCATAGGTGTATAATCGCCAAGCACTTCCGCATCAACAACGCGCGCCAAAATTACAAAATGGGTTTCCATTTCATATTTGCCAAGCACTTCGGCAGTAATGTAACCGCTGGTTTTATCAGTTATAACAGGCAGGCCGTTTTTCATTTCCCAGCTAAAACCGCACGCCTCAAATTTATCTGTATCACAGCCGGAGCAGAAGCCTAATCTTGCAATAACATTTTGCGGTGTTGCTTCCGAAAGGATTGTTAAGGCAAATTTTCCGGATTTTTCGAGCGCGGTAAAGGTATAGTTATTTTTATTAACGCTGATAGCAATGGTTGGGTTATCGCTTGTTACCTGCACTGCGGTGTTTATAATGCAGCCTGTTGGCCTTTCGCCGTCCATTACCGTAAGCGCATACATGCCGTACGAAATTTTCCACAAAACTGATTTATCCATTTCACTGCCTCCGTTTCTTGTTAAAAAATTTTATGCTTTGCACTTTTGTTAACAAAACAATTATTACTGCTATAATTATTATAACTTTTACATATTGTAATAAGCAATAAATATTTAAAAATCTGCAAAAAAATAACCCGGCTTGCAGCCGGGCTTTTTTATATTGCCGTTATGCCTGTCCAAGCACAACCATGTCTTTGCCGAGCATTGGCAGTTTATTGCCAAAAGCGTCGTACTTATATAAATCAAGGCGTTCTATATCGGCTTTTTCGGCAGGCAGGTTTAAATTATACTGCTGGTTTAAGGTGTTTATTAAATCAACCGCTTTCATGCTGCCGTTTGGCGTTATGCGGCAGCTGAAAGTAAGCACCAGTTCTCCGCCGCTGTTTTGAGCCGTAATATGCGGTATAAAAAACTTAACGTCAATTTCTTTTACTTTTGTTTTGGCTTTTGGCGCCGCTTTGGCATAAATTATGCTTTCAGCTTCATTAAAAGCCGCCACAGCTTCGTCAACCGGCTTGTCATACGGCAGGGTTACGCGGTAATCCGCGCCGCCTGCTTCCGCCATAAGCGCGGGAGCATTCGTTGCCGTTACATCTGCCGCCAAAATGCGGATTCCGCGCGGCAGTGCTTTCTGCATTTTTTCTGCGGCTTCTTCTGCCGTCATAGGTTCGGCCAGTTCAATTTCACAAAATTCGGCATAACTAACCACGCCAACGCCCAGTGCCGATGCCAGCGAAAATTTTAAATGCGGGTTAAAGCCTTCGCTGTAAGCGGCAGGCAGTTTTGCCCTGCGGATAGCGCGTTCGATAGTACGCACGTATTCAAGATGGGATATAAACCTTATGCTTTTATCTTTGGTTATTTTTAATCTCAGTTTCATTTTATTAACCTTCCACTTTAACTTGTACGCCAAGTTTTTGGCAAACACCGCAGCCGGTGCAGCTGCCGCGGCGGCAGTCGTGCGTCAGTTCGCCGCGCTGTGCTTTTTTATATTCATTGCGCAAAAAGGCGCGCGATACCGCAGGCTGAATATGTTCCCACGGAAATACTTCGTTTTCGCCGCGCTCGCGGGCAATATAAAATTCTTTATCAAGCCCGCAGTCCTGTAAGGCCTGCAGCCAGCGTTCATAATCAAACTGTTCGCTCCAGCCGTCAAATTTGGCTCCGCGCTGCCATGCAAGATATAACGCTTTGCCAAGGCGTCTGTCGCCGCGCGCAAAAACGGCTTCCATAATGCTGGTTTCCGGGTCGTGATACTGGAAAGTAATATTTTTTACTTTTAAGGCGTCTTTTAACAAATACTGTTTGCGTCGCAGTTCATCCATGCTGTTCTGCGCGCTCCACTGAAACGGCGTATACGGTTTTGGCACGAAACTGCTGGCGCTTACGGTAACTTTGCAGCCGCCTTTGCCTGTAATTTCGCGGTATTTATACTGCACCTTCTTCGCCAAATCGGCAATAGCAAGTACGTCCTCATCTGTTTCACCAGGCAGGCCAATCATAAAATACAATTTTACGCTGCTCCAGCCCGATTTAAATGCCGCGCTGACGGCGTTCATTAAATCTTCTTCGGTTACGCCTTTATTAATAACGTCGCGCATACGCTGGCTGCCTGCTTCCGGCGCAAAGGTAAGGCCGCTTTTACGCACTGCCTGCACCTCTTTGGCCAGGTCTACCGAGAAGCTGTCGATACGCAGCGACGGCAGCGAAACACTTACGCGTTCGTCTTTAAATTCGGCAATCATGTCGTGAATCATTGGCGCAAGGCAGGTATAATCGGCCGTGCTTAATGATACCAGCGAAATTTCGTTATAACCGGTGTTATCTACCAGCTTGCGCGCCAACGCCTTTAAAACTTCCGGATGGCGCTCACGCACGGGGCGGTATACCATACCGGCATGGCAAAAACGGCAGCCGCGTGTACAGCCGCGGAATACTTCAAGCATAATGCGGTCGTGTACAATTTCGCCGAAAGGCACTACCGGCGCTGTCGGGAAATCGACATCGTTCAAATCTTTTATAACGCGTTTTTCAATAACGGCAGGCGCACCTTCATAAGTAGGCACCACTGCTTTTACGGTGTTATCTTCGTTGTATTCGGTTTTATAAAAACTTGGTACATAAATGCCTTTAATCTTTACGGCACACTCTAAAAAGCCTCTGCGTCCGCCAGAGCGGCCTTGTTTCTTCCATTCGCTGTAAGCGTTTAAAAGTTCTACCAAAACTTCTTCGCCTTCGCCGATAACAGCCATGTCAAAAACATCCGCCAAAGGCTCCGGGTTATAAACGCACGGCCCGCCAACAACAACAAACGGGTCAGCTTCGCTGCGTTCTGCCGCTAAAACAGGCACCTGCCCCAAATCGAGCATGTTTAAAATATTGCTGTACGAAAGTTCATACTGCAGGGTAAAACCAACAAAGTCAAAATCTTTCAGCACTTTATTGGTTTCCAGGCTGCGCAAAGGTATGCCGTGTTCGCGCATTTTCGCTTCCATATCGGTCCACGGAGCGCATACGCGTTCTGCTGCCAGCCCGCGTTCTTTATTTACAATATGGTACAAAATTTTAAAGCCCAAATAACTCATGCCAATTTCGTACACATCCGGAAACGCCAGTGCAATGCTTACTTCGGTTTCTTCCGGCGTTTTTACAATGCTGCCGAACTCGTCACCGGTATAGCGTGCCGGTTTGGCAACACTGCTTAAAATATCTATCGTCAGTTCTTTGTTCACGTTCTTCCTCCTCAAAATTGCAGCTGCTGCTTGCGCAGGCGTATGTTAAGCAAAAGCCCCACCAAAAACATATTGGTGGTAAGCGAGCTTACGCCGTAGCTTAAAAACGGCAGCGGTATGCCGGTTACAGGCATTATACCGGCCGTCATGCCAATGTTTACAAACATATGGAAAGTAAACATAAAGGTTATGCCCACTGCCAGCAATGTTCCGAAGTCATCTTCGGCATTAAGGGCAATGGTAAGCCCGCGCCAGATAATAATGCCGTATAAAAATAATATTACGCACACGCCGATAAACCCGAATTCTTCACCGGCAACGGCAAATACAAAGTCCGTATGGTTTTCCGGCAAAAAGTTCAGCTGGCTCTGCGTGCCCGAAAACCAGCCTTTGCCGGTTAACAGCCCGCTGCCAATGGCGATTTTGGATTGTATTACATGGTAGCCTGCACCGAAGGGGTCAAGCTCCGGGTCTAAAAACACGCGTATACGGTTTTTCTGGTATTCCTTTAAAATCATCCAGAAGGCAGGCAAAAGCACCACGAAAGCGCCGCTTAACATTGCCAGCCAGCGCATTTTAAACCCGCTTATAATAAGCATGCCCAGTGTTATAACGGCAAAAACCAGCGAAGTACCTAAATCAGGCTGGCGCATTACCAGCACAAACGGCACAAACACATAGGCAACGGCAGGCAGATAATCTGTAAAATCAGTATAAAGCTCTGCCCTTTTGGCCAAAAACGACGCCAGGCAGATAATAATTATCGCCTTGGCAAATTCCGATGGCTGTATTGTAACCGGCCCTATCTGAATCCACCTTTGTGCTCCCAATGCCGAATGCCCCACAAACATTACCGCCAAAAGCAGCACCAGGTTAAAAATATACAAAGGCTTTGCTATCTGCTGCAAAAGACGGTAATCAAAGCGCAGGCAAAAAATCACCAGCAGCACGTTAATGCCAAAAAATATGCCCTGGCGTTCTACAAACCACGCTTCTCCCCTGGCAACGGCATACGAATGCGTAGCGCTGGCAATCAGCATCAGCCCAATGCCAACAAGCGCGCACACCGCGCCTACCAGCCACCAGTCTATGTTACGCAAATATCTCTGCATTTACTGCCTCCGTCATTTAGCGGCAGGGTTACCGGTTATAAAACCCTCCTGCCTGAACCATTCTTCAAAAACTTTATATACAATAGGGCCTGCGGCCGAAGTACCAAAACCGCCCTGCTCTACAATGCAGGCTACAACAAGTTCTGGGTTTTCTGCCGGTCCGTAGGCAACAAAAAGGCCGTGGTCGCGCCCGTGCGGGTTTTCTGCCGTGCCTGTTTTAGCTGCAATTTGTTTGGGCAGGCTGGCAAAATACGATGCCGTACCGCCTTCTTCCGCTACGCCCTCCAATGCGTTCTGGATAAGCCTCAGCGTATGCATGGATATGCCGATATTTCTTGCCGGAGCATGTTCTGCCATCTGGTATACGCTGCCGTCATTATTCAGCAGGCTTTCTACCAGATACGGCGGATGGTAAACGCCGTCTGCCGCCACACAGCTCATCAGCATAGCCAACTGTATCGGCGTTGCCAAATCTATGCCCTGCCCGATAGAAGCATTAAAGGTATCGCCAAGCATCCAGCTTTCGCCGGGGAAATTTTTCTTTTTGTTTTCCGGCGTCGGCAAAAGCCCGGAAAGTTCTCCTTCAAGCTCTATGCCTGTCGGCGAACCAAGCCCGAACTTCTTGGCAAATTCAACAATATTGTTTATGCCAAGGCGGTTGCCCATTTCATAAAAGTAAACGTTATCCGATTTACGCAGCGCTTCATGAAAGTCAATCCACCCCAGTGCCTCGCCGCCGGCGTTGCCCATCGGCACAAGCCAGTGCTTGCCGCTGTCAAAAATCTTTTCTTCGGGCGTTACCTTGCCAAGCTCCAGCGCCGCAGAGCCGGTAACAATTTTAAACGGCGAACCCGGCGGATATTCACCGCCGATAACTTTATTGCCCATAGGATAGTTAGGGTCATTATTAATGATATTCCAGTCTTTTTCACTAATGCCGTGCACAAAAAGGTTCGGGTCGAAAGCAGGGCGGCTTACCATAGCACGCACAGCGCCTGTTTTAGGGTCGATAGCAATAATTGCCGCTGCCCTTGCCCCCGGCGCCAGCCCGGAAGAACGCAGATAAGCCAGATGCTCATCCACGGCTTTTTCCATGCACAGCTGCAAATCTTTATCTATTGTAAGTTTAAGGCTTTTGCCGGGCACAGGGTCTATCTGCCCAAGCTGCTTAACTACATTGCCTCCAACATCAACTTCTTCGTCATAACTGCCGTCCTGTCCGCGCACATAACGGTCGTAAGTTTTTTCGAGCCCAAACTTGCCAACCACGCTGCCAACCGGCATATTTTTGTAAGAGCCTTCGGTAATATCATAATTGCTTACTTCGCCAACATAGCCAATAGCATGTACCGCAAGCTCTTTATATAAATAGTTGCGCACCGGCTGAATTTCAATCATTACACCAGGCAGCTCGTTCTTTTTTTCTTCCAGTTTGGTAAGCATTTCCGGAGTAATATTTGTTTTTAAACGCGTCGGTTCATAACTGTCGCTGTTGGCTTCTATTTTCTTCTGCATTTCTGCCACAGGCATTTCAATTATTTCAGAAAGCAGGTTCAGAATTTCCGCATCATAAGGGCTGTTCTGCCTGCGCAGGGCAACTACATACCCGGGCAGGTTATTAACCAGTTCTTCGCCGTCACGGTCATAAAAAATTCCGCGCGGAGCCACAACTTTTGTTCTGCGCAAACGGTTGCCGTCAGCCTGGTCGCCGTAAAAATCGCCGCGCCACAGCTGCATATACGCCATACGCCCCAGCAATACCAGCAATATGCAGATAGCGGCAACAAGCATCGCCTGTAATCTGTTAGCATATCTTTTGTTCAGCATTGCCTAAACTCCTTTAAAACAAACCTACTCATCTTTATGCCAATGGCTGATAAAATAACACAATTTATAAACGGGAACTACAAATAAAATATTTCCCAGGCAATATGCAAGTGACTGCTGCAAATACCCGCCCACAAAGGTTAAATCTGCCGCAGGCGTTAAAAACAGCGCCACAAAGAAAAACAGCATGCGTATGCCTGCTGTTATTACCAATGCTGCCACAATATGGTAAGCAAAATGTTCTTTAAACACCTGCCCTTTAATAAACCCGGCAACAAAGCCTACCATACAGCGCGTTATTGTATGAAAGCCAAACACCGCTCCGCTCAGAAAATCATACATTAACCCGGCTGCGGCACCTGTAAGCGCCCCTGTTTGCGGGCCGTACAGCATTGCCATTGCGTAAACAAACAGCAGCACCAGGTCAAATTTCAGCCATGCAGGCTGCAGCACTGTTACCTGAATGCCAAAAAATATCAAATAAACAACAAAAAACAGCAGTTTTCTCATTTTATATTACCGTCCTGCTGATGCCATACTACTACAAAAACTTCTTCCAGCCCTTCCCTTACTGCCGCAGGCTCAACGGTTGCGTTGCGCAAAAGCCCTGCCGCATCAAGGCTGCTTTCTTTTACTGTGCCTATTACAATACCGGCAGGATGGTTCTGGCTGTATCCGCTCGTTACAACAACGTCGCCTGGCAATACATCTGCCTCACGCTGCAAATGCTCCATTAAAAGCGGCACATTATTGCCGCCGCGGCCTGTAACAATGCCTACCGCACGCGAATTGGCACGCAGAATGCGCGCACCTACATTACAGCGAGTGCTTGTAACCAGAGTTACACGTGCCGACGAAGGATATGCTTCATCCACAAGCCCCACCAGACCGTTAACGGTTACTACCGCCATGTCCTGCTGCACGCCGTCATCCGTGCCTTTGTCAATATACAGGCTGTCGCTTAACTCGCCGGGCGTACGCCCCAAAACCTTAGAAACTACAAGCCTTTGTTCCGGATGCGCATTTTTATAATTCAGCATTTCACGCAGGCGCTGGTTTTCTGCATAAATTTCCGCCATGGCAAGGTTGGCGTAACGCAGTTCGTTAATTTCGCTTTGTAAACTTTCGTTCTGCTGCTGCAAGGTTTTAACAGTCGTCATAGCCTCGCCGGTATCATCAACCCAGCCGCCAACGGCAGAACTTGCCGCCGCAAAAGGCGTAATAACGGCAGTTACCACCCTGTTTATTACAGGAAACCTCAGCGGGTCGTGCAGCGCCATGGCAAACATAGCCACAAGCACCGCCGCTGCCAGCCCAAGGCTTAAATACTTCTTATTCACGCTTCATTCCTTCAGTTCGTACTATTGGAGGCCATAAAGCCTTTCTTGTAAACGTCAACATTTTCTACTGCAAGGCCGGTGCCCAAAGCAACGCAGCTCAGGGCGTCATCCGAAACATATACAGGCATGCCGGTATCCCTGCTCATAATGCGGTCAAGGTTGCGCAAAAGCGAAGAACCACCCGTCATAACAACGCCTCTGTCCATAATATCTGCCGCAAGTTCAGGCGGAGTGCGTTCCAGAGTGTTCCTTACAGCATCAAGAATATTGGTAACAGGTTCGTTAAGTGCTTCACAAACCTGATTTGAATTAATGGTAATGTTTTTCGGCAGGCCGCTTACAAGGTCGCGTCCGCGGATATCCATTTCTTCCGGATTTTCCAGCGGCATAGCCGTGCCGATATTAATTTTTACTTCTTCAGCCGTACGCTCGCCAATAAGCAGGCTGAAAGTTTTGCGGATATAACGCACAATAGCGTCGTCCATAGCATCGCCGCCAGTGCGGATGGATTTACTTACAACAATGCCGCCAAGGGAAATAACGGCAACTTCGCAAGTACCGCCGCCGATATCGACAACCATGCTGCCGGTAGCTTCCTGCACAGGCAGCCCTGCGCCGATAGCCGCAGCCATAGGTTCTTCAATCAGATATGCTTCGCGCGCACCGGCCTGCACCGTAGCGTCAATTACCGCACGTTTTTCAACTTCGGTAACGCCGGAAGGCACGCCTACAACGATACGCGGACGCACAAGCGAATTTTTGCCGATTGCCTTTTTGATAAAAAATTTCAGCATCGACTGTGTAATGTCAAAATCAGCAATAACGCCGTCTTTCATCGGGCGGATGGCTATAATATGCCCCGGAGTACGGCCAATCATCTGCTTTGCCTCCGCGCCTATTGCCAGCACTTCGTTGTTGGCTTTGTCAACGGCAACTACCGAAGGCTCACGGATAATAATGCCCTTGCCTTTTACGTGCACCAGCGTATTGGCTGTACCAAGGTCAATGCCCATATCATGCGAAAATTTATTAAAAAAACCAAACATTGCTTACACCTCATTCATCAAGATAACCATTTTCTCTAAAACTGAAATACCTGCCGTCGCCTATAATAATATGGTCTAAAAGCGGTATGCCCATCACAATACCTGTTTCCTTCAATGCAGAAGTCAAACGCCTGTCCTCACGGCTTGGCGCCGGGTCGCCGGAAGGATGGTTATGTGCCGCCAGAACGCACGCTGCCCTGTGCAGAACAGCCGGGGCAAATACCTCGCGCGGATGCACCACCGAAGCATTAAGCGAACCTTCGGAAACCTGCTGCATTTTTATCAGCTGGTTTTTACTGTCCAGCAGCATTACCACAAATTTTTCATTTCCTTCATAACGCAGGCGCGGCATTAAAAAGTTAACGCACGCCTCAGGCGAAGAAAACCTTATTTTCTTCTGCGGCTGTGCCCCGGCCACGCGCCTGCCTAACTCTACTGCGGCCAGTATCGTGGCGGCTTTTGCCGGGCCAAGCCCTTTTATTTTTGATAAATCAGCCACACTGCGCGCTTTGGCGATATTGCTGTAAAAACCGTCATCGTCGGTCAGTTCCCTTGCTATATCCAGTGCCGAACGCTGCGGCGTGCCTGTTCTGATTAAAATTGCCAATAATTCCGAATTACTCAATATATCCAGGCCATGTTCTATTAGCTTTTCTCTGGGCCTGTCATCCGCCGGTAAAAGCTTCATCTGCTGGCTCAAAAATTAATCACCCTTTCAAAACATCTTACAAGTAACAGTAAACGCCAACAGGCCCGTACTTATAAACATTCCAATTAATTATATCAAATTTTTAGCTTTATTGGTATATACAAACTCTATTCTGTAAAAAATTTCACAATTTTTGCCGTAAATAAAAACTGCCCGCGCGTTTACGCAGGCAGCACTAAATTTTAGTCTTTTACTATACGCTCAAAGCTAAGTTCATACCAGTGGCGGCCATGCCCAGGTAGCTTTTTCCATCCTTCCATAGCAAGTTCCAGAACCATTTTGTCCATCATATCACGGTACTTTTTAGAAGTTTCTTCAGGCCCGTCATAAGAAAAGCCAGTCATTTTAAACTTTTCAGATTCTAAAAGAATATTGCCGTTGTCATCAATAGCCTGAAACTTATTAGTTGTTTTGCCAAACAGGGACCATTTTGCTTCCTGTTCCCAAAGTTCAATATGGCATTTTTCAGTAACTTGCTCTATCGGTACGGCAGCTTTAACAGCCTCTCCGCCCTGCACCGGTTTGCCGCAGGCACTGCAAAAAGCAGCGTCATCCGGCAGCTGATGCCCACAATGAATACAATACATATTTACACCTTCTTATTTTTTGGCAGTTTTTTTAGATTCACGCGCATCTTCTTTTTCTTCGCGTTCCTGCGCTGCTTGTTCCTCAGCGTCAAGCTGTTCTACGGATTTGCCTAAAATCTGCGCTTCCGCTTCTTTTACCTGTTTTTGCTTGTTAACAATTACGCCTTCTTTAACAAGCATGTTAAGGTCAACAAGGTCTTCCGGCACATCAACACGGTTAGGCATTTTTTCAGAAAGCGCAGCCATGACCTGTTTAGAAGCTTTAAAGTAAATGCGTACATTAACTTCGTTGCCGTTATCCATCTGCCTGCGCCATGCCAAAGTCCACAGCAGGCGTCCGTCAAGTGCTGAGTTAAGCCTGTAAGAATAACGAAATTTTATAGTCCTCATCAGCTTGGGCTGATAGCTGAAAATACCAGCAATCTCACGGTAAGGGATTTCAAAAACTTTGGTTGTACCAAATACCGTATGCTTAACTATCTTTAAATATTTACGCTCTACGCTTACATCATAAGTCGGTTTGCAGCGCAAAAAAATAATCCAGACAATCATTGCATAGAAAAATGTAGAAACAGGGTCAAATGCGCCCATGTAATAAAAACGCATAATATTTGCCCCAAACAAAAACAGAAATAATATGCTTACAGCACTATAAACTATTATATACTTTTTATTCCGTTTGGTTGTATCAACTGCTAAACTCATTAAACAGCCTCCTAAATTTAATTATAATTAACGTTATTATTATATAACAAAAAAGCATAACGGTAAAGGAAAAGATAGACATCATATTAAAATTCGCAGTAAAAAAGGATGGGCACAAGTACCCATCCTGATATCAATTAAAATTTTAAGTTGGATTAGATTGAGAAATATAAGAATTAAACTGCTGCTACTTCATGCAGTTTTGCAATTTCAGCATCGTCAAAGCCAAATTCTTTCAGAACTTCGTCAGTATGCTGGCCAAGTACCGGAGCTGCTTTTTCTACGCCGCAAGGAGTTTCGGAGAATTTAATAGGTACACCGGGGATTTTCATCTTGCCGGCAGTCGGATGTTCAACTTCTACAATCATCTCACGGAAGTTAACCTGCGGGTCGTTTACAACCTTATCAATGGTATTGATAGGTGCACACGGAATAGCTGCTGCTTCCAGTTTTTCCAGCCAATGTTCAATGGTATCGGTTACAAATACTGCATCCAGAATTTCTTTCAGTGCAGGTTCGTTGTTAGTTCTGTCAGCATTGGTAATAAAACGCGGATCTTCAATGAGTTCCGGTTTATTGATCAAATCACAGAGCTTCTTCCAAAGTCTGTCGTTGCCTGCGCCAACAATCAACAGGCCGTCGCTTGCCGTAAAGGATTCGAACGGAGTGATGGAAGGATGGCGGTTTCCAAGCGGAGTCGGGTTTACGCCATTTACAAAGTAACGGCTTACTGCGTTTTCCAGAATTGCAACCTGGCAGTCAAGCATGGATACGTCAATTTCCTGGCCAATGCCGCTTACTTCGCGTTTATAAAGAGCAGTGGTGATACCGGTTGCAAGGAAGATACCTGCAATAATATCGCCTACGGAAGCGCCAACACGGCAGAAAGTATCTTTATCCGGGCCGGTGATGCTCATGATGCCGCCCATTGCCTGTACAACAACATCATAGGCAGGTTTCATGGTGTAAGGACCGGTCTGGCCGAAGCCGGAGCAGGATGCATAAATAATTTTCGGGTTGATTTCTTTCAATACGGAATAGTCCAGGCCGAATTTTTTCATGGTGCCCGGTTTAAAGTTCTCAACAACAACGTCAGCTTTTTTAACCATTTCTTTGAAAACGGCTTTAGCTTCTTCAGACTTGAAGTTCATAGTCATGGAACGTTTGTTGCGGTTCAAGCTCATGAAATACGCGCTTTCTTTCCCGATAAAAGGTCCGTAAGCACGGCTGTCGTCGCCAATTTTCGGCTGCTCGATGTGGATTACATTTGCACCCATATCAGCAAGCATCATAGCAGCATAAGGGCCGGACAATACACGAGTGAGGTCCAGTACAACTACATTTTCCAACGGTTTCATTATCATTTTCCTCCTGTTTGTAAAAAACTCTCTGATTCAAGCAATACATCCGGATTTCTCCTTATTTATTGCCCATCAGCCAAACAATATTTATTCTGTGAGAGCCGCACAGATCAAATATTAACAAACTTATCTTAACAAATTATTGTTAAAATTGCAAATCTTTTTAGTTAAATTTACTGATAAGAATAAAATATTATGCAGGTACGGGAGAACCGTACCTGCATAAGTCCGAATCTTAACTCTAATTAATTAGAAGCCAAGGATACCAAAGAATACGTAGCAAACGATACCGGAAACGATGGACATGGAAAGACCCCAAATCAAAAGTTTACGGAACAGTACGCCTTTGTCTTCTTCTTCACCGGCAGATGCAATGCACAGTGCGCCCAAAGTGGAGAGCGGAGAAGTATCTACCAGGTGAGAGCCAACGTCGATTGCGGAAATAATAGCAATCGGGTCGCCGCCGGTCAATTCTACCAGACCAGGAGTCATCGGCAGGAACATCGGCATTACTACACCAGAGGAACTGGAGTATGCAGAGATTACAGCCGGTACAAATGCTGTCCAGAAGCAGATAGTGGTAGGGCCGGCAACGGACGCCATTACTTCTACGAGGAAGTTCAGGCCGCCAGCCTTATCCATAACGTCAATCAATACGGATACGCCGCAAACCATCATGATTACGGACCAAGGCATTACTTTAACAGCAGCTTTGGAATCGCCATAACCGGTAAGCATGAGTACGATTGAAAGTACGAAGGAAATAGAACCTACGTTGGAGAGCATGTTGGTGATAGTTTTCGGAAGGGTACCTTTAACGCCAGGCAGACCAGGAACTACTACCAAGATAATGAGGATAGCAACGAGCAGCAGAGTGGTTTTCTGTGCAGCGTTGAACGGTTCCGGTTTCGGAGCCAGTTCATCAATATCAAGAGCAGCGCCTTTCTGTTCGCGGATCCATTTCAAACCGCCCATTACAAAGAAACCGCCGATGTTAACGAAGCCTTGTGCAATGGTGGAGTTGAAGTGAATTTTCCAAGCCAAAGTGTTGAGGTAATCAGCAGGAATGCCGAGTTCCGGAGCACATTTAGCGATGATGCCGTTAGAAATAATACCGGTAGGAGCAAACGGAGAGAATGCTGCACCGTTGCAGGCACCAACTACGAGCAGGGTCATCAGGAAAGCAGGCATTTTAACTTTGGAAGCAATAGCCATTGCAACCGGAGCCATCAATGCGCAGCCAGCGATGTTGCCAGGTCCGATGGTGGTGATAAAAGTAGCAAGGATGTAAATTATGATAGGTACAAGGGCAGTGTTGCCTTTGCAAGCACGAATAGAATAAGCAGTAAGTTTTTCCATAGTGCCGTTGGTCTGAGCCATACCAAAGAGGAAGGTTACGCCGACCAGAATCATGAACAGGCTTAACGGGAAAGCGTTCATTACTTTAGATGCAGGAGTACCTGCGAAAACGCCGCCTACGATAATACCGAAAGCGATACCGAGGAAGCCTACGTTCAAATCTTCATTAACGCAGCTGATGCCTACGAGGATTACCAGTGCGAGAATGGACACTAATGCAGGAAGCGAAATATCCATAATTTAGTTCCTCCTATTTGTTAGATTAAGATGGAACTTGAAATCAGATATTCGCACTTTGCAAAATACCATTCTAAAAATAGCGAACTAATTTTAGATTGCGTTAGCAAATGTTCGCTTGATTACTCTTGTTCTTCTTACAGACCAAGCACACCGAAGAATACGAAGCAAACAATACCGGAAACAATGGACATGGAGAGGCCCCAAATCAAAAGTTTACGGAACAGTACGCCTTTATCTTCGTACTCAGGAGCAGCTGCAATGCAGAGTGCGCCCAGAGTGGAAAGCGGAGAAGTATCTACAAGGTGGGAACCTACGTTGATAGCGGAAATGATGGAAATAGCATCGCCACCAGTTAATTCTACCAAACCAGGAGTCATCGGCAGGAACATCGGCATAATTACACCAGAGGAGCTGGAGTATGCTGACAGAACAGCCGGTACGAAGGATGCCCAGAAGCAGATAGTGGTCGGGCCAGCTACGGAGGACATAATCTGAACAAGGAAGTTCAGGCCACCGGATTTATCCATAACGTCGATCAATACGGATACGCCGCAAACCATCATGATTACGGACCAAGGCATTACTTTAACAGCAGCTTTGGAATCGCCGTAACCGGTGAGCATGAGTACAATAGAAAGTACGAAGGAAATAGAACCTACGTTAGAAAGCATATTGGTGAGCATTTTCGGCAGAGTGCCTTTAATACCAGGCAGCCCAGGAACTACTACCAAAAGAACGAGGAGTGCAACCATCAGCAAAGTGGTGGTCTGTGCAGCGTTGAACGGTTCCGGTTTGGGAGCCAATTCATCGATATCCAGAGAAGCACCGCGCTGTTCTTTCAGCCATTTAGCGCCGCCCATTACCATAAAGCCTACTACGGTTACGAAGCCTTGTGCAAGAGTGGATTTGAAGTATACCATCCATGCAATAGCATCAAGTTCGTCAGCAGGGATTCCGAGATCAGGAGCAACTTTCGCGATGATGCCATTGGAGATGATGCCGGTCGGTGCAAACGGAGAGAATGCAGCGGCGTTGCAGGCACCTACTACGAGCAGAGTCATCAGGAATGCAGGCATTTTAACACGGCCGGCAATAGCCATAGCTACCGGAGCCATAAGTGCGCAGCCTGCGATGTTGCCAGGGCCGATAGTGGTCAAGAAGTCGGAAAGTAAGAAAATAATGATAGGAATTAAAGCAGTGTTGCCTTTGCAGACACGAATGGAATAAGCAGTGAGTTTTTCCATGGTGCCGTTGGTTTGTGCCATACCGAAAAGGAATGTAACACCAACCAGAATCATAAACAGGCTAAGCGGGAAAGCATTCATAATTTTAGTTGCAGGGGTGCCGCCAAAGACGCCGCCTACGATAATACCGAACGCAATACCGAGGAAGCCTACGTTCAAATCCTCATTAACGCAGGAAATACCTACAAGAATAACCAACGCGAGGATGGACATTAAAGCAGGAAGTGAAATATCCAATTTCGTCACTCCAATCTTCATAAATTAGCCTAAATTTAGGCCAAACACAATAACATGCCGTAAAGTATTTACCTGCTTTGCGGCTTAAGCGTTAATATCAGGCGGCGATTAAGCCGCCCAATATCATCGCACTTAAACTAAAATTAATAGTTGATTAGAAACCTTCTCGTGATTACTAACATTAATCTTATTCTTCTTCAGCGGGGAATGCTTTGTGAAGAGTTTTTGTTAAGAAAACGAATGCAGCAATAACGATGAACATTACCGGTAAAGAAATGCACATCAGAAGGATGGCTTTTTCTGTATCGTTCATTATTCACACCTCCAAAAATAATTCAGAAAAGTTAAGCTATCAAAAACAGATTACATACCACCGAGGGCAGGAATCATAGCGAGTACCAGACCACCTGCTACTACAGATGCAACCTGGCCAGCAACGTTTACGCCGATAGCGTGTTGAATAATGAAGTTGGTCGGATCTTCTTTCAAAGCCATTTTTGCAATTACACGGCCAGACATCGGGAATGCGGAAATGCCGCAAGCGCCGATCATCGGGTTAATCTTGGTGGAGCTCATCATATTGAGGAGTTTAGCGAACAGGATGCCGCCAACGGTATCAAATACGAATGCAACAGCACCGAGGCACATGATGAGAAGAACTTCGAATTTGAGGAATTTTTCTGCAGTCATGGTACCACCGATGGTGATGCCGAGCATAAGGGTTACCAAGTTAGCCAGTTCGTTCTGAGCGCAGTTGGAAAGGTTTTCAACTACACCGGATTCTTTAATGATGTTACCGAACATCAAAGCGCCGATAAGAGCTACGGAAATCGGAGCTACGATACCAGCTACGAGTACGATCATGATCGGGAACAAGAATTTGGTAGTAGCGGAAACCGGTTCTTCACCTTCAAAACCCATGCGGATTTTGCGTTCGTTTTCAGTGGTTACAGCTTTTACAACAGGAGGTTGAATAACCGGAACCAAAGACATGTAGCAGTATGCAGCTACGGACAGAGGTCCAAGCAGTTCTACTGCATAACGGCTTGCTACATAAATGGTGGTCGGGCCGTCAGCAGCACCGATAATGCCGATAGAAGCAGCATGCGGGAAGGAGAAACCTACGAGGGTTGCACCAATAGCGGTAGCAAAAATACCGAACTGAGCAGCTGCTGCGAACAACATTACGGACGGGCGGCGAATCAACGGTGCGAAGTCGCACATTGCGCCTACCGCGATAAAGATAAGTACAGGGAACAGTTCGTTAGCGATACCAGCATAGTACAGGGTGATAAGGAAGCCAACAGCACCTTCTTCAGTAGAAACTGCGGAAGAATGCGGAATATTAGCCAAGATAGCACCGAAACCAATCGGGAGAAGCAGTGCAGGTTCATAGTCGTATTTAACGGCTAAGAAAATCAGCAATGCGCCTACTAACCACATGATAACATGGGTGTAGTGAAGATCAAGTATACCCATCAGCAATTCATTTAACCACGGGTATTGAGCAACTAATGCGTCCATTATTTAACCTCCAATATTCATTTGCTTTCCTAAATGTTTTAAGAGCGGCTGCCGGAGAACCGGCAGCGCTAATTAAAAAATTGAAGGAAATTAGCCAATAACAGCCATGGTCTGGCCAGGTTTTACGTTTTCGTTAACGTTTACGTTGATGGATTTAACGGTGCCGTCAACAGGTGCAGCAATTTCGTTCTGCATTTTCATAGCTTCGAGCATAAGAACTACGTCGCCTTTTTTAACTACGTCGCCAGCTTTAGCAACGATTTTGCTTACTTTACCAGGCATCGGAGCGGTAAGCGGGGTGTCACCAGCTGCAACTACAGCCGGAGCTGCTGCCGGAGCAGGAGCCGGAGCCGGAGCGGGAGCTGCTGCCGGAGCAGGAGCTGCTACCGGAGCCGGAGCGGGAGCTGCAACCGGAGCTGCTGCAACCGGAGCTGCTGCTACAACGCCTTCTTCTGCAACTTCAACGGTGTAAGCTACACCATTAACGTTAACTTTGAATTTTCTCATTTGAAATTCCTCCATTTCACTTTTTAAAAAAATTTTATTTTCGTGCAGCAGATAACTGGTATCTGCTGCAGTCAAAACTAATAATTAGTAGCACTCTTGTCTTTTGTTCATCAAAGACAAGCGGCCAGTCTGAGCCCAAAGCGTACTCGGTTTTTTAATACGTACTACAGCTACGCCGCCACCAGCATGCTGGATAGCTGCTGCCATTGCTGCAATCATTTCATCGTCATTCATAACCATGCTGATTGCACCGCTGATAGCTGCAATTACTTCGGGGGGAGTGCCGGCGGGAACCGCAGGAGCCGGAGCTGCTGCTACCGGAGCCGGGGCTGCAGCTTTAGGAGCTTCTTTTTTCTTTTTGCTGCCGCCAAATAATCCAAAAAATCCCATTACGATTTCCCCTTTCTATGCATTAAAGCGGAATGTTACCGTGTTTCTTAGCCGGACGGCTTTCACGTTTGGAATCCAGCATTTGCAATGCATTGATAATGGTCGGGCGGGAATCTTTCGGTTGAATTACGATATCAACCATGCCACGTTTTGCAGCCTGATACGGGGTTGCAAAGTTGTCAATGTATTCAGCAGTTTTAGCTTCAACATCAGGATCTTTACGGAAGATGATGTTAGCTGCACCAGCAGGGCCCATAACTGCGATTTCAGCAGTCGGCCAAGCGATAACCTGGTCAGCACCAAGTTCCTGAGAGCACATTGCGAGGTAAGAACCGCCGTATGCTTTACGGGTAATCAAAGTAATTTTAGGTACGGTTGCTTCAGAGTATGCATAGAGCATCTTAGCGCCATGACGGATGATGCCGCCATATTCTTGGTTAGTGCCAGGCAGGAAGCCCGGAACGTCTACCAGGTTCAACAGAGGAATGTTGAAAGCGTCGCAGAAGCGAATGAAGCGGGAAGATTTGTCAGATGCATTGATATCAAGGCAACCTGCCATAACTTTCGGCTGGTTAGCAATAATACCTACGGTCTGGCCATCCATACGTGCGAAGCAGGTAATTATGTTCTGAGCGTAGTATTGCTGAGATTCATAGAATTCACCGTTATCAACAATGCTCTTGATAATGTCTTTCATATCATAAGGATGATTGGAATTATCAGGAATAATGCTGTTCAGTGCTTCGTCGGTTCTGGTCGGGGAGTCACCGGTTTCGATAATCGGTGCGCCTTCCATGTTGTTGGACGGAAGGAAGCTGAGCAGATAACGGATTTGTTTAATGCAGTCTTCGTCGTTTTCAGCTGCAAAGTGAGCTACACCGGAAGTCTGGTTGTGGGTCATAGCGCCGCCCAGTTCTTCTTGGGTAACTTCTTCGCCGGTAACGGATTTAACAACTGCAGGGCCGGTAATGAACATTTTGGAAGTGTTCTTTACCATGTAGATGAAGTCGGTCAGAGCCGGGCTGTATACAGCGCCGCCTGCGGAAGGACCCATGATAGCAGAGATCTGAGGAATAACACCAGATGCGCTGGTGTTTTCGAAGAAGATCTTGCCATAGCCGCCCAGAGCGTCAACAGCTTCTTGGATACGAGCACCGCCGGAATCGTTCAGGCCAACGCACGGAGCACCCATTTTGAGAGCGAGGCGCTGTACTTTAACGATTTTGTTAGCATGCATTTCGCCGAGGGAGCCGCCTTCTACGGTGAAGTCCTGAGCGAATACATAAACCAGACGGCCGTCAACAGTGCCGTAACCGGTGGTTACACCTTCGCCCGGGAGTTCTTTTTTGTCCTGGCCGAAGTTGGTGCAACGATGGCTTACGAAACGATCCAATTCAACGAAGCTACCTTCGTCAAGTAATAATGCGATTCTCTCACGAGCAGTCAGTTTACCGCTTTCATGCTGTTTAGCTACTTTCTTTTCGCCGCCAGCTGCGATAATGTGTTCGGAGAGTTTGAGCATTTTCTCAATTCTTTCTTGAGTAGACAAATCTTACACCTCCATATAATTGGGGAGAACTTATTTATACATGCAGGCGGGCGTAGTATCAGGCGCCCGTCTGTTATGTATCTGATTTTTGTGTGCTGCACAAGCAGCTTAATTTCTGTTCAGGCAGAAATTATTTTTTTGCAGGAGCGCAGAGTTCGAGCAAAATGCCAACAGATTTCGGATGAACGAAAGCAATGTCCATTCCGCCTGCACCACCGCGAGGTGCTTTGTCAATCATGATGCCGCCTTTTTCCTGTACGCCGGCGATAGCAGCTTCGATGTCGTCAACACGGAGAGCAATGTGCTGGATGCCCTGGCCGTTTTTAGCAATGTATTTGCCGATCGGGCCATCATTGTTTTCGGTAATATCAACAAGAAGCTCAAGCAGAGTTTCGCCGCAAGGAATGAATACGGTTTTTACGCCCTGTTCGGGAACCGGTTCTTCACCAGTGCATTCCAGACCGAGAACTTCGGTGTAGAATTTTTTGGATACATCCAAATCTTTGCAGGCAATACCTACATGGTCAACACAAATTACTTTGAACATTTTTAATTCCTCCTTAAAGAATTAATTTGGTGGTTTTATTTCAAAACTTTACCAACAATGTCATCAACTACAGAGTACGGTTCAATTTCGCGGCCCTGCAGTTTTTCTACCAAGGAATCAAATTCATCGGTAGCTACTACATTTTTATCAATGTAGCGGTTTACTTTATCGTTAAGCATCGCAGTAACCTCGTTTTTAATGCGGGCTTTGCGGATTTTAACGATTTCACCGCTATCATTCAGATATTTCTGGTGCTCCTCAATGGAGTCTACAACTGCTTCTATGCCTTCACCCTTGCTGGCAATGGTCCGGTTGATCGGCGGACGCCAGCCAACATGTTCGGGATTTAATTCCAACATCATTTCAATCTCTATGTTGAGCTTGTCTGTGCCTTCACGATCAGCTTTGTTAATCGTGAACAAATCACCGATCTCAAGTATACCTGCTTTAATAGCCTGAATATCATCACCCATGCCAGGGATTACAACAACCATGGTGGTATCGGCAGTTTTTACGATATCAACTTCAGATTGCCCTACGCCTACGGTTTCGATGATAATGATGTCAAAGCCAAAAGCATCCATCAATTTGACTGCATCGCCTGCTTTTTGCGATAAGCCGCCCAAGCTGCCTCTGGTAGCCATAGAACGGACAAAAATGCCTTCATCCGAAGACAAATCCAACATTCTGATACGGTCGCCCAAGATAGCGCCGCCGGAGAACGGACTGGTGGGGTCTACTGCAATAATGCCAACAGTTTTACCGCGTTTACGGAATTCTTTGGCAAGTTTATCGGTCAAAGTACTTTTGCCAGCACCCGGAGGTCCGGTTATACCAATGACATAAGCATTGCCGGTGTGGGGATATAAAGCTGTCATAATTTCAACAGCATTGTCATACTCGTTTTCAACGGCCGTAATTGCTTTGGCCAGTGCCAAACGGTTGTGGTTTAATACGCCTTCAACAATGTTCAAATTTCACACCGCCTTGTTGAGGTCTGATAAAAATTTTAGGTTGCAAGGCGGACAAGCCGCCTTGCAAATTTTTAAGACCTAATTATTTTACGTTTGCGTTGATGAAGTCAACGATAGCGCTGGTCGGGGTGCCAGGAGTGAATACTTCGGCAATGCCAGCAGCTTTCAGGCCCGGGATGTCAGCGTCAGGAATAACGCCGCCGCCGATAACCAGAACATCGTTCAGGCCTTTTTCTTTCAAAAGTTCTACAACTTTCGGGAAAAGGGTGTTATGAGCGCCGGAGAGCAGGCTCAGAGCAACAACTTTAACGTCGTCCTGCAGAGCAGCTTCAGCGATTTGTTCCGGGGTCAGACGGATACCGGTATAAATTACTTCAAAACCAGCGTCGCGCAATGCACGAGCTACAACTTTAGCACCGCGGTCATGTCCATCAAGACCCGGTTTTGCTACTAAAACTCTGATATTAGACATTATCTACTTACCTCCCTATTATTGTTGGCTAAGTTAATTACAGCTGGGTATGAGCCTGGTATTCGCCGAATACTTCTCTCATTACGCCGCAGATTTCGCCTTCGGTTGCATAAGCTTTAACAGCCTCGAGAATCAAAGGCATCAGGTTAACGCTTTCATCAGCGCAACCTACTTTAAGAGCAGCAAGGGTTTCTTCAACTTTAGCGTTGTCACGGCGAGCTTTCAATGCAGCGATTTTTTCAGCCTGCAGTTTGCCAACAGAGCCGTCTACGCGCAGCAGGTTTTTCGGGGGTTCTTCTTCCTGCTGGAATTTGTTAACACCAACGATAATACGGTTGCCTTTTTCAACATCCATCTGCCATTTGTAAGCGGAATCCTGAATTTCTTTCTGGATGTAGCCTTTAGCGATAGCTTCCGGAGCGCCGCCGAGTTCGTCAATTTTCTTAATGTATTCCCAAGCTTCAGCTTCGATTTTGTTGGTCAAAGCTTCTACATAGTAGGAACCGCCCAACGGGTCAATGGTGTCAGCCAGGCCGGATTCGTAAGCAACGATTTGCTGAGTACGCAGAGCGATGGTTACGGATTCAGTGGTCGGCAGAGCCAAAGCTTCGTCTTTGGAGTTGGTGTGCAGGGACTGGGTACCACCCATTACTGCAGCTGCGGTTTGCAGAGCAACACGAACGATGTTGTTGTTCGGCTGCTGAGCGGTCAGCATGGAACCAGCGGTTTGGGTATGTACGCGGAGCATCATGGATTTCGGTTTTTTAGCGCCGAATCTTTCTTTCATAACTTTAGCCCATACACGACGGGAAGCGCGGAATTTAGCAACTTCTTCGAGTACGTTGTTGTGAGCATTCCAGAAGAAGGACAGACGGCCAGCGAAAGCGTCAACGTCCATACCAGCTTTGATAGCAGCTTCTACATAAGCAATGCCGTCAGCGATGGTGAATGCGATTTCCTGAGAAGCGGTGGAACCAGCTTCACGGATATGGTAACCGGAAATGGAGATGGTGTTCCACAGCGGAACATTTTTGGAGCAATATTCAAAAATGTTGGTGATAAGACGCATGGAGGGTTTCGGCGGGAAAATGTAGGTGCCGCGAGCAGCATATTCTTTCAGGATATCGTTCTGAATGGTGCCGCGGAGTTTATCAGCGGAAACGCCTTGTTTTTCAGCAACTGCGATGTACATGCAGAGCAGTACGGAAGCAGGAGCGTTGATGGTCATAGAAGTGGAAACTTTGTCCAGAGGAATACCGTCGAACAGGATTTCCATATCTGCCAGGGAGTCGATAGCTACGCCTACTTTACCAACTTCGCCTTCGGACATCGGGTCAGTGGAATCATAACCGATCTGGGTCGGGAGGTCGAATGCGCAAGACAGGCCGCTGCCGCCGTTAGCCAGCAGGTATTTATAACGTTTGTTGGATTCTTCAGCAGTGGAGAAACCAGCATACATACGCATGGTCCAGAAACGGCCGCGGTACATGGTAGGTTGTACACCACGGGTGAAAGGATATTCACCAGGGAAACCGAGGTCTCTTTCATAGTCGAAACCTTCGATGTCAAGCGGGGTGTAGAGTCTGTTAGGCTCCAGGTTTGCGCGTTCAGGGGTTTTAACCAGTTTAGCTTCTACTTCTTCAGTGTATTTAGCTAAGCCAGCTTTCAGAGTTTCATTTGACATTCTCAAATCCTCCTTAAAATTTTTGTTTTCATACAAGGGTTGGACTGCCCAAGTACGGTGAGAGTGTCCGTCAAAGACGGTCTATGGCAAAGCCTTGCGGCTTCGTCAACATATTTATTTAAGCTGTGCCGGAGGACTCGCTACCGCCGGCACAGACTTAAGCCCCAATTAAACTGGGATTATTTTTCCATGCTGCCGGTTTTGTTGAAGCGGTTATGGAAATCGAAAGCTTCTTCAAGCAGATGCGGAGTCTGGCTGTTGCCGCAAGCTTCGCAAGCTCTGTGGAAGTAATCCAGCAGAAGCGGCTGATATTTCGGGTTAGCAATCTGATCAATGATGATCGGAGCTTTTTCTTTCGGAGTCAGGCCACGGAGGTCAGCAACGCCGCGTTCGGAAACGATAACGTCAACGTCGAGGGTTGCATGGTCGATATGGCTGCAGAACGGAACAACGGAGCTGATTTTGCCGCCTTTTGCCAGGGAGTTGGTGAAGAATACGGTGAGGTAACCGTTACGGGCAAAGTCGCCGGAACCGCCAACGCCGTTCATCAATTTGGTACCGCAGATATGAGTGGAGTTTACGTTGCCGTAAATATCAACTTCAATAGCGGTGTTCATTGCGATAACGCCAATGCGGCGTGCAACTTCAGGGCTGTTGGAGATTTCCTGTGGACGGAGAATCAGGTAAGGTTTGTAATGGTCAAGGTTTTCATAGAATTTTTTCTGGCATTCCGGAGACGGAGTCAGAGCGGTACCGGAAGCAACACGGAGTTTGCCGGCATCGATGAGGTCGAACATACCGTCTTGGATAACTTCGGTGTAAACGGTGAGGTCTTCGAAGTCGGAGTTAACAAGGCCGTTGATAACAGCGTTAGCAACGGAGCCTACGCCAGACTGCAGCGGAAGCAGGTTTTTCGGCAGGCGGCCTTCAGCAACTTCTTTTTTGAAGAATGCTACGAGGTTTTCGCCCATGTGTTTAGCGTCTTCGTCGATTTCGCCGAGCGGACGAACTTTATCGGTGATGTCGCAAGGAACAACAGCAACGATTTTGTCGAGTTCGCAAGGAATGTACGGAGTACCAATACGGTCTTCCGGTCTTTCGATAGGAATCGGTTTACGGTACGGAGGATCAAGAGGCACATAGGAGTCATGCATACCTTCCAAACCTGCCGGTTGGCTGGTGTTAACTTCTACGATAACTTTTTTAGCACCTGCTACATAAGAGGAGCTGTTGCCCATGGAAGTGGTCGGGATAAGGCCTACTTTGCCGTCGCCGAGGTCGTTGATTTTGCATACTTCAACGATTGCTACGTCTACGCCTTTGCGGTTAGCCATGAAGCCATAGCGAACCATCTGTGCCATGTGGCTGAGGTGAATGTCAGCATATTTTACTTTACCTTCGTTGATAGCTTTGCGGAGGGTGCCGTTGGTCTGATAAGGCAGGCGGCGGTCCATAATGCCAGCTTCTACCATTGCCTGGTCAATTTCAGGGCCTACAGAAGCGCCGGTCCAAACGTTAACTTTGAAATCGGTGCCTTTGTATCTTTCAGACAGGGCAAGAGGTACAGCTTTCGGATAGCCAGACGGAGTAAAGCCGCTGACACCCAAGTTGTCACCATTGTGAATAAAGTCGGTTGCGGCTTCTGCGCTCATTACTTTGCCAGCAACCGCATCGCAAATACGATCTTTAATATCGATCATGTTCCTTCCTCCTTGAAATTAAATATATATGGTTTCTGCCTTTCGGCACTTAACTTATCCGGCGAAAAATACTCTGCAAACGCCAGGCGTTTGTCTATACCGTCCGCCAAATAAGGCAAACCCATAACATAAAAAAGGAGCACTTTAGTGTTATCCCGAAATTTAATAATTAAACTCAATAACGCCAAGTGCCAGCTCACGCATTTTCCGGAGCGGGCACGCCCGGACTGCAAGCCGCCGGCGTAAGGCTTCCGTAAGGGTTCCGCTACCCTGTTGTCTGCCAACGCCTGAACATACCTTCTTTTGGTTTCTTTATATACTTCGACACCACCTGCAAAATTCCTTCTGCCGAAGCTCTATTTGTGATATTTTTTTGAAATTTTTTATGAAATTGCCGTGAAATATTCAGATTTTCATCTAACGTTATTATAGCACATAACCTGTCAGGATATTTTCTGAATTTTTAACAAGCTCTGGCCCTTTTCTGACCCTTACAATATAATAGCAGTAAAATTGTAACATGGCAAGCCTTTTGTTTACATTTTTTAAAGAAATACCCTTCAGACTCAAAAGTCCGAAGGGTATTTTATAGCATTTTATTAGTATACTTAACGTATTTGCTGGTGATAGTGCGTGTGCAGGAGATTATGTGCTTTTTCTCCAAGCGGTTTGCCCAGCCAAGTATCATAAAGTTCAATTATTTCAGGATTTTCGTGCGATTTTCGTAACTCATTGGCTCTGTCACAATCAAAGAGTCCCTTTCTGCGCAGTTTCCTGATTTCGGCATTAACCGGAACAGGCTGCCCGCCGCCGCCGATGCATCCGCCAGGGCATGCCATTACTTCAATAAACTGATAATCGGCAGTGCCGTTTTTAACTCTTTCCAGCATTTCCATTGCCGATTTAAGAGTATGTACAACGGCAATTTTTATTTTTTTGCCGGCAATTTCAAGCTCCGCCTCGCGGGTATGTTCCATGCCGCGCACTTCTTCATAATCCACATGCGGCAGGTTTTCTCCGGCAAGCACATCGGCAACTGTTCTCAGCGCCGCTTCCATAACGCCGCCGGTTGTGCCGAAAATTACGCCCGCGCCGCTGCCCGTGCCAAGCGGAGAATCAAAGTTTTCTTCCGGCAGGTTTTTAAAATCAATGCCTGCTTCGCGTATCATGCGCCCAAGCTCGCGCGTGGTAATTACTATATCAACGTCGCGGTAACCGGAATCGCACATTTCAGGCCTTGCGGCTTCTGCCTTTTTGGCCGTGCACGGCATAACGGATACGCTTACTATTTTGCCAGGGTCAATGCCGGCTTTTTCCGGATAATAGGTTTTAGCGATTGCACCGAACATCTGCTGGGGCGATTTGGCCGTAGAAAGATGGTCCAAAAGTTCAGGATATTTCAGTTCAATCATGTTAACCCAGCCCGGGCTGCACGAAGTAATCATCGGCAGCAGCCCGCCGTTTTGCAGGCGGTCTAAAAATTCATAGCCTTCTTCCATAATGGTAAGGTCGGCAGAAAAATCAGTATCGAAAACTTTATCAAAGCCCAGATGGCGCAGTGCTGCAACCATTTTGCCTGTTACAATGCTGCCGGGTTCCATGCCAAGTTCTTCGCCAATGGCAACGCGCACGGAAGGAGCGGTCTGCACAATAACGATTTTGTCTGGGTCGTTAATAGCGTCCCAAACTTTTTCGGTGTCGTCGCGTTCAACAATGGCGCCGGTCGGGCAAACGCTGGCGCACTGGCCGCAGTAGCTGCACGCCACATTGCCGAGGTCCTGTTCAAACGCAGTTGAAACGATGGTATCAAACCCGCGGTTGGCAAAGCTGTAAACATTCATGCCCTGCACATCGCGGCAAACGCGTATGCAGCGACCGCAAAGAATACATTTTTCCTGGTCGCGCACAAGGCAGGGGTTGCTGCCGTCAATAGTATGGGCTTTGCGTGCGCCGCCTTCAAAGCGGATTTTGCGCAGGCCAAGGTCTGCGGCAATTTTTTGCAGTTCGCAGTCCCCGCTTTTCTGGCAGGACAGGCAGTCTTTGGGGTGGTTCGCCAAAAGCAGTTCAACAACCATTTTGCGCGCTGCCCTTACTTTAGGCGTGTTGGTTTTAACTACCATGCCTTCCGCTACCGGATATACGCAGGATGCAACAAGGCTTCTTGCCCCGCTTGCTTCCACCACGCACAGGCGGCAGGCGCCTTCCGGCGCAAGCTCCGGATGGTAGCACAGAGTTGGTATATAAATTCCGGCACTGCGTGCCGCTTCCAAAATCGTTGCATTTTTAGGGGCCTGTACAGTTTGCCCATTGATTGTTAAGGTAACCATTTCCATTGTTCTGCCCCCTTATCCCTTAACTATTGCCTTAAACGGGCAGGCTGCCATGCAGGCGCCGCATTTAATGCATTTAGTGGTATCAATAACGTGCTGGCTGCGCGGCTGGCCGCTGATGGCCTGAACCGGGCACTGGCGTGCGCAGAGACCGCAGCCTCTGCATTTATCCGTAATCTGATAGTTGGCAAGCTTTTCGCATACTCCTGCCGGGCAGCGTTTTTCTTTAATATGCGCTTCGTATTCATCGCGGAAATATTTAAGCGTACTGAGTACGGGGTTAGGCGCTGTCTGCCCGAGGCCGCAGAGTGCAGTTTCTTTAATATTGCCGGCCAGTTCTTCCAAAAGTTCAATATCGCCTTCGCGCCCCTGCCCTTCCGTAATGCGGGTTAAAATTTCCAGCATACGTTTGGTGCCTTCGCGGCAGGGAGTGCATTTGCCGCAGGATTCGGACTGCGTAAAGTTAAGGAAGAATTTGGCAACGTCAACCATGCAGGTGTCTTCGTCCATAACTACAAGGCCGCCGCTGCCCATCATTGCGCCGACGGAAATCAGCGAATCGTAATCAACGGAAAGGTCGAGCATGGATTCCGGCAGGCAGCCGCCGGACGGGCCGCCAATCTGTACCGCTTTGAATTTTTTGCCGTTGGTAATGCCGCCGCCGATATCAAAAATAATCTCGCGCATGGTAATGCCCATCGGCACTTCGGCAAGGCCTGTGTTGTTGATTTTGCCGGTAAGGGCAAATACTTTGGTGCCTTTGGATTTTTCCGTGCCAAAACCGCAGTACCAGTCTGCGCCGTTGGTAATAATGGAAGCAACGTTTGCGAAAGTTTCTACGTTGTTAATATTGGTGGGTTTGCCCCACAGGCCCGATACTGCCGGGAACGGCGGGCGCGGGCGGGGCATGCCGCGGCGTCCTTCGATAGATGCCATAAGCGCGGTTTCTTCACCGCATACAAAGGCACCGGCGCCTTCTTTTATATGAATTTTAAAACTGAATTTGCTGCCGAAAATACTCTTGCCTAAAAGGCCCATTTGTTCGGCCTGGTCAATGGCTATGCGCAGGCGCTTGATAGCCAGCGGATATTCCGCGCGCACATAAATATAGCCTTCGTCGGCACCGATGGCATAACCGCAGATTGCCATGCCTTCAAGCACTTTATGCGGGTCGCCTTCAAGCACGCTGCGGTCCATAAAAGCACCGGGGTCGCCCTCGTCGGCGTTGCAGATAACATATTTTTTATCGTTTACGGAATTAGCGGCAAACTGCCATTTCATACCGGTGGGGAACCCGCCGCCGCCGCGTCCGCGCAGGCCGGATTTTTTAACTTCGTCAATAACCTCCTGTGGAGTCATGGTGGTAACGGCTTTGGCAAGCGCCTCATAGCCGCCTACCGCAATATATTCTTCTATCTGTTCAGGGTTAATGGCGCCGCAGTGTTCAAGCACCAGGCGTTTTTGCTTTTTATAAAAATTAATTTCCGAATAGGAAGGAATCTGTTCATGCGTAAGCGGTTCATGGTATAAAAGACGCTCAACAATGCGCCCTTTAAACAGATGGCTTTCTACAATTTCTTCCACATCTTCCGGTTTTACGCGGCAGTAAAAAGTACCTTCCGGGTAAATAATTACCAGCGGGCCATGCTCGCAAAAGCCGTGGCAGCCGGTTTCTACAATCATAACCTCGTCGCTCAGCCCTTTTTGTTCAAGCTGTTTGGCAAACTCCAACTGCACTTCTTTGCTGCCCGCAGATTTACAGCCGGTACCGCCGCAGACAAGGACATGTGCTCTTATATGCTGCATAAAAAACCCTCCCCGATTTTATTCCTGTTCTATCTTGCCTACAACAAGCTCCTGCACTACTCTGCCGTTAACTACGTGTTCGGCAATAATTTTTTTAACATCTGCCGGTTTTACTTTGCCGTAGGTAATGCGCGGTTCTCCGGGCCGCACAACATCCACCAGCACTTCTTTTTCGCACATGCCGATACAGCCGGTCTGCTGCACCTGCACATCCGTCAAATGGCGTACAGCCAGTTCGTCAAGCACGGCTTTCATTACTTCGCGCGCACCGGCAGCAATGCCGCAGGTGCCCATGCCGATAATAATTTTGGTAGTGCTGTTCTGACGGACTTTAATATCGTTTTTCAGCTTTTCCCTTAAAGCCTTCAAATCCTCCAAAGTTTTCATTTTATTCCTCCTGCCCGGCATGCAGCGCGCCAAGCTGCTGCCTCAGATATTCTTCAGTCCAGCGGTAAATTTCCGGATGCGCAAAATCGGTGTCTTGCCCCAAAACCTCACGCACTTGCCGCGTGTCAAAGCAAAAAGCGCCGTTTGCCGCTTTATAGTTAAAAACAAAGTTAAGTTCAGGCGCACCTGCCAGCAAAACAGCAATGCTGCCTGCAATATCGCCCAAAGGCGGACGGTCAATGTTATCTGCCTTAAAAGCGGCTTTAACAACTGTGCCCTCTCCCGGCTGCGATTTAATATCAAAATAACCGCCGCACTGGCTTGTTACCATATCCATAAAAGGTATGCCCATGCCTACTTTGCGCGTAAGGCGCGTAGTAACAAACGGGTCGCGCACTTTTTTAACCATTTCTTCCGTCATGCCGCGCCCGTCGTCACTGATGGAAAAAGTAAAATATCCGTTTTCGTTTTCATCAATGTCAATTTGCAGATTACGGGCACCGGCTTCAACCGAGTTTTGCGCCAAATCAAGTATATGCAGTGAAAGTTCTCTCATAATTACTGGTATTTTGCCAAAATAGCCTTTAATTTATCCGGCGTCAGCCTGCCGTGGGTATCTTCGTTAACCTGCATAACAGGGGCCAGGCCGCATGCGCCGATGCAGGCAACCGTTTCCAGCGTAAAGCGCAGGTCGTCAGTTGTATGGCCTGCTTTAATGTCAAGTTCTTTTTCCAGCGCCTGCAGAATAGTTTTGCCGCCGCGTACGTGGCAGGCAGTGCCCTGGCATACGCGGATAATATTGCGCCCGCGCGGATTAAGATGGAACTGCGAATAAAAAGTTACAACGCCGTAAATCTGCGCAATGGGTGTGCCGGTTTGTGCGGCAACATATTCCAGCGCGTCTTTCGGCAGGTAATTATACAAGGATTGTACTTCCTGTAAAATCGGAATCAGTGCGCCCTTAACGCCTTCATATTTGGCAAGGATTGCGTCAATGCGGGTCTTTTCCGGATTTTCGCCGCCGCAGCAGCTGCATGTTCTCTCCACAAAGCTCATAGTACATTCTCTCCTTACTGTTAAATTTAAATGTACATATATTACTATAACAAAACACCGGCTTATATGCAACACTAATTAACATGTATACTTTAATTAGTATACACTATATCATTTTTTAATAATCACGGTTCTCCAAAAAACAGCCCGGCTGCCAGCTGCGCCCTTCTTCTGCCGCAAGCGCCAATTTCAGCTCCGCCACCGTTAAACTTTTAACCGTAATTAAATTTTTAGGGCCGTTAATAAAGCTGTCCATCATGTGCGCGTCGCTGTCGGTAACATAGTTTAAGCCGCCAAGCGCCAGTTTCAGCTTCTGTTCTTTTAATTCCCTAATGCCGGCAGGGCTTATTTCAGCCGCTGCCAGCCCCATATCCGAAGGCAGAAAGCCAAGCTGCATCAAAAGGCTGTACGAGGGCCTGTCCACATGCGCAGCTATTGCCATGCCGCCCATGGCGTTTACTTTTTGTATAACTTCCGCAGCGGGCAGTTTTAATGGCCCAAGCAGCATGCGTTCTTCTTCGGCTATAAAGTTGTCATCATCATCAACAATAAACTGCGCGCCAAAACGCTCTGCATTGTTTTTAAGCCCGCTCATATTGGCATCAACTATTTTCTGCCACGCGGCCAGCTGCTCCAGCGTATCAAACAGCACAACTATGTGCGCTTCTTCGCGGCATTCAACTTCCATGCCCGGAAAAACCTTAACGCCGTAGTTTTTGGCTGCTTCAACCGCAGCCGCGGCATTGGCGGAAGCGTTATGGTCCGTAATGGCAACCGCGTCTACGCCGTACTGCGCCGCCCGCATAACAATATGGTGCGGCGTCATTTCTATTTCCGCGCAGGGCGAAAGCAGGGTATGGATATGGAAATCAGCCAGTAAGGTTTTCATTTTCCGTTGGTAATGCCAAGGGCATAAAGCTGCCCGGCTACAACATAAGCAGGCAAATCAGTAACGGCAATGTTTATATTGTTGGCATCTGCTTTTTTTAGGGTTTCTTCTTCTACCGGGGCGCCGCCTGCCACAACCACTGCCGCAAGGCCTATTAAAGATGCCACTGCAGCCACGTTCTGATGCCCCTGCATTGTTACCCATACCATGCCGGGTTCAGCCTGACCCATAACATTGCTTAAAAGGTCAGAAGCATAGCCGCCCGTAACCTCGGCCTGCATGTCGCCGGTATGAGTTAAAAGCTGCAAATTCAAGCTGTTAATTACTTCCTTTATCTGCATTGTTTTCTTCTCCGTTATCGTTAAAATCGTTATTGTCAATAGGTATCTGCCGTGCAAGCTCCAGCATGCCGTGCGCAAGTTTTTTAACGCTGGCACGCAGTTTAAAAATGCAGTCTATTTCCGTTGCCTTACCCTGAACAATATCTTCCGCAAGGCACTGGCAGTTTGGCGCGCCGCAGGCACCGCAGTCCAGCCCCGGCAAGGAATTGAGCACTTCTTCCATTTGTTCAAACTTTTTCATGGCTTCCAAAATATCATCGTCAAGCTGCATCATCGGGCGCGGCACCAGTTTTTTTACATAAGCACCGGATTTTGGGAAGCCCTCGCAGACCATGCTCTGCTTCATTGCCTCCACCCTGTCTGCCGGTTCGTATTCACGCATCCGCGCAAGGCGCAGTTTAAGGTTCTTTTCCGCCACAAATTTATTTTCAGCCGTCAGCGGGCCGCCGATACAGCCGCCGCTGCACGCGCTGCATTCCACATAATCAACGTCCGGCATTTTATTCATGGAAATCTGCTCCAGCACGTCATACACGTTTTCTATGCCGTGTACAGCAAGCCCTTTTTCTACGCCTACGGCCGCAAGTTCGCCGCCGTAACAGCCCCAGCCCATGCCGTAGGAAGAAGCCGCGGTTATTTTTTTGCTTTCTTTAACGCTGCCGATAGAACGCATCAGCCTGCCATAAATTTCCGAAATGGCAATGCTGCCGGTGAGCTGCGTATGCACTACGTCTACCGACTGGCGGATATTGGCGTCTTTCGACGGGCAGGGAGCCAGAAACCATACGCCAATCTGCGATTCATCAAGCCCAAGCCGCTCCATAGCTTCTTTTTTTACATAAATGGCAGCAGCCTCCACCGGCGGCAAAACAGGCACTACCTGTTTAATAAGTTCCGGGAACTTAACCTGAATCAGGCGCAGCACCGCCGGGCACGTACAGGAAATTAAAGGCTTGCGCCCGCCATTGTAATTTTTAATGTAATCCGCAATTTCCAGGGAAATATATTCCGAAGCCACGGCCACGTCAAAAATTTCATCAAAGCCAAGGTTGCTTAAGCCCCCTCGTATTGTTTCCTCCGAAATATCGGCCGGAAACTGCGCGTACAGCGAAGGAGGAGGCAAAACGATATTATATTGGTATTTTTTTATTTCTTCCAGTTTGTCCGAATATGCTTCTACCGCGTGATACGCACAGAGGCGCATACATTCGCCGCAGTCTATGCAGCGCGCTGCTATAAGTTCGGCCTTGCCGTTGCGCACCCTGATAGCATCTGTAGGGCACGCCTTAACGCAGGTTACACAGCCTTTACATTTAGAAGGCACAAAGCGGACAGAATGAATATAGCCTTCTGCCAATGGGCTCACCTCTTTTACAAGTCTTCGCTGATATGCTTAAACTCCATTGTGATGGAGGTTCCTTCTCCTATTTTAGATTGTATGTCAAATTTATCACTGCATTTCATCATGTTGGGCAGGCCCATACCGGCGCCAAACCCCATCTGGCGGATATAATCCGGCGCTGTCGACCAGCCCTCCTGCATGGCAAGCTTAATATCCGGTATGCCGGGGCCGTGGTCGGTAATGTTTATTACGGTATGGTCCTGAAAAATTTCCGCAGCAACCTTGCCGCCGCCGGCGTGAATAAGCACGTTCATTTCCGCCTCATAAGTGCCGATGGCTATGCGGCGCACAATATCTGCCGGTATGCCTATTTTTTGCAGCATGCGCTTAATGCCGCTCGAGGCTTCCCCGGCACGGTCAAAATCGCCGCCTGCCACATCATAGCTTATTTTTACAGATTTAGCCTCCGTCATAACCCGCAGCCCCCTTTTTCCTGCGAACATCCGCGCAGCCCGGCCACATATAACAGCCCGCAGGCTTCAAACAGAGTGCAGTTTGTTGAAAGCACCGGCATCTGCGCTTCACGCGCAAAGTCCAGAAAATCCGGCCCGGGCAGTTTGCCGCGTACTATAATAATGCCGCACAAATCGGTAATGCCCGCCGTACGGATAACCTGCATATTTGTAAGGCCTGTACACAAAAGGGTATTACATTTGGTAAAAGCCAGCACATCACTCATAAGGTCGCTGCCGCAGCAGGTTTCAACGGGGCGTTCCATCAATTCTTCTCCCACAAGGATTTTTGCTTTTAAAACCCTCTGTACATCCTTTAAATTCATTTTTCCCTCCATAAAAATTAAAAATTTTCTGATTTTATTGTAACTTTTTAGAAAGTCCCCATTATAAGCGGTTCTCCAATGTCGAATATCATTTTCAACGCAAAATTCTGCTTATATTTGCGTTGATTTTTGAGCATATTTTTCTAAAAAAATAGGTTCAAATAATTTAGGATTTTTAACTATTTCTTTACAAAATTCCATTATGTATTTCTTATCATTCCTTTCCTCAAAAGACGCACCGAATCTGATTAAAATATGTCCCTCTTTCAAGTCATTTAAAAAATCTTCAAAAGAGTTACCTTCTTTATAGCCTTCACTTAAAGCATTGTTGTAATAAAATTCTTTATATGCTTTTGAATCAGCAACTTCGTTCATTAACCATATAGGTACTTCTTTAAAATGCCCATTTAATAATTTTTTTATTTGAATTGTTTTAAACTTATAAACAAAATCATATTTTGCTTCGTCAAATTTATCTAATTCAGCTTTAAGAAATTGATTAATGTTTATTTCTTCTCTTTCTTTTCTCGGCATTTTAAGGAATTTTTGTTTTAAGTATTTTGAATATAATTCATCAATCAGTAAAAACATTAAATTTGCGCTATCCCTTAAATCACCTTCTTCATTAACTAATTCTACAAGATTATTTTCTTCTTCGTTTTTTATTCTTATTTCTTCATTTATAAATTTTATATAATATTGGTATCGTCCCGGGAGTTTCGTTAAAGGCATATCTTTCGTTAAACAGTCCATATAAGCCCGTTGAGCAGCCATAAAATGTATGAAGTCTATTGCAGTAGGTTTCTTGCTTTCATATACTTTAGCTTCGGTTGACTTATCCTCGTCCATATCTTTGTGTCCGCAGAATTTTTGTAAAATTTGGCGGTCTACACCTGCACCCGATTTTCCGAAGTATGTTATAACTGTATGTCTGAATCCGTGACTTGCTCGTTGGCTAATATGCTTTATTCCAGCTTCTGCTTCAAAATCATCAAAATATTTAGTTAAAGCACGTGTGTCATAGTCCTCTACACAACCTCTTAACGTATTCCAACGAGAAAAAATATAGTCATTATCTTTAATGTTATTGCTGTCAGCATAAGTCATAAACAGTGTATATAACTCACGTGGTATTGGAATAATTCTTTTTGAACTATCAGTTTTAGTAAGTTTTATAGCACCTTTACCTTTCTTCTGTTTTGAAATTTTAATACAATACCTACCTTCTTCTATTGGCTTTCGCATAAAGTCTGATTTTTTCAGTCCTATTACTTCTGAAATTCTTGTACCCGTGAGTATCTGAAGCATAAAACATAATCTTGCTACTGGTTTAGCATTTTTTCTATTAGCTTTCTCTGTAAAATTTGTTATTGCTTTCCATAATTGTTTAACTTCTTCGTAAGTATATATTAACTCATCCTCGTTATCATCAATTTTTCTTGTTGTAACGATTTCAAGTTTGCATTTTAATATTGGTTCTAAAGCTTTTACATCAATATTTTTACTTTTTAATTCATCTTGTATTTTTTTATACGCTTTGGATGTTAACGCTCGCCAAATTCCTCCGAACTGCCCATTTACATTTTCTTTCTTTGGGGGAGTTTTTTTCTTTGGGGATGTAGTTTGTGACCACTTTGTTAAAAATTCTATTATTTCTTCTTCGGTCACTTCTGTAATGCTTTTAACGTATATGTTCGGCGCGATTGTTTCCATAACATTCAGCGGTTTAATATAAGCGTTTATGGTATTGAAGGCTTGACCGACCGTTTGTTGTAGTTGGTCGCCTTCGGTTTCTTCTAAATATTCTTTTAAAATATCGTGTAGTTCTTCAAATGTAAATTTGTCCTCTTTCACGATACCCTTGTTAATCAACGCTTTCACCTCATCAAAACGTTTTAATGCTTTATTAAATTCAGTATACCTTTTCACTGGCAAAAAGTAAATAGGCTTCCCCGTCAAGTCCGTTCCTGTCCTAACTCTAACTACAAATACATCATCATCAGCCCTATAACTGATACCTTTATATTGACTTGCCAGCTTCTTCTTCTTTGCTATTTCTCTTTTGTTCAACATTTTTAAACTCTCCTTCATTATATATAATTTACGCCGCCAGCACATGAACTGACGGCGTATAAATTTTTAAGCTGCTCTATATAACCTTTTAAATTCCCTTCTGCGGCGTTTTTCCTCACTTGCTAATATCTTTCTATCTCTGTATCTTTTAAAACGCTTACAGGCTAATTGTGAAGAAAGAATAAAAGACAACCACATCAAAGCCATTATCCATAACATTAATATCAATTCCTTTCACATTATTTACATTAGCTTTTGTATGTTATTTGCTATAAATTGATAGCTATGATTTGTAAAATACGCCGCCGTTGATTTCGGTATAGCCGTTCAGCTCCATGTCCCTTTTGTACGCTTCCCAATCAAAGTACCGTAACGCTATATCGGGCAAGTCCCAGGCTTCCACTTCTTCTACTGCCAGTGTGTCCAAGTCCGTGTTTGAGTAAAATGCGCAACGTCCTTTGTTTACGGCGTTCATTGCTTCTCTTATGTCGTTGCTCTCTACCTCAATGTAGGCTTTCACGGCTTCTTGCTCGCACTCGTCCAGTGCTTCGAGTTCTTCGGCAAGTTCGTTCAGTTCATCAATGCTATCATATTCGCCTACTTCAATACCGAAGTCGCTTTCATAGTCGGTGATGAAGTATTCTTCATACGGTACTTTTCCTACGCCGATAGCTTCCAGTTCTTCTTCGAGGTTATCGCACGGCAGGTCTACCCACTTGCCGATTAATAATCCTTCGTTATACTTGCCTAAATTCGTTAAAAAGATTCTGAACATATAAATTCCACCTTTCTTTAATTAACTGATTGATTGTTTTGTTTTTTTACGGCGGCAAAGCACCACGCCGAGCCACGAAGTCAAGGGCGCGAAGCGTTTATTTTACCCTTGACGGAGTTCCAGCGAGGTGTGGTAAGCTATGCCAAGAAAAAAACAAATAGTTTTAGTTTGAGGAACGCCCGAATGGGCTTCCGAAAACTCACTCCTTTCAGCTTCAATCAGCCCCGAAGAAACAAAAATAGCCATGTCAAGAGCGGTTTCAACCGTTTATATACTCTTGATATGGCTATTAGTTTTGAGGGGCTATACTACTGTATGTTAAGAATTTTGCATAACTCGTTATTATCGGACGTTGCTTGCAACGTGCGAAGCGAACGGATAATAACAGTTATGTAAAATTCGTATTTTAAACTTCGCAAACAGAATCAGCGGAGCGGTTCAATAAAAGCACCGAGAAGTCCGTTAGGCTTCGAGGGCTTTCCTTCTTCCGCTTCAATTCTTCATTCGATAATATTTATCGAGAGCCGTCCTCGAAGATAAATTTATCGGTTTCCGAGCATAGCGAGGAAACGTTCCTTCTTCATATTGATTAATATCGACACCGTATAACGCTACGGGTTATCGTGTTTGCCGAAGGCTATATGGTTGCCGAAGGCTAAAGTCAACGTACCGGGGGCTATATTATTCAATGACAAGTTACTAATAATATATAGGTGGCTCCCGAAAATTTTATAATTTTTGAATCTATATATAGATTTTTAATAGCATTTGCTATACAATTGATATAAAGGAGCGTGATTATGTATGGTTAAATCTAAATCTAAATCTAATGATAACGGTAGGACTCCAATGAATTTTAGAGCTCCTGCTCAACTATGTAATGATTTTAAATTAGCTTGTGCGAAAATGGGCGTGTCATACAGTACCGTATTCACTGCTTGTATGATTGCTACGTTAAGAAATAAGAAAATACCGTTTGAGATAGGATTTGGTGATGATTTTACAACATTTGATAGCAAAGATATAACTATTGATAGCAATATTGATACTAATGATAATATAACATCTGATACCGCTTCTACAAACAATGCTATCAATAATACTTCTAATGATAGTGAAAATACTATATCTGATAGCAATTCTAATAAGAATGATAGCAAAAATTTTAAATTTTTTGATGATGTGTGGAATATGAAATAACATCTTTTATATAAATTCTGCTATCTTTTATCTATCTTTTAATAGCATTATTTATACAATTGCTATCTATTATCTGTATATAAACAAAAATACCGTCCAGTATCTGTGGATTCTGAACGGTATCTTTTTTTACATAGATAATTCTATGAATACATGAGTATTTATTTACATCATATTTTTCAACTACTATTTAGTTTTTATTTAAATACAAAGTTATCAATTTTTAACGAAAGCGCTCCCTTTTCAATATTTATATCCATACTGGTATACATATCTTTATACTCTGGGTCATTATCATTTTTAAATAAATTATAATGATAAAGTGCGTCTTTATATTCGTTATAATAATATATTTCATCTGGTTCATTATTTCTTCTATGGAATATAACAGTATACACAATTACATCTCCTTTCTGCATATATTATACTTTAATTTATATTTAGTGTCCATTTTTTTATGTGGGCACTTGTGTTATAATATCTCTATTATGGATGATAATGATATTAAAATTCGAAAAAAGAAAACTCCAGAACAAATAAGCTATAATATGAAACGAGTTAAAAACAAAGACTCAAAAATAGAGTTGCTTTTGAGAAAAGAGCTCTGGAGCAGAGGTTTGCGTTATAGAAAAAATGTCAATAATATAGTCGGTAAGCCTGATATCGTTTATATCGGGAAAAAAGTAGCTATATTTGTCGATAGTGAGTTTTGGCATGGATATAATTGGGAAGTTAAAAAGTATGAAATAAAATCTAATAAAGAATTTTGGTATCATAAAATAGAAAGAAATATCGAACGTGATAAGGAAGTTAATATCGCATTAGAAAATGCTGGCTGGAAAGTATTAAGATTCTGGGGCAAAGATATAAAGAAAAATGTAAAACTTTGTGCTGATATTATACAAAAGGAACTGACATGAAAGAAGAATTTAAATCAATAGGTCTTTTCGCTTACAAGTCAATAGATTTATTTGCTGGTATCGGAGGTATACGACTCGGTTTTGAGCAAGCATTTGGTGATGAAATCGAAACAGTCTTTGTTAGCGAATGGGATTTATATGCCCAGAAAACATATAAAGCTAATTTTTGTGATACTTTCCCTATTGCTGGTGATATAACAAAGATAGACGCAAAAGATATTCCTGCATTTGATATTTGTTTAGCTGGATTTCCTTGCCAAGCGTTTAGTCTGGCTGGTGCAAGAATGGGATTTGAAGATGATTATAAAGGAATGTGCAGAGGCACATTATTTTTAGACGTTGCCAGAATCTGTGAATATCATAAGCCTAAAGTAATATTTGCAGAAAACGTCAAGGGACTCGTCATTCACGATAAAGGACGTACTTTTAAAATAATAACCCAAACTTTTGAAAATCTCGGTTATACAGTATTTTCAAAAGTATTGAACAGTAAAGATTATGGTGTACCGCAAAATCGTGAAAGAATATATATTGTTGCTTTTAGAAACGATTTAAATATAAATGAGTTTAATTTCCCAGCGCCAACCGATAGTACCAAAACCATAGCAGATATTATAGAAAAAGAGCCTGTTAGCGTTAAATACTATTTAAGCACTGTATACGTTCAAACTTTAAAAAATCATAAAGAACGCCATAAGGCAAAGGGAAACGGTTTCGGTTACGAAATACGTCCACTGGATGGTATTGCAGGAGCTATTGTCTGTGGCGGTATGGGTAAAGAAAGAAATTTAATTATAGATAATCGTTTAACCGATTTTACTCCTATTACTCATATAAAAGGTGAAGTTAACCGTGAGGGAATTAGAAAGATGACTCCAAGAGAATGGGCACGTTTACAAGGATTTCCAGATAGTTATAAATTAGAGTTAGCAGACGTACACTTATATAAACAATTTGGCAACAGTGTAACCGTACCAGTTATAAAAGCTATTGCTACCAAAATTAAGGAGGTTCTGCAAAATGCTGAAAGGAAATAAAGGGGAATGGAGTGAAATATATACTTTTGTCTATTTGTTGGTTACAGAAAAATTATATGCTGCCGATAAAGACTTAAATACAGTAGAAGATATATATTTCCCTATTATTAAAATATTAAGAGAAAGTTATGATTATATGCCAGGAGATACTATTAAAATTTTCTGCAATAATCATTTAATTAAAGAAGTTAATAAGGAAGAATTTAAAAAAACTTGTAATATATTGCTTGATAAAATTTCTCATAACTCTGGAGCCTTTCAAATAAAAGAAGTTGAACCATTCTTTAATTCAATTTGTTGTACTAAACTTAAAGCAGCTTCCTCTAAAAAGCAAGATATAACTATACAAATTTACGATATACATACAGGAATATCGCCTACATGTGGATTTTCGATTAAAAGTTATTTAGGAGCACCTCCAACACTATTAAATCCCGGCATTGGTACTAACTTTATATATCAAATAGACGAATGTAACGACTCAATAATGAATCACGTCAATACAATAAAAACTAAATCTAAAATAAAAGATAAAATAAATTATCTTTATAATGCTGGTTGTAAACTCGTACCAGAAGAACATTTGGCTTCTAAACAATTTGAAGAAAATTTAAGTTTCATTGATACATCAATGGGAAAAATATTATCATTTATGGTTTTGTATTCGTATAAATATAATTTGCATTATATTCCCGATATAGTAAAAAAGATAATAGAAGATAATCCCCTGTCATTTTCTAACTTAAAAATGTATGAATACAAAATAAAAAAAGCATTATGTGCTTTTGCACTGGGTATGACCCCCGAAAAGATATGGGAAGGACAAGAAGACGCTAACGGCGGTTATATTATAGTTAAAAACGACGGTAGTGTAGTATGCTATCATATATACAACAGACCAGATTTTGAACAATATTTATACGAATATTCTTATATTGAACGACCAAGTACAAGCAGATATTATTATATGGATATATACAAAAATAACAACAGATATTTTATAAAATTAAATTTGCAAATACGTTTTAAATAATCTTACAAAAATACCGTCCAGTATCTATTGATTCTGAACGGTATCTTTTTATGTTTACATAGATGATTTTTCTATGGTAGTAAGAATTACAGCCGTTGTCTGCGGCGATAAATATAAACTTCACAAACTACTTTTATTATAACCTATGCTTTCAAGATATATGTTAAACGTTAGCCGTAATACTTGCAATTTCAATGTATCATTCAGCCACTTTAATGCCTAAAAGGTATTTTACTTTTTAATTTTTGTGTGATACTATGGCTTCGATGTGATTAGACAAGTTAATAATGAAGAAGAAATACCGTTTTAATGGAATGAACTATAATCGTGCTCCCATACGGGCTGGAGCATTGTTACCAACACCATTGAAACGGTTTTTGTTTTTTCTGAAAGGGGATGATTCCGTTGGTTTTACGATTGCTGACCTGAAAATTGATATGGATTAAACAGCTCCGAGTTACTTTTCGGGCCAGAGGGGTTGCTGTTAAACGTACCGTCCATTAATAACAGTCCCGTGCCTACTAACATTGTGGTTGCGCCATAGCCTGCTATCGCCTTTAAGGCGTTCTTCGGTGCATTTTTAACGTTATATATGGCTCTGCGCTTTAATCTGTCTTTACGCCCATACAGTGCTTCGGTGAGGTTTTTCTCTGCATAATCTGTCGGGAACAGCTCCATATTGTTTTTATCCAAATTAACTGTATTAAGCGTTGGCTTGCTTCCGTCATACTTGGCAATATCACTAAACGCAGTTTTAACTCCTTGGTTCTCCGTATTAGTCGGTTTAGCTTTAACAGCTTCTGTCCGTTGATTCACCGTTTCTTTTACTGGTGCTACTTTAGGCGTAACTTGCTGTTTTGGGGCTTCTACGGTTTTAACGGTTTCTGTTGCCGTTGGTTTAGCTTCTACTGTTGGAGCTGCTTCCACTGGCTTTGGTGTATCTGCTATGGGTTTTGTTTCCTCTACTGGCTTTGTAGGTTCTGCCGTTGCTGTATGCGTTGGCTTCGGGTTCTGCGCTGGTATATCAGCTTGTATAGCGTCCGTATTCAACGGTTGCTTTTTAGGATTCGGCGTATATTCCTTTGGTTCTGATTTTACGGCGATTTTCCGTTTAAAGTCTGCTTCCAGCTTCGCAAACTCTTTCCCACGTGCTACGTATGCTTCGTTTCTTACCGCTTCGTCGGGAATATCGGCTATTCCAGCGTATTTGTTGAATATCCTTCTGCGCCCAGCTTCGTGTTCCCTTGCGAGGTCTTGGAACGGTGCTTCATTGATTTTGTTTAGCTTACTCATTTCAGCTCTCATTGAATCGTAAGCACTGGCTAACTTCTTCGTACCCCAGCCGTTTATGTTATTAGTTTTTAGGAATCTTTGGAATATTTCAGCTTCGGCATCGTTACCAAAGTTATCCAACAGCCACTTACTAACTGTTTTGATACTTGCGGTCATTTATATTTTATACCTTTCTGTATTTGTTATCTGTTTTTACTATTACCTGTGATAACAAACATTACTTTAAAGTTACATTATGTGGTAATAATACTTACGGAAACACTTTAGAAAGGCATAAAAATAAATGAACTACAAACTTAACAACATCAAAAAATACAGGAAAGAAAACGGCGCAACCATTATAGATATAGCCCGTGCCACTGGTCTTACCCGTAAAGCTATATATGAGGTTGAAAATGGTCGCACGCTTCCACGGTATCAGACTTTGGCGAAGCTGGCGGATTATTACGGTTTGTCCGTGGCAGAATACGTTAAAGCGGTGAGTTAATATGTATATCTGTTCCAGCATAGCAAACGTGTTTTCCTCTATCCGTATTAAGTACCACTTCGGCGATTACCGAAAAGTCGGCTCTATGGCGGATATTGACCCGTTAGTCATTGAAGATATCGAAAACGGCGGCTGTAATATTCCCAGGTCAACTCTTGAAAAGCTCTGCGATTTTTACTATATAGGCGGTTGGCGTAAGTCCCTTTTGTGTACTGGACGAGCAAAGCTAAAAAACGGAGATGAACTGCGGATTCATAAAAATAAAGTTTATCTTAACAACCAACGTATCCGCAAAATAACTTTTGGGTAATTGCTATGGTTGATGAAGTTAAACTTTCATTTTCGGAAGCTGTAAAAACAAAACAGCTACAAGCCATATCTGACCGCTTCGGTAGCTCCGTTAGCAATATCCGCTCCGTACCGTTAAATACTTATGCCGACATCTTTCAGCAGATAGATGTGAAAGCTGATGATAATTTCAGCGGCGACAACATTAACTTTCAGCTAAAATCACGTTCCAGTGATACAGATGATGTATGCTTCAAAGTAAAGGAGCTGTTCGGGAAAGAAAAAAACGGCATAGGCTTCACCTATACCGTTAACGCTGATACTCATTATTATGTTTTTCCGCCCGAGTTCACCAATTCAGAATACTTTGTTTTTAGCAGAGCTGACCGAGAACCACTTATAATGTCTACTTCTGCTATTGTCCGTGTATTCTACCGTTACCGTAACTTCACTGGCACTGAAATTACGATTACTGATTACAAGGACAAGTTCGATACTTCGGCACGGTTGCTGTTCATATCCCCCAGCAGACTTGCTCATTATCTGTTGGAAGATAGCCTTATTATTGTAGGCGGCAACGAGTACGCCAATAACATTTTATCGCAGATTAAGCATTAATTATAGCAAAAATAACGCTTATTATCTGACTAAAGATAAGTAGAAAAACTGCGTAATTTCGCAGAAGCGAAGAAGCGCTAAAGCCAGAGCTGGTGCGGCTTCGGAGCGTATTCGAGAAGTGTACAGTTTTTCTTTTTTCTTCCCTATCCACACTTTTTAAAATTATCTGTATACTTAAATACAGCCACATCTTACAGAAAGGGGTATACCTTGCTAAATGCTTGATACCGCAACTCTTGCGTTAGAAGTTACAGCTAATACTTTCGTTAACTTCCTGCGTAAGAACTTCCACATAACCGAGGAAGCGGCGTATGGCTACATCTGCGCTAAACGCCGAAACAACGCTTACGGTAACACTAACGGAAAAATTGATACTGCCGTTAAAAATTACATATACAAATATAAACATTATTTCTCATTTGTGCTCAAAAATATCCGCATATTTTTCAGCGATAAGACGGGCTATATATATTTTATCTTATCATTCCATTTTAATGGCTTCATACCGTCTGATATGAGAAATAGTAATAACCCATATCAGCTTTTTAACGGTACAGATGAACATATTGACACCTTCCGCAGAAATTTCTTCTACCTTGTGTATCCGCTGTTTTTGGATTGCTGTTCCAAGGACGAGTTAGAATTTTATACCGAGTTCAACAACGCCCGACTTTGGCGGATTGATTACAGCTTTAACTTACAAGTCCCCGAAGCTCTTGTACCGTTATACCTACATCAGTTCAATGGGTCTGTAATTGAAAAAAACAGATTAAAGAAAACAACAAAGTTTAAATATAATTCTTGCTATCTGCATAACAAAAGCATATCCGTGCTTATATATGATAAGCACGCCGAAGTTATAAACAATAACCGTCCTTCTCCCGACTCTGCTCGTGGTATGCTACGGTACGAAGTACGGCTTCGGAAAGCTAAAACTATAACTACGTTAAAAGATAAGTACAAGTTAAATAATACGGATTTATTAAAGCGTGATTTTGCTATCAATATGCTATTAAAATACTGGGATTTGCTACTTCCTGTCGGTGATTTCTATAAAGGTACAGCCGCTAATAAAAAAATACGTGACGAACTTTCGCCACGCCAAGCCAATAAACTGATAAATTTTCTTAAAGCCATCCAAAATAAACATTCGGTAAATACAGCTCGTAAAGCAAATACTTGCACTGTTAAGACATTTGATAGCAATTTAACTACACTTAACACTATGGATATAGCACCATATCTTATACCAATTAATAAATGCAGGGATTATGGCGTTTCTACACTTATAAATCCGTACAAGCAGATGATAGCATAATTATTATGTTTGCTATCAATATAATACCAATTGTTAGCACTTACTACTAATATTACCATAAAACCGAAAAATCGTAAAGTATTTTACGTTTTAACCACTTGCTTCTACGAATTTTTTTAATTTTCTATCTGATTTTAAAAAACGAACTTACTTTTTAGCTATAACCGCTTCACTACTACTGTTTATGCGCATTTAACAGTTTAAAACTTCTGCCATTTGTAGTCATAACGGTATTATTAGTGAATACAGAAACATTTAACGGTTATAAATATAATAATGTAGCCAGTCACAACATCTGATTTTAAGTGTTATGACTGGCTATTCTTATAAGGTTTTACTATATTGTGTTGAGTTCCGATTATTTTTGCGTTGATTTTTGCGCATTTACTAACTTCTTAATTTAAACTTCCAGTAATAATGCGGCTTCCAATAGTTAAAATCTATAAATTACAATAATCTGATTTTATTGTAGCGTGTCTGTCCCGGTATGTAAAGCAATTTTCTGCCGCCCGCTGCGGCTCAGCCTGTTTAAAAGGCTGCACTGCATCATTACCATCGACACGCACCAGAACAAAAGTCCCATATCCATATTAAAGTATACATGGTCGGTAAGGCCGCCTGCCAAAATGCCAACCAACGCCGCCAGATACCCCTGCCCTACGGCACGCAGCCACGGGCGCACGCCTTTTACTGCCAGTTTAAAGGCATGCCAGGCAAAAACGCTAAGCACCAGCACAAAAACAATCAGCCCGTGCCAGCCGAGTTCTGCCAGAATATTAAGCATCAGGTTATGGCAGTGGTACATAATTACATTGGGGTTGTTCAAATAAAAATCGTATTCCGGGTAAATATACTGAAACCCGTACCAGCCTACGCCGTAAGGGTGTTCTTCTATAATAAAAAGCGTGCTTTTAAGGTAGGCAAAGCGCAGCGCCACGGAGGTATCCTGCGTGCCGAAAATAGACATCAGCCTGTGCCATACCGCACCGTGCATAAAATATACGCCGCCTGCCGCACAAACTGCCAGCGGAATGAGCCATTTGCGCCAGAAAAACAAAAAGTAAAAAATCATGGCGCAGGCGCAGGCCACCCAGTTGCCGCGCGAAAAAGTATAAACCAGGCTTATGCCAAGCACTGCTGCCAGCACCATTAAAAAGCCGCGTATTTTACCTGTTGTTATTTTTATAAACGGCACGGCTATGCTTAAAAGCAGCACCAGATAACCGGCAAAAATGTTGGGGTTAATTAAAGTGCCGACAACGCGTGTTTTAAGCTCCGGAAACTGCGAAGGGTCTACCCAAGGGTCGGTAGGCACAACGCCGGTAAAATGCTGGTAAATGCCAAGCAGGCCGTTGGCAAAGCCTGCCAGCAAAAGTACGGCCAAAAGCCGCAAAGGGCGCGGCCATTCGCGGGGCTTCTGCCAGTCAAAATCAAGTTTGCCATCGCCGCCGTAGCGCAGCACAAGCCATACCAAAAGCACGTACTGCCCCACAACGTAGCCAAAATTATAGGCCGAAACGGCACTATCTGCCGAAAAGCGCAGCGAATACCAGGTAATTGCCAAAAGCAGGTATAAAAGCCCCTGCTGCACGCGCGGAAGCACAGGCACACGCTTTAATTTGCGGTACTTAACGGCCACCGCCAGCCCTGCAAAAAAAGTTACCGCCACCATCAACAGCGTAAACACCTGGTTTACCGGTATTACTGCCACCGTAAAAAGCAGCAGCAAAAATACATATTTTTCTGCACTGTGGTATTTGGCAACGCCGCCCATTAATTGCACCTTGCCTTTTCTTCCATTAATCTTGTTTTAAACGTGCCTACCAAATATAACGAACCGCAAATAACTACAACGCCGTTACTGCCGGCTTCGTTAACCGCTTCAAGGTATGCCTCATAAACATCACTGCGCGGCGCGGCGTTAGCGCCGATAATATTTGCCAGCTCCTGCGGCTTTGCAGCGCGTTCGCCGCCGTCCGCCGGTACGGTATAAACCAAATCCATCGGGCGCACAATGGTGTGCAGAACATGCTGCATATCCTTATCGCCCATCATGCCGATAACAAAAACGCGTTTCTGATTCGGATAAAATTTATCAAGCGCCTTGCGCAGAGCTTCCGCACCGTTGGGGTTATGCGCGCCATCTAAAATAACATCCGGCTTTTCGCCAATGCGCTCCAGCCTTCCGGGCCAGAAGGTATTGGCAACGCCGATATGCAGCGCAAGTTCGTTAATGCGGTCATCCTGCTTGGAAACGAGTTTGGCCGCCACAATCGCCACAGAAGCATTGGCAATCTGATGTTCACCGGCGAGTTTAATGGTGTAATCACTGCTGTAAATATCGCCTGCATGCAGGGTAAAGGTCTGCCCGTCCATCGTGCTTTCTTTTTCTTCACCCCAAAAAGCGCGCCCGTAAATATACACCGGCGCCTGCTTAAACATACTTACGGCGCGGATAGGCCCAATGGCATCGTCGCCCGCAGCCGCCGTAACCACAGGCACTTTTTCTTTTATAATGCCTGCCTTCTGCATGGCAATGCGCTCTATGGTATTGCCGAGCTTGTCGCAGTGGTCAAGCGCCACATTGGTAATAACGCTTACCACCGGCGTAATTACGTTAGTGCTGTCCCACAGGCCGCCAAGCCCTACTTCTATAACGGCATAATCAACTTTTTCCAAAGCAAAATGCAAAAAAGCCGCCGCCGTTAAAACTTCAAACTGAGTGGGCTGTTCGCACACGCCCTTGGCAACAATGCTGTCTGCCGCCTGCTTAACGGCGCTTATAACCAGTGCAAAAGCCTCGTCCGTAATATCGTTATTGTTAATGCTGATGCGTTCATTGTATTTTACAAGATGCGGCGAAATAAACTTGCCGGTTTTCAAATTACCTGCCAAAAGAATATTGGCAATCATGCTGCTTACAGAACCTTTGCCGTTGGTTCCCGTTACATGCACGCTTTTAAATTTATCCTGCGGATTGTCAAGTTCTTTTAAAAGAGCTTCAATGCGCTCCATGCCAAGTTTAATGCCAAATTTTCCAAGGCTGTCCAAATAAGCCAAACTTTCATTATAATTCATTGCTTTTCTCCCGGTTATGTTAATATATGCAAAACGGCACGGCCAAAACTGCCGTGCCGTTTCAACCCTTTATTTAATTTTACTTTAATTCTGCCAAATATGCCATACGTTTTTTCACGGCTTCAATTTTACCGCTTAATTCTTCATATTTAGCGCGTTCTTTGGCAATAACGTCTTCCGGCGCTTTAGCCAAAAATCCTGCATTGTTCAGTTTGCCGCCCGCGCGCTGCAAATCTTTTTCCATTGCGGCAAGTTCTTTGCTCAGGCGCTGGGTTTCTTTTTCAACATCAATTAAACCGGCTAAAGGCAGGTATACTTCAATGCCGGTTACAACGGCTGCCATGGCGTTTTCCGGTTTTTCGCCGTTAAGCGGGCGCAGCTCAAGGTTATCAATGCCGCCCAGCAGTTTAATGTAGCTGTCGTTATGGGCAACAACCTCGCGCAAATCTTCGCTTATAAGCATAATTGCCGGAATTTTTTTGCCCGGGTTGGCATTAACTTCGGCGCGCATATTGCGGATAGCCTTAATGCTGTCCATAATGGCGTTCATGCCGCGTTCTGCTTCGGGGTCAACCAGGCTTTCGTCAGCCACAGGCCATTTGGAAATCATAATGCTTTCCGCTTCGTGCGGCAGGCACTGGTAAATTTCCTCGGTAATAAACGGCATGTACGGATGCAAAAGCTTCATGGCAGATACCAGCACGGTTGCCAGTACATGCTGCGCCGTTGCGCGTTCAGCCGCAGCTTCTTTGTTGTAAAGGCGCGGTTTGGCAATTTCAATGTACCAGTCGCAAACTTCGCTCCAGATAAAATCGTAAATGGCGCGTCCTGCTTCGCCAAGCTCAAAGCGTTGCAACAGGCCGGTAACGTCTTTAACGGTATCCTGCAAACGCGAAAGAATCCATTTATCGGCCAGCGTATACGGCGCAAGTTCTGCATCCTTGTCATAGCCTTCCATATTCATCAGCGCAAAGCGCGATGCATTCCAAATCTTGTTGGCAAAGTTGCGGGTGCCTTCAACGCGTTCCCAGTAAAAACGCATATCGTTGCCCGGAGTGTTGCCGGTAATAAGCATAAAGCGCAGGGTATCGGCGCCGTATTTTTCAATAACCTCCAGCGGGTCAATGCCGTTGCCGAGCGATTTGCTCATTTTGCGTCCCTGGCTGTCGCGCACAAGGCCATGGATGAATACTTTTTCAAACGGAATTTCCTTCATAAATTCCATGCCCATAATCAGCATGCGCGCAACCCAGAAGAAAATAATATCGTAACCGGTTACAAGCACGCTGGTAGGATAGAACTGTTTAAGCAGTTCGGTGTTGTCCGGCCAGCCCATGGTAGAGAACGGCCACAGGGCAGAGCTGAACCAGGTGTCCAGTGCGTCCTCGTCCTGATGGATATGCGTACTGCCGCATTTCGGGCATTTTTCAAGGTCGGTGCGGCTGGCGCTCATTTCGCCGCAGTCATCGCAGTACCATACCGGAATGCGGTGTCCCCACCAAATCTGGCGGCTGATGCACCAGTCGTGAATATTTTCCATCCAGCCGGTGTAGTTTTTGGTAAAGCGTTCCGGCACAAACTGGGTGCGGCCGTCGGTAACGCAGTCCACAGCAGCTTTTACAAGCGGCTGCATTTTTACAAACCACTGCGTAGAAACAAGCGGCTCTACAATATTATGGCAGCGCTGGCAATGGCCAACTGCGTGGCTGTGTTCTTCTATTTTAACAAGGTAGCCTTCTTCTTTTAAACGCGCAACAATCTGTTTGCGGCATTCGTAGCGTTCCAAACCGGCAAACGGCCCTGCTTCTTCCGTCATAACGCCGTCTTTGCCGATAACAACAATCTCCGGCAGGTTATGGCGCAGGCCCATTTCATAGTCGTTGGGGTCATGCGAAGGAGTAATTTTTACAGCGCCGGTACCGAATTTGGTATCAACATAGCTGTCGGCAATTACCGGAATTTCGCGGTTCAAAATCGGCAGGCGCAAAGTTTTGCCGATAAGTTTTGCATAGCGTTCATCTTCCGGGTTAACGGCAACCGCGGTATCGCCGGGAATCGTTTCCGGACGGGTGGTGGCAATAGTTAAATAGGTATCTTCTTCGCCAACAACCGGGTAGCGTACATACCACAAATGGCCCGGAGTATCTTCATGTTCAACTTCGATATCGCTTAAAGCGGTATGGCAGTTAACGCACCAGTTGGTAATGCGGGTGCCTTTATAAATAAGCCCTTTTTCAAACAGGCTTACAAAAGTTTCGCGTACGGCGCGGCTGCACCCTTCGTCCATGGTAAAGCGCTTGCGTTCCCAGTCGCACGAAATGCCCAGGCATTTTAACTGGTTAATAATACGGTCGCCGTATTCTTCCTTCCAAGCCCAAACACGTTTTACAAATTCTTCGCGGCCAAGGTCAAAGCGGGTTTTGCCTTCTTCTTTTTTCAGCACTTCTTCTACCTTAATCTGGGTAGCAAGGCCGGCATGGTCATAACCGGGCATCCACAAAGTGTTGTCGCCCATCATGCGGTGCCAGCGGATTAAAATATCCTGCAAAGTGTTGTCAAGCGCATGGCCCATGTGCAGCTTGCCGGTAATGTTCGGAGGCGGAATTACAATGCTGAACGGCTTTTTGCCCGGTTCCGGCTCTGCATGGAAATATCTGTTCTTTTCCCAAAATTCATACCATTTCTTTTCAACAGAAGCGGGATCATAAACTTTGGGGATGTTGTGTTCTTCTGTCATGTTTATTCCTCCAGTCATAAATTTGCAAAAGTAATAAAAAACGTCCTGTTTATTACAAACAGGACGACAAAATCGCGGTACCACCTATCTTCCCGGCCAAAGCCGGACACCTTGAAACGCTTAACGCACGCTTACGGGCAAGCTTACTTTCAGTTCAGCCTGCCAACTCCCGGACTACTTCAAAGCCATTGCTTTAGGCACGTTGCAGCCGTGCGCGCCCTCTCTGCAAAAGCCTGTGCTTTTACTACTTCCGTTCATAGTTATTAACAGTATTTTGATAGTTAATATCTTATCAATTTCAAGGCGCGCTGTCAAGCGCAGAACAGGTTTATAAAGTTATTTTGTTTTACCGGCAGGTTCGTGGCAATGGCAGCAGCCGCCGCTTTCGCAGCCGGAACAGCCACCGCCCGGGCAGCCTATACATTCGCCGCGGCGGAATTTTTTCCAGCAATAGCGCGCCGCCATAACAATTGCAGCAAGTAAAACAGCACTGATAATCCATGTAGCCACAGCTGTTTGCTCCTTTCTTTAAAAGACGCTGTAAACTGCGCAGGAACAAAGCCCGCGCAGTTTACGTTTTAACATTATTATATCACAAAGGTTTTAATTAAGCATTTACCGAACGCAGAGATTCTTTAGCTTTCGGCGCCGGGCGGAACATCATGTACAGCATGATGAGCGCAACCACGCAGGCGGCAGCAGTCATGCCCGTAAAGGCTTCGCCCATAATAAGCACAAGCCCGAACTGGTAAATCATAAAGGTCATGGCATAAGCAAATACGTTCTGGAAGATGATGGCAAACCAAAGCCATTTACGGCTGCCAAGCTCTTTGTTCATGGTAGTAATTGCTGCCAGGCACGGGCTGTCAAGCAGGTTGAACACCAGGAAGCTGAACGCCGCCATCGGGTTTTGGAACATGCCCATGGTTGCTGCCCACAGGCTTGCATCGTCTTCGGCAAGTTCACCAACGCCAATCAATACGCCGATGGTGCTGACAATGGCTTCCTTAGCAACGAAGCCGGAGATAGAAGCCGCAACAGCCTGCCATTCGCCAAAGCCCAGCGGTGCAAAAATCCAGGCGATTGCCCCGCCCATGGAAGCGATAAAGCTGTCTTCAGGTTCTACCATGCCATAACCTTCAGCGCCAATGCCGTAAGTGGAAAGATACCACATTACCACACAAACAAGGAATAGAACGGTTGCAACCTTTTTAATGAAGGCAAAGCAGCGTTCCCATGTATGCAGCAATACGTTTTTAGCAGCCGGAATATGGTACTGCGGCAGTTCCATAACAAACGGTGCAGGGTCGCCTGCAAACATTTCGGTTTTCTTTAAAATCAGGCAGGAAAATATAACGGAAATAATACCGATGAAGTACATAATCGGTGCCATGTACCAGTCGCCGCCCATAATCGCACCGGCAATCAACGCAATAACCGGCAGTTTTGCGCCGCAGGGAATGAAGGTTGTCGTCATAATCGTCATACGACGGTCGGTTTCAGTTTCGATAGTGCGGGTCGCCAGAATACCGGGCACGCCGCAGCCGGAGGAAATAAGGAACGGAATGAAGCTCTTGCCGGACAGGCCGAATTTATGGAAAATACGGTCCATAATAAACGCGATACGCGCCATATAACCGCAGTCCTCAAGCAGCGCCAGCAGGAAGAACATAATTGCCATCTGCGGCACAAAGCCAATCGGTGCGCCAAGGCCGCCGATAATGCCGTCAACCACCAGCGATACCTGCCATTCGGCAGCACCGGCATTTTCCATAGCTTCCTGTACGGAAGGCATAATCATTTCGCCGAACAGCACGTCATTGGTCCAGTCGGTAACATCCGTGCCGATTGTAGTAACGGCAATATAATAAACAAAGAACATTACGGCTGCAAAAATAGGCAGAGCCAAAATGCGGTTCGTAACAATCTGGTCAATCTTATCGGAAGTAGTCATGCCTACTTTAACTTTTTTAACGCAATCGGCCATTAAGCCGGTAATGTAATCATAACGGGCGTTGGTAATGATGCTTTCGCAGTCGTCATCAAGCTTTTCTTCAACGCCGGCAATAATTTTTTCAAGCTGCTTTTGAATAACATCCGGCAGATTATATTTAGCCCATACTTCGCGGTCGCGCTCAAACAATTTAACAAGCGTCCATCTTGCACCTGTTTCCGGCAGGGAACTGCCCATAATGTATTTAATTTCTTCCAGCGCTTTTTCCACATCAGCGTTAAAATGCAAGGGTTTGCACTCAACATTTTTGATTTTGGCCATTTCAACGGCTTTGGCGGCAGCTTCTTTCAGCCCCAGCCCGCTTAAAGCGGAAGTTTCAACAACCGGGCAGCCAAGCTTCCTGCCAAGCGCCGCAGTATCAATTTTATCGCCGTTTTTACGGACAATATCAATCATATTCAGCGCAATAACAACAGGCACGCCCATTTCAAGCAGCTGGGTTGTTAAATACAGGTTGCGTTCAATGTTGGAACCGTCTACCAGGTTTAAAATAACATCAGGATGTTCATTAATAATATAATTACGGGAAACAACTTCCTCCAAAGTATACGGAGAAAGCGAATAAATACCCGGCAGGTCGGTAACAATTACATCGCTGTAACCTTTTAGCCTGCCTTCTTTTTTCTCAACAGTAACGCCCGGCCAGTTGCCAACATACTGGTTTGCGCCGGTTAAATTGTTAAACATGGTTGTTTTGCCGCAGTTAGGGTTGCCAACCAATGCAATTTTTACAGCCACTTCAATCCCTCCTCAAATCATTCAACCACAATGTTTTCAGCTTCGCCTTTGCGCAGCGAAAGCTCGTAGCCCCTTACAGTTACTTCAATAGGGTCACCGAGCGGCGCAACCTTACGCACATAAATTTCTGTGCCCTTGGTAATGCCCATATCCATAATGCGGCGTCTTACAGCGCCTTCTCCCCCAAGCCGGCTTACTTTAACAGTCTGGCCGCACTCAACATTTTTAAGCGTTTTCATGGCATACCTCCGTTAAATCATTATTTTCGAAGCAAGATCTTTGTTTAAAGCAACACGCGCGTCTTTAACATTGACGATTAAATTTCCGGCAAGTTTGGATACGACGGTAATAGCTGCCCCTTCTACAAACCCCATGCTTTCCAAAAAACGTACTGTTTCATTTCTTCCGCGTACGGCTTTAATGGTGTTTACCTCGCCGGTTGCGGCAAAAGTCAACGGCATAATTGGAACCATCCCCTTCTTCTGTATAGCCGGAGCTAACCTTATATTGCTTTTTAAGTTAGTTTATTCTAACTTTCTTTGCAAATTGTAGTTTACTACTGCTAACAAATTTTGTCAATAAGTTTTAGTAAACTTTTTTGTAAATAAACTTTTACAAAACATACTTGACAAAAAAACAAAGCCTTATTACAATTTAGTTAATCTTTTTGCACTGCAACTACAGTACAAGCTGATCAGGCCGTAAAACCGGCCGGGCCTTACGGCAGCAGATTATCCTACATCTGCGGGACAGGAGTAGTTCCGCAGATGTATTTTGTTTTAAGGAGAAATTTAAATGCAGCAAGACCAATCTTTAAATCAATCCCTTGCCCTCAGCACGGTAAAAAAAGGCATTGCCCTTAACGTGTTTCTGGCAGCCTCCAAATTTGCCGCAGGCATTTTGGGCCATTCGGCAGCCCTTGTTTCGGATGCAGTCGATTCGGCGTCTGATATTTTCAGCAACCTTATTGTTATGGCCGGCATAAAAATATCGCACAAAGCCTCCGATATGGAACATCAGTACGGGCACGAACGCATGGAATGTGTTGCCTCCATCATCATGTCGGCGCTTCTGGCTCTGGCAGGTGCGGGCATCGGCTTTGCCGGAATACAAAAAATACTGCACTTTTCCGCAGAAGGCGAACTGGCCGCGCCGGACGGCATAACGCTTGCCGTTGCAGCCCTTGCCATTATAAGCAAGGAAGGCATGTACTGGTACACCCGCAGTGTAGCCAAAAAAATAAACAGCGGCGCGCTTTTGGCAGACGCCCTGCACCACCGCAACGACGCCTTAACCTCAGTCGGCAGCCTTATCGGCATCAGCGGAGCCATGCTTGGCTACCCCATTTTTGACCCGCTGGCCGCCATTGCCATTTGCCTGATGATTATTAAAGGCGCATACGATGTTTTTACCGACGCTATCGACCGTATGGTAGACCGCAGCTGCGACGAAGAAACCGTTGAACAAATGCAGGAGCTTATTGCCGCGCAAAAAGGCGTAGACCATGTAGACAAACTGCAAACGCGCATTTTTGGCTCGCGCGTATATGTGGATGTTGAAATAAGCGCAGATGACCACTTAACCCTTGTTGAAGCACACGCCATTGCCGAAAACATTCACGAGCAGATAGAAAAACAGTTTCCGGAAGTTAAGCACTGCATGGTGCATATTAACCCGTGCAGCGAAAAGCACCATAATTTTTAAACCGCTTATTAAGCAAAATAAAAAGCCTGTACGGCGTTCAGCACTGTACAGGCACAACATATAATTTGACTTTTTTACTGTGTTTGCTATAATAAATATAGAAATAACAAATGTGCTGCCGATAGACGGTTAGCCGCAAATTTATAACTTGGTTATTGATAACCGTCACAAATTGGGCTTGTGGCGGTTATCTGTTTTTCCGTAATATATCTTTTCCAAGGGAATAACCCACAGAAAAGATTGTTACCGTATGGCCTATTACAGCTAACAGCGATAATATATCCACGCTATTCCCCTCCTCAATAGCATTTCCGTCAAGCGGATTCTATATTACCGGAGGGTCACAGTCCCTCCGCAGAGGGCTAACCGCCTACCGTTATGGCAGCACATTTGCCTGTTTATTTTAACAAAAAACTATACTTCTGTAAAGATAATAAGCATGCCGCTGTTATACAGCAGCATGCTTATTTATTTTTTATTCACTATCAGCGATACGGAAGGCTGGCTCATATTAAATAAATGAGCCAAAAATAATTGTGATAAGCCTTCTTCGTGATACAGGCGGTAAATTTCTTCGTTGCGCCCATCACGGTTTTTAAAAGGGGTTATCTCCACTGTTTTGCCATCAACCTTATAACCGTAATCGCACAAAACTACTATCATATAGTCGCTGTCAGGCTTTTGTGCTTTAATCTCCCAGCAACGCATGCCGTTTTTGCCGCGCGGCATATAGTTAACGTATTCTGCCGTGCAGTTACCGGCCAGAGTTTTAAACTTTTCTTTATTGTAAGAAATATCTTTTTCCATATTTTTTCTTTCCGTGTATAAAATAATACTTTTTATTTTATACCGAAAGATTATACTGTGACGGCTCTGCAAAAATGCTGCGGCTCCTCCGATTCCGCCCGGGCACAGCACCGGACTCTCTAAAGCAATTACCTTAAATTAAGCCGCCGCAGTTTTTGCCTGCCGCCTTACAGTACAATCTTTCTTATTTTACTTTTTATTATTAAATTCAGGGTACATAAATTTAGCTGACAAAATTATTAACTTTGCCTTCGCTTTGTTGCTAATTGGCACTTAATTAAAAGCTCCACTGCATACCTGCGTTAATTTGGTAGGTTTCGTCATTATCGTTGCCGAAGGATTTTTCAAAATCCATGAAGGCATAGCTGTTTTTGCTCATCTTAGCTGCAAAGCCAAAGCCTACGTCATACCAGGTGCCTTTGTTTTCAAATTCTTCGCGCAGTGTACCGGTTGCGTCTGCCGCCGTTACCGTCTGGTCGCCCATAAATTCGTGCAGTAAATCTGCCTTTAAATAAACGGTGCTGTTTTCGTCCATATCGCGCCCAATTCTAAAGCCCGCACGGCCGATTAAGCTGTTAATGCCGTCTACATTTACCTTGCTGCCCTGTGTTGTTACATAATCGGCACCGGTTACACGCGCAAGCTGAAGCTGCGCCTGAGGTTCAAAATACCAGTTATTGCCCATGTCGTTTTTCTTACCGTATTCCGCGCTTACGCTGAATACATTGTTGCTGTAATCACCGGTAATATTTTCCAAACTGTCTTTGTCGCGGATGTCGAAATCGTTGGAAAGATGTCCCCATTTTACAATGTAATCGGTGTAATGGCCTTTTTCACCCAGCCAGGTATCATACAGCCACAGACCGTAGCGTTTGGTTTCGCCTTTGCCCATAATGTCGTCATAGGTTGTGCTGCCGCGCATGTAGTCTATTGCCATACCAATGCGGTGCTCGCCGTTATCGGTGGGCTGTTTAACATCATAGCCCACTTCGTACATGGTGTTCATGCTGCGGAAATCACCGCTCTGCCCGATGCGGTCATGGCGCAGGCGTACCCATAAGCCCTGTTCTTCTTCACCATTAACATAACGCATTTCGCCCATACGCTTGTTAAGCCTGTCCATATAAATAGCGTTTTTATAGTTAGCGCGGCTCATATTGATAATGGTTGCACCGCTGTCAGATTTACCTGCGTCTTTGCTGCTGTCGCGTACAAGGTACAAGTTTTGGCTATCTATATCATCAGCGCCATTTGCCTCACCATAAACATTTTCTACATAACTGTTACCAGGTTTATCGGCATCAAAATTATCACCATTATAATCCGTAGTATAATCGGCATTTTGTTTATCTTCTTCATAATCTACATAATCAATACTAAAGCCGCTGTTAATTACGCCACGACCGCGCACAACGTAATCATCGCCAAAGCCTGCGCCTGCACCGGCAGTTTTGCCAACGGTTGCAAAACGGATACGGTCGCCGTCATCTTTAAGTGCGTTTAAAACTTCTGCTTCGTTATTAATGCGCAGGTTTTGCACACCGGCACTGGAACCATCATAAATGTAAAGCATATCGCTTGTGTCAAGTCCGTCAGGTTTAAGGTTTACCACAAAAGTATTACTGCCTTTTACCGTGCCAATGTGCACGGCGTCACTGCCCTCACCGTTAGTTAAATTAATAACGCCGTTGCCGTCAAGCTCCGTTACCCAGCTTTGCCCGGTTACGTTCCACTTTGCTCCCTGCGCAAGGTTTACTTTTACATTGCCGCTTGCTTCAATGCTGTTGTTGAATTTAGGGTTAAACTGTTCTTCGTGTTCATCTTTCCAATTTGGCAAAGCTGCGTCCTGATAATCGTCAGCACGTCCGGTCCATGTACTGCCTGCTGTTAAGTTAATATCTAACTTACCGCCGTTGGCAGATAAAGCGTCGCCGTTTAAAGTAAGCGTTCCGTTATTATTACGCGCACTAAAAGTGCTGATACCGCTTTCTGTACTTTCCGGCGTGCCAATAACAATATTACCGCCGTAGCCGCTTATAATATCGCCGGTAATTTTACTGCCTAAGCCATAGTTAAGGTTGATGTTGTTAGTACCATCATTCGGGGTAGCTGTAACGTCGGTCCATTTTTCTGTGCCTGCCACAACGGCAATATCCTGCCCGCCGGTAGTGCTGATGGTTGTTGTACCGTTAATATTGATATTGCCGCCATTGGTAGACCAAATGCCATAAATTTTATTATTACTTTCTTTGGCATTATTATTTTTTGAAATTACATCTATTTCAGCACCATTTTCTATATTAATCAACGCATTATCAGATTTTATACCAATATTTTCAGCCCAAAGGTTTTCGTTCTTGCCATCAATTTCTGTCTGAATTACAACTTTATATATACCTACAGCAGGTGTATTTTTCTTAGTTCCTTTGGCGTAAATACCATATGCATTAACCATAATATCCCCTATAGATTGGGCTTTAATTACAGTCTCGCCAAGTATTTCCGTAGATGTATCGTTATAAGCGCTCACACCATAAGACTCTGTTAATCCCGTTTCTGCACTTGCTATGCTGGTTATATTCGCACCATTTAAAAGTATAGCAGCGTTATTTGATCCTTGGTTATTAACACCACTTACTATATTCCCTCCTTCTGCATAAATTACTGTATATCCGCTTGCAATTACGTTTTTACTAGCTTTATTATAGATGCCAGCCAACGTTCCAGAAGATTCACCAGAAATATTTATTTTTACATTGCCTAATTTACTTATAACATCTTTTTTCAAATTTTCAGGTTCTAAATATTTTTTATTTATAATAACATTATCATCGCCATTATATCCTAAAATAACATTCCCTGCATTATCAATATTTTCCGTATAGATACCATACACTGAACCATTTAATTCAATTAATTCATTATCTTTAATTATAACAGTTGATCTTATCGGGTTTATAACATAAGGATATAACGCATTGTTTTTATTAGTAATTTTAGTATTATTATCATTTCTAAAATCGTAAACAAAGGCTTCTACAGTATTTGCAGTTTTATTATAATGAGTCTTTATATCTTCGTTATATCGATCAGATTCACCTTTAACAGGTCCAACATACTCTGCCGCCTGTGCCATGCCATACGGCAACATTAACAGCACGCTTAACGTAACCGCCTTTGCTAAATTCTTACTTACACGTTTCATAACATAACTCTCCCCTTTTTTGTTTTGCTTTTTTACAAAACAATTTTGTTATATTATTTTATCATAGTTTTACTCCCCCGCAAGACGCTTACTAAATAAATAATCCGTACTGTACGTTGTCTTGCGCACCGGTAACTTTTTTGTAAAGCCAAAACTTTTAATTTAACATATAAAATTTTTTAAAACAAGGTCTTTACAAACAGTGCGGCGTTCCGTTATAATCTTGCTTACGCCGCTTTTGCGTGGCCACGGTAAAGCTGGTAAGTTTAAAATTTGGAGGTTTTTGTGATTCAAAGAAAAAATTTGTCATCTTTCAGCCAAATACCGGGCAGGGTTTTAAAATCTGCCGTGCCGGAAATGGATATTATTCCCAAAACCGTGCGCCACAAAACTTTTACCACTTTGGCAAATAAAACAAAAAGTTTAATTACTGCCGCCCAAAATGGCAATAAACAGGCTTTGGAACAGCTTTGCCTTGCTTTTGAGCCATTGTTCCGCAGTGAAATGCGCCGCGATATGTTTTACAATGCTCTTGGCTTTGATGAAGGTTTAAGCCTTGCAAGGTTAAAGTTTATTGAGCTTGTATTAACCTACAACGGCGCTGATTACGAGCATTTCGCAGGTTATGTTAGGTGCCGTATTCACTTTGCACTGTATGATGAAGTGAAAAAAGTATGGGCGGATGAAAATAAAAAAGCGCCCCTACCCGATAGTGAGGCAGAAGGCGCTGAGTTCAGCGACGATGTTATTGAACGTGAGGAATTAAGTATTTTATTAAAACTGGCGCTTAATAAGTTAACCGCCAAACAGCAAAAAACTATTAACGCTTTATATTTTGAAGGCTTAAGCGGCAAAGAAACAGCCGAATTATTAAACTGCACGCCTGCCATGGTTACCAAACACCATAAACAGGCTCTTAAAAATTTAAGGCATAAAGTTTCATAATAAAAATAAAAAAGGTTGTACTGTATGGCTTTTGCCAGCCGGTACAACCTTTTTTGTTAATTTGTTATTTTGCGGCAATTACTTCAATTTCGCAAAGTACGCCTTTGGGTATGCCTTTAACGGCAACACAGCTGCGTGCAGGTTTGCCGGTAAAGTATTTTGCATAAACTTCATTAAAAGCGGCAAAGTCTGCCATATCTGCCAAAAAGCAGGTGGTTTTTACTACGTTTTCGTAGCCAAGGCCTGCTTCTGCCAAAATTGCGCCTACATTTTTACAGCTTTGTTCCGCCTGTGCGGTAATGCCTTCCGGCACTTCGCCGGTAGCAGGGTCAACAGGAATCTGCCCGGAAGCAAAAAGCATGCCGCCAATTTCAATTGCCTGAGAGTATGGGCCAATAGCGGCCGGAGCTTTTTCGGTAGAAATTACTTTCATTTTAAAACCTCCTGAAAATATTTTTTCTGTTTTAAGTATAACAGCAAAAGAGGTTTTGCTCAACTTTTTGCGGCAAAATAAAACAGCCGCCGTAAAAGCACGGCGGCCAAAGCAGCACCTGCACCCCAACGGGCACTGCAAGAGGAGTAGAGAATGAGTATCTGAGAATGTTAAATGAATTTAAAAAATCAATATTCCAACCTGCGCAGGCAAGATAAAAACCCGCCTTTCCAAAACGAAAAGACGGGTTCAGATAATTACAATCAAGAGGCCCTGCCACTCTCACATAAACAAAGCCGGTTGGTTAGTAAACATCTCCTTCCTGTCTCCCGCAGGTCAAGCAGTGATGCTTATACAGGCTGGGTGACCGGCTCCGGCTTTTATTGCCGTTACGGCGACGGGATCGCATCGGATTTGCACCGATAAACATTTAAACAGTTACTGTACCTGTACGAAATATTGATTTGTTGCCCTAATTATAACTATTACTAATAGTGTTGTCAAGCCTTTTGGTAAAAATTTACCATTTTTATTTTTGCGTTACAATATACTATTTGATATTATTTATCTTTAAAGTACCACGTCAGCCCCATTGGCACGGTGATATTTAAAATAAGCATTCTAACCAGCTGATAGGTTAAAATTATCGAAACGTTTTCGCCCATGCTCATGCCTGCAAGGCACATTTCGGCAATGCCGCCGGGGGCCATTGCCAAAAAGGCGGTTATAAGCGAAAAGCCGTAAATGCCGGAAAGATAGTAGGCCATGGCAACGCTGACAGCAATAATTATTAAGATACCTGTTATTATAAAAGGCATAAGGCGGGCGGTTTCTTTTATGCGCGCAGGGTCAAGCAGCATACCCATGTACAGGCCGATGCTTATTTGCGCAACCGTCATGAGAGGGTCGGGCACGGGCTGAAAGGTGCCGAAAAAGTATGAGCAGGCAGACGCGGCAAGCGTTGGCCCCAGCAGACGCGGCGTTGGTATATGCAGCTTTTGCAGAACAACAGCGCCAATTGCTGCGATAGGCACCATCCACAGCCAGGTGTAGCCGCCTGTTTGTGCTGCCGGAAGTGCGGTGTCTTTTATTTCTGCCCCAAGGCCGTGCACTACCAGAAACGGTACGATGATAATGGCGCTCATGAGGCGCAGGGTTTGCATTACCATTACCACGCTGAAATCTACGCGCTTGTCGGTTTCGCTCATGAGCATCATTTGCGTAAGCCCGCCGGGCATACAGCCCATTACGCAGCTTTGCAGATTGGCGTAGCTGTGGCGTGATGTCCACCACGCTATGATAACCGAAGCGCCTACGGCGGCGCCGGTTGCTTCAAGCACACCAAGCGACTGCATGGAAAGCTCGTGCATGGTTTCTGCCGTAAAGTTGCGCCCAATGCCGTAACCGGCTACGCAAAGGCCCAGTTCGCGCCACTGGCGCGGCCAGTATACCTGTGCACCTATAACTTTCCAGAACATGGAGGATACTATGCCGCCGAGCAAAAACGGTATAGGTATTGCCATGTATTGAAAAAGAAAGCCTATAAGCACTGCCAGCCCGAACATCATCAGGCGCCTTACATGCAGCATTATGTCAAAAATCCCCATACAAACCACTCCCTACAATCTCTGTGCGCATACAAAATCATCTGTGGTTTTCCAGTGCCGTCATAATACGGTTAATAAGTTCACTGCGCATAGTGTTCTGCGTTACCGAATAAGTTATAATGCGGCTGTCGTCAAGCCCAAGTTCGCGTTTAAAAAGGGCTTTCTGGGCCATGGCTGCATTTTTGGAAAGTTTATCGGCTTTAGTGAGAATAATCTGCACGTTAAGACCGCAGCCCAGCAGCCAGTGGTAACACTCTATGTCGCTTTCCATCGGCTTATGGCGGATATCAATCAGCTGGCATACTAATGCCAGGTTGTCCGAACCTGAAAGATATTTGCTGATAAAGCCGGACCATAAATCTTTATTGGATTTGCCTGTTTTGGCAAATCCATAACCGGGCAAATCGACAAGGTAAAACTCTGCTGTATCGGCGCCGCCTTCTACATTGCGTTTGGCATTCAGCAAATAATAGTTAATTGTTTGCGTTTTGCCGGGGGTGGCGCTTACGCGCGCCAGCCCGTTGCGGCGGCAGAGCGAGTTAATAAGAGAAGATTTGCCGACATTGGAGCGCCCGATAAAGGCGGCTTCAATCATTTGCGGCGAAGGGTACTGTTCTGCCTTAACGGCAGACGTGACAAACTGCGCACGGACTATGTCCCAAACTCCTTTGTTCATCGCGTTTAATCCTCCAATGCTATTTTTAACACCTCGTCCATATGTTTTACGGGAATAAAGTGCATTTTTGCACGTACGTTTGCGGGCAGTTCTTCCAAATCCTGCTCGTTTTTAGCCGGCATAATTATGGTTTTTACGCCGTAGCGGTGGGCAGCCAGGAATTTTTCCTTAATACCGCCAACCGGAAGCACTCTGCCGGAAAGCGTTATTTCGCCTGTCATGGAAAGGTTCTTTTTAACTTTGCGGCCCGTTAACGCCGATATCATTGCCGTTGCCATGGTAATGCCGGCCGAAGGCCCGTCTTTAGGTATTGCGCCTTCCGGAAGGTGAATATGAATATCGGTAGTTTCGTAAAAATCTTTGTCAAGGCCAAGTTCATCTGCGCGCGAACGGATGTAGGTATAACCCGCCTGGGCAGATTCTTTCATAACGTCGCCAAGCTGGCCCGTTAACGCAAGATGCCCTTTGCCTTTGCAGGCCACAACTTCTACCTTAAGCAGTTCGCCGCCGACGCGGGTCCAGGCAAGGCCGGTGCAGATGCCGGCTGCTGCTTCGAGGCTTACATCGTCCTCCAGATAAATTACCTTGCCGAGATATTTATGTAAATTTTTGGCTGTTACTTTTGCGCTTTTGGCTTCGCCGTTAACAATGCGCAGAGCGGTTTTACGGCAGACTGCCGCAATTTTGCGTTCCAGATTGCGCACGCCTGCTTCGCGCGTATAGCCGCGTATAATCATGCGCAGCGCATCTTCCGTTATGGAAAGCGTTTTGGCGGTTAAGCCGTTATTCTGGCGTTCTTTCGGCAAAAGATGCAGTTCGGCAATTTTTACCTTTTCATCTTCGGTATAGCTGGAAAGCTGCACTACTTCCATACGGTCGAGCAGTGCAGGCGGAATTGTTTCCACGGTGTTGGCCGTTACAATCCAGAATACCTGCGACAGGTCAAAAGGTATTTCAACATAATGGTCGCTGAAAGTGTTGTTCTGTTCCGGGTCTAAAACTTCAAGCAGTGCAGAAGCAGGGTCGCCGCGGAAATCGGACGACATTTTGTCCACTTCATCCAGCAGGAAAACCGGGTTCATTACGCCGCAGGTTTGCATGCCGTGAATAATGCGGCCCGGCATTGCGCCGATATAGGTGCGGCGGTGGCCGCGGATTTCGGCTTCGTCATGCACGCCGCCCAGCGACATGCGTGTAAATTTGCGGTCGATAGCGCGGGCAACGGACTGCGCCAGCGAAGTTTTGCCCACGCCCGGCGGCCCGACAAGGCACAGAATAGGCCCTTTGCCGCTTTTGGTAAGAGCACGCACCGCAAGGTATTCCAAAATGCGTTCTTTAACTTTTTCAAGGCCGTAGTGGTCTTTGTTAAGCACTTTTTCGGCGTGCTTTAAATCAAAGTTATCCTTGCCGTAAATACCCCACGGCAAAGCAAGAAGCGTTTCCACATAATTGCGGATAACGCCGCTTTCTGCCATCATCGGCGGCATTTTATACAAGCGGTCTAGCTCTTTGTTAATTTTATCTGCTACTTCGGGCGGCAGGTCGCGGCCTTCCATCTGCTTTTTATATTCGTCAACTTCGGCCTGGCGTTCGTCGCCTTCGCCAAGTTCTTTGTTAATAACCTTAATTTGCTCGCGCAGATAATATTCACGCTGGTTTTTTTCTATTTGTTTGCGTACTTCCTGCGTAATGTTTTTTTCGAGTTCGGCAATTTCAAGTTCTTTGCACAAAAAAGTATGCAGCTTGTGCATACGCTCTTTTACATCGGCAAGTTCCAGCAGTTCTTCTTTTTCGTCAATGCTGATTGTTAAATAACCGGCAATGATATCGGCAATTTCACCGGCGGTAGTTATGTTTTTAAAGTTAAGCATAACTTCGGTGGTTACTTTTTTGCCGGTAACAAGCCATTTTTCAAAGCTTTGCAGCAATACGCGGCGCATGGCTTCGGTTTCGGAATTTTCTTCTGGCTCAATGCTGGATACCGGCATGGCAAAACCTTCAAGGTAAGTATCTTTAAAAGGTGCGTCAATTAACGAAGTAAGTTCTGCCCTTTCAAGCCCCTGAATTAAAATACGGATTGCACCGCTCGGCAGTTTTAAAAGCTGCTTAATTTCGGCAACAACGCCATAATTATACAGTTCTTCACGTTTCGGGTCTGCGGTTTCGGCATCGCGCTGAGTTACCAGCAGTATTTTTTTATCAAGCTGCATGGCAGCATTAACCGCATTTATTGATTTATCCCTGCCTACATCAAGGTTTACCGTCATTCCCGGGAATACGATAATTCCTCTTAACGCCAGCAGGGGCATTAATTTTCCTGATGCTTCCATTTATATTAGCATCCCCCTATTTTATATTAAAATTCAAATCTCTTATAATTGTATCACAAAAGGCCCATAAAACCAAAAAGAGGGAAGGTTAAAATCCCCTTCCCCCATTATTTTTCTTTCAGCCTGCCGCCACAATCATTTTAGGTTCTGCATGATTGCGGATGGAATCGGCCGTTACAATACATTTTACAACATCACTGCGCGAAGGCACGTCGTACATTACATTGCGCATTACCGCTTCAATAATGGCACGCAGTCCACGCGCACCGGCACTGCGTTTCAATGCTTCTTCGGCAATGGCGTCCAGTGCATCCGGCTCAAATTCAAGTTCTACATTGTCCATGGCCAAAAAGTGCTGATACTGTTTTACCAGTGCGTTTTTAGGCTCCTGCAAAATCTTAATCAGCGCAGCCTTGTCCAGTGCTTCAAGCGTTACAACAACCGGCAGGCGTCCGGCAAATTCCGGTATCAAACCGAATTTCATCAAATCTTCCGGCAATACCTTTTTAAAGGTATCCGTCAGGCTGATTTCGTCTTTGGTTTTAATATCGGCGCCAAAGCCCATATTCTTTTTGCCAGTGCGTGCGCTGATGATGCTTTCCAGCCCGTCAAACGCGCCGCCGCAGATAAACAGAATATTTGTGGTATCAATCTGCAAAAATTCCTGGTGCGGATGTTTACGCCCGCCCTGCGGCGGAACATTGGCAACCGTGCCTTCCAGAATTTTCAGCAGAGCCTGCTGTACGCCTTCGCCGGAAACATCCCTCGTAATGGAAGGATTTTCGGACTTGCGCGAAATTTTATCGATTTCATCAATGTAGATAATGCCGCGCTGTGCGCGTTCAATATCGTAATCTGCATTTTGGATTAAACGCAGCAGAATGTTCTCCACGTCCTCGCCTACATAACCGGCCTCCGTTAAAGCGGTGGCGTCGGCAATGGCGAAAGGAACCTGCAATATTTTTGCAAGGGTCTGCGCCAGCAGTGTTTTGCCGCTGCCGGTAGGTCCAAGCATTAAAATGTTCGATTTTTGCAGTTCAACATCCTTGTCGCCGGGAACATGGTTAAGTTCGTAGTCAATGCGTTTATAGTGGTTGTAAACGGCTACGGCAAGGGTTTTTTTAGCTTCTTCCTGGCCGATTACATATTCATCCAAAATTGCTTTTATTTCTTTGGGTTTGGGCAGTTCGGCAATTTCAGTATGGTTTACAGCCCTTGCCCGCATTTCTTCTTCAAGCATTTCATTGCAGAGTTTTATACACTCATCGCAAATAAACAAATCACCTTCGCCAAGCACTTTGCTGAACATTTTGCTGACCTGCGCTTCGCGCTTGCCGCAAAAAGAGCAAACCGGGGCATCATGGTGATTGTCCCCACCGAATTTCATTTTGAGTATCTCCTTAAAGCCTTTATTTTTCATTAGCAGGTTTACGCGATACCACTTCGTCAATCAGGCCGTATTCTTTGGCCTGCTGGCTGGACATGTAGTTATCGCGGTCAGTATCCTGCGCAATCTTTTCTTTGGTTTGTCCGGTATGGCTGGCTAAAATACCGTTCATTTCATCACGGAGGCGCAGAATTTCGCGCGCGGTGATTTCAATTTCGGAAGCCTGCCCCTGAACGCCGCCCAGCGGCTGATGAATCATAACTCTGGAGTACGGCAGGGCAAAACGTTTGCCCGGAGCACCGGCAGCCAGAAGCACGGATGCCATGCTGGCGGCCATGCCCATGCAGATTGTGGAAACATCAGGCTTTATGTACTGCATTGTATCATAAATTGCCAGGCCGGCGCTTACGCTGCCGCCCGGGCTGTTAATGTAGAGATGGATATCCTTATCGGGGTCTTCCGACTCTAAAAAGAGCAGCTGGGCGATAACGAGATTGGCCATAGTATCATCTATTTCGCCGGTAACAAAAACTATCCTGTCCTTTAAAAGGCGGGAATATATATCGTAAGAGCGTTCTCCGCGGTTTGACTGTTCTACAACTATTGGCACATACTTCATTATTGTCACACCCCTTTACTGTGGTTTAACCGCGCTTAAATTATTTTGCGCTGTCAATGATTACATGGGCAGCTTTGCGGCGCAGAATGTTTGCGAGCAGCAGGCCCATAGTGCCATTGGATTTAATGATTTTCTTAACGTCTTCAAGAGTTGCGCCATGCTGGGAAGCGATAGCGGAAAGTTCGCTGTCAACATCTTCCATGGATACCTGGATGTTTTCAGCTTTGGCAATAGCGTCAAGAACGAGGTCGGTTTTAACGTTTTCAACAGCAGCGTCATGCTGGCGTTCACGAAGCTGTTTCATGTCGATGCCGCTGTACTGCATGTACTGTTCCAGAGTGAGTTTGCGTGCTTCAAGGCTCATGCGCATTTCGTCAATCATCTGGGTTACGCGGTCTTCAATCATGATTTCGGGAACTTCAAATTCCGCATTGGCAACTGCAAGGTCAATCAGTGCTTTTTCATAAGCAATCTGGGCATTGTTTTCAGCTGCTTTCTGCATGCGTTCTTTGTAGCTTGCGCGCAGTTCTTCAACGGTTTTGCAATCGCTGTTTGCTGCTACATATTCATCGGTAAGTTCCGGCAGTTCTTTGCGTTTTACATCCTGTACGTTTACTTTAAAGATTGCCTGTTTGCCAGCCAGTTCTTTAACAAAGTATTCTTCCGGGAAGGTTACGTCCACATCGGTGGAATCGCCTTTTTTAAGGCCTACAAGCTGGTCTTCAAAGCCGGGGATAAAGGAGTTGGAACCAACTTCCAGAGGATAGCCTTTGCCTTCGCCGCCGCTGAACGGTTCGCCGTCAACGGTGCCTGCAAAGTCGATAATGGCAAAGTCGCCTTTTTCAATTACAGCGCCTTCTTCAGCTTCTACCATTTTTGCATGGCGGCTGCGCAGGCCCTGTACCTGTTCTTCAACTGCTTCGTCGGTAACTTCAACTGCTTCTTTTTCTACATGCAGTTCTTTGTAATCACCAAGTTTAACTTCCGGTTTGAGGGTTACTTTAATGGTAAGTTCCATATCTTTGTTTTCTTCAAATACGGAATCTTCAACCTTCGGGTCGGATACCGGAATCAGTTTTTCCTGTTCCAGAGCTTCGGTATAGCACTGGTTAGCAACCAGTTCAAATGCTTCTTGTTTTACTGCTTCTTTGCCATAATGCATTTCGATAATATTGCGGGGGGCTTTGCCTTTACGGAAGCCGGGGATATTTACCTGGCCTGCAATTTTTGCAACGGCTTTTTTAAAGCCTTTGTTTACTTCCTCTGCGGGCAAAGTGATTTTAAGAGTTGCGTCGTTGCCGACTCTTTCTACTGTTACGTTCATTAATAAATCCTCCCTTAATTATATGTGCTGATTATTACAGCATGTTTTTTACATTAGTTTTATTGTTAAAAATGCAGCTGTTTACACACATTGCTCATAATATAATATCACAACCAGCGGTACTTGACAAGAATTTTACTGCTATTCCTACAATATATCATTATTCTTTTCTGAATAAATTCAAAAAACCCGGCAGTAAACTGCCGGGCTGACAATTCATGGAGCGGAAAACGAGATTCGAACTCGCGACCCCCTCCTTGGCAAGGAGGTGCTCTACCACTGAGCTATTTCCGCGTCTCTCAACAACGAAGTTAATTATACAGCAGTAAAATCTGTTTGTCAACAACTTTTTTAATTAATTTTAAAAAATTCCCAAAACAATCTGGCTTATATTTTTGGAATGGTCGGAAACGCGCTTCAGGTTTATTAAAATTTCCATCATCATAAACCCGGCAACAGGGTCGCAGCGTTTTTCGTTAAGGCGTACAATATGGTTTTTGCGGATTTCTTTCTGTGCTTTTTTAACCTGACGGCAAATATCCCACGCTTCCTGCGCCAGCACCTTATCGTTATTGGCAAGCGCTTCCATGGCTTTGCCGCTGGCCTGCATAACCAGTTCGCCCAAAGCGCGCAGTTCGGTTTTGGCTTCTTCGCTGAATTTAACATCATCTTCAAACATGCGGCGGGCATCTTTGGCAAGCGCTTCGCCGTGGTCGCCTATACGCTCAATATCCGTGCAGGCGTGCAGCAGCCTTGTATGCATTGCCGAAAGCTCGGCGCCCATTTCCTTTTCGCTCATTTTGGTAAGGTAACGGGTTATGTCTTCTTCAAGCGCGTCAATTACTGGTTCATGCTCCAGCACGTATTTAATTTTATTTTCGTCCTTGTCTTCCAGTGCCTGCATGCCTACTTCAACATTATGGCGCGCCATATTGCCCATGCGCACAATTTCCTTAACGGCAAGCCCCATGGCAATGGAAGGAGTTACCAGCATTTTCTCATCAAGATATGCAGGTTTGCGCGAAATAATTTCGCCTTTGCCCGGCAGGCATTTTTCTATAAATTTAATGTATAAACCGGTAAACGGCATAAACAGCAGCGTATTTACCACGTTAAATGCCGTATGCGCGTTGGCAATCTGGCGGGCTATATCGTCTGCCGGGGAAATTGCCAGCACCAGTTTTATAAACAGCCCCATAAAGGTTATAAAAATAATGCTGCCGATAAAGTTAAACATTACATGCGCCAGCGCTACCCTTTTGGCCGTAATATTGGCGCGCAGCGAAGCAAGCACCGCCGTAATGCAGGTGCCGATATTATCGCCCAGAAGCACGGGAATTGCGCCTTCCAGCGGAATAAGCCCCTGATTGGCAATGGCAATTAAAACGCCGATTGTTGCGCTGCTGGACTGAATGACCATGGTCATTACAAGGCCCACGCCCACGCCGAGAATCGGGTTATCGGAAAAGCGGCCGATAAAATCAATAAAGCCCTGGTATTCGCGCAGCGGCATTACGGAATCGCTCATCATTTCCATGCCCAGCATTAAAATGCCGAAGCCCAAAATTACCTGGCCGATATATTTGCCGCGCTGGCGTTTTGCCAGAAGATGCACGGCAAAACCGATAGCAAGAAACAAAGTGATGTAATCGGTAAGCTTAAAGGCAATAAGCTGTGCCGTCATGGTTGTGCCGATATTGGCACCCATTACAACGCCGAAGGCCTGCTTTAAATTCATCAGCCCCGCGTTTACAAAACCAACCGTCATTACCGTTGTGGCACTGCTCGACTGCAAAATACCTGTTACAACGGCGCCAAGCGCAACAGCCACCGGCAGAACGCCTGTCAGCTTTTCCAGTATTTTTTGCAGCTTCTCGCCTGCGGCACGCTGCAGGCCTTCGCCCATAAGCTGCATGCCGTATAAAAATAACGCCAGTCCTCCCAAAAATCCGAAAAAGTAAACCATAAGCCCTCCTGTAAGTTGTTTAACTTAATTTTTACTTATACTTTACATTTATTATACAAGATTAAAGAGGAATGGCACAAGTGATTTTCATTTATTTTGTAACAGATAATACAAAAGGCCCTGCAATTTGCAGAGCCCCGTTTATTATGCGTTTGCCTCTCCGGCAGATTTATAATGTTTTTCTTTCCATTTTTCAAATTCCATATACACAACCGGCACAACCAGAAGGGTGAGCATGGTTGAAGTGATAAGGCCGCCAACAAGCACCACGCCCATGGACTGGCGCAGTTCCGCGCCTTCGCCGATGCCCATCGCGATAGGCAGCATGCCTAAAATGGTTGAAAGCGTCGTCATCAGTATCGGGCGCAGGCGCAGCGAGCAGGCTTCCAGCGTTGCGCTGCGGATATCAAGCCCTTTTTCGCGCTGCTGGTTGGCATAGTCAATCAGCAAAATGGCGTTTTTAGTAACAAGTCCCAAAAGCATGGTAAAACCAATCATACTCATCATGTTGGCCGTCTGCCCCGCCATTAAAAGACCAAGCACGGCGCCCACAACCGCAAACGGCAGCGAAGCCATAATAATTACCGGCTGGCTGAAGCTTTCAAACTGTGCCGCCAGAACCATATAAACAACTACAACCGCCAGCACAATGGCCTTAACAATTTCGTTAAACGAACGTGACATTGTATCGGCTTCACCAATCAGCTTATAGTTGTAGCCCTGCGGCATATTCATGCCGGGTATCAGCTCGTTTTGTATTTTGGCAATCAGTTCGCCCGGAGATGTGCCTACCGTGTTGGCGTAAACAACAATCTGGCGCTGCTTGTCCTCGCGTTCAATACGCGTCGGGCCGCTGCCAAGGCTTATGTCGGCAACATCGCCCAGGCGGATGAACTGCCCGTCCGGCGAAGATACGCGCAGATTTTTAACGTCATTAATATCGGTACGCTTGCTTTCCGGCAGCTGCAAAATAATATCGTAGTCATTATCGCCGATTGTAAAGCTGTTGCCGGTGCTTTTGCCCATAAAAGCCATCTCCACAACTTCGCCGACGGAATAAGAATCGAGCCCCAAAAGGCTAGCGCGCGCCTGGTCAAGCCTGATTAAAATTTCCGGCTGTTCGTCCGAATCGGAAATATCGACATCCGTTGCGCCCGGAACCTTACGTACCAAATCGGCAAGCTCCAGCGCGTATTCTTTAAGCTGTTTAATATCGCTGCCGCGCAGGCCAATCTGCACCGGTCTGCTGTCGCCGCGGCCGCGCCCCTGATTGGACACTACCGTAACGCTCAGCCCCTGAACGTTACGCACTTCGGCACGCAGGTCATCCATAATCTGCTGCATGGTGCGGTCACGCTCGTTGCTCGGCACAAGGCGGATATCAATAGAGCCCTGGTTTACCGGGTTGCGCCCGTTGCCGATATTCAGCGCCGCTATTTTCACTTCAGGCATGGCCGTTATTTCTTTTTGCAAAGGCGTTGCCAGTGCTACCGTTTTTTCCATGCTGGTGCCGATAGGCGCTTTAAAATTAACGGTAAACTCGCCGGAATCGTACGTCGGCTGGTATTCCGTACCCACAAACGGCAGCAGCACAATATTCATTGCCAGCGAAACTATACCGGCGGCAATAACTTTTTTGGGGTTATTCAGCGCCGCTTCCATAATGCCGCTGTACAAACCGCGGAAAATCTGAAAGCCCGCTTCAAATTTATCAAGCGCCAGCTGCACGTATTTGTTGCGGTGGCTTTCGCCCGGCTTTTCTTCTTTCAGCCAGTAGGCGGAAACCATTGGCGTAAGCGAAAACGCTACCAGAGTGGAAAACGCTATGGCAAAGGCAACCGTTAAGCCAAACTGTTTAAAATACTGGCCGATAATTTCGCCCATGCTGCCAACCGGCACAAACACTGCCATTAACGACAGTGACGTTGCCAGTATTGCCAGGGAAATTTCCTGCGTTGCTTCTTTGGCTGCCACAAACGGCGTTTTCCCCATTTCGATATGGCGGAAAATGTTTTCTATTACAACAATCGCGTCGTCTATCAGAATGCCTACCGCAAGGCTCAGCGCCATCAGCGACATGTTGTTTAAGGTAAAATCCATTGCCTTCATCATAAAGAAGGTTGCAATTATTGATGTTGGTATGCACAAGCCGCCGATAATGGTGGCACGGAAGTTGCCGAGGAACATATAAGTTATAAACAGCGCCAGCGCGCCGCCGAAGAAAATCGTGTTCCACACGTCGGCAATGTTTTCGCGTACGTAGGTAGACTGGTCGCGCACAATATCAACCTTAATATCGGGCGGAATTACGCGCTGTTTAAGCTCTTCCATTTTGGCGTTAACACGGTCGGTAACGTCAACCGTGTTGGTTTTGGATTGTTTGCGCACGAAGGTCATAACACAGGGCACGCCGTTGGCACTGGCGAAGGTGTCTTCATCCTCCCAACCGTCAATAACGTCCGCCACGTCGCCAATGTACACAGCTTTGCCGTTATGGTTAGCAATAACAACTTTTTTAATATCGTCAATATTGCTGTATTTGCCAATGGTACGCACGGTTATTTCCATATCATTGTTTCTGGCTTTGCCGCCCGGCGTATTGTAGTTTTCGTCATCTACCTTCTGCAGCAGGTCCTGAAACGAAATCCCGTATTCCATTAATTTGTCGGGCTTTGCCACAAGGCGTATTACACGCTGGCTGGCGCCTACAGCAGTTACTTCGGCAACGCCTTCAACCATCTGCATTTCGTCAAGAATGCTGTCTTCTATTAAACGGCGTATTTCACCGCGGCTGCGCGATTCGGAAGAAAAAGTGTACGCAACAATGGACTGAGATGTTAAATCAACCGTTTGCACTACCGGTTCGTCGATATCGTCCGGCAGGCGGTTGCGCACACTGGCAACCTTTTCGCGCACTTCGCTGGCCATAGCCTGCGGGTCTACGCCCATGTTAAACTCCAGTACGGTTTCGCTGTAGCCTTCAAGCACAGTACTGGAAATGGTTTTATAGCCTGCAACCTGGCTGACGCGGTTTTCTATCGGCTTGGTAATAAGCGTTTCCATTTCTTCCGGCGAAGCGCCGTCGTAAGTAACGCGCACGCTGACGATAGGCATATCAACGTCAGGGTTCAAATCTACGCCGATTTCCGGGTAGCAGCGGATGCCGAACACTACCAGCAGCAAAATAAACATGGTAGTAAAAACCGGCCGGCGGATAAAAGTCTCTATCATCATTAATTACCTGCCTTATCAGTAACTACCTTGCTGCCTTCGCGCAGCTTGTTGTGCCCTTCGGTTACAATTACCTCATCACCTTTCAGGCCGCTTAAAACTTCGGCAACCTTGTCATCCGTATAGCCAATGTCCAGCACCTGGCGGCGCACGGTATTATCGTCTTCTACAATAAATACGGTCTTCTGGTCATCACGCATTACAATGGCGTACACCGGTATTGTAAGCACATTCTGCCTTGGTTGCGCGGTAAGCTTTACCGTTGCAAAAACGCCTGCCAAAAGCCCTTCGGTGTTGTCAACACTTACTTCGGCGGCAAAGGTATGCGCAGGTAAATCGGCAACAGGGGCAATGCGCGTTATTCTGCCGATAATTTTATGCCCGGCAAAGGCAGGCAGTTCTATTTCGGCTTCGTTGCCAACAGATACGCCGCTGATATTGCCTTCCGGAATATTAATAACGGTTTTTAAAACGCTGATATCGGCAATGGCAAAAAGCGGGGTACCTGCTGCTGCGTAATAACCTTCCTGATGATAGCGTTTGGAGATAATGCCGTCAGCCGGGGCTGTTATTACAGTACCTTCAAACTGCGATTCCATAGCCTGCACGGTGCCGCGGGCTGCATCCAGCTTGGCAGCTGCGTTGTCACGCGCAAAAGCGTAATCGTCGGCAACCTGTTCGGAAACCGCACCCTGTTTATATAAAGCGCTGTAACGTTCAAGGTCGCGCTCGGCTTTGCGGAGATTAGTCTGCGCGTCCATGTAATTGCCGCGCGCTTCACGCAGGGCAGCGTCAGTATCGCGCTGTTCCAGTTCCGCCAGCACCTGCCCTTTGATTACACGGTCGCCCTCATTAACATATACACGCTCCACACGCCCGTCAACCTTGGCGGCAACATCAGCCTGCCACTCCGGGTCAAGGCTGCCGCTGAACTCCAAAAGCGGGGTAATCGTCCTGCGCTCCGGCTTTGCCGTAACAACCGCCACCGCCTGCACGCGCGACATTCTTTCCGCACGGGCACGCTCCGTTTGTATATTATCAAAAATACGGTAACAAACAATTAAAACAACGGCAATACAAATGCCGATTAAAATTTTCATATTACGGTTATGCCAGTCCATAGTACACACCCAACCTTCTGCAAGTATAAGTTATTTTAATTATATAACTTTTTAAACTGTTTTAGCAAACAAATACCTTTGCATTAATGAAACAATTGTGTAAAATTGCTTTAATAAATTCTGCTTGCGCTTAATTCTGCGGCGAATTATAATGGCTTTGGGAGGCGAAATTATGGAAGCAATGTCACTTTTTGAAAACAATTTATCACAGCCGCTGGCAGCAAGGCTGCGCCCAAAAATGCTTGAAGAATATGTTGGCCAGACCCACCTTTTGGGCAAGGGCAAAGTGCTGCGCCGTTTAATTGAAAGCGATCAGATTTCCTCCATGATTTTCTGGGGGCCTCCCGGCGTGGGCAAAACCACGCTGGCGCGGATTATTGCCAACACCACCAAAGCGGCGTTTATTGATTTTTCGGCCGTTACAAGCGGCATTAAAGAAATACGCAGCGTAATGCAGAAAGCTGAAGAAAACCGTCGTTACGGCGAAAAAACCATTGTTTTTGTAGACGAAATACACCGTTTTAACAAAGCGCAGCAGGATGCGTTTTTGCCCTTTGTGGAAAAAGGCAGCATTATTTTAATAGGCGCAACGACGGAAAACCCTTCGTTTGAAGTTAACAGCGCATTACTAAGCCGCTGTAAGGTTTTTGTTTTGCAGGAGCTTAAAACAGAGGAACTTGTACAGCTTTTAAAACGTGCCTTAACAGATGAAAAAGGCTTTAGCACCCAGAAAATTAACATTGAAGATGAACTTTTGGAAATGATTGCTGTTTTTGCCAACGGCGATGCGCGAACAGCGCTTTCCACCTTAGAAATGGCAGTATTAAACGGCGATATGGACGCAGGCGGCGCAACGACGGTAACACGCGAAACGCTTGAACAATGCACCTCCAAAAAATCGCTACTGTACGATAAAACAGGCGAAGAACATTATAATTTAATTTCCGCACTGCATAAATCAATGCGCAACAGCGACCCGGACGCCGCCGTTTACTGGCTGGCACGCATGCTAGAAGCAGGCGAAGACCCGCTTTACATAGCGCGGCGCGTTACACGCTTTGCCAGCGAAGATATCGGCCTTGCCGACCCAAAAGCACTGGAAATTGCCGTTGCCGCCTACCACGCCTGCCATTTTATCGGCATGCCGGAATGCAGTGTGCATTTAACGCAGTCCGTGGTGTATATGTCAGTCGCGCCAAAATCCAATGCACTTTATATGGCGTATGAACACGCCAAGCGCGACGCCGCCAAAATGCTGGCCGAGCCTGTACCGCTTGTTATCCGCAATGCACCCACAAAACTGATGCAGGAACTTAACTACGGCAAGGGCTACCAGTACGCGCACAACACGGAAGAAAAACTTACCAACATGCAGTGCCTGCCCGATTCGCTGGTTGGCACGGAATATTATAAGCCCACCACCCAAGGGCTGGAAGCACGCGTAAAAGCACGGCTTGATGAAATAAAGCGCTGGAAGCGTGAGCACAGCGGCAGGTAAAAAACAGCAAAAAGTAATATAATATGCAAAAAGCCAAAGCACTACTTTAAGCAATGCTTTGGCTTTTATTATTTAAATTATTTTATCAGCATCCAGTTTGTTCAAAAATCCAAAAGGGTTGTGCTGTGAAGCAGCAGTTAAAACTGCGGCGGCTTAATTTATAACAATAACCTACGAGAGTCCGGTGCCATGCCCGGACGGAATCGACGGAGCCGCAGATTTTAACAATGCTGAAAAGTATAACCCTTTTGATTTTTTCTGTTAAAGGTTCGTAAATTTTGCTCATTATTCAATCGCAAAATTTGCGTAACTTCGCCGGCTCAATTATTGCCTTCACTATCACCTGGCACTAATTGGCGGCTCAGTTAGAAATACACTTTTTTATCTACCGGCGCGGTAGAAGCAATAAGTTTGCCTTTGCGGTAATTACGCAGCACCGGCGCATTATTGTTTAATGCGTCATACCAGTTTTTGGCATCAAGAATAATAAAGTTTGCATCTTTACCGACCGCAATGCCGTAAGCATCACCCAAATGCAGGGTGCGGGCAGCATTTTCGGTAACAAATTTATAAGAATTGCAAATTTCTTCATAGCCAAGCATATGCCCGGTATACAGCCCCATAAATACCTGGTCGCGCATATTGGCATTGCCAAGCGGGTTCCATGGGTCAAAAATATCATCTGAGCCGAAAGAAACATTAATGCCTTCGGCGGTAAGTTCTTTTACGCGCGTCATGCTGCGGCGTTTTGGATAAGTATCGGCACGGCCGCCCAGATGCACGTTAACGCACGGGTTTGCCACAAAGTTTATGCCGGACATTTTTAAAAGACGCATCAGGCGAATCATATAAGCGTTGTTGTAGCTGTGCATGGCGGTTGTATGCGAAGCCGTTACCATATCAGCCATGCCGGTTTCGTAAGCGCGGGCGGCAACAGTTTCCAAACCGCGGGAGGCCTCGTCGTCAATTTCGTCGCAGTGTACATCAATCAGTTTACCGTATTTCTGCGCCAGTTCAAAGCAGATGTTAAGCGATTCTACCGAGTATTCACGGGTAAATTCAAAATGCGGAATGGCACCGGCTGCATCGGCACCCATTTTCAGTGCTTCTTCAAGCAGGCCTTTGCCGTTGGGGTAACTTAAAATTCCGTATTGAGGAAAAGCAACGATTTGAATGTCAATATAGTCCTTAACTTCCTCGCGCAGCTCCAAAATCGCGCGCAGGGCGGTCAATTCCGGGTCGTTAATATCTACATGGGTGCGCACATATTGAATGCCGTTACCTGCCTGCAGGCGGAGCGCCTTGTTTACACGGTCTTTTACTTCCTGTTTGGTAAGGAAAGGCTTATATTCTTCCCAGCGCTGAATGCCTTCAAACAGCGTGCCGGATAAATTCCAGTGCGGGCGTCCTGCCGTAAGGCAGGTATCAAGATGTACGTGCGATTCCACAAAAGGCGGCAGCACCATTTTACCGGCGCAGCAATCGACCACTTCTTCACCAGGCAGCGCTTCCAGCTGAGGAGCAATAGCGGCAAATTTACCGTCCGTAACGCGGATATCTACCGTTTCCGTGGCATTTGCCAGATACAGTTTTTGCAGCAGCATAACAAATCATCCTTTCTTTACAGTTATTATTTATTTTTGCCAAGCATTTCGCCGATAAAGAAGAATGCAGCAGCAACCACCATGGCATTAATGGCGGCAATGCCCCACTGCAGCAGGTTTGCACAGGCAGCGCCTACTATAATACCGGCAATGTTGAACCAGTTAATGGTATATTCGTTAAAATCGCTGCCGAATTTTTTATGGTTAAAGAAATAATCTAAAATAACGATAATGCCAATCGGCGGCAGAGCGCAGTTAAGAATGCTGAGCCAGCTTACAAAATTGTAATAAAGCCAGATTGCAAGCGCCGTGCCGATAATGCCGGAAATCCAGGTAGTCCATTTCATGCGTACTTTGGAAATATTGGAAATGGCAAGGCCGCCGGTGTAAAGAGCATTATTATTGGTAGTCCAGATATTGGCGCCAAGTACAATCAAAGCCGGAATGGCAAGGCCCTGCGCAATCATAACATAGAAAATATCATCCTTGCCGGTGTAAGCGCCGCCAACCGCGCCAAAGCAGAACATCAGCGTGTTGCCTAAAAAGAAGGCAATAACCGTAGTCCACACGGCAATACTGCTGTTTTTGGCAAAACGGATAAAGTTAGGCGTTGCGGTACCACCGGAAATAAAAGAGCCAATAACATAGCCGATGCCGGTAAACAGGGTAATCTGCCCGGCAGACTGAGCAAAAATGTAAGCCAGCCCGCCGCCTTCTGCGGCCGCAGTAACCATGGAATATACGCCAAGAATAATGATGAGCGGAACGGAAATATAGCTGACAATTTCCAGAGCCTTCATGCCCGTGGCTGCGGTTGCCGTCATTAAAAGGCCGGCAATAATGGTCAGAGTCCATTCGTTCATGCCCATAAGTTCCGCCGCGGGAATGGAAAACATTGCCACGCCTACGCCGAACCAGCCGATTTGCGTAAAGCCCAAAATAGCAGAAGAAAGATAAGAGCCCTTGCTGCCAAAAGTACGGCGGCAAAGCAAGTCCATATTCAAACCGGTTTTAGACCCAATAAAAGCCAGTACACCGCAGTAAGCCGACAGGATAATGCCGCCAATCAGGCAGGCCCATACAAAGCCTGATAAATCGAGCCCATTACCCAATTTGGCGCCCACGCTCATACTGGCAGAAAAAAACGTAAACCCCAGCATAACGAAGAACATCTGCCAGAAGCCTTTGCGTGCTGAATCGGGCACGGCCTCCAGCGAATAATCCGCGTCCACAGGAGTGGATGTGTTTTTCTTAACAGATTTTTCCATTGATTGTACCACCTTCCAAAAATATCTTTTTTGAGGGCAGACAGCTTTTTTACTGCCCCTGCGCAATACCTAATATACTATACCATTGCAGGCATGCTTTGTCCACAAGTTAAAAGAAAAATAACCTGCACAAATACCGGTGCTTTTAAGCAAATGCCCCTTGTTTTATTCATTCGGGCATAAAAAAAGCAGCCTGTTTTACAAGCTGCTTCATTGCATTTTTGGTGCGGTTGGTGGGATTTGAACCCACACGGGTCTCCCCGCCACCCCCTCAAGATGGTGCGTCTGCCGTTCCGCCACAACCGCATTGGGGTATTGCTATTTAATTAAATGGTGCGGTAGAGAGGATTTGAACCTCCACGGGGTTGCCCCCACTAGCTCCTGAGGCTAGCGCGTCTGCCGTTCCGCCACTACCGCGTCAACATTGATTATTATAGCGCGCAAAAATCAATCTGTCAATAGTTTTTTATTTTATTTTTATAATAAAGATAATATTTGTCGCGGTCGCGCAAAACCTTTTTTACATACTCGCGCGTATCCGGGTAAGGTATGTCTTCAATGCGGTTAAAATCATAGTTCCAGCCGTTTTCCTGCATCCATGCACGCGTGTTGCCTCGCCCGGCGTTATAGGCAATCATCATCAGCACCCAGTTGCGTTGAAATTCATACTCCAGCTCGCCCAGATACCAGCAGCCAAGCCGCACGTTATATTCCGGCCTGCGCAAAGCTTCCATGTCAAAATGGTCAAGCCCCATCTGCGCAGCAATCCATTCGCCGGTTTCCGGCATAATCTGCATCAGCCCCACGGCACCGGCGTGCGATACGGCTTCCGTATCAAACCCGCTTTCGTTTTTAATAACTGCCGCAACCAAAAATGGGTCGATTTTGTTTTTGGAGCTGTACTCCAAAATTTCGTTCTGGTAAGGCCACATATAAACAAAGCGCGTCTGCACGGCTTCGCTGCTCCATATTTTCATACCGGCTTCACCGATGAGAAAAATGGCGGCAGCAACCATTAAGAATTTTACCCACCATCTGTCGATAAATTTTTTCTTTTTCCGCCTGCCCAACTTATGCCTCCGCCGTAAAATTTTTCCATGCTGCGGCAACGGCTTTTTCCGTTTCGGCAAAGGTGCCGCTGTTATCAATTACAAGGCTGGCATAAGCCTTTTTTTCTTCCAGTGTCATCTGCGCTGCAATGCGTGCCTTAACTTCTTCGCGCGTCATGTTGCTGCGTGCCATGGCACGTTCTATCTGCGTTTCGCTGTCTACGGCAACAAGCCACACGGCATCCACATCTTTGTACCAACCGCATTCAATTAAAAGCGGTACATCAAGCACTGCCGCCGGCAGATTTTTACTGCGGCATTCCGCCAGAAAGCTCTGCGCAGCCGCCAGTACATTTTTATGAATGATTGCTTCCAGTTTTTTCAGCGCTTCTTTATCGTGGAAAACAAGTTCCGCCATTTTTGGGCGGTTAAGCTCGCCGCCATCCGTAAGGTATTCAATGCCAAAGGTAAGGGCTATTTCGTTAAGCGCCGCACGCCCTTTGGCAACCAGAGCGCGGCTTTCCGCGTCGGCATCAAACACAGGTGCACCGAGGCTGCGCAGTAAATTTGCAATTGTACTTTTACCGGAGGCTATGCCCCCTGTTAAACCTATTACTTTCATTTTTTCACCGTTTTATTTTTGGCAGTGCGGGCAGTATGTTGTGCCTCGCCCGCCTACTTTGGTCCCCAAAAGTTCGCCGCCGCACATTTTGCAGCACAAGCCTTTGCGCCCATATACCAGCAAATGGTTTTGGTTATCGCCCTTGTTGCCTTCGCCGTCTTTGTAATCGCGGAAGGTTGTGCCGCGGTTGGAAATGCCCTGCGCAATAACCTTGTTTATGGCATCGTGCAGGCGGTCAATTTCTTCGTCCGTCAGAGTGTTGGCAGTGCGCATCGGCAAAATGCCGGATAACGCCAGGCATTCGTCGGCGTAGATGTTGCCCAGCCCTGCAATAAAAGTCTGCTCTAAAATCAGAGTTTTTATGGGCTTTCTGCTTTTGGCTATAACCGGGCGCATGTAACCGGCCGTAAAGCCTTCGCTTAAAGGCTCAGGGCCTAAAGTTTCGTAGCCTTCAATATACGCGTCATTATTGGTAACAAGGTACAGCGTGCCAAAGGTACGGATATCGCAGAACCACATGGTTACGCCGTCCGTCAGTTCAAACTTAATTTTGGCATAAGGCGGTTCCGGCTTATCTGCGTCCTGCGCAATCAGGCTGCCTGTCATGCGCAAATGCACAATCAGCTTCTGGTTTTCTCCTGTTTTCAGCACCAGGTATTTGCCACGGCGCCCTACGTCCAAAATGGTTTTGCCTGTTAAACCGGCAATAAATTCTTCCGGCGAAGGGTATTTTATCAGCCTTGCAAGGTTAATTTCTATATTTTTAATGGTTTTGCCCTTAATGTGCGGCAGCAGGGTTTTGCGTACCTGCTCCACCTCCGGCATTTCCGGCATGGTAATTCCTCCCTATTTGGCGTCTGCCCAGTTTACGCCGTAGTTAACATCGGCAATCAGCGGCACGCTGAGTTTTACGGCGCTTTCCATAGTTTGTTTTACAAGTGCGCCAACTTTTTCGCGTTCGGCTTCCGTCACTTCAAGCAAAAGTTCGTCGTGCACCTGAAGCAGTATGCGGCTTTTATAACCGCCCTGTTCCAGCATTTTCTGCACGTTAACCATGGCAATTTTTATAATGTCTGCCGCTGTGCCCTGTATCGGCGTGTTAATGGCTGTGCGCTCCGCAAAGCCGCGCAGGTTAAAATTGCGGCTGTTAATATCCGGCAGGTAACGCCTGCGCCCGAACAGCGTCTGCACATAGCCCTGCTTTTTGGCGCTCGCCACCATATCATCCATATACTTTTTAACGCCGGTGTAGCGTCCAAGATAATTTTCAATATATCTTCCCGCCTCGCCGCGGCTGATATCAAGCTGTTTGGCAAGCCCAAAATCACTGATGCCATATACAATGCCAAAGTTTACTGCTTTGGCGCGCGTACGCATGGTGCCGGTAACTTCGTCAAGCGGCACGCCAAACACTTCCGCTGCCGTGCGCGCGTGTACATCCTGCCCGTGCAGGAAGCTTTCCAAAAGCAGTTCATCCTGCGCAATATGCGCCAGCACACGCAGTTCTACCTGCGAATAATCGCAGCTTAACAGGTAATCATAACCTTCGCCCGGCACAAAAATTTCGCGTATTTTTTTGCCAAGTTCCGTGCGGGTAGGAATGTTCTGCAAGTTCGGGTCAGTGCTGCTCAAACGCCCGGTAACAGTAACAAGCTGCTGAAAATGCGTATGTATACGCCCCGTAACAGTATTAATCAGCGGTCGCAGACCTTCAAGGTAAGTGCTATGAAGCTTCGTCAGCTTGCGGTGTTCCAAAATAGTACGCACCAGCGGATGTTCGTTGCGCAGCTGTTCCAAAACGGATACATCCGTGGAATAACCTGTTTTAGTTTTTTTGATGACCGGCAGGCCCAGCTTTTCAAATAAAATAGCACCAAGCTGCTTGGTAGATTTTAAATTAAAGCTTTCTCCAGCCTGCTCTACCGCCAAAATTTCAAGCGCTGCAATCTGCGCCGCCATTTCTTTGGTTAATTTATCCAAAAGCGCTGCATCCGGCTTAATGCCCGCCAGCTCCATTTTGGCAAGCGTGCGTGCCAACGGCAGCTCCATTTCTTCATATAATTTTATCTGTTCGTGCTCTGCAAGTTTGGCACGCAGCACAGGCACAAGTTCGGCAACGGTTTTGCATTCCTGCGCATACTCCTGCGTCAGGTACGCTCCGCCGACGGTTTTAATGCTGTATTCGCTGCGCGCAGGGTCAATAAGATATGCGGCAATGGCAATATCATCCGTTATGCCGCGCGCTTCAACACCAAGGCACAAAGCGGTTTTAATAATCTCTTTGCTGTCGCAGCAGGCTTTTTGGCAGTTTTCATCTGCCAGCCAGTCATAAAACTGCTGCCAGCCGGGGCACTCGCCTTCAAAAATATAAACGCGCCCATCACATAAAAGCTCCGCACGTTTAAAATATAAATCCGGCAGCGTACCGCCAATTTGTACAGTAAGCGGCGTAACTTCACGCCTTACGGCGATAAGTTTAAACAACGCTTCCGCATCGTTGGCACTTTTTACAACTTCTTCCGGCAGCCCGGCAGGCTTATCTTCCACAAAGTCGCCAAACAGGCTGAAATCACCTTCCGGCGCGCCCATAACGGCATTAAAACGGTCGTACATATTGCGGAATTCCAACCCGGCAAGCAATTCGCGCGCCTCCGGATTTAATGCTTTTAATTCATAATTGGCCAAATTTGCATCAACTGGCACATCCGTAAAAATTGTTGCCAGTTTTTTTGAAAGCAGCGCCGATTCTTTGTTGTTCTGCACTTTTTTGCGCAGTGCCTTGCCGCTGATTTTATCGGTGTTAGCCAGCACATTTTCCACGCTGCCATACTCGCCAATCAGCTTCAACGCCGTTTTAGGGCCAACGCCCGGTATGCCGGGGATGTTATCCGAAGTATCGCCCATCAGCCCTTTCAGGTCGATAAGCTGCTTCGGTTCAAGGCCTTCATATTCTTCTGCAAAAACTTCCGGCGTGTAAATTTTAAGGTCCGAAATACCGCGTTTGGTAAAATATACGCTTGTGCGGCTGCTTAAAAGCTGAAGTTCGTCGCGGTCGCCCGTTACAATAATCACATCCGCCTCCTGCGGCGCGTGTACGGCAAACGTACCGATAATATCGTCCGCCTCGTAATTATCAAGCTCCAGCACGGCAATGTTCATTGCCTCCAGAACCTTGCGCGCCAGCGGGAACTGCTCCGAAAGCTCGCTCGGCGTCGGCTTGCGCTGCCCTTTGTAATCGGCAAACATCTCCGTGCGGAAGGTTTTGCGGCTTTTGTCAAACGCTACTGCCAGCCACTTGGGCTGTACGTCCGCCAGCAGGCGCAAAAGCATATTACAAAAACCGTACACAGCACCCGTATGCACACCGCTCTGTGTCGTCAGCGGCGGCAGGGCAAAAAACGCCCTGTGAATCAGGCTGCTGCCATCTATAACTAAAAATTTATCTGCCATGTTTGTTCCTTTCGTTCAATAAATCTAATAATATATTATACCACAAGCAAAGGTGTAGGTAAAATTAAGCATAAAAATAAAGCCCTGCTTATGCAAGGCTTAAATCATCCACGCAGGAATATACATAATGTTGTTTTTATCCATACCGAACTCCGGCACAAGGCAGATAACGCTGCCGATTGCTGTTTTAACTTCTGTACAGCCGCCAAATGCGGCTTCAATTATATTAAAGCGCTTGTACATTTTTTGCACCTGCGCGCTTTTGCTGATAACGCCCGGGTACAGCACACCGTTGTGTAAAATTAAAAGTTCAACCTCTTTGCCATTAAAATTGCGGTAATAGTACAGTGGCGCTTTCTGCGCGCTATTAGCAAAACTTTTATACACTTCACCAATAACCCATGTTTCAAAAAACTCCGCGCTCATCGCGCCAAGTTCCAGCGCATCTGCCGTGTTCCAGCGCAAAAGGTATGCCGCAAGGCCGGTATCCGTAAAATACAGCTTAGGCGTTTTTACAACGTACTTAACGCTGCTAAAAGCCGCCGGTTGAAGCAAATACACCAAACCCATGCGTTCCAAAATACCAAGCCATTGCTTCGCCGTTGGTATGCTGATGCCTGTTTCTTTTGCCATAACGGCATAGTTTAAAAGCTTTGCCGTCTGCGCCGCTGCTGCACATAAAAATCGGTAAAACTTCATCTCATCGTTAAGCTGAACAAACTTGCGGATATCGCGCTGCAAAATATCCTGCACAAGTTTGGCGTAAAACACATGCCAGTCTGCACCTTCGTTATACATTGCAGGCTTATCGCCGCGCCAAATGCGCTCGTAAATCTCCACTACGCTGTGCGAAACAGGGTTCTGCATCCGTCCTGCCACAAGCTGCATATCCGGTATAAACGGCGTACTTTCCCTGCCGTCCAGCTCCGCACTGCTTAAGCCGCAAAGCTCCAAGCAGGCAAACTTATCGCCAAGCTCCTGCATAATGGCGGTAATGGTTTCCACGTCCTCTTTCGGCGCAATCAGCCAAAAATCGCCCGGCTTGCCGTGCTTTCGCGCATAATCCTTAATAACCGGCACAAGTTCCGGCGCGTACTGAATATTATCAATCAGCACCGGCGGCGCATACCGCTGCAAAAATAGCACCGGCTCTTCATTAGCCATACTGCGCAAAGCAGGCTCCGCAAGGTCAGCGTACTTGCGGTCAGGTGAAGCAAGGTTTTTAAAGAGCGCTGTTTTGCCGGATTGAGTAGTACCAACAAAAGCAAAAACTTCAACCTTTATATTTAGTTGTAAAAAATTCTTACTTAAATCTCTTTTTACCATAAGATAATATTTACCTTCGCATTAATTTGCTTTTTGCAAAACTAACTAAATACTGCATTTCTTCTCTTTTGAAAAATACAATAAACCACAAAATCAGTATTACGCATACGCAGATGAAAATACCCGCGATAAAATTAAATAAAGTAACTTTTACAAATAAACTGCCATACATAAATTTACTTGTTAAAGCCGCTAACAGAGTAACAACAGTAAATTTTAGATAATCAGTAAAATAATCTTTTAATTTAACATCTATACCATTATTAAAAAGCACGTACGGTTCCACCCAAAAGCAAGTTAATAAAGTACTGATAATACCACCAACTACTACGCCGACAACACCGTAATGTATTGTTAAATAAATTGAGGCAACTAAATTTATTACAGATTCCGCTAACGGTTTATAACGGTCATTCCAGTACAACCCGGTTGCATCTTTAAACATACAAACAGCTTTACGCATATACGTTAAATAAAAAGAAAATGCCATTGCAGCTACAACTGTATCACTAAATAAATACTCTTTGCCTACCCACAGTTCTACAAACGGATTGAACAAAACATACAAACCACAAAAACAAATTGCTGCCTGCAATGCTGTTATAAATTCCGTAATTTTAAAGGCTTTTATTTTTTTGCCGCTTTCTTCAAGCACCATTAAATTACCAATACTGGCTGTTATGCTTTCAAAAAATTTTGCGGCAAAAGCATTAAGGGCAGCTATTACCATATAGTAGTTGCTGTATAATCCTACTGCCGCAAGTCCGGCAAATTTACTCAGCACTAAATTACTGCTACTAAAAACTACCATACCACCAATTTTATGGCATATCATGGCTTTTGTGTTTTTTACTATCTGATGTTTTATGTCTAAATCTAAAACTTCTGCTTTTTCGTTTAAATACGGATATTCCTTATCTGCCTTATGTGCGATACTAAAGTTTTCTAAAACTGTTCCTAACAGCATTAAGATAATAAAGCACCAGTAATCTGCAAAAATTAGCAGAAAAATTATTTGCAGCACAGAAACTAAAACCTGCACTGCCGCCTGATAAATGTTAACCACATACTGTTTTTGATCGGCAATTAAAAGGCTGCGTTTATATGTCCATAAATAACTAACTACAGTATTAAGCAAAAATACTAAATAAAAGTAATGCACCTGCGGCACGCCTTGCCCATCTTTAATAAAACTATCTAAAAATGGAAATAGCAATATTCCTAAAACTAAAATAATACTACCGACAGCAATATATACCTTTTTAAACAAATGCATTATGCTTTTAACGGTTTCTTTATCGCCATAAGCAAGCGGTTTATACAGGCTGTACACAATGGCCGGTCCAATACCAAGTTCTGCAAGAGAAAGCATTGCTAAAACATTAGTAAACAAACCGTTAACGCCCAAATATTCTATCGGCAGTGTTTTAATAAACACCATGCGTACAATAAACTTTAGCAAATTAACGGCTATGTAATTCAAAATGCTAAATTTTATATTTTTTATATATTTAGTATTCATTTTTAATATTTAAGCTTTTATTTATTACTATAAACGCAAATCCTAAATAAATAAACGGTATATAAAATGCTGTTGCAGGACTTCCCATCCAAGAAATCATACAAAGTAATAAGCCAAGTGAAATTATTAGAACTTCATTCAAAGATTTATAAGTTTTCTTGAAAATAAAAAATAATAATTTATTTATTGTATAAACAAAAGATGATACAAATAAAAATACCCCTAATATTCCTGTTTCAGCAAAAGTTCTTGTATATTCATTTAAATTTGGATACGATGACTTAAATATTCCTTTTTCTCGCATCAACCTTAACCATAATTTTATTTCATTATTTGACGCATCTTCTTCCGATAAATATTTTTCAAAATATACAGGTGTTAGTTCTTTACCTACACCTGTAACTATATTATCCATCCCCATCTTAAATTCTGTTTTTATAACCCCAAATCTTGCCCCATTACTCCTAGCATTACTATTTGTAATAGATAATAAATTATTGTTTAATGATTCTTCAATAATAATTTCATTACTATATAACTTATTGTTCATAACTGTATAATAGCCACTAAATCCAATACATATTAAAATACAAAATATAATAAAATTATAAAAATTTTCTTTTTTTAATAAAGTTAAAATCAAAATAAATATAACAAAGCAAACTAATAAAGCATATGCAGTTCTCGCTTGCGACATAAAAATACAATATGAATAAAAAGAAATGATAGTTCCATATAAATATTTAACTTTGGTTTTAGCCTTAAAAAAATAAATAGTGAACATTGGTAAAATAATACTCATAAATAAACCTATATTTGAAGGTTCTGGAAAAATCAATCGCATTTGATTTTTCCAATACAACGGAGGATGCCAATTATAATTTTTACCAATTTCATATAAAAATGGATTTATCGTACTTAATATTTGCTTTCCAATATCGACATTTAATAAATATAAAGTTTCAGGTATAGAATACAAAAATAAAATAAATATAACTCCATAAATTGCATATTTTAAAATTTTTATTCCGTTTTGAAAATTATAAAAAAATAAATTATAAATCCATAACGATGTACCGAACGTTAAAATAAAATTAAATACAATATTTTTTATAATTTTTATAAAAAAGAAAATTACTGAAATAGTTTGTAATGAAATATAAGTATCTATACTAGTATATTCAATAAAAATTTTTAGTTTTTCATGTTCTAATATTCTATAATCTACAGAATATAATCCATAAATAGATACCAAAATATCAAAAATTAAAAATAAAAATGCCCATATTTTAAAATATTTAGGAAATAAAATTTCTTTTTTATTTCGTATTATATCTAATATCCAAAAAAATAAACCAATAATTACAAAATATGTTGATAATTTACCATTTAATGGACCGATGCTGCTTATATTTTTTATAAAATTAGTAATAGGTAATGTAAAAACAATTATAAAAAATAATATTTTTTGTAAACTAACAATCATAAATTACCTCTTTAAACTTTTATAAATCCATAAATAAATTTTTGTATTTATAGATAATAATAAATAAGAAATTTTTTCCTTAAGTGATAATTTGTTGTTTTTTAATATTCTACTTAAATTCCTCCTAACTGTTTTTTGTAAATATTTTATAATTTTGTTATAAGACTCTGCGTCTTCACACTCATAAATTCTTCCTATTGCTACTCTATATGCCCACCAAAGTCTAACTTCTGCTGCTTTTGTTGCTTCAGGATATTTTTGAGAAATTATTTTATAATTTTTCTTATAACCATCAACTACATCTAAAATCTTATCATTATAAAATTTTTGATGTGTAATGCTTTCTCCACGCTGAACGTAATAATATTTGACTTTATCACCTCTACCAAAATTATTAGTATTTGCAATCCATTTTAATAGAAAATATACATCTTCAGATGTTTTCCCGACATCAAATCTTATATTTTTTATTACATCATATTTAAAAAGTTTACTACATACACTAACTGCTGCTCCACCAAACGGATTAATAAAAATATTTTCTATAATTTTTTCTTTTTTATCTAAAATTATACTTTTAAAATTTTTAGGATAAATTATTTTATTTTGATAAACATTGCAAGAAGCACACATCGCAACTTCTAAATTATTTTCCACTGTAAAATTATAAAGATATTCATACATATCTTCAGCAATATAATCATCACTATCTACAAAACCAATATACTCGCCTTTTGCTATATCAAGTCCTTTATTACGAGCGTCACTTAATCCACCATTCTCTTTATGTATAACTTTTACTCTTATATCTTGTTTAGCATATTCATCACAAATATCCCCACTATTATCAATACTACCATCATCTACCAAAATAATTTCCAGATTTTTATATGTTTGATTAACTATTGAATCTAAACACTTTGGCAAATATTTTTTTACATTATAAACAGGCACAATTATACTTATAAGAGGATTCATTTATCAATTCTCTCCTGCTTTACAATTTAATATCCACTACTTCACCACTAACATTATTTAATAAGGCTCTGTCACAACAAATGGTTGATTTTTGACGAGAAA
>UMLL01083668.1_pt1 | contig 131509 bp, 121 predicted proteins | sample 1966591 | NCBI WGS metagenome assembly UMLL01 (sample SAMEA4836200, study PRJEB28245) | human gut metagenome | biome: gut microbiome; material: fecal sample | place: Denmark | collected 2008 | reverse complement strand
CAAATAAAATTTGCTTTTGCGCTCGGCTTATTCGTATCTTTGCCACGTGCTGGCAGGACTTTTCTATATTCTTTTTTGCTGGGCGCTGGGGAACGGCGTCAGTCTGCTTATCGGCGGGTATCTGCCGGGGAGTATCGTCGGTATGATCCTGCTGTTCGCTTCTCTCTGCCTGCATATCGTGGATGCGGAGATGATCCGGCCCGCCGCTCGTTTTCTGCTGGGCGCTATGGCCCTGTTTTTCATCCCGTACGGGGTGGGGTTGATGGTATCCTACGAAGTCCTGCTCGATAATTTTTGGGCGATCGTTATTTCGGGCGGAGTGAGTACGATGTTGGTGCTGGTCTGCGTCGGAAGGGTTTTTCAAAAACTGAATAAAAAGGCGTGATGGAGCAGTTCGTCGGATCGGATCTGGTGTTGCTGACCCTCACGGTCGGCTTTTATTGCCTGGGGAGTGCGTTATACAGTCGAACCAAGTTCGCCCTGCTGCACCCCGTGCTGCTCGGTTTCGTGGCGATGATCCTTTATCTGAAACTTTTCGGTATCGGTTACGAGCATTACCGTCGTTCGACCGAGTTGCTCAATTTCGGACTGGGACTTTCGGTCGTGGCTCTGGGTTATCTGATGTACGAACAACTCGAGCATATGCGGGGACGGTTGCTTCCGATTCTCGTGTCGGTCGTCGTCGGCTGCGTGGTCGGAGTTCTCAGTGTGGTTTATCTGGCGCGTATGCTGGGGGCGGATCGGATTTTGCAAACTTCGCTCGCTCCGAAATCCGTGACGGTGCCGATCGCCGTATCGGTTGCGGAACCGCTCGGCGGCATCATTACGATCACCTCGGTCGTCGTCTTTTGTGTCGGTATTTTCGGCAGTCTCGTCGGTCCCTGGCTGCTTCGGCGTTGCGGGGTCACGGATCCTATGGCACAGGGATTCGCGCTGGGGTCTGCGGCGCACGGCATCGGAACGGCCCGTGCGATCGAAATCGGTGCGCTGGAAGGGGCGCTCAGCGGTTTGGCTATGGCACTGATGGGGATCATGACGGCCCTGCTGCTGCCGGTGATCGAGAAATTCCTCTACTGATTTTTTGTTTCCCGGAAAAAGGATTACCTTTGCAAAAATTTTTTTGGGCGGAAGCGTAACGCTCGGATGCGGCGATGTCCGTTCCGGACGCAATGCGCGGTATGTTTCGCGCCATTTTATTAAAATCAATGGTATGGATTGGCTCTACTCTTTATTTGTCGGTGGCGGGATAGCCCACACCGTATTCACGCTCGCATTGGTGATTACCGCAGGTATTCTGTTGGGCAAAGTCAAGGTTTGCGGTATCTCGCTCGGTATCACCTGGATTTTGTTCGTCGGCATCATCGCCGCGCATTTCGGTATGGGAATCCCGGCCGAAGTACGTCATTTCATCCAGGAGTTCGGTCTGATCCTTTTTGTTTTTTCAATCGGTATGCAGGTCGGCCCGGGTTTCTTCGCTTCGTTCAAGCATGGCGGGCTGACGCTCGTCTGCCTGGCTTCGACGATCGTTTTGCTCGGGGTAGGCGTGGCGTACGTGATTCATCTGGTATCGGGTACGCCGATTCCCACGATGGTCGGCATCCTTTCGGGTGCGGTGACCAACACGCCGGGACTGGGTGCAGCACAGCAGGCTTATGCGGACGCTTCGGGAGTCGAAGACCCCAGTATTGCCCTGGGCTATGCCGTAGCTTATCCGCTGGGCGTGATCGGTATCATTTTCTCGATGATCTTCATCCGTTATGCTCTGCGGGTGAAATTCGAGAAGGAGGATGAGGCGCTCGCTGCGATTTCCGCAGAACACAAGATGGCCGAAATCGTTTCGATCGAGTGTACGAACAAGATGTTGAGCGGACACGATATCTCCTATGTCAATGAGTTGATCAATCGGAAATTCGTTATTTCCCGGATCGCTCATCCCGACGGTACGATCGTATTGGCGGACAGCAACAGTATTATTTCGCTCGGGGATAAGGTATTGGTCGTCTGTGCATCCGAAGATTGCGAAGCGGTGACGGCTTTCATCGGTAATCGGATCGAAATGGGGGAGAAAGAGTGGGATACGCCGGATTCGAAGCTGGTTTCGCGCCGTATTCTGATTACCAAGCCGGAGATCAACGGCAAGACTTTCGCCGATCTTCGCTTGAGGACCCGCTACGGCATCAACATTACGCGCGTCAATCGTGCCGGTGTCGATCTGATTCCCTATCAGGGAATGCAACTTCAAATCGGCGATCGCGTGATGGTCGTAGGTCCGGAGAATGCGATCGAGAAGGTCGCCGCCGTACTGGGTAATTCGCTCAAAAAACTCCGCGAGCCGAATCTGGTGACGATCTTCGTCGGCATCGCTTTGGGTGTGCTGTTAGGGTCGATTCCATTGCTCAATGTGCCGCAGCCCGTTAAGCTGGGATTGGCCGGAGGTCCGTTGATCGTCGCCCTGCTGCTCGGTCGTTTCGGTCCTCATTTCCATTTGGTGACCTACACTACGATGAGTGCCAATCTGATGTTGCGTGAAGTGGGCATTGCGCTCTTCCTCGCGGCAGTCGGTTTGGGGGCAGGAGACGGGTTCATTGATGCGATCGCCGGCGGCGGTTACCGCTGGATCGGATACGGTGCGCTGATTACGGTGATCCCGCTGTTGTTGGTCGGCATTTTCGCCCGCGCCCGGCTGAAGATGAATTACTATACGCTCATGGGACTTATGGCCGGCAGTATGACCGACCCTCCGGCGCTGGCTTATGCCAACGGCACGGCAGGTAACGATATGCCTGCCTTGAGCTATTCGACGGTTTATCCCGTCGTGATGTTCCTACGGGTGCTTACGGCTCAGATATTCATTCTGTTCGCGTTGTAGAACTCTACGACGCGGCCCCGATCGGGGCTTATGTAACAATACCAACTCCCGCAGCACGACTGCGGGAGTTGTCGCAAATATTGCAGAAGGGTTGTAATCCTGCATCGGAAAATCGGGCCAGTTTTTTGATGGGAGGGTTAATTTCGATATTTTCAGCTCTATTTTCCGGATTTTGCTATCTCTAAATTAAGCGAAAAACAGCGAATTTCCAAATATTTATGGGAAAATATTTGATTATATATATTTTCGACCTATCGACCTGATCCGACTTGAAATCGGCCGATGTGCTTCGGGAAAAAGTCGAAACCCCTTCCGGGGTAGGAAAGGGCGGAAGTTCAGCATCGAATGACGGCTTGCAGATTGGTGATTCCCGCTAAAATCAGAGGCATATGGTAGAGTATGTTTATATGTGATTATATCTGTTTTTGGCATGCACTCCGGGGAAATGGAATTCAGGGGAAGGTAGAATTGTAAACGCGGCCCGTAGCCACAATGAACGACCGCAGGAAATGGTACGTTGAAATATATAATTAGATAACGATTTTGAATTTTTTGGGGTTTTAATCAAACAGCGCTGTAATCAAAGTAAAGATTACAGCGCTGTTTTCGTGTATGTCATCTCTTTTGGGGATCTTTCGTTTTGCAATGCGGACATTCGGTTTTCGAACAACATGAACATCCGCCTTCCTCTCGATGTCGGATAATCCGTACAATCCAGCGGACACTGAATCCGAGAACGAGGATACCGATCCCTATTACAGCGATATTTTGCCAGTCCGTCATATTATAACCAAGAGAAAAGGTGATACGTCAGATAAGCCATTATCCATGCCAAAACCGTATTGTACAGGACCGAAATGCAGGCCCAGCGCCAGCCGATCTCTGCGGCGATTGCTACGATGGTGGCGATGCAGGGCAGGTAAAGCAGGATGAAGACCAGAAAAGCGAGGGCCGATGCCGGGGTGAAATCCCCGCTTGCGACCAACCGCTGGGAGAGGGCCGGAGAGTCGAGTTCGGCTTCCGGGGCGTCTCCCTGTTCCGAATAGAGCACGCCGAGCGTGCTGACGACGATCTCCTTGGCCGGCAGGCCCGTGAGAATAGCGATGCTGGCTTTCCAGTTCAGGCCGAGCGGTTCGAATACGGGCGAACATGCCTGCCCGACCTGTCCCAGGTAGGAATTTTCATAATGTTCCTCCGTCGTTTCTGCCGGGGCGGCTGCGTCCGGCGTCGGATAATAACTCAAGAACCAGACAGCTACCGAAGCGACCAGAATCAGTCCGCCCATCTTGCGCAGATATTGCGCGCAGCGATCCCACATGTGCGACAGCGTGGCCCGCATCGTCGGGACCCGATAGGGCGGTAGCTCCATGACGAACGGCGTTTCGTCCTTCTTGAACAGATAACGGCGCATCAGCCGGGCCGTGATGACAGCCACGACGATTCCCAGCAGATACAGTCCGAGCATCACCCAACTGGCGTAAGCGGCGAAGAACGTGCCGATCAGCAGGATATAGATAGGAATGCGGGCGCTGCACGACATGAAGGGGACGAGCAGTACGGTGATGAGCCGGCTGCTGCGGCTTTCGATCGTGCGTGTGGCCATGATGGCCGGTACGTTGCAACCGAAACCCATGATGAGCGGAATGAACGACTTGCCGTGCAGTCCTATGCGGTGCATGATCCGGTCCATGATGAAGGCTGCGCGAGCTAGGTAGCCCGAATCCTCCATGAAAGCGATGAACAGGTATAGGATCATGATATTCGGCAGGAACACGATGACGCTTCCCACTCCGCCGATTACGCCGTCCACGAGCAGATCTTTCAACGCTCCGTCCGGCATCCAGGCATCCACGCCCTGACCGATCAGTCCGACCAGTTGCTCGATCCACTCCTGGGGATAAGCTCCCAGGTTGAACGTGCAGTAAAACATCAGCCACATTAGGAAGAAAAAGATCGGAAAACCCCAGAGTTTGTGGGTCACGAAAGCGTCGATGATTTTCGTCACTTGTGTCTGTTCCTTCTTTCCCGGGGTGTAGGTTTCCCGCAGAGCTCCGGAGATGAATCCGTATTTCTGATCGGCAAAGGCCGTTTCGATGTCTTCATCCAGCAGGTTCTTGATCCGCTGCGCTTCCCGTTTGCTCGCTTCCTCCCATTCGGGGTATTTCGGGTGATGCTTCAGTTGATCCTTTATATAACTATCTTCCTCAAGTAGTTTCATTGCGATATAACGCGGCGGGAATTGCGGGGGCAATTCTCTGGATTCCTTCAATGCTCCCGTGATTGTCCGCAGGCTCTCCTCGATAACCGGTCCCTGGTTGATATGAATGTGACGCACACGGTCGTCCTCGTTCTCATAGACGGCGATCACCGTGTCCAGCAGGGCTTCGATACCCCGTCCATGACGGGCGACGACCGGCACCATCGGCACACCCAGCATTCGTCCCAGACTGTCGTAGTCGAGTTCGGCGCCGCTCGCTTCCAGCTCGTCGTACATATTGAGCGCTACAACCACTCGGGGATTCAGGTCGATGAGTTCGGTAGTGAGGTAGAGGTTGCGTTCCAGGTTCGAAGCTACGACGGCATTGATAATTACGTCCGGCGTATGTTCGGCCAAATGGCGGCGTACGTAAAGTTCCTCGGGCGAGTAAGCCGTGAGTGCGTAGGTGCCCGGCAGGTCGGTGATTTCGAAACGATAGCCTCTGTAGGTGCAGTGTCCCCGTTTGGCGTCCACCGTGACGCCGCTGTAGTTGCCGACGTGTTCGTGACCGCCCGAAATAGCGTTGAACAGCGAGGTCTTGCCGCTGTTCGGGTTACCCACCAGTGCGACGTTGATCCGCTTTGAACTTTGGGCGATGACCTCATGGAGCTGGTCGCCTTCGCGTGTTCCGTTATATTCTTCGCTTATCAGGCCTTCGGCCTCTTCGTTGGTGATAACTACGACCATGTGAGCTTCGCTGCGGCGCAGCGAAACCTCGTAGTCCATGATTTTGTAAACGATCGGGTCGCGCAGCGGGGCATTGAGAACCACTTCGACTTTTTTGCCGCGTACGAACCCCATTTCCATAATTCGGCGGCGGAATCCGCCATGTCCGAGTACTTTGAGAATCGTGGCCGACTGGCCTGTTTTCAAATCCGATAAACGCATGTTCTTTTGCTGAAATTACGGGGCAAAGATAGGGAAATATTTCAGGAACGGACATCCCCATATATGGGGATAATCCGGCTCAGTACGGTTTTTCAGGCTATTTTATGGTTGCGTTGCTTTTTGGGGGCGAAAAAATTGGAAATTGAAATTTTTTTATATCTTTGCGACATACATCCAAATTATTATACGTATTATGAAAAATTTAGTTGAAAAAATCAATGCCGAATACGAAGTATTCGTAAGTAATGCCAACGCTCAGGTAGAAAAAGGAAACAAGGCAGCCGGAACCCGCGCACGCAAGGCCGCTCTGGAATTGAGCAAGCTGATGAAGGAGTTCCGGAAGGTTTCCGTCGAAGCTTCGAAATAAGTTTATTACTTTTTTGAAAATGAAGGGTCGCATGGGATACATGCGGCCCTTTGTTATGGGTGTACCTTGGCAATTATATCTTTCGATGTACTATCCGATTATTTGGCCTGTGACCGTGTTTGTAATGCTAACCTCCCCCCCCCTGTTTGAGGAAATTTGGCGTGCTGCATTCCCATAATAACATATAATTTATATAATTCTTCACTGTTCGAACAGGAGCAGACCGTAACCGGCAGAAAATTCGGTATGCGATACAGAGGAATCTCCGGAATATCGAAAAGATTGCGTCTGTTTTTTAGTAGCTTAAATCGATACCGTGCCGGCGGAAATTTTCGAGGTCTTCATCCGACAGGCCGGTTTTCGGGAAAGGAACGGCCAGGTTGTGATCGTTCAGATAGCGGCGCGGTGCCCGGTAGTCGAATGTCGGACTGACCAACGAGTAGGCCGGATCGATGAAGTCGCCTTCGATCGAAGCGATATCGGCCATGCTTTGAAACATGGAGTGGGTTGTGGCCGGTGCGGATTCGTTGTTGCGGGCCGCTTCGACTTTTTCCGGGAATTCCCGTCGATATTCCGGCGAAAACCATCCCAGATTGGCGACATAGAGCTGATAAAAAGTCGTCGTAGGGGAGGCGTGCAAGAAGCGCTCCCGTTCGTCGTCGAGAATATCTTCGCCGTGATCGGCACAGTAGAGCAGCGCCGAGCAGTCGTTTTCGAGCGAGCGGAGATATTCGATCGTCTGCGAGAGGAAGTGGTCCGTATAGTAAATCGAATTGTCGTAGGCATTGACGAGTTTCTCGACGTTCTTTCGGTTGATGGCCACGTTGTCGTCCGGCAGGAAGCGGGCGAATTCACGGGGGTATCGTTGGTGATAGGTGAAATGAGAGCCGTAACAGTGCAGGATGATGAGCAGGTCGTGCTCCGGGTCTTCGGCGATAACCCGTTTCATCGCTTCCAGCAGTTGCATATCGTAACGTGGCTCCGGAAGGTACACCAGGCTGTCTGCATCCTTGGCCAACTTGTCGATCATGGCTCCCTGGGGGCGCTGGTTGGAAAGAAACCAGGTTTTGAAACCAGTCTCCTTGAAGAGTGCCGGAAGCCCCTTGCGACGGTATAGTTCTTCGTGTTGATCGGTTTTTACCGACGAAAGAATCAAGGGCACACTTTTGTGCGTGGTATTGCTCTGTGTGACTGTATTCCGGAATACGACCAGACCCTCTGTGCGGGTCAGACAGGGATTCGTTTCCCTGTGGTAACCGTACAGTTGCCAGTTGGCGGCTCGGGATGCTTCTCCGATTACATAGACGTAAATCTCGCGTTTGGAAGCCTCGGCCGTGCGCCGTGCATGGTATGTGAAATCCTCCGAGGTGTGTTCGAAACGGTACATCTTGCGGAACTCCGAACCGCAAAGACCGATATTATAGAAAACATTGACCGGAAAAATGTCGGTTTTCAATACCCGCTTGTCTTCGCTCACTTTATAGGCCGGGGCCAGGAACAACCCTCCGAGAATGAAGGACGAGAGTCCGATCAGGGCGATATTCTTGCGGGCTGTTTTCGAAAGACAGTGCCTTTGTCCGATGTCGCGTGAGGCGAACCAGAGTAGCGGCAGATAGATGGCGCAGACGATGATGATCGATGGATAGATGTTTGAGAGCAGCTCGCCAGCCTCTTCCGGATTGGTCGTCAGCAGGTTGGTGAACATATCCGTTGCGATGATCGAATTGCCGAACAGGTAGAGCAGTACGATTTGGAAGGCGGCGAGGACGACGAGCGGAAAGGCCAGCCAGATCATGATGCCGGAGCGTTTCAGCACGGCGCTCCACATCAGGTAGAAACCCATCGGGATAAAGAGCGATGCTTCGGCCGACCAGATGGAGTACGGCTCCGTATATAGTAATACGAGGTTGGGGATAAGCAGCGTGAGAACGAAGTAGAACGCCAGCAGGATGGACCCTCTGTCGTTATGCTCCTTGAAACTCTCTTTTTTTTCGTGAACTGCCATATCTTTCAGAACGCTTCGTTGATATTGAACAGGAATCCGCTCGTGTGCTTGCCGAATCCGTAATCTACTCGGATATTGATCCGTTTTTTGAATTCCCACCGCAGGCCTATGCCGTAGTTGGGGAGGGTGTACCCCCATTTGAACTTTTCGAACGAGGGAAATACGTTACCCGCACCGCCCCATACGACACAGCCGATACGTCGCCAGATATTCTGCCGGAGTTCGACCTGGAGGGTAATCATATCGTTGTCGTTGTATTGTCCTTCGTAGTAGCCGCGCATACGCTTCGAACCACCCAGGCGGGCTTTCATCAGCCAGGGTGTGCCCGAGGCATTGAATTCGCCGTACAGCTCGGTGGCTACGATACCGCCTTTCCATACCCGATGATAACTGTTCGCCGTGAATATCGCCTGCCAGAGCGATTTGGCGTTCGACCCGAGAAAATCCGGCCGCCAGGTTCCCTTCAGACTTAAATAAAGTCCCTTGTAGGGATTTGGAATGAAATCCCTTGTATCGTACTCCACGATCGCACCGATGCCCGTAGTCGTGTTCTCCGGGTTTTGGCCCTCGATATATTCCGGCCGGGTGAACTTGATGCCCCGGCTGTTGCGGAAATTGACAGAGGCGCCGATGAACATATTGGGTACGACCTGATAGAGGTATCTTACGTCCACATCGTAGCGTTTTTCGACGTACGACCCTTTGGGATTATTCGCTCCGGCCGAATAGCCGATACCCCAGTAGTCGGTCGGCTGCGAGTAGAAGGAGAGCTTGTACGAAATTCGGTGGCGATTGTGGCTGAATATGTTGTTACCGTTGATTCCCACCATGTAGAATCCTGTCGTACCGCCCGTGATGAATGCCGTGATGTCCGACGGCGGTGTCAGTGAATCCGTGCGGTCAAGGCGGTAAAGACCTGCAGCCATAACCGCGAGGCTGAATTGAGTGTCTTTCGAATAACTCGGCCCTCCGATGAAGGTGAAGTCGATCTTTTTTTCGAAAGTTTTGTCCGTGCTCGACTCTCCGAAGTAATCGATAAGCCGCCGCCAGAACGATTTTTTCTTCGGGGCGGCGGCCAGGGTGTCCGACGGCTGTGATGCAGGGATCGAATCCGTCTGCAACGGGGTGTAACTATACCGAATCGTATCGTTTTCTCCGATATACACCTTATTATCTTGTGCATACAGAGGCGATGCGAAGAGTAGCAATCCGCAAAAGACCGTCAGGAATTTCGACATGGAGAAGTCTTATCTGTACTTCTGTACGACTTGATAAAACTCTTTTTTATCGGCATCGGAGAGAGGACCCTTGCGCATAAACACCAGGTCGCCCTCCTTGCTGACCAGCAGCAGGACGAACATATTGTTGCAGTCGCCCAATTGCCAGGCATCGCGCAGGGTATTGTTTTGATCGGCCAGTACCGTAGCGCCGTTGGAGGCTGTGCGTTTGCGAGCCATGTTGCGAGCCATACCGTTGGGAATCATCGGAGCGTCTTTCAGGTTCATTACCCCGAAACCGAACAGGTTTTCGCCTTCCACCCGGTGATTTTCCTCCATATCCGTTGTGAAATCCTCGTTCTGTTTGTGGTGGTCGGGGTCGATATAGAAGATCATCAGGTTTTTCTCACCCCAGTAAGGGAGCTGCGTAGGGTCGCCGTTCAGATCGAGTAACGTAACGTCGGATACCTTGCGGGGAAGAGACGACTGTGCGGATACGGCAACCGACATACCAAGCAACGGCAGTAAAAGAAGCCATAGTTTCAGTTTCATACTTATTACATTTTAGGAGATTGGTAGGCGCAAAGATACGAAATTATTTTTTTGTTGAATCTTCTATTCGTCGGGAAGAGTTGCGGGTTCGTTGAGACTTCGCTCTTTTGGCCGAAGCCAGGGCGTCGAGCGAATAGACTCCGCCGCCCGAAATTACCAGGGCTACCTGGATTCCCAGATAGACGAACAGCAGTTCGGAGGTTCCGAATCCTTTGCCGGGGAAGAGGAATAACAGCGAGATGAGCAGACTGGCGGCCATGATCGCGGCGGACAGGCGGACTTTGTAGCCCAGCATGAGCGAAATGGCGCACAACACTTCGATCGTGGCGATCGCAACGAAAATGAAAGCGCTGCCGAATATTCCCCACGACGGGTAATAGTTGATAATTTCATTGTAGGCCTGCATTTTGCCTACGTTATGCAGGAGAATGATCGTACCGATGAACAGACGCAGATAGAGAATCGCCCAATCGGCTCCTTCGTGGCTTTTGAACCAGGTTTGCAGTTTATTTTCCATATGTATAACTAATTCCGATTGAAAAAATACAAGCAATTCGTATTCCAAAAAATCATTTTGTGTGTTCAGCGCAGGTAATTCTGCCTGATCGGATGATTTTTCGGTGTTTTCGAGGAGAAAAATCCCGAGTGGGACAGCGAGTCGAATATCGCGGGTTTTCGATGTTTGCGAATCGAGGGATAAATACAATCCATAACAGGGGTGTGGTCGAGCCGCAAAGAGTCTTTTCATTCCGAACGACAGAGAGTCGGGAAATCCGTAATTCGGGTTATAGATTCCGTAATTCATATACTGACCGGCAAGTGGGGCCTGTGTAACTTTGCCTTGTAAAAAATATGAATCGTATGAATATATTGGAAAGAATGAGGGCGGGGGAATTGATTTTCGATACCGACCCTGAATATCCGTCGCTCTATGCAGAATTCGAGAAGACGATGAAGTTGGTGGCTCAACTCAATAGCGGTTACCATACACCGGAAGAGATAAGGGATCTGCTCGGCCGTATTTGGGGTCAGCCATTGGACGAATCGGTACGTATGTTTCCGCCGTTCTATACCAACTTCGGTAAGTTTACCCGTGTCGGCAGGGGTGTGTTCATAAATTTCGGTTGTACCTTCCTCGACCGGGGCGGTATTACACTGGAAGACGGTGTGTTCATAGGGCCGGGAGTGCTGCTCGTTACTGAAAACCACCCGGAGCAACCGGCCGTTCGGCGTAACGTATATGCCAAACCCATTGTCGTCGGGCACGGTGTCTGGATAGGTGCGGGAGCTGTCATATTGCCCGGCGTGACGATCGGCGAGCATGCCGTCGTGGGAGCCGGAGCCATCGTAACCAAGGACGTGCCTGCCGGGGTAATCGTGGCCGGCAATCCGGCTCGTATCGTGAGAAGTATAAAAACGGAATAAAATTAAGTTTTATGAAAATCGGAATAATTGCGGCGGCATTGGCGTTTGTCGGTCTTTCCGCCGTTGCACAGACAAACCAAAAAACGAATATGGATATGAAAAAGTTGGAACTGGTACAGGAGTGGGATAAGACGTTCCCGAAGAGCGACAAGGTCGAGCATAGCAAGGTGGTTTTCGTAAATCGCTTCGGTGTAACGCTCGCCGCCGATATGTATGTCCCAAAAGAGGTTGTCGGCAAGTTGTCGGCCGTCGCCGTAAGTGGACCGTTCGGAGCCGTGAAGGAACAATCGTCGGGGCTTTATGCACAGGCGCTTGCCGAACGCGGTTTCCTTACCATCGCTTTCGATCCGTCGTTCACGGGGGAGAGCGGCGGTGTGCCCCGCAACGTGGCTTCGCCCGACATCAATACGGAAGATTTCAGCGCAGCGGTCGATTTTCTCGCCAACGAAGACCGTGTGGATCCGGAACGTATCGGGATCCTCGGTATATGCGGCTGGGGTGGTTTTGCCATCAACGCTGCCGCTAACGACACGCGCATCAAGGTTACCGTCGCATCTACTATGTACGATATCAGCCGTTGTACGGCCAACGGATATTTCGACCAGGCGGACAACGCCGACGCACGTTATGAGATGCGCCGCCGGCTCAATGCCCAGCGCACCGAAGATTATCGGAACGGTTCGTATGTCCGTGCAGGAGGGGTGGTCGATCCGGTTCCGGCCGATGCGCCGCAGTTTGTACGCGATTATCATGCTTATTACAAAACTTCCCGAGGTTATCACGCCCGTTCGCTCAATTCCACGCAGGGGTGGAATGCGACCTCCAACCTCGCTTTTTTGAATGCACCTATCCTTGCCTATGCCGCAGAGATTCGCAGTGCAGTGATGGTGGTACACGGTGAGAAGGCTCATTCTCGCTATATGGGAGAGGACGCTTTCAAGAAATTGCAAGGCGACAACAAACGATTGCTCATCGTACCCGGTGCCAATCATACCGACCTTTACGACAAGATGGAGATAATCCCGTTCGACGAAATAGCAGCATTTTATCGGGAGTATTTGAAGTAAGCGTAGCGCTCGATAGATACAATAGTAAAAGCCTGCGATCTGTTCGCAGGCTTTTCATATTTCGGTTACGCATGTAAATACTTCGCCTCGGCAAAATGCAAATAAAATTTGCTTTTGCGCTCGGCTTAATCGTATCTTTGCACAATTGTTGAGCGTATCGATTGTAAAATGCCTGTGAGCTGATTTTTTTTGTGATTATAATTTGTTGATTATGAGTGATAAGTATAAGATACTGTTCGTTTGCCTCGGAAATATCTGCCGCTCTCCGGCGGCCGAAGGCATCTTCCGGCAAATGGTCGAAAAACGGGGGCTGGGGGAGAAGTTGGAGGCGGATTCCGCCGGAACCTATGCCGGACACACCGGCGAACAACCCGATTCCCGCATGCGGAATGCGGCCTATGCCCGGGGGTATCTGCTGACGCACCGGGCCCGGCAGGTGCGGTTGCGGGATTTCGAGGAGTTCGATCGCATCGTGGCGATGGACGATACCAATTACCATAATCTTTATCGTCTGGCCCCTTCCCGTGAAGCGGGAAACCGTATTTACAGGATGTCTGAATTTTTCCGGGAACATCCGAAATGGACCCATGTGCCAGACCCCTACTACGAAGGGCATGAAGGGTTCGAGCTGGTGCTCGATATGCTCGAGGACGGCTGCCGCACGCTGCTCGACGAGTTGGAGAAGAGGTAGCTCGAAATCGCAGAGAACGAAAAAGAGTGCATTTTTCAATGCACTCTTTTTCGTCGAATCGAGTCTGTATGCCGGTGCGATCCGGAATATTTGGTCCGTCGGACGTCCGAATCAGAAGTAAAGTCCAACTCCCACCTGGTAGGTGTTGCGCCAGGGGCACTTCTTGGCGGCGAACAGGTAGGAGAAATCGAGCTCCAGATGCATGAACCGCAGTCCCGCACCGATCGTACCGTAGTCGTATCCGTGGCTGTCGGCGACGTGGTAGCCGCCGCGGACAGCGATCATCTGCATCAGCACATACTCCACGCCGATGCCCATCCCGAAGGACTTGTTCTCCGAGGAAGAGTAGCGGTAGCCCAGATCGACCGAAGCTTCGAGCGAATGGGAATCCCGGATCGGGGCGAAGAGCGAACCGCCGACACTGAATTTGGTGGGCAGGTCGTAATTCGAATCGTCGAACGTGAAGCCGAAGTCGGAGATTTTCGCACCCGCACTCACCCAGGCGCCTTCGAGCATCCGGTTAAGCGGAATCCGCGCGTATGCCGCGACATCGAACCCGAGGGCGTTGTTCGTGAACAGTTCTCCGTACGAGGAGCGGATGTAGCGGGCCGTCACCGACAGACCCAGATAGCGGCCGATCCGATAGCTGTAGGCCAGATCCGCCGAAACGCTGAGCGGCCGGAACGCTTCGATGCCGACGATTGGGTTATTATTCTCGTCTTTGGGAATGAAAGGGTAGTCCTCGTCGTCCGGACTGAGCTTCGGCTCCCGGTAAAAACGGGTGCCGAACGAGATCGAATGTTTGTGGTTGAAGGAGTAGAATCCGCCGAAGGCCATCAGGTCGTAGCCCTTTTTCACGTCGCGCATCCAGGGCGAGTAGGAGAATCCCACCTCGAACAGGTTGTGGCTGAAGAGCGACGAGGCCGCGTTCTGGAATACGGAGTAAGCTCCGCCGGTAGTCGCTACCGAAGCGTTGGCCATACCCGCTGTGCGGACATCGGGGTTGATCGTCAGGAACTCCTGAGCCGATGCCGCCGCTGTGCCCGACAGGAGGATTATTGCGAGAATGAAGATCTTTTTCATAATTTGTAACGTCTGTTTTTAGCGTTTGACTATGGTGCGGGTAATTTGAATGCCGTTGTAGGTTACTTGTACCAGATAGGTTCCCGAAGCGAGTCCCGATACGTCGAGTTTGACAGGTTCCTCGTTGATAAGTCCAAGTGTTATGTTCATTACCTCCGTTCCCATTGAGTTACGGATACGGATCGTGCTTTCTCCCGAGTAGTTCGGCAGTATGTTCAGTACGTCGGTACATGGGTTGGGGTAAAAGTCCATTGAAATACCGGTCGGATTGTCTCCCTTGCTAACGGTATAGGCAATGGTTCGTTTTGCTGTCTTTGTTCCGTTCATAGCCAGCAATTCTGCCGTATAGCTTCCTGCTGCGTATTGTGATGCGTCGATAGTCAGCGTGACTACGTTACCGTCGATCGACTTCGCGATCTTGCCCGAGGGGTCGTCCAGACGCCATTCCGTGTAGCCGGCCAGCGTATATTGCAGCGTTTTCCGTTCGGAGGCGCCGAGCGTGAAGGTGTCGTTCTGTCCTGTGGCTGGCGTGATCGTCGGCTGGTCGGAAACGGGCGGCACCTCGCCCGAATCCAGGGCTGCACCCGCATCGACGAGCTTGCCGATTTTTCCGGCATAGGTACCCCGACCATTGTATATTGGTCCCTGATAGCTGTCGATGTCGCGTGCTGTCGAGAAAAGCTTCTCTTTGAGCTGTTCGTTCGTGAATCCTGGTGCCCCGAATTGCGAAACGATCAGGGCCGCAACACCCGATACGTGGGGGCAGGCCATCGAGGTCCCCTGCATGTAGCCATACCCGAGAGTCTCCGAGACGTAGTCGATCGTGTGGGTCTCCACCTCTCCTCTGAAATTTGTATAGACGAAAGTCATCCCGTTTTGCAGGTCGGTCGGAAGCGTGCTCAGGTTATAACCTTCGTTATAATGGATAGGCCTGGAAAAATCGGCTGCGTCTCCTCCGCCCGGCGCACATATATCGACGGTCGGACCATAGTTGGTGTACCAAGCGGCTTCATAAGTGCAGGAGACGGCGGCCACACTGATGCAAGGCTCGTAAGCGGCCGGATATCCGGGCTGTCCGCTGTTTTCATTACCTGCCGCGAATATCACGACGCCACCCGCCATAGGGCCGGTCTGCGTCTGTCCGTCGGGCGACATGCCCGCATATTGAATAAAGTAGTCGATCGCCTCCTTGACCGCCCGATCCTGGTTGATCCACTGGTCCAGAGACATGGAGCCGGCCGCGTATCCCCAACTGTTCTGACAAATTACAGCGCCGTTGTCTGCCGCATATTTGATGGCGTCGGCCGTCGCGTTCGAGCTGGCATCGTAACGTCCGTCCGTCGGGTGGAAGATCTGGCAGGTCATGATCTTCACGCCGTCGCCGCTTCCGGTTCCGCCTGCCATGCCGGAGATTCCGACATCGTTGTTGTTCACCGCAGCAATCGTACCGGCTACGTGCGTTCCGTGTCCTTGGCCCCAGGTGATGTCTTCATTGTATCCGCTGCAAAAATTCTTACCGATCCCGCTCCACATATTGGCTGCCAGGTCGGGGTGGGTGTATTCCACGCCCTCATCCAATACGGCGACGATTACATCGCTGCGACCCGCCGTCTTCTTCCATGCAGGAATCACGTTGATGTCTGCACCGGCGACGGCTTCCTCAGAAACCGATCCGTCGTTGTAAAGCGGCCATTGCTCTGCGAAGAGCGGATCGTTGAAAGGGTAGTTCGCCGGAACGGCCTTCGGCAGGGCCATCAGTTTTCGCCATGGAGTCCCGCTCCTTCGGCCCACATCCCCGACTTTAGTGATTTTGCGCGGAATTTCGACATGATTCACGCCGGCAATCTCTCCGAAGTCTTCGGCGACCTGCTCGGCAGATCCTTTGAAACGAATGACATACCACAGGTCGAGCCCTGCCTTGCGTGTTCGCTCGGCGCAGCCGTTGTCGGCGAACAACCGCTCCATACCGGTCACCTCGTACCGTTTGCAAAGTTCATCGAAAGAGATGTTGCCTGTCAGGACCCTGCCGCTGCGGGTGCGGGTCACGTTCAGCGCTTCGGCCGTTTCCCGGTCGAGCTTCATGCGGATCACTCCTTCGACCCTATCGGTATCCCGTGCCGGAGCACTTTCTGTGTCGGGATCTTTCTGGCAACCGGCGAGCAGCGCCAGACAAAAAACGAAAAGTAGATTTTTCAGCTTCATAAGTGTATGTTTTTTTAGAAAAAAGGAGGGAAGCCGACTCTCGTCAACCTCCCTTTCTTGTATGAAATCGCAGAGAGATTAACAGTTCATCGCTCCGCAGCAATGAATTACCTGTCCGCTCACGTAAGAGGAGAGGTCGGAGGCAAGGAACAGAGCCACCTTCGCCACATCCTCGGGTGTACCGCCGCGGCGCAGCGGAATTTGCTGGTACCAGCCCTGTTTTACCTCTTCGGGCAGGGCGTTGGTCATTTCGGTAATGATGAAGCCGGGAGCGATGGCGTTGGCACGGATGCCGCGCGGTCCCATCTCCTTGGCGATGGACTTCGCAAGTCCGATCATACCGGCTTTCGAAGCCGAATAGTTGCACTGTCCGGCATTGCCGCTGACACCCACCACGGACGACATATTGATGATCGAACCGCTGCGCTGGCGCGCCATGATCGGCGTAACGGCGTGAATGAAGTTGAAAGCCGATTTCAGATTGACGTTCAGCACGGCGTCCCACTGCGCTTCGCTCATGCGCATCATCAGTCCGTCTTTGGTGATGCCGGCATTATTGACCAGAATGTCGATGCGGCCGAAATCCTGCATGATCTGGTCGATCACTTTGTGCGTATCTTCAAAGTTGGCGGCGTTCGAGGCGTATCCTTTGGCTTTTACGCCCAGGGCGTTCAGCTCCTCCTCCGTCTTCTTGCCGTTTTCGTCGATCGCCAGATCGGTGAACGCGACGTTGGCTCCCTCTTTTGCAAACTGAATGGCGATCGCTTTGCCGATGCCCCTGGCTGCGCCGGTTACGACGGCCACTTTTCCTTCGAGTAATTTCATCTTGCTGAAATGTTTTTTGATGGTTAAATTTTTCGTTTTATCCGTAATATTCGATCTTTCTGTCGGAAATCCGGCCCGCGTCGGCTGCCCGTATCGCAGAGGTGCCCGTTCCGATGAAAAATGTTCCGTTTGTCGGATGCGTTGTATTTTTCTGTCGCCAAATATAGCAAAAATATTTAGAAATATTTAGTTTTTGTAGTTTCGTAAAATGTTACTACCTTTGGAATCCGAAAAAAACTCTTAATAAACCATATATCGATCATGAAGAGAGATTCTCAAGTATTCGACCTCATTTCTGAGGAACGGAACCGTCAGATGCACGGCATCGAGTTGATCGCGTCTGAAAATTTTGTCAGCGACGAGGTGATGGAGGCCATGGGCTCCGTACTGACCAACAAGTATGCGGAGGGTTATCCTGCCGCACGTTACTACGGCGGTTGTCAGGTGGTGGATAAGGTCGAGAACCTTGCCATCGAACGTGTTTGCAAACTGTACGGCGCCGAGTACGCCAACGTACAGCCCCACTCCGGCGCACAGGCCAACATGGCCGTTTTCTTCGCCGTGCTGAAACCCGGCGATACGTTCATGGGCCTCGATCTGGCGCACGGCGGCCACCTTTCGCACGGTTCGCCGGTGAATATGTCGGGTACCTATTTCAAAGCCATCGGTTACCAGCTCGATCCGAAGACCGAGCGCGTGGATTACGACGATATGGAGCGCAAGGCTCTGGAGCACAAACCCAAGCTTATCGTCGGCGGTGCTTCGGCTTATTCGCGTGAGTGGGACTACAAGCGTATGCGCGAGATCGCGGACAAAGTAGGCGCCATCCTGCTGATCGACATGGCTCACACGGCCGGTCTGATCGCTGCCGGTCTGCTCGAGAATCCGGTTAAGTATGCTCACATCGTGACTTCTACCACCCATAAGACCCTGCGCGGTCCCCGTGGCGGTATTATCCTGATGGGCAAAGATTTCGAGAATCCCTGGGGACTCAAGACTCCGAAGGGCGTGACCAAGATGATGTCGCAGATCCTCAATTCGGCCGTATTCCCCGGTATCCAGGGCGGTCCGCTGGAGCACGTGATCGCAGCCAAGGCAGTCGCTTTCGGCGAAGCGCTGGATCCCAGCTACAAGGAGTACCAGAAGCAGGTGCAGAAGAACGCCAAGGCGATGGCCGAGGCCTTCACCAAGCGCGGTTACAAGATCGTTTCCGAGGGTACGGACAACCACCTGATGCTCGTCGATCTTCGCACGAAGTTCCCCGAACTGACCGGTAAGCTGGCCGAGAAGTGCCTGGTTGCCGCCGACATCACCACCAACAAGAACATGGTGCCGTTCGACAGTCGTTCGCCGTTCCAGACTTCGGGTCTGCGTTTCGGTACTCCGGCTATCACCACGCGTGGTCTGAAGGAGGACAAGATGGAGGAGATCGTAGCGCTGATCGACCGTGTATTGAGCGATCCCGAGAACGAGGCGAACATCGCCGCCGTTCGCAAGGAGGTCAACGCTATGATGGCTAACTATCCGCTCTTCGCATGGTAGCATAATATGAAGCAGGTAGTAGAATTTCTCACGCTCCTGCACGAAAACAACGACAAGGCCTGGTTTGACTCTCACAAGGAGATGTACAAACGGGCCTTGTCCTGTTTCGAGGTGTTTACGGCGAAGCTGATCGACGGCATCGCCGCTTTCGATCCGTCCGTGCGCGGACTTACGGTCAAGGACTGCACGTGGCGCATCTACCGCGACACCCGCTTCAGCCCCGACAAGACACCGTACAAGACCCACATGGGGGCTTTCGTTGCTCCCCGTGGCAAGAAAGGCGGTTATTCGGGCTACTATTTCCACGTCGAACCGGTGTGGGACGAACGCTCCTGGTCGCAGGGGCATCAGCTCACTACGGGGCTTTACTGTCCGCTGCCGGAAGTGCTGCGCAGCGTGCGGGACGAGATCCTGGACAATGGCGCGGAAATTGAAGCAGCCATCCGTGAGGCGAAAGGATTCGTTCTCGACGAGTCGAACAAACTCAAGCGTCTGCCGAAAGGGTATGCCCCCGGCAGTCCGTACGACGAATGGCTGAAACTCAAGGATGTCTATATCACCGAACGCCTCGCGCCGGAGTTTATGTTGGACAAGGAGTTATTGAAGAACACGCTGCACGAATTTCGTAAGACGAAACATTTTTCGGATATTCTGAACCGTGCTGTGCAGTTCGCATACGACGAAATGATTTGATAATTATTACTTTATCCGACGGTCGCAGTATCGAACCGAAGACGTGCTTATCTGCGGTTCATGGCCTTGTCCGTAAGGCAGACTCTCACCCGAATCCTCTTTTCGGAGGGAACTTGGATCGTTACATTCCCGACAGGTGCACCGAAGGATATGACTACGTTTAATTTTAGAAAATATGAAAAAAGCAATTTACCTCTTGTTGGTTTCGATGCTGTTCGTTACTGCTTGTACGGAGCAGGCGCCCCGGATTGCCAAATATACGGATCTCTATGCCGTAAAGGGTACGGACAGCCTCTTCCTGGATCGCTATACGGCCGTTTCGGTCGAGCAGGACGATGCCCGGCCCTGTCTGGTCTTCGTTTTCGGCGGCGGCTTCATCGCTGGGGAGCGCGATGCGGAGCGGTACCTTCCGTTCTTTCATTACATGGTTAATCAGGGGTACGACGTGGTATCGATCGACTATCGTCTTGGTCTGAAGCAGGTCGTCGCTTCGGGGGACCTCTCGCCCGAAAATATGATGCTCGGTATGGCCCGGACGATCTCGATGGCTGTCGAGGATCTTTACGACGCTACCGCTTTTATCGTGGACAAGGCAGACGAGTGGGGTATCGACTCCTCGCAGATCGTGGCCTGCGGGTCGAGTGCGGGAGCGATCACCGTGTTGCACGGCGAATACGCCCTCTGCAACGCTTCGCCGCTGGTGCAACACCTGCCTGTCGGCTTCCGCTACGCGGGTATCGTTTCTTTCGCCGGGGCGATCTTCGAAATGGGCGAGGAGCTCCGCTGGGCATCGCAGCCTGCGCCGATGATGCTTTTTCACGGCGATGCGGATGCGAACGTACCGTATAATGTGATTCGCGAGAGCGGCGTCGGTTTCTTCGGCTCGAAGTACATCGCCGGACAGCTCCGCGCGATGAACTCCCCGTATTATTTCTATTCGGTCGAGAACGCCTCACACGTCATCGCCACGGCGCCGATGGACGGCAACCGGGATGCGATCGATGCTTTCCTCTCGAAACTCGTCGTGGATAAGGAACCGCTGATGATCGAAACCGACGAAACGACGATCGGCGCCCCTGAAGTCCGCAAGAACTTCACGTTGGCCGAATACATCGCATCGAATTTCCTGTAAAAAGGATGCGGAAGTGTGTGCTTACGGTTCGAATCGGCCTCGATTTATGCCGGCTGGACAATGATGCGATGTGTCCGATGAGTATGCTCGGTGATGGTTCGGCGACGGATTGCTGTCGAGAATATTCCGTATGGAGTTTCCGCTGCTGTTCAGATTGCGGGTAGAGTCGGGAATAGATCGGCGAACGCACCTTCCGAAATCATCAATAATATAAAATCAGCCGCAACCTAAAGGTTGCGGCTGATTCTTGTTGTATCGGTCTTGTCATTACTCCACCGTTACCGACTTGGCCAGGTTGCGGGGCTGGTCCACGTCGCGCCCTTTATTGACAGCGATATGATACGCCAGCAACTGCAACGGCACCGATACCACGATCGGCATCAGGCACTCCGCCACGACGGGCACTTCGATAAAGTAGTCGGAGCTCTTGCGTACCTGCTCGTCGCCCTTGGCGATCACGGTGATAACCTTGCCGCCCCGGGCCTTGATCTCCTCGATGTTGCTGGCGGTCTTTTCGTAGGTGTGATCCGGCGTCGCGATGGCGATGGTCGGCATCTCGGCGTCGATCAGGGCGATCGGACCGTGTTTCATTTCGGCGGCAGGGTAGCCCTCTGCGTGGATGTAGGAGATCTCCTTGAGTTTGAGCGCACCTTCCAGCGCCGTGGGGTAGTTGTACCCGCGTCCCAGGTAGATGAAGTTGTGCGCGTAGGTGAAGATTTTCGAGAAGTCGGCGATCCGGTCGTTCAGGCGGAGCACCTCTTCCAACACGGCGGGCAGATCGAGCAGATGCTTGGCGATCTTGCGCGAGCACTCCTGGTCGATCGTACCCTTGACACGGGCGATCATCAGCGCCAGCATCGTAAGTACCGTTACCTGTCCCGTGAAGGCTTTGGTCGAAGCCACGCCGATCTCAGGCCCTACGTGGATGTAAGTGCCGGAATCGGTAGCCCGGGCGATCGACGAGCCGATCACGTTGCAGATGCCATAGACGAACGCACCGTTCTGCTTGGCCAGCTCGATAGCGGCCAGCGTGTCGGCCGTTTCGCCCGACTGCGATACGGCGATCACGATGTCGTCGGGATAAATCACCGGATTGCGGTAACGGAACTCCGAAGCGTATTCCACTTCGACCGGAATGCGGCAGAAATCCTCGATCAGGTACTCCCCGATGAGCGATGCGTGCCACGAGGTGCCGCAAGCCACGAAGATGATGCGCCGGGCGTTGAGAAACCGCTCTCGGTTGTCCATGATGCCCGACAGGATCACGTCGTACGTCTCGGGGTTGATCCGGCCCCGAATGCAGTCCACGATGGTCTTGGGCTGCTCGAAGATCTCCTTGAGCATGAAGTGCGGATAGCCGCCCTTTTCGAGCTGGGAGATGCTGAGCTGCAACTTCTTGATGTCGATCTTGCTCTCCTGGTTGTCGAGCGTTACGATCTTCAGCGGGTGGTTGCGATCCATGACCACTACCTCGCCGTCATTGACATAGACGATCTTGTCCGTATATTCCACGATCGACGCCGCGTCCGATGCCAGGAAAAACTCCTTGTCGCCGATACCGATGACCATCGGGCTGCTGCGGCGTGCCGCGATGATTTGATCTTGGTTGCCCTTCTCCACTACGGCGATAGCGTATGCGCCGATCACCTGCTTCAATGCTTGCTGGACGGCCTCCAGCAACGTGCAGTTGTTCGACGTACGGATGTATTCGATCAGATTGACCAGTACCTCCGTGTCGGTGTCGCTCTTGAACGTGTAACCGTTTTCGATCAGCGCCTCTTTCAACACCCGGTAATTTTCGATGATACCATTGTGGATCAGGGCGATATTGCCCGAATCGGAGTAGTGGGGATGGGCGTTGATGTCGTTCGGTTCGCCGTGTGTCGCCCAACGGGTGTGGGCGATGCCGATCGTTCCGTCCAGATCCTTGGATTCGACGAAATGTTCCAAATCGGCGACTTTGCCCTTGCTTTTGAACACGTTCAGAACTCCTTCCCGATTGACCAGTGCGAGTCCTGCGCTGTCGTAACCGCGATATTCCAAGCGGTGAAGTCCTTTTATCAGAATGGGGTAAGCCTGCTGTTTACCCACGTAACCTACAATTCCACACATAATGTATTCTTTTTGCGATTTGCAAAGATAGTGAAAGCCGGGAGAAAACGGGAATTTGTTCTCAATTTTCCAAGGCGCATCCTATCTAAGACTATGTCAAAGATAGTGAAAGGGAAGAGCAATCGTGCGAACTTGCACGCAAAGATTGCTGAACCGAATCCTATCTTCTATAAAAATAGTGCAAGGTGAGTGAGAGCCAAACTTAACTTTCTGTTTTCCTACTCCTTGCATCGTAGAGTTCACAAGTGCCCTCCGCGTATGCTTCGAGCGTGGGTTGTTTGAACTCGTTCGAACCTTTCCATCTTCTTTTTTTGTAAAGATACGAATGAGCCGGGCGCAAAAGCAAATTTTATTTGCATTTGCCGAGGCGAAGTATCTACAACGAAATCAAAGATCCTATCTTTTTGAACAAACGTATCCGTAATGTACGAAAAACGGGATATATCCTTCGGATATTGTCCCGTTTTTGAAATCGTATTGCCTGTTTACTTTTCAGCGAAATATTTATAAAACAGCGGAATCGTTTCGACCCCCTTGTAGAACTGGTCGAGTCCGTAGCTCTCGTTGGGCGAATGGATGGCGTCCTCCGCCAGGCCGAATCCGATCAGGAGGGACTTGATTCCCAGGATATTTTCGAATCCGCTGATGATCGGAATCGAGCCGCCCGAATAGAACGGCAGTGGTTTCTTGCCGAACGTGTCGGCGATGGCCTTTTCCGCCGCTTTGTAAGCCGGCATATCGGTCGGAGCCACGTAGGGCATACCGCCGTGCAGGAACTTGACCTTCACCTTGACGCTCTTGGGAGCGATCGCCTTGAAATGTTTCTCGAAGAGCTTGGCGATCTTTTTGAAATCCTGTCCGGGAACCAGACGCATCGAGATTTTGGCCGAAGCCTTCGACGGGATCACCGTCTTGGTCCCCTCCTCGATATAGCCGCCCCAAATGCCGTTCACGTCGAGCGAGGGACGGATACCCGTGCGTTCGATGGTCGTAAAGCCCGCTTCGCCCTCGACATCGCCGATTTCGAGCGCTTTCTTGTATTCTGTAAGGTTGAACGGAGCCTTGTTGAAGGCTTTGCGCTCGGCGGCCGTCAGCTCGCGCACGTCGTCGTAGAAGCCCGGAATCGTCACGTGTCCGTTTTCATCGATGAGCGAAGCCACCATGCGGGCCAGGACATTGGCCGGATTGGCCACCGCACCTCCGAACAGGCCGGAGTGCAGGTCCTTGTTGGGGCCTGTCACTTCGACCTCCATATAAGTCAGACCGCGCAGACCGCAGGTGATCGAAGGTATCTGCATCGAGATCATCGATGTATCGGAAACCAGAATGATGTCTGCCTTGAGCATCTTCTTGTTGTCGGCGCAGAACTTGTAGAGGCTGGGCGACCCGATCTCTTCCTCGCCTTCGAGCAGGAATTTCACATTGCAGGGCAGGCTGTCGGTCGCGCACATCGCTTCGAACGCCTTGGCGTGCATGAAAAGCTGGCCTTTGTCGTCGTCCGCACCCCGGCACCAGATGCGTCCGTCCTTCACGACCGGTTCGAACGGCGAGGTGCGCCATTCGTCCACCGGATCGACCGGCATCACGTCGTAGTGGCCGTACACCAATACGGTCTTGGCTTTGGGATCGACGATTCGTTCGGCGAAAACAACCGGATTGCCTTCCGTGGGAAGTACCTCGGCATGGTCGGCACCGGCCTTCATCAGCGAAGCGGCCAGCCATTCGGCGCATCGGGTCATGTCGGGTTTATGATCGGATTGCGCGCTGATCGAAGGGATGCGCAACAGCTCGAATAATTCGTTGAGAAAACGGTCTTTGTTCTTCTCTATGTAACTCTTTACTTTATCCATGGAATTTGATTATTTGGTGAGTACGTATTGGTCTGCGAGTTCTCCGGTGATAGGCTGCTTCTTTGCATTAAGACGGCGCAGGCGGTTTTCCTCCACCTTGTAGTACTCGGGGGCGGGAAGCCCTATGCCGACTTTGGCGCGCAGCGTCAGCAGGTTGCCTTTTACCGTATAGTTTCCTGTCTGTTGAATCGGCTCTTCAGAACGATCCATATAGCTGGAATTCATCGTATAGGTGTTGTCGTTGTGAAGCGTGAGTTCAATCTCGATGCCCGGGCAGTCCGCAGCAGGAAAAACCCCTTTGTAAGTTCCCTGGTAGTCGAGTGCGTTTTCGGCATTGTGCATGTCGGGTACCCCGGCAGTCGTCTTTTGGCGGGAGTTTCCTCCGCAGGCTGTCAGCATAATTGCGGCAGCGAGTATCAATAAAATGTTTTTCATCGATTTATATATTACAAATTTGTTTTATTTCCGCAATGATCCGCCGGGCCAGCGCATCGGCCTCCGCCATCGTTTTCGCTTCGGTATATACGCGGATGATCGGTTCCGTATTCGATTTGCGCAAGTGTACCCAATTCTCCGGGAAATCGATTTTAACACCGTCCGCATCGTTCACCTTTTCATTGGCATAACGGGATTTCATCTCACGCAATACTTTATCCACGTCGATGGCCGGTGTCAGCTCGATCTTGTTCTTCGAGGCGAAATAGGCCGGATAAGTCTTGCGCAGCTCGGTCATGGTCATACCTTTTTCGGCCAGATAGGTCAGGAAAAGCGCGGCGCCGACCAGTGCGTCGCGGCCGTAGTGCAGTTCGGGGTAGATGACTCCGCCGTTGCCCTCGCCGCCGATGACGGCCCCGACCTCTTTCATCTTGGCGACTACATTGACTTCTCCTACCGCCGATGCAAAATATTCTCCTCCGTGCATTTGCGTTACATCGCTTAAAGCTCTCGAAGAGCTCAGATTCGACACCGTATTGCCGGTTTTGCGGGAGAGGATATAGTCCGCCACGGCGACCAGCGTATATTCCTCGACAAACATCGAGCCGTCTTCGCTGACGAAGGCCAGCCGATCCACATCGGGATCGACCACTACGCCCAGATCGGCCTTTTCGCGGACGATCGCCTTCGATATTTCGGTCAGGTTCTCGGGCAGCGGCTCCGGGTTATGGGCGAACTCTCCGGTCGGTTCGCAGTTGAGCTCCACGACTTCACATCCCAACTCCCGCAACAGCTTGGGTATGACGATGCCGCCGACGGAGTTCACCGCATCCACGATCACCTTGAAGTGCCGTTTCCGCACGGCTTCCGCATCGACCAGCGGCAGGGCCAATACCCGACGGATATGCTCGTCGTTGTAAGATTCCCGCGAAACGACCTTGCCGATATGGTCCACATCCGGGAAAACGAAGTTCTCGTCTTCGGCCAGCGCCAGCACCCGCTTGCCCTCGGCGTCGCTCAGAAATTCTCCCTCGGCATTCAGGAGCTTCAGGGCGTTCCACTGGCGGGGGTTGTGCGATGCGGTGATGATGATGCCGCCGTCGGCCCGGTGCGCCGTAACGGCCAGTTCGGTTCCCGGCGTAGTGCAGAGTCCGATGTTCACTACGTCCGCGCCGCAGCCCAGCAGCGTGCCTTCGATGATGTCGCCGACCATTTCGCCCGAAATACGGGCGTCGCGGCCCACGACGATTTTGAGCCTTTTCCCGGGTGCGGATTCGGCGATGAAACGCACGTAAGCGGTGGTGAATTTAACGATATCGAGCGGGGTGAGGTTCTCCGTCGCAGGGCCGCCGATCGTTCCCCGGATGCCGGAAATGGATTTGATGAGAGTCATGTCGCAAATATCTCTTTTCTTGTAGTCCGCCGAGCGGGATACAATATATTTATGGAAAATTTATCGTGGCGTATTTTTTGAAATTCGAGGTAAATGTAGTACTTTTATGCCAATTATGAAAATATAAAAACCGACACTATGAGAACCATACCTTCTTCCGAATTGATAATCAACGACGACGGATCGATTTTCCACCTGCACCTCAAGCCGGAGCAGCTTGCCGACATCGTCATCCTCGTGGGGGATCCCGGCCGCGTAGCCATGGTCGCTTCCTTTTTCGATACGCAGGAGTACAGCGTTTCCAACCGCGAATTCAATACCGTGACGGGTACCTACAAAGGCAAGCGGATGACCGTGCTTTCGACCGGTATCGGCATCGGCAACATCGACATTTCGGTTACGGAGCTCGATGCGCTGGCCAACGTGGATTTCGCCACGCGGCAGGAGAAGGCGCAGAAGCGGCAGCTCACGCTGGTCCGTTTGGGTACTTCGGGCGCCATTCAGCCCGACATCAAAGTGGGGCAGTTCGTCTTCGCCCGCACTTCGGTCGGCTTCGACGGTCTGTTGAATTACTACAAGGGGCGCAACGAGGTTTGCGACCTGGAGATCGAGAAGGCTTTTATGAAACATACGGGTTGGAGCGATTTGCTTCCGAAGCCCTATTTCATCGATGCGGATCCTTCGCTGGCCGAGCTTTTCCGCGACGTAACCATCGAAGGCATCACCATCGCCGCCCCCGGCTTCTATGCGCCGCAGGGACGCTGGGTGCGTCTCGAACCGGCCGACATCCATCTGAACGAGAAGATCGAGTCGTTCGACTATCACGGACGCCGGGTCACCAATTTCGAGATGGAAAGTTCTGCTTTGGCCGGGCTGGCCGCTCTCATGGGCCACAAAGCCGCCACGATCTGTACGATCATCGCCCAGCGGATCGCGCTGGACGCCTGCACGGATTATAAACCTTTCGTCAGAAAGATGATCCAGACGGCGCTCGATAAACTGGCGACGTTGTAACCGACCGGATTTCGGGAATGGTTCCGGGCAGCGACGCGAACCCGGAGCCGAGTTCGATGAATACCCGGGCACCGCAGCGGGATAGGATGGTTTCCCGATTCTTTCAGGTAGTAAAAACGAAATAGGAAACTTCAGACGCGGGGGCTGCCTCGGAATACCCAACCAATAAACAAAAGGCTTCAAAAGACTAACAGAAAATAAATTACATTAAAACCTATGAAATTTTCCGTATCAAGTTCTGCATTGCTCTCTCTCCTGGCCACGACCGGCAAAGTAATCAGCAATAAAAATACATTGCCCATCCTGGATTATTTCCTGATGGAGCTCAAGGGGGATGAGCTGCGGGTGACTACTTCCGATCTGGAAACCACGCTCGTGGGCTCGATTCGCGTGGACGGCGTCGAAAGCGGAGGCACCATCGCAGCTCCGGCCAAACTGATGCTCGATTCGCTGAAGGAGTTCGCCGAAATGCCTCTGACGATCGAAGTGAACGATCAGAACTGGGAGATCCGTTTGAGTTGGAAAAGCGGTTCGCTCTCGATTCCCGGCGCCAGCGCCGTGAGCTATCCGGCGATCCCGGCTCTTTCGGCCGATTGCAAGGAGTTGACGCTCGATGTGGACGTGCTGGTGAACGGCATCAACAAAACGATTTTCGCCACGGCCGACGACGAGCTGCGTCCCGTGATGAACGGCGTCTATATCAACCTGGCCCCTTCGATGCTTACATTCGTGGGTACCGACGCCCACAAGCTGGTGAAATACGAGGTGGAAACCGCTAATGAAGTGGCTTCGTCGTTCATCCTGCCCAAGAAGCCGGCCAACCTGCTCAAATCGGTGCTGCTCAAGGAGGAAGACGCGATCAAGGTGAGCTTCGATTCGAAAAACGCCATGTTCCAGCTCAAGAACCATACGCTGGTGTGCCGCCTGATCGAAGGCAATTACCCGAATTACAATGCGGTGATTCCGACCGCGAATCCCAATAAGGTACTCGTCGATCGTATCGAACTGGTCAATGGCATCAAGCGTGTGGCCGTCTGCTCGAACCCCACGACCAACCTGATCCGCATGGACATCGCCGACAACCGGATCAACCTTACGGCGCAGGACATCGATTTCTCGGTATCGGCCAACGAAACGATCAGTTGCAGCTACGAAGGCCAGAATATCACGATCGGTTTCAAATCGACGTTCCTGGTGGAAATCCTCTCCAACATCGATACGCCGACCATCGTCATCGAATTGGCCGATTCGACTCGTGCCGGCGTATTCAAACCCGTCTATGACGACAAGCAGTCGAGCGCGACGCTCATGCTGCTTATGCCGATGATGATTAACGCATAACCCGGATGGAGCTCAACCTCAAGCGGCCGATCATTTTCTTCGATTTGGAAACGACCGGCATCGACATCGCACGGGACCGCATCGTCGAAATTTCGATGGTCAAGGTTATGCCCGACGGCGAGGAGATCGTCCGTACGCGGCGGATCAATCCGGGAATGCCGATTCCAGCCGAAGCTACGGCCATTCACGGCATTACGGACGAAGATGTGAAGGATTGCCCACTTTTTCCGCAAATTGCCAAGTCGTTGGCCCAGTTTATCGAGGGATGCGACTTCGGCGGTTTCAATTCGAACCGCTTCGATCTGCCGATGCTGGTCGAGGAGTTCATGCGGGCCGGTGTGGACGTGGATTTCCGCAAACGTAAATTCATCGACGTGCAGAATATCTTTCACAAAATGGAGCAGCGGACGCTGGTGGCGGCCTATAAGTTCTATTGCGGCAAGGATCTCGCGGATGCCCATTCGGCCGAGGCCGATACGTTGGCGACATACGAGGTGCTGAAAGCCCAGTTGGACCGTTACGGGGAGTTGCAGAACGATGTCGCGGCTCTGGCTGAATTTTCCACGCGGGCGGAATCCGCCGACTTCGCAGGACGCATCCTCTATAACGAAAAAGGGGAAGAGGTCTTCGGATTCGGCAAATATAAGGGCCGTTCGGTCGCGGAGGTTTTCCGCGTCGAGCCGAGCTATTACTCCTGGATGATGAACGGCGATTTCCCGCTCTATACCAAGAAAATTATTACCGAAATCCGCTGCCGGGAGAAAAACGAGAAACAATAGACTATGCTGAAGGAACTGTGTTGTACCGCGATGTTGCTGACGGCCGGGGCGAACCTTTATGCCCAGGAGCCGCAGTCTATCGAGAAATCGCAGACGATCGTTTATATCAACGGTGCAAAATACTATGTCCACAACGTCCGGCACGGGGAAACACTCTATTCGCTGGCCAAAACCTATGGAGTGGCGGAACAGGTGATCGCCGCCGAAAATCCGCAGCTCGCTCAAGGGCTCAAAGCCGACCAGAGCCTTAAAATCCCGGTCGTGGAAACGGGTGTCGTCGTACAGGAGCAGCTTTCTCCTAAAAAGCTGAAGAAGACCTTCGATCAGCACACGGTGCAGAAGGGCGAAACCCTTTATGGGATTTCGAGGCGCTATGCGATCTCGGTCGAAACCATCATGGAGGACAATCCCGGCCTGGATCCGATTCACCTGAAACCGGGTTCGGTCATTTTGATTCGCAAAAAGGCGGTCGGCAAGACTGACGAAGCGGAAAACACGGCGGCATGGGAGCAGTACAAGGATCGTCTGAACCTGGTTGCCGAGGAGGGTTATATGTACCACATCGTCGCTCCCGGGGAGACGATGTACGCGCTGTCCCGTCGCTTCGGTACGACGGTTGAAAATCTGGAGCGGCTGAACGGTATTTCAGCGCAAGACCTCCGTTCGGGAAGTATGCTGAAAGTCCCCGGCGATGCAAAGTCCGCGACCGAGCCGGCGCCGGAAGAGCGATTCGGACAGCCCGAGCCAACGGAGAGCGATACCTTGACGACGGTCGAACCCCAGGTGAAAGAGGTGGATTTTCTGGCATTGAGCAGCGGAGAGCCGCTTCGTGTGGCGCTGTTGTTGCCGATGACCGATGGCGACAAACAGAATCCGAATTATCTCGATTTCTACCAGGGATTTCTCCTGGGGCTTGAAAAGATAAAGACCCAATACGGATACTCCGTTCGGGTCGATCTGTTCAATACCCGGCAGGAAAGCGACCGACTCCGTACGATTGTGGACGACGCCGATTTTCGGGCGGCCCGCTTGATCGTAGGCCCGGTTTACGAAGAGGAACTTCCTGCCGTAATCGGGTATGCCGAGGAGTATGCCGTGCCGGTCGTATCGCCTCTGGCCGATGTCAAGAACGTCGATAGCGATGTTTTGTTTCAGATGGCACCGCCCCAGATGCGGAAATATGCCAAAATCGAAGAACTGACTCAGGGTGAGCACAAACAGGTTACCTTGATCTACGGAGAGAAGAACGACCGGGAGTTCGAACGGGAAATTCTGGCTGCACTGCAGGGTGTACCTTACGCGCGGCATAATTATCGTTACGCTGTCAAGGAGGGCGACCAGGGGCTTTCGTCGCTGCTGGCCAATGGCAAGGACAACCTGCTGATTGTTTTGAGCGACAGCGGGCTCGAAGTGGACCGTATTCTGGCAGCCATCGCTTCGGCCAATACCAACCTCGTAGCCCGCGGCAAGACGCCTCCCCGTTTCACGATCGTCGGCAATTCGCGTTGGAACCGCTTCGGGAACCTCGATCGGGCGCTCTACTTCAAGGACCGGCTCGTGCTCTTCTCGACTTATCACGCCAAACGCGATGCCGAGGTAATCAAGACTTTCGACAGCGACTACATCAAAGCTTTCGGGGCGTTGCCGTCGCTCTACTCTTACCGGGGTTACGATGCGGCGATGATCTTCGTTCCGGCGATGTATTCCGACATCCAGTACGATATGGAGGGACGCCGCTACACGCCGCTGCAAACCTCTTATACGTTCCAGCAAATGCCCGGAGGGTCCAACCACGTCAATCAAAACTGGATGCGTGTGAGCTACCGACCGGACTTCACCATTACCGTAGATTGAAATGGCTTTAATACCCAACGGAATTCCCGAAAAAACGATCGAGCGGCTCAGCGAGTATCGCCGTACGCTGCTCGCCTGCCACAGGGAGGGCATTACCCACATTTTTTCGCACGTGCTGGCCGGGATTCACGGCATTACGGCTGTGCAAGTGCGTCGGGATCTGATGTTGATCGGGTTCTCGAGCGATACCAAGAAAGGCTACGATGTAAAGGTGTTGATCGATTTTATCAGCAACATCCTCGACAGCGAAAGCCCGGTGAACATCGCCGTAATCGGTATGGGTCACCTGGGGCAGGCCATCACCAAATATTTCAACGGGAAGAGCCTGAAGCTGCGGATCACGGTCGCGTTCGACGTCGATCCCGCAAAAGTGGATACTGCGATCGACAACATTCCGTGCTACCACATGGAGTGTTTCGAGAAGGTCGTCCAGGAGAACGACATCTCGATCGTCATCGTATCTTCGCCGACCAAAGTCGCCCCCGAACTGGTCGTGCCGATCATCAACGCCGGCATCAAGGGCGTACTCAACTTTACCTCGACACGCCTGAATTTCCCGCAAGGTATCTACGTGGAGAATTACGATATTACGACTCTTCTGGAAAAGGTTGCTTACTGCGTCAAGGAATCCGAAGAGAATAACGACAATAATTAAGGTGTCGATGCGAGTATTCCACGGCTTCGAAAATCTGCCTTCGTTCCGTTCGCCGGCGGCTACCGTCGGATCGTACGACGGAGTTCATAGCGGACACCGGGTTTTGCTCGACCGGATTCGCCGGGAGGCGGCCGCTGTCGGGGGAGAAAGTATCGTGCTGACCTTCGACCCGCATCCCCGCGTGACGCTCGGTACACAGGAGCGGCTGCGGCTGCTGACTTCGCTCGAAGAGAAGATATACCTGCTCGACCGGTTCGGAATCGACAATCTGATCGTGATTCCGTTCGACCGGGCCTTCAGCCGGATTCCTTCCGAGAGTTTCGTAAAGGACTATCTGATCGGGAAGGTGGGGGTGAAGAATCTGGTCGTCGGTTTCAACCACCGCTTCGGCCACGACAAGGAGGGAGATTACCGGCTGCTCAACGGATTGCATGACGAGTTCGGCTTCCGTGTGACGGAGATCGAGAAACAGGATGTCGATGCCGAGAAGGTGAGTTCGACGGTCATTCGTCGTCTGATCGAGCGGGGAGAGATGAATAAAGCTGCCCGGATGCTGTCGCATCCGTATCTGTTGGCAGGCGATGTGGACTGCGCAGGACATATCGCCTCGGGAGAGGCTCTCAAGCTGCTTCCGCCTCCGGGTGAATATCCCGTGCGGATCGAAGGTAGGCCCGGTGTGCTTCGGATAACCGCCAAAGGTACTCCGGAATTATTGAGGACGGCGGGAAAAATGCCGTCGGGCCATATACTAATCGAGTTTTAACGCCATGCTGACAAGAGATTTCAAATTCAGAGTCTGGTATAAGGATACCGATCAGATGGGTATCGTACACCATTCGAATTACATCTGCTATTACGAAGCAGCCCGTTCGGAGCTGCTCCGCAGTTTCGGCTCTTCGTATGCCGATATGGAGGAGAAGGACGGCGTGATGATGCCGATTCTCGAAGTACACTCCAAGTACCTGCGTCCGGCTCATTACGACGAATTGATCACGGTTCGAATTTCCCTCCGGGAGTTGCCGAAAGCGCGTATTACGTTCGAATACGAAATTTACAACGAAGCGGGCGAGCTGCTCAATACGGGTTCTACGGTTCTGGGTTTCATCCACCGCGATACGCGGCGTCCCTGCCGGGCTCCGAAAGGATTTATGGAGCTGTTGGAAAAAAACCTGTAATTCACGCTGTTTTTTACGAATCGCCGGTTGATCGTATCGATTTTTCCCAAGAGGAAGATATTTCGGATTTTCGTCGATGGAGGAATCCGGATGAGAGTTCCGTACGATTTTATCCGATATAAAATAGCGGCGGCTCCTTTTCGGGGCCGCCGCTTCGATATACGGTAATTTACTGCTATTTCTCGATCAGCGAAATACTGCGTTGGATGAACTCCGTCAGGTTTTTGCCCTTGAGCAATCCGTTGGAGAGCAATGCCAGGTCGATGATCTGTTTGACGAGCTTGTTCTCTCCGCCAATTTCGCGCAGACGCGTATCGCGCTCGTCGCGCAGGGTGACGATCTTCTTCGAAAGCTCCTCGCGTGTCGATTTCTCCTCGGGCGTGAGTTCCTCCTCTTTCTTGCCTTTGACCACTTCGTCGAAACGGCGCTCTTCGGCGACCGCAGCATCGATCTTTTTGGTGATGGTCTTCAGCTTGTCGCCGTAGCTCTTCTCCACATCGGCCAGGATGTCGATCACGATGGGGTTGTTGCCATTGACGGCGATCGTGAAGTTATCGGGCATCTGGCTGTAGAATTGGCTCATACCTCCGCCGCTGATGGCTGCCATCTCCTTCATGCGCCGCATGAATTCGTTCTGCGTAATCACCACGGGCGCAGCATCGGCCGCCATCGCTTCGAACGAAATGTTGTAGTGGATCTTCTCGTCCTTGGGCATCTGGCTTTCGAATACGGGACGCATGATCTCCTGCTGGGCCTCGCTCAGGGACATCTTGAGCGTTTCGTCTTTCTGGATGAGCTTGTCGATCACGTCGCTGTCCACGCGCACGAAGCGGGCGTCCTTGTGTTTCGACTCGTACCAATTGACATAGTGGTTGTCGAGTTGTCCGTCCATAACCAGCACGTCATAGCCTTTGGCCTTGGCCGATTCGAGGAACGAATTTTTCTCTACGGGATCGTCCACATAGAGGAAAACGACCGTACCGTTCTTGTCGGTCTGGTTACCTTTGACGACCTCCTTGTACTCTTCGGCGGTGAAATACTTGCCCTCGGTCGTCTTCCACAGCATGAAACTCTCTGCCTTCTCGGCGAACTTTTCGTCGGTGATAATGCCGTATTCGATGAAGATCTTCAGATCGTCCCATTTCTGTTCGTAGTCCGCACGCATCGTCGTGAAGAGCTCCTGCAAGCGATCGGCCACCTTGCGGGTGATGTAGTTCGAAATCTTCTTGACATTCGAATCGCTCTGCAGGTAGCTGCGCGATACGTTCAGCGGAATATCCGGCGAGTCGATCACGCCGTGCAACAGGGTGAGGTATTCCGGTACGATCCCCTCGACCTGGTCGGTCACATACACCTGATTGGAGTAGAGCTGGATCTTGTTTTTCTGAATTTCGAAGTTGTTCCGAATCTTCGGGAAGTAGAGGATACCCGTCAGGTGGAACGGATAATCGATATTCAGATGAATCGAGAAGAGCGGCTCTTCACCTATGGGATAGAGTTCGTGGTAGAACTCCTTGTATTGCTCGGCGGTGATCTCGGTGGGTTTTACGGTCCACAGCGGGGCGATGTTGTTGATGATGTTGTCCTTGTTGGTATCGACGTATTTGCCGTCTTTCCACTCCTTCACCTTGCCGAAAGCGATGGGAACGGGCAGGAAGCGGCAGTACTTGCGCAGCAGCTCTTCGACCTTCGAATCTTCGCCGTATTCGAGCGTATCGGCCGAAAGGTGCAGTACGATCGTGGTTCCCCGGTCGCGCTGTTCGGCCGTTTCCTCCATTTCGTATTCGGGCGATCCTTCGCAACTCCAGTGTACCGTCTTGGCGCCCTCCTTGTAGGAGCGGGTGAAAATCTCCACTTTGTCGGCGACCATGAAAGCGGAGTAGAAGCCCAGTCCGAAGTGGCCGATGATCGCCTGGTTCTTGTATTTTTCCATAAACTCCTCGGCACTCGAGAAAGCGATCTGGTTGATGTAACGCTCCACTTCGTCGGCCGTCATTCCGATACCGCGGTCGGTTACCGTCAGAGTCTTGGCCTCCTTGTCCGCCGAAACGCGGATCGTCAGGTCGCCCAATTCGCCCTTTACGTCGCCCATCGAAGAGAGAGCCTTGAGTTTCTGCGTGGCATCCACGGAGTTGGAGATCAGCTCACGCAGGAAGATTTCGTGGTCCGAATAGAGGAACTTTTTGATAACGGGGAAGATATTCTCGGTGGTAACCCCGATTTTTCCGTTTTTCATCGTATTATGGTATTTTTTTAATTGAATTATTTATCGTTTTTTGATACAGCGGACTATGGTTGCCGCTGCCGAAGAGAGCCATTCTCTCGCATGGATTCAACAAACGGTGTGCCACCTCCTCCGATATGACATTCTGTCATACGCTTCCTGACAAAATAAAGGCGGCAGGGAATCCTCCCCGCCGCCGTACGTGTTTCGTCGGCTCGTCTGCCGAAAGTATTAGAGCAATTTTTCGAGTTTCTTTACCAGGTCGGCTTTCGTGCAGGCACCCACCTGTTTGTCCACGACCTGTCCGCCCTTGATGAACACGATCGTCGGAATGTTGCGGACCATGAACTTGCCCACGATGTCGTCGTTGTTATCCACGTCGCACTTGCCGATGACCGCACGGCCTTCGTATTCGCCGGCCAGCTCGTCGATGATCGGGCTGATCATGCGGCAGGGACCGCACCATTCCGCCCAAAAGTCGATGACTACCGGAAGCTGGGATGCGGAGATCTCCTCGAAATTGTCTTTTGTGATTGCTAATGCCATAATTTTTTAGATGTTTTGATTATAAATTAAACGATAGTATATTTGATTTCATTGTCCTCGAGGAACGAAACGAGGTTCGACGTGAGGCTCACCTTGTGCCGTTTGGAGAACATATTCACGCTTACCTGCGCATCTCGGTCATAGACATTCACCCGCAGCGTGGTCGATCCTTCGGACTCTTTGATGCGGTGCGTCAGCTCCTCGATCATTTCGCGCGTGATATCCTCGATCGCCAGCTGGATATACATCTCCTTGATCATCGTGTCGCGCATTTCGGAGAGCTGTACCATCGAAGTAATCTTGAATTCCAGCTCCTTGTCGTTGTAGGGCTTGGGTTGGACCTTGCCCCGGATGAAGAGGAAATAGTCGTTGAACAGGTATTTGCGGAAATTTTCGTAGTCCTTGCTGAAAAGCGCAAATTCGTGCGTGCCGTTGTAGTCTTCAAGCGTGAATTTTCCCCAGGGTTTGCCCGTCTTGGTAACGAGGTTCTGCGTGGCGATCACCATCCCCGCCACGGCAATCTCCTGTCCGCGCAGGGATTCCAGGTTGTCAAGATCCGAAAGCTGCGTCTTACACATATTGCGGATAATCACCGCATAATCGTCCAGCGGGTGAGCCGAGAGGTAGAGTCCGATCATCTCGCGCTCCTTGCCCAGCGTTTCGAGCGTGCTCCAGTCCTGACAGGCCGGAATCACGGGATGCTGAATATCCACGACCCCTTCGCCGCCTCCGAAAAGGCTTTGCTGGGCATTGTCTTTCTCGCTTTGGAACCGCTGCCCGTAGCGTACCAGCTGCTCGATGAAGGTCGTCGAACTGGAGTCGCGCAGATCGGTGCCGAAGAATTTGCAGCGGTGGAACCCGGAGATCGAGTCGAAGCCGCCCGCATAGGCGATGTTTTCGAGGCATTTGCGGTTTACGGCCGTATAATTCACCCGTTCGAAGAAATCGTATATGTCCTTGAATTTGCCGTTCTTGTTCCGCTCCGCGACGATGCTCTCCACAGCCGCCTCGCCGACGCCTTTCACCGCAGCCAGGCCGAACCGCACGTCGCCCTCCTTGTTCGAGGAGAAGTTGTTGAGCGATTCGTTGATATCGGGCCCGAGCACCCGGATACCCATGCGCTTGCACTCGTTCATGTAGAGCGTAATCTGCTTGATGTCCGAAAGGTTGCGGCTGAGCAGCGCGGCCATGAATTCGGAAGGGTAGTGCGCCTTCAGATAGCCCGTCTGATAGGCGATGTAAGCGTAGCAGGTCGAGTGCGACTTGTTGAAAGCATACGATGCGAACGCTTCCCAGTCGCCCCAGATCTTTTCGCAAATTTTGGCGTCGTGCCCCCGCTTGCTGCATCCTTCGATGAACTTGGGCTTCATCTTGTCCAGCACCGCACGTTGTTTCTTACCCATCGCTTTGCGGAGCGTATCGGCTTCGCCGCCGGTAAACCCGGCAAGCTTCTGCGAGAGCAGCATGACCTGTTCCTGATAAACCGTAATGCCGTAGGTGTCGCTCAGATATTCCTCCATATCGGCGATGTCGTACGTCACCGGCTCCAGTCCGTGCTTACGGGCGATGAAGTTGGGAATGTACTCCATCGGTCCCGGGCGGTAGAGGGCGTTCATGGCGATCAGGTCCTCGAAACGGTTGGGTTTCAGATTGCGCAGATGTTTTTTCATACCGGGGGACTCGAACTGGAACAGGCCGGTCGTATCGCCGCGGCTGAAAACCTCGTAGGTCGGGGCGTCGTCCAGCGGAATGTTGTCGATATCTACGTCGATGCCGTGCACGTTTTTGACGTTGGTTACGGCATCCTTGATGATCGAGAGGGTGCGCAGTCCCAGGAAGTCCATTTTGATCAGGCCGACGCTCTCGACCTCTTTGCCCTCGAACTCCACGACGTTCAGATCGGCGTCCTTGGCGATAGCCATCGGAGCGAAATTCTCCAGGTCGTCCTGCCCGATGATTACACCGCAGGCATGCACACCGGTCTGCCGAATCGAGCCTTCGAGCTTTTCGGCGTATTTGAGCGTATTGCGGATCAACTGGTTCGGGGATTCCCGTTCGGCGGCCAGTTCCGGCGACTCCTTGTAGCAGAAGTCGAAAGGCGTTTCTCCGGCCTTCTTGTCGGGCGTAACCTTGTCGGGTACCAGTTTGGCCAGCCGGTCGCTCTCCGAGAGGGCCAGCTTCTGCACGCGGGCCACGTCGCGGATCGCCAGCTTGGGCGCCATCGTACCGAACGTCACGATCTGGGCCACGCGTTTCTGCCCGTACTTGTGCACGCAGTAATGCAGCACGTCGTCGCGGCCGTCCTCGTCGAAATCGACATCGACATCCGGCAGGGAGATACGCTCGGGATTCAGGAAACGCTCGAACAGCAGGTCGTATTTCAGCGGATCTATGTTGGTAATTTTCAGACAGTAGGCCACGACCGATCCGGCTGCCGAACCACGGCCCGGTCCGACCGACACGCCCATTTCGCGAGCCGCGCGGATATAGTCCCATACGATGAGGAAGTAACCCGGGAATCCCATCCATTCGATCGTACTCAATTCGTACCGGATGCGTTTCTCGACCTCTTCGCTCAATTCGGCGCCATAGCGCAGGTGGGCTCCTTTGTAGGTCAGGTCTTTCAGGTAGCAGAACTGTTTGGCCGTCATCAGCTTTTCGCTGCGCTCCTTGCTCTCCTCCGCCCAGGCATCGAGTTCTTCGACGCTGTGGCAGGCATCGATTCGCGCCAGCTCTTCCTGATCTTCGATCTTCTTGACGAGCGATTCGCGCAACTCCTCGAAAGGCATGTGGAACTCCGGCGGCGGAGGGAAGTTGGGCATCAGAGGCGCATGGGTGAGTTTGTACTCCTCGACCTTGTCGGCGATCTCGAGCGTGGTGGCGAGTGCTTCGGGATGGTCGGGGAAGAGCTGCGCCATCTCTTCGGGCGATTTCAGATACTCCTGGAACGTATAGCGCATCCGATTGGGATCGTCCAGGTCGCGGCCGGTATTGAGGCAGATCAGATGATCGTGCGCCACGGCGTCTTCGGCCAGAATGAAATGCACGTCGTTCGAGCAGATGTATTTGACTCCGCATTTGGCCGACAGCTCCAGCAGGGCCTTATTGACCAGTAACTGATTCTCGTACACGTCGGCGTCCTTGCGCGGATCGCCCGACGGATGGAGCTGCAACTCCAGGTAATAGTCGTCCCCGAAGACGCTTTTGAACCAGCGCACGACCTGTTCAGCCTCCTCCATGTCGTTGCGCATGATGGCCTGGGGAACTTCGCCGCCCAGACATGCCGAGCAGCAGATCAATCCCTCGTGGTATTGTTCCAGCAGTTTCTTGTCGATACGGGGCTTGTAATAGAATCCTTCGGTAAAGGAGTAGGATACGATCTTGCAGAGATTGTGGTAACCCGTTAGGTTTTTGGCCAGCAGAATCAGGTGATCGCCCGCCTTCTCGTCCTTGTCCTTTTCGAAGCGGTTGCGCACGACGTAGGTTTCACACCCCAAAATAGGTTTGATGCCCGCATCGGTGGCGACGTCGTGGAAGTTCTTGACGCCGTACATATTGCCGTGGTCGGTGATGGCCAGAGCCTTCATACCGAGGGCTTTGGCTCGTTTGATGAGCGGCGATATGGCCGCTGCGCCGTCCAAGATGGAATATTGCGTATGTACGTGTAAATGGACGAAATCCGGCATAATTCGAAAATTTATGGTTTTGGGCCATCCTTTGCGAAGGTACGAAAAAGTCGCGGGCAGAAGCAAATTTATCTGCGTCTTGCCGATGCTTAAGGCGAAGTCAAAGGTAATGAAAAAATATGAAAGAATTTCCGTATTTCCAAGTAAAAATTGCCCGAACGATTCTACGTTGTTGAAAATGACGGGATAGGAAATATGTGGCAAAAATCTTGCAGCATTCCGAAAAAAAACGTATCTTGTTGATAGCCGGATTTATCCGGTCCTGCATCGCCCGTTTTCGCCGGGTACGAACGGAGTTCGGAACCGGGAGCACGGAAGTTCGAAGAACCGAAAAACGACGGGATGCAAAGATTTAATAAAAAATGTGGACCTCGTTGGAAATACGGTACTCCGAGTACCCGCATTTTAGGAAAGGTCTGAATTTTAATGCGGCCAGAGGATGCGAATAAATGTCCTTCGGATTCGATGCTGCGATTGTCAAACTGTTACATCGAAAGATATAATGGCCGAATAAATATATCACCTAAACAGCGATGATTATGAAAGATGAAAAATTAGTCGTGTTGAGAGAGTGGAACTCTGTCACCGAAGCCGAAATGGCCAAATCGATTCTGGACGGAGCCGGAATTTTTTCGACGATCCGCAACGAATATATGTCGGCGATCTATCCCATCGGCACGATGCCGGCACAGCTCGTGGTCAAGGAGGAAGATGCGAAGCGGGCTGCCGAATTGCTCGACAAAATGCCGTAATTTATTATTTTGCAGCTATTCAAGGAGTTCGGGAAGCTCTTAAAGAAGCCCCCGAATTCCTTATGAACGGCTCGGAACAACCTCTGTTGCTTGCGACTTTCGAACGGTTCGGAGAAGGGGCGAAACTGCGTACCGAAAACGTCGATTCATAGCTTCAGGTCCGGAGAACGAAGTCGTCGGAAATGAAACCGGCTTCGATAAGATCGGTCGAGCCGTGTCGGAGGATCCCTTATCGGTTCCATATGGCCCAGGCAGCTTCCGCCTGCCCTACGAGCATGTCGAGTCCGTTGCACGTGTGTGCTCCCCGTTGCGCTCCGTATTGCAGAAACAGCGTTTCGGCCGGGTTGTAGATCAGGTCGAAAAGATAGTGGGAGGGCGTGACGAAAGCGTACGGAATGCGGGGCGCCTCTTCGACATTCGGATGCATCCCGACTGGGGAGGCATTGATAATGAGCCGATGCGAACCGATTACTTCATCCGATACTTCGTCGTACGTATAATTTCCCGTTGCCGGATTCCGCGATACTAGATCGAACGGAATTTCCATCTGTGCCAATACATATTGCACGGCTTGCGACGCCCCGCCCGTGCCCAGTACCAATGCCCGTTCGGGACGCTCCCCGCCGAGAAATGTTTCGAGGGAGGCGCGAAGTCCCGTCACATCCGTATTATAACCCGTCAGACGTCTGCCTTCACAGCGCACGCAATTGACGGCCCCGATCATCCGGGTTTCCGGCGAAAGATCGTCCAGATAGGGTATGATCTGTTGTTTATAGGGAATCGTGACATTGAATCCCCGCAGTTCGGGCTGCGCTTCCAGCAAAGCGGGCAACTCCTCGATCGTTTTCAATTCGTAAAGGTCGTACCGGCAATCCGCAATGCCTTCGCGTGCGAATTTATCGGCGAAATACCGGGCTGAAAACGAGTGTCCCAGCGGGTAGCCTATCAGACCGTAGCGTTTCATAAGGTTTTAGTTTTGGGGAGCGGAGATTTTTTGAGCGACCCGCTTGCCGATGAATTCGATGACATAGATCAGAAGAAATCCTGCCAGCGCCAGTGCTACGGCCTGCCACAAGTGGGCATCGGTCTGACCGATCGCCTCGAAATGTCCCGGTGTAATGTTTTGTTCCACCAACGGGTGAACGGCACCCTGGGCATCCGTATAAGTTTCCACGACCTCTTTCCAGGGCCAGACTTTATTGAGCGATCCGACCATGAAACCCATGAGCAGGGAGATCGTCAGGTCGTGATGCTTGCGCAGCAGCCACGAAAGCAGGTGCGAAAAACTGATGATACCGGCGACGGCTCCGACTGCGAAAAGCAGCAGGACACCCAGCCGGAATTCGCTGACAGCCTGTAAAATGTATTGGTATTTTCCCAGCAGCAGCAGGATGAAGGCGCCTGAAATTCCCGGAAGAATCATCGCGCAGATGGCAACAGCTCCCGAAAGCATGATAAACCACCAGTCGTTGGGCGTTTGCGTCGGGGAGGCGATCGTGATCCAGAATGCCAGCGCGGTGCCGACAAGCAGTCCCAGTAGCGAAGTGAGGTTCCACTTCCGAATATCCCGGGCGACGAAAGCCGCCGAAGCGACGATCAGTCCGAAAAAGAAGGACCAGATTTCGATCGGGTGATGCGCCAGCAGGTAAGTCATCAACCGTGCCAGCGAAAAGATGGCGATACCGATACCCAGCAGTACGGAGAAGAGGAAACTGCCGTTGATGTGGCGCCAGAATTTCCTGAATTCGAACCGGCCGAGCAATTTCAACGCAGTCGGATTAAAACTTTTGATCGACTCGATCAGTTCGCTGTAAATTCCCGAAATAAAGGCGATCGTCCCGCCCGATACTCCCGGGACAACATCCGCCATTCCCATTGCGCAGCCTTTCAGCGCCAACAGCACGTATCTGAACATAATCCGCTCTAATAAAAAGTTAGGCAATTCATCTTTCAATGTACCTTTTGACAATTCCGAGAGGTGTCTATTCGCTGTTCCCGGTTGTATCGGTAATGCTCCTGCCCACAGATCCCTTCCCGGAAAGGACTTAAGGCGCTTTACTCCCAAAGAGGTACACTAAAGTATATAATCACGAAAAGTTATCTCGTTCGTCGAAAACACGACGTTTCGCAAAAACGGCATTATAATAACATCGCATAGGTATTGCCGTTTCCGGCGATGTTTTGCTTGTGCAAAGATAGTATATGCGGGAAACATCGCAAGATTTTTTCGGGATAAAACCCTGAAAAAATCCATCCCGAACGAAGATTTAATAATTCGTTAATAATACCGTTCGAGGATTCCGCCTCCGACGACCCGTTCCCCTCGGTACAAAACGACGGGCTGCCCGGCGGCCGGGGCCCACGCGGGATCCTCCAGTTCGATCCGAATCCCCGAAGCGGCAGGGAAGACCGCTGCGTATCCCTCGGGGTTGCGGCCGATGCCCCGGATCACCGCACGGATATCGCGGGCACCGAATACCTCGTCGCTCTCTATCAGGCGACATTCCCCGACTTCCAGCGTACGATGCAACAACAGCTTCTCTTCTCCGGCTACGATCCGGTTTGCCGCCGTGTCGATAGCGACCACCGCCCAGCCCGGCGGCAGGTCGAGGCCCTTTTTCTGGCCGATGGTGTAGAGGGCCGCCCCGTCGTGCGTGCCGAGCCGATGTCCGGCAGAGTCGATGATGGGGCCGGGCCGGAGCGCTTCCGTTTTATCCCGGCTTCGCAGGAAGTCGCGGCACGGGCGTCCCTCGAGAAAACAGACGCCCATACTCTCCCGACGGTCGGCGAGTTCTTCGACGATATTTCGTTTGATGACCGTTCCCATCGGAGTCAGCACCCGATCGAGGATCTCCTGCGGCAAGTCCCACAGGTAGTAGGACTGGTCCTTGCGGTTGTCGGCCGCACGGGTGACGTATCGTTTGCCGCCTGCGGAGGTAATGCGGAAATAGTGTCCCGTAGCGATGTGGCGAATCCCCAGTGCGTCGGCCTCTGCCGCAAGGCAGGGCCATTTGATCCGACTGTTGCAGCGCGTGCACGGAGCCGGGGTACACCCCCGGAAGTAACTGTCGGTAAAATAGTCCACCACCTCCCGTTCGAACCGCTCCCGCACCGACCGCATTCGCCAAGGAATACCGAGTGCTCCGGCACGCAGACGCGCCTTTTCCAACAATGCGGAATCGCCTCTCATGTCGAGCGTCAGAGCCGTTACATGATATCCGGCCGCCTGCAACAATCCGACGGCGGCGAAGCTGTCTATTCCGCCGCTGAAACCCAACAATACCCGATTATCCTTCATAAACTCCTGTCTTCATGAGAACCGGCTGCCGAAATTTCGGCAGCCGGTTCTGTCAAGCATATTCTTCCGGCTTCGGGTGTTCTTCTTCGAAGAATTCCGGTTTTTCCCGTTTAATGAACCCGATCACCTCTTCCAAGCCTTCGAGGAATTTGGAAAAATCCTCTTTGTAAAGGAATATTTTATGCCGGTCGTAACTGACCGTTCCATCCGGCGCCGTTTTCTTCCGGCTCTCCGTAATGGTAAGAAAATAATCGTTCGCACGCGTAGCGCGCACGTCCAGAAAATAGGTCCGCCGGCCGGCTTTTACGACTTTCGACAGGATCTGTTCGCCGAAATCTTCTCCGTCCGTGCGGAAGGTATTCAGAGCAGCCATACAAGGTAATATTTTGAGGGTTATTCGTTTGTTCCATACGTAAATATAAAACAAATTTCGTTTTCCTGCAAATTCTTGTCCGTGATTATATACTCTTTGGGCGTGCAGCGATTCAAACCCCTTCCGGGAAGGGAATTTCGGGGCAGGCCGAATTATAAACTCAATTACGAGTCGTGAATACGCGACTCTCGGAAATAACGTGATGCAACCGCTTATTGCCGCTCATGCTGCGCTTCCAGGAGCGGCAGCCCCTCTGCCTCCCAGTTTTTCAGCAAATTGAGCGCCCGGATGAAGTCGGCATCATCCCTTGCGTGCAATATCCGCAGCAGAGCTTCCCGGTCGAAAAGCCGCTCTGCCAGCAATGCTTTGAGCAGGCGCCTGGTCCCCGCTTCGACATCGGAATCTTCCGCCGGAGGTGTTACGCCCTGTTCCAGTCCCAGTCCGATCAACTCCTCATACATTTCATCGGGAACTTCGAACCGCTCCTCGAACGATGCGAACTCCGGATAATCCCGTTCCAGGGCTGTCCGGTTGCGGTCCAGGTAGCGCTGCATAAATTCAGGAAAGATATTTTTCCGCAGCAGGGCGTTCAGATAAGATGCCTGCACCGTATCCTGTATTACGCACACGTCGGGCGCTATGCCTCCGCCGCCGTAAACTGTCCGGCCCGTGCGGAGTGTCCGGTAGGCCGGCGACGGAATCGTGTCGGGCAGCGGATGAGTTCGGTAAGCCGTGCGATCCCCGCCTTTGACGTAAGGACGTTGAATTTCCCGGCCCGAAGGCGTATGATAGCGGGCGACGACCAGACGCAGGGCCGACCCGTCCGGAAGCAGATATTGGCGCTGCACCAACCCTTTTCCGAAGCTGCGGCGCCCGACGATTACCGCGCGGTCCCAGTCCTGCAGCGCTCCGCTCACGATTTCACTGGCCGACGCCGACCGTTCGTCGATCAGGACGATGAGCCGCCCTTCGGCCGGAAATACCGGATTCCGGCGGGCGGAATGGACTACGGACGGTACGCTGCGGCCTTCGGTCGAAACGATCCGCGAGCCTTTGGGCAGGAAAAAGCCGGACAAAGCGATCGCCTGATCCAACAGTCCTCCGCCATTGCCCCGAAGATCGAGAATCAACTCCTTCGGACGGTCCAGCTCTTCGTAAGCCCGCTGCACCTCCCGCATGGTGGTCTGACCGAAACGGATCAGTTTGATGTATCCCACCGCAGAATCGACGCGGTAGGCCAGCTCGACGGAGGGGAGAGGTATTTCCCGTCGGACGATTTCGTACAGAATCGGTTGGCAGACTCCTCGTCGAATCACTAGGATTTTTACTTTCGATCCGGCATCTCCCCGCATGACGGAGATGAGCTCGGAGGCCGGGATCTCCTTCACGGTGCGTCCGTCCACCCGGACGATCCGGTCGTCGGGACGGATGCCTGCTTCTTCGGCGGCCCCTCCCGACAGGAGGGAGGTTACGACCAGCGAATCACGGATCCATTGGGTCTGAATGCCTATTCCTCCGAACTTACCCCGATAGAGGCTCCAGAATTCAGCCATCTCCGCAGCCGAGGCATATTCGGTATGGGGATCGAGTTGCTGTACCATGCTGCGGATCGCCTCCTCGACCAGCGGCGCCATATCGACCGAATCGACATACATCTTGCGGATATATTCGTAAGACCGCTCCAGCTTGGCGAGCGACCGTCGCTGTGCCCGGTCGGGCCGGGAAACGGCGATATCGGCCGTCCGGAACGATGATAATCCCGCCACGGCCAGCAACAGCCCGAAAAACCACATGCTCCGCTTCATATCGAATTACATGATTGCATATTTTTCCGTCCGGCGTCCTCCCAAGCAGGTACCGCGAAACACCGGGAAATGATTTCCGACTGCGAGCAGGGAGGAAAGGCGTGAACCCCGTCTTCTTTCCGGCGATTCGGTAGAGCCATAGATACCGCCTCGGATGCACCCACATTCGGAACGGGGCGTATCCGCCGATAACTCTGCTCTCTCAACTACCGCCGGGGCGGCTATTCCGCGTCCGCTCGGACAGGCGCTTCGGATTATCTATAACTAATTATCTAACGGAGTGCTTCGGCCAGTCGGGTGAACGGCACCTGGGTCTGTTCGCCGGAGGTCATATCCTTGATCGTCGCCACCCGTTCTTCCAGTTCCCGGCTGCCGACGATTACCACGCAGGGGATTCCCCGGCGATTGGCATACTCCATCTGTTTTTTCATCTTTCCGTTTTCGGGATATATCTCCGCCGGAATACCTGCGGCACGCACCTCCTGCAACAGTTTCAGCGAGGCATGCTCTTCCGCTTCGCCCAGATTGGCGAACATCACCCGGGCCGCACAGCCCAGATCGGCCGGGAAGAGTCCGAGGCCGGTCATCACGTCGTAGATGCGGTCCGCACCGAACGAAATGCCGACACCCGACATGTTCGGCATTCCGAAGATGCCCGTCAGGTCGTCGTAGCGTCCGCCGCCGCAGATCGACCCGATGGCGAAATCGAGCGCCTTGACTTCGAAAATCGCTCCCGTATAATAATTGAGCCCCCGGGCCAGCGAGAAGTCGAGCTCGATCGGCAGCTCCACCCCCAGCCGGTTCACGTACCCGAAGATCGTTTCCATCTCGGAAATGCCTTCCAGTCCGACAGCCGAGGCGCCAATGACATCTCGCAACACAGCCAGTTTCCGTTCATTATCGCCTGTCAATTCGAGTATCGGTTGCAGCTTTTCGATCGCATCGGAGCCGATGCCGCGTTCCGTCAATTCAGCCTTGACAGCCTCCAATCCGATCTTTTCCAGCTTGTCGATGGCGACCGTAATGTCGATCATCTTGTCCGCATGTCCGATGGTTTCAGCAATGCCGTACAGAATCTTGCGGTTGTTTACCTTCAGCGATACGTTAATTCCGAGCGTCCGGAAAACCCGTTCCACGATCTGTATGAGTTCCACTTCGCACAGCAGCGATCGGGTGCCGATGACATCCACGTCGCACTGGTAAAACTCCCGGTAGCGGCCTTTCTGCGGACGGTCGGCCCGCCAGACCGGTTGTATCTGGTAGCGTTTGAACGGGAAGGCGATTTCGCTCTGGTGCTGCACCACATAACGGGCAAAAGGCACCGTCAGGTCGTAACGCAATCCCTTTTCGCAAATTCGGGAGGCCGTGCGCAACTCTTCGTCATTCAGTCCGGCGGCGTAATCCCCCGAATTGAGGATTTTGAAAAGCAGTTTGTCGCCTTCGTCGCCGTATTTGCCCAGCAGGGTGGAGAGGTTCTCCATCGCAGGCGTTTCGAGCGGGCCGAAGCCGAAGGTGCGGAAAACGTCCCGGATTTTGTCGAAAATATATTGGCGGCGCATCATCTCCAGCGGGGAGAAGTCGCGTGTGCCCTTGGGTATGGAGGGTTTTTGTGCCATTTTATTCCACCAGTTTTCTGTATTTTACACGATGGGGCTGCGTATCGCCGCCCTGCGCTTTCTTCCACTCCTCGTATTCGCTGTACGAACCTTCGTAGAAGACCACTTTCGAATCGCCTTCGAAGGAGAGGATGTGCGTGGCGATACGATCGAGGAACCAGCGGTCGTGGGAGATCACGACGGCGCAGCCGGCGAAATTCTCCAGACCCTCCTCCAGCGCACGCAACGTATTGACGTCGATGTCGTTGGTCGGCTCGTCCAGAAGCAGCACATTACCTTCCTCCTTGAGTGCGAGGGCCAGGTGCAGGCGGTTGCGCTCGCCGCCCGACAGCATGCCGCACTTCTTCTCCTGATCGGCGCCCGTGAAATTGAACCGGGCCACGTAAGCGCGGGCATTGACCTGGCGGTTGCCCAGCATAATCAGGTCGGTACCCTGCGAAATCACCTCGTAAACGGTTTTTTCCGGGTCGATGGACTTGTGCTGCTGATCCACGTAGGCCAGTTTGACCGTCTGACCGACAGTGAAAGTTCCCGAAGTAGGCTGTTCGAGTCCCATGATCATCCGGAAGAGGGTAGTCTTGCCCGTACCGTTGGGGCCGATCACACCGACGATACCGGCAGGCGGCAGCGAGAAGTTCAGTCCCTCGTACAGCACCCGGTCGCCGAAGGCTTTCGATACGTCGTGCGCCTCGATCACCACATCGCCCAGACGCGGGCCGTTCGGGATGAATATTTCGAGCTTTTCCTCCTTCTGTTTGGTATCTTCGTTCATCAGCTTGTCATAGGCCGACAGACGGGCTTTCGACTTGGCGTGACGTCCGGAGGGGGACATACGCACCCACTCCAACTCGCGTTCGAGGGTCTTGCGACGCTTCGATTCCTGCTTCTCCTCCATAGCCATACGGGTCGTCTTCTGCTCCAGCCAGCCCGAATAGTTACCTTTCCAGGGAATACCTTCGCCGCGGTCGAGTTCCAGAATCCAGCCGGCCACGTTATCCAGGAAATAGCGGTCGTGCGTCACGGCGATCACCGTGCCCTTATATTGTTGCAGGTGTTGCTCCAGCCAGTCGATCGACTCGGCGTCGAGGTGGTTGGTCGGCTCGTCCAGCAGCAAGACGTCCGGCTGCTGCAAAAGCAGGCGGCACAAGGCCACGCGGCGGCGTTCGCCGCCCGAGAGTACCTTGACGCTCTGATCCGGGTCGGGACAGCGCAGGGCATCCATCGCACGCTCCAGTACGCTGTCCAGCTCCCAGCCGTTCACGTGGTCGATCTGTTCGTACAGTTCGCCCTGACGCTCGATAAGTCGGGCCATCTCTTCGTCGTCCATCGGCTCGCAGAGTTTCTGGTTGATCTCCTCGTACTCCTTCAGCAGGGCTACGGTCGAGGCGCAGCCCTCTTCGACCACTTCGCGCACGGTCTTGGCATCGTCGAGTTTGGGTTCCTGTTCCAGGTAACCGACCGTATAACCGGGCGAGAAGACCACTTCACCCTGGAAATTCTTGTCGATACCCGCGATGATCTTCATCAGAGTCGATTTACCCGAGCCGTTCAGACCGATGATACCGATCTTGGCGCCGTAGAAGAACGAGAGGTAGATGTTGTTGAGAACTTTTTTCTGGTTGGTGAAGGTCTTGCTTACGCCGACCATCGAAAAGATGATTTTTTCGTCTGCCATATTTTTCTTTTTGAATTATTTGCGGAGTTACACCGGAATAACGCAGGTCGCGCTACAAGCCAACCTGTTTCGACTTGTCCGAAACGCGATCTGTCCGGGTCCGAATCTATTTGGGAACAAAGATAACGCAAACCGGGCGGAGCGCCAAATTTATTTGTTCTCCGCAGAAATACGGCTTTTCCGCAAAGGCACGCGAACAAATCGCAGTGCGACCGTTGCCCTCTTGTTGAAAAACTACAACGGAATGCCTGTGGCATAACTGGTGCTTTCGCCCGGATCGAAGTTTACGGGAAAAGAGATCAGATACCGGCAGGGATGCCCCATTTCGAGAAGCGGCGTCCATTGTCCCGATGTGTCGAGAATCAGTTTCTGCACGTGTTCCGTCAGTGCAGGATGAGGTGATTCCGATGCGCCGACCAAAGTGATTGTGCCGTCAGGCTCTATATAGAACTCGACACGTACGGTGCCGTACACACCCGCTTCGTACAACTTCGTATCATATACGAGATTTCGGTTCAAATATTCGCGGAAAGCCATCAATCCGTCCTTTTTACCCCGGAATGTCGGCTTGACGAAAGCTCCCGGCAGGAAATTCATATTGATCAGCATTTTTCGCACATACGGGATTTTTCGGCCGTCCTTGTATGCCGGGGTGAAAGGGTTCAATTCCGATAATGCCGTATTCAACAGCTCCCGGCTGCGCTGGGTCGGATTGAATCGCACTCCGCCCAGCGAATCGGGATATTGTACATCGACGCAGCGTCCCAGCGTGTCTATCGTAAACTTCATAAGCAATTCATGCGAGAGTTCTTCGATTCGGTAGCCGTCCCGCTTCATGACTTTCGTCACCTTCTTCTCGAATTGTTTGCGAAAAACATCCGGGTCGTCCGACCCTGCATATCGCGGCGGAATAATCTGCGCTGCTGCCGGCAAACTTATCAGGCAAAGAATGAGAGAAATTATTTTTCTCATAATGTAAATGTTTTATCTTAACCTGAAATCGACCGGAAGCACAAACTTCTGTCGGACGGGAGCGCCAAAATAGAGCGCGGGTATCCATTTGCCGGAAGTCGATAAAATAATTTTCTTAACACGATAACTCATTTTCGGATGCGGCGATTCCAATACTTTATCGATTTCGACGGAACCGTCCGTATTGACAATAAAGACGATGATTACCCGGCCGGAAACACCCCATGGCCGAAGCTCTTCGGGATATTCAACTCTTTTTGCAATATATTTTTCAAACACAGTCAAATCATTCGGCTCGCTCTTTTTAAAACAAGCCGGGGTAGTTACTTCAGGGATATAGGCAAAATTGTATTCCATCGTCTGTCGGTAAGGAACTTTTTCGCCCCTTTCCGTCGCGGGCTGAAAAGAATCGATTCCGGCCAACGCCGTGCGAAGCAACTCCAATGTCCGTTCTTTCACGATAATCGTTTGGCGGCGACAGGTGTCGGGAATTTCCAGATCGATGCAGCGTCCCAGCGTATCGATGGTAAAATTCATCCAGAAGTAGTGAATAAGGTCATCAGGAGTATAGCCGTCGCTATAGTAAACCTCAGTCACACGTTCCATAAGCGCTTGCCGGAACAGCTGAACATCGTCCGAACCTTGAAATAGGGGAGGAGTGGTTTGGGCCTCCGCAATCGTGCACGAAAAACAGGATAAAAACAAGAGCAGGATCTTTTTCATGGGAATTGGGTATAATATTTGATTAAAAATACGACATAATTCGTCGCGGTCCAAATATTCCTGCGGCAAAATGCAACGGATATAAAAAATTCCAATGCGAACATAAGAAATAAATAACGGTTATCGATGGCTTTTCCCGTTCGTTTATCGTATATTTGTAGAGAGAAATCAACCACACAAACAAATAAATTATTTTCAGTATGAGCAAAAGTGTTAAAGGTACCAGGACGGAGCAGAACCTGCTCAAAGCATTTGCCGGCGAGAGCCAGGCACGGACTCGTTATACGTTTTTCGCAAGCGTAGCCAAGAAAGAGGGTTACGAGCAGATCGCAGGTGTTTTTGCGGAAACTGCGGATCAGGAAAAAGAGCATGCGAAGCGTTTCTTCAAATTCCTCGAAGGCGGGGATCTGGAGATTACGGCCAGTTATCCGGCCGGCCGGATCGGCACCACGGCTGAAAACCTGCTGGCGGCAGCCAAAGGGGAGAACGAGGAGTGGGACGTGCTCTATCCCGACTTCGCCAAAGTAGCCGAAGAGGAGGGCTTCCCCGAAATCGCCAATGCATTCAAGCAGATTTCCAAAGTCGAGGCGGAGCATGAGCGCCGTTATCTGAAGCTGTTGAGCCGCATTACGGACGGCAACTTCTTCAAGCGCGACGGCAAGATCTGGTGGCAGTGCCGCAATTGCGGATTTATCTGCGAAGCGGAGGAAGCGCCGAAAATCTGCCCGGCATGCCAGCACCCGCAGGCATACTTCGAACCCAAGAAAGACAACTATTAACGGAGTTCTTTTATCGAACGAGCCCGGATCCGTTCAGCGGATCCGGGCTTTTTATACAATCCAGGGCTTTTTTCGGTTGGACAGGTCGTACCGGAGATATGCGGATGAAAAGCGATAATAAGGCATTATCCACCGAAACGGGAACGGAAAATCCAAAATGGAAACGGTTACAACCCCAACAGGAGGCGGGTATCCGTCATGAATCGCTCGTACCGCAGCCGTGAATCGGCCGGCATGGAGAGGGTGTCGCCGACCTCCGAAGGGGTGATCCGGTAGCCGGGTGTCAGGACCCACACCGGCGTCAGTTCGAGCGAGTAGCGCAGCGAACCGTCGGGAGAACGGGTTACCTCGACGGTCGCCACGATTCCGCCGTCGCAATAACGCTTCCGCTGGTTGGACACGAAATTACCGAGCGAATAGAGTACGATCCCGTTACTGTCCTGTTCGTAAGGCTGTACGACATGCGGGTGGCTGCCGACAATCAGATCGACCCCGTGTCTTCGCAGAAACCCGGCCAACTGCCGCTGCACCTTGTTCGGTCGACGTTCGTATTCGTTGCCCCAGTGCATGCAGGCGATCACGCAATCCACGCCGTCGTGCTCGACCGCCGCCAGGTCCGCGGCGATCCGCACCGTGTCGATGGGATTGACCGACAATCCGGAAGGGACCGGAAGACCGTTCGTACCGTAGGTGTAGTTCAGCAGGGCGAAACGTATGCCGCCCGCTTCGAAACGGAGCGGATGCCTCGCCCGGAAATCCGAGCTGTCCAGAAAAACGCCCGTATGTTCGATGCCGTGCCGGTCGAGTTCCCGGATCGTCGTACGGATGCCTTTCGATCCGCCGTCGCAGCAGTGGTTGTTGGCCAGTACGGTAATGTCCACGCCCAGGGAGTCGAGTGCCTCGGCCAAAGCCGCAGGGGAGCGGAAGCAGGGGTAACCCGTATAGGGTCCGGATTCGGAAAGGGTGGTTTCGAGATTGACGATCGCTGCATCGGCCGCACGGAAGCGCTCCCGCACCCAGTCGAAAGAGGCATTGAAATCGAAATCGCCTTCCGGCGTACGCGCTGCGGTGAGCTGGGGCGTATGCTGCATCAGGTCCCCGGCGAAGACCAGCCGGGCACGCCGTACCTCCGGGAGGGATGGCTTGGAAGGTATGTCGATTTCGGCTGTCCGGCTCCGATGCGACAGCGTGTGGGAGCAACAGACGTAAAGGGCGCCGGCTGCAGACAATCCGATGATTGTCAGAACGATGATTTTCGAAAATTTCTCCATTTCCCGTCAAAAATACGATACGGGGCAGAATTATCCAAAAAACTCCGTAGATTTGCGTCGGCGTTGATGGGCGCATTCCGAAAATAGATTGTTATGAATAATTTGCGAGGTGTGCTGTATGCCGTCGTTTCGTCGGCTACGTTCGGGTTGATCCCGCTGTTTTCGATTCCGCTGCTGCAAGGAGGTATGTCCTCCCCGGCGATCCTGTTCTACCGCTTCGGACTGGCCGCCGCGATGATGGGGCTGATCGCCCTTGCGACCCGGCGGCCGCTTCGTATTACGTGGCCGCAAACCGGCACGCTGTTGCTTCTGGGTGCGATGTATTCCGTGACGGCCCTCGGGCTGTTGCGTTCTTACACCTACATTCCCAGCAGTGTGGCCACGACGATCAACTTTCTATACCCGCTGGGCGTGGCGATCGTGATGACGCTGTTTTTCCGCGAAAAAAATTCCGTCTGGCTGCTGGTTGCGATCCTCATCTCACTGGTGGGTGTGGCGCTGCTTTCGTGGGGCGATATCGGCGGTCCGCAGAGCGACCGTGCCATCGTCGGCGTCGGGTTCGCGGGAGCGACCGTGCTGACCTACACGATCTATATCGTCGGTGTGAAAAAAAGCCGTATTTCCCGGCTCGATCCGATGATCCAGGCTTTTTATGTCCTGCTTTTCAGCGCCTGCTTCTTCCTCGTGTACGCTCTGTCCACGACCGGTGCTCCGCTGCCCGGCAAGTGGCATCTCTGGCAAAACCTCCTGTTGCTGGCCCTGGTGCCGACCGTTGTATCCAACCTGACGCTCGTTCTGGCAATCAAGGAGATCGGTTCTACGATGACATCGATCCTCGGTTCGATGGAGCCGCTGACGGCAGTACTCGTCGGGGTGCTGCATTTCGGGGAGAAGTTCGGCCTCGACAGTGCCTCGGGCCTGATACTGATTATCACGGCGGTCATCATCGTCATTCTTCAGGCCAAGAAAAAAGAACATCCGCAAACCCTCCCGCACGAAAGCATCCATTAGCTTCGGCAGTAACGGCTGCGGAGGAAACCTTCCGACAAGGAGCGACGGACTACCGCTCCTTTTTTTCAGGCCGCTTGGGAAACCACCCTTTTTCGACCCGCTTGCGCTGTTCGAACAATTCGCCGATACTCCAGAACGAAGAGGCGCCCCAGACTGCCAACAAGGTGGACCAGACGATGTTTTCGACCAGTACGGAACCGATGACCGCCGCGATTCCCATCAGGAGGAAAATCCACCAGATCCGCACTCCGAAATAGTATTCGCCTTTAGTCACCAGCGGATGAAAAATACCGATGATGAGAAACGTGGCGACACCGATCATGATGCCGGCCAGATGATATTCCATCAAAAATTCCATAGTTCAACTCTTCTTTGTTTTTCCGAACAAAATACGTGCCCCGTCGGAAAGACAGACACGGAACACGCTGCAGGAAATGTCCCGTCGATGAGCAGTTCGTTCGCTGCAAAGATACGATTAAGCCGAGGGCAAAAACAAATTTATTTGTACTTTGCCGAGGCGGAGTATCTAAGACGAAGTCAAAGATTGGGATTAAGCTTCGGCAAAAGCAAATTTTATTTGCATTTTGCCGAAGCGGGACGGAGTCAAAGATACGGAAAGCCGAGAGAAAACGGGAATTTGTTCACAGTTTTCCGGGGCGCATCCTATCTTCTACAAAGATAGATGCGGGATTGCACGTAAAGATTTCCGGGCCAAAATCCTATCCGTCGCCCTCAAAATATAATCCCCGGCAAAACAAAATTGGTTTGTTCGACCGGGGTGTTATATCGAGATGCGCTGCCTAACGCCGGTATTTGAGCCGCAGGCTGTTGGCTACCACGCTGACGCTACTCAACGCCATGGCTGCCCCGGCGATCATCGGGTTCAGCAAAAAGCCGCTGACAGGGTAGAGCGCCCCGGCAGCGACCGGTATGCCTACGAGGTTGTAGATAAAGGCCCAGAAGAGGTTCTGGCGGATCGTTCGAACCGTCTGCTTGGAAAGCTGAATCGCCTCCGGAATCTTCCGGAGGTCGGACGAGATGATGGTCATCTGCGCCACGTCCATCGCAATGTCGCTGCCCCCGCCCATAGCGATACTCAAGTCGGCCTGAGCCAGCGCTGCACTGTCGTTGATACCATCGCCCGCCATCGCCACCTTATGACCGAGGGTTTGCAGACGCTTGACGAACGCGGCCTTGTCCTGCGGAAGTATTTCGGCCTCGAAATGCCGGATACCTGCCTTTTCCGCGATATGACCGGCCGCAGCTCGGCTGTCGCCCGTCAGCATATAAACGTCGATCCCGGCGGCTTGCAGTTCGCGCACGGCCTCTACGGAGCTATCCTTGATGCGGTCGGCGATCGCCGCGACAGCCAGGGCTTGCTCCGAATCGGCGAACCAGACGATGCTCTTGGCTTCTGCCGACAACCGCTGCGCTTCGATATTCAACTCTTTGCCGACGACGATTCCCTGCTCGTCGAGCAGCCGGCGGCTGCCGGCGAAGTAACGCACGCCATCGACCGTACCTTCTATGCCTTTTCCGGTAAGGCTTCCGAATCGTTCGACGTTCAGCGTCGGCACACCTGCAAAATAGTGCACGACGGCATCGGCAAGCGGATGTTCCGAGAGTTTTTCCAGGCTGAAAAAGACGGCTTTCGCCCGGTCGTCCCCGTTCGCCCAGACAATGTCGGTAACGACGGGTTTCCCTTCGGTCAGTGTACCCGTTTTGTCCATTACTACCGTGTCGATTTTTCCGGCCGTCTCCAGACTTACGGCGTCCCTGATCAGAATTCCTTTCTCGGCCCCTTTGCCGATGCCGACCATGACGGCCGTCGGAGTAGCCAGTCCCAATGCACACGGACAGGCGATAACCAGTACGGTCACAGCTGCCAGGATTCCGTGCGTCAGGCCTCCCGACGGATCGAAAACCAACCACAGGACGAAAGAGAGCAGGGCGATGCCGATGATCGCGGGGACGAATATGCCGGCGATTTTGTCCGCCAGCTTTTGCACGGGAGCCTTGCTGCCCTGCGCCTCCTGGACCATGCGGATAATCTGAGCCAGCATCGTCGCGGCTCCGACCTTCTCCGCCCGAAAGTGGAAGCTGCCCTTCTGGTTGATCGTTCCGGCGAAAACTTTCGTTCCGGGCTCCTTATGCACGGGAAGCGGTTCGCCGCTCAACATGCTTTCATCGACATAGGAGTCGCCTTCGCAAACCGCACCGTCCACGGCGATCTTCTCCCCGGGTCGAACGGCCAGGAGATCGCCGACCCGGATGCGGCTGATCGGAATCTCCGTCTGCGTACCGTCCGCAGCGACGACGATCGCATTTTTTGGTTGCAGACCGATCAGCTTTTTCAGCGAAGCGGTGGTATCGCCTTTAGCCTTCTCTTCGAGCGTGCGCCCCAGCAGGATGAAGGCGATGATCACCGCCGCAGCTTCGAAATAGACGTGAGGTTCCACTCCCCGCGAGAGCCAGAACTCCGGAAAAACGAGGTTGAACAGACTGAACAGGTAGGCGATGCCCGTACTCAATGCGACCAGCGTATCCATCGTGGCCGAACGGTGGCGCAACTGCTGCCAGGCATTCACGAAAAATCCGCGTCCCAGCCAGAAGACGACCGGAGCGGACAACAGCGCCATAATCGCACCGCCGTAGGGCATATCCATAAAGAACATACCGATCACGACCACCGGAATCGCCAGCACGACAGCCCAGAAAGCCCGCCGTTTCAGGTCCCGGTACCGCTCCCGGTTCATCCGCTCCAACTCGTCGGGCGTGTCATCATCCGAATCGGCGAGCATGTCGTAACCGCCCTCCTGCACGGCTTGCCGGAGTCTTTCCGGCGAGGTCTGCATCGTGTCGTATTCGACCGCTGCGGTCGAAGCCGCCAGATTGACGGAAGCCGCGACGACGCCCGTCTGGGCATTGAGAATTTTTTCCACACGTGCAGCACATCCGGCGCAGTGCAGCCCCGCAAGGGGAAAAGTCCGTTTTACATATTTACCTTTCGACATACTTTTTGATTTTTTACAGACAGGGACGAGCACGGAATATCCGCACGCCCTTCGTGTCCTTTCGATACAAAGATCGGGACAAAAAGGGCGGAAGGCGTTATATAATTCCGGATACTATTTACAAGATTTCGGAACGACCGGCGGATTACACCTTGTCCAGCGGTTTGCGACGGTTCTCGCCGATCTTCCGGAAATGGCTGGGCGTAAGTCCCGTCACCTTCTTGAACTGGGCGCTCAAGTGGGCCGTACTCGAATAGTTCAGCTTGTCGGCAATCTCGCCGAGCGACAGCTCGCCGTAAACCAGCAATTCCTTCACCCGTTCGATTTTCTGTGCGATGAAGTATTGTTCGATCGTCGTGTTTTCGATCTCCGAAAACAGCGAACTCACTGCCCCGTAATCCTGATGCAACCGGTCCGCGATATAATCCGAGAGGTTGGTCCGCAAAGCGGCGTCCTTCTCCCGCACCAGCTCGATGACCGTATTCTTCACCCGCTCGACGGTCTGCTTGCGGCGGTCGTCGATCAACTCGAACCCGACGGCGCGGAGCGCTTCGTCCAACTCCTTTCTTCGCTCGGCAGTCAGTTCTGCGGGCAGCACGGCTTCGCCGAGAACGACCGACGAGGCCTCGATCCCCGCCTGCCGCAAAATATCGCGCACGACCAGAATACAGCGGGGACAAACCATGTTCTTAATGAAGAGTTTCATCGGCAACGGAAAGAATTTGTCGATGACAAAGATACGATTAAGCCGAGTGCAAAAGCAAATTTATTTGCATTTTGCCGAGGCGAAGTATCTAAGACGAAGTCAAAGATTGAGGAAAAGCCGAGGCATATCGGCAGGTTACGGTAGAGTAGGTCGATATTCGGTGAATCGAAATATACAATCAAAAAATAAATAACATTTGACAGGCTTGCATAACTGTCAATTTTTATTTAATTTAGTCATAAAAAGATGGTTTTATACTATGTATGACGCCTTTATTTGATACTATAACGCTTTCTATGATAAAACGCCTTACCTTCAGCTTACTCCTGACCTGTTTGTATGTTCCCTGTTTTTCCCAGGAACGCTTCGTTGTCCGGGGCCGTATTCTCGATGCGGAATCCGCTCCGGTTCCTTATTGTTCGGTCAGCATTCTCGAATCGCGCGACTCCACGGTCCTCGGAGGCGCCGTTTCCGACACGGAAGGCCGTTACAGCCTGCATTTCGAGCAGGCGGGCCGCTATCTGCTCTGCTACGACCATCTGGCCTACGAATCCTGCTACCGAACGGTAGAGGTTCCGGAGGCGCAAACCCTGCCCGATGTGATTCTACGTCCGGCCAGCCGACATATCGACGAGGTGGTCGTGGTGGCCCGAAATACCGAATACAGGGCAGGCCGCTACGAAGTCAATATGTTGGGTAATCCGATCGTCCGCAACCGGTCCGTGATGCAGGTGCTGGATCTGCTGCCGGGCCTCCGAGTCTCCGGAAACACCTTGTTCATCAAAGGGACTCCGGTGTCGGTCGTCTATATCGACGACCGGTTGGTGACGGATCTCGGGGAGCTTTCCGCCCTTCGTGCCGAAGACGTGAAAAGCGTGGAGGTCCAGAACAAGACGGGAGCGGCCTATTCCGCCACGACTTCTGGCGGTATCGTCCGTATCCGGCTCAAGAAACTCGCCGCAGGCAGTTTTTACGGCAACGTATCTTCCTCCGCGTCCGTTTCCCGCGACGGATATTCTACGGGACTCGCCCTGCCGTTCTCGGCCCAGTGCGGACGATTGGGAATATATATATGTGTCGGGTTCCTATGGGGAGAACGAAACGCTCGACCGCACCTATTCCGAATTTCGCAATTCGGGATACTCGCTCGATTCGGAGGACCGGGGGCGGATCACCTCCCGGAATATCCGCGAACTTCTGAGCCTGGTTTACAAGATAAACGACCGCCATTCGATCGGTCTCGGGGGACAGATTTTCATGGGAGCGAGCGACCCGTCCAATACGGTGCACACGACCTCTGCGGGATTGGCCTGGGGCGATGTGCCGCCGCAGATGCCCGAAGCCGGATATACGCTCTACCGCTACGGGGGCACGCTCTACAACCGGCAGTATCAGGGGTCGCTGAATTATATCTTCCGTTTCGACACGTTGGGTTCCCGGCTCTCTTTCAAGGCCGACTACCTGCACCAGAACGTCGATCGGAATTACGACTACGACACGCGCGATTTTTCCCGGCCGGAGGATGCGGAACCCTTCTCCACGGAGTTGCGGCGCGAGCGCTACAAGCTGCTGGGACATCTGTTCGCGTCCCGGCTCGACCTGAACAAGAATTTTTCGGAAGAGCGCAGCTTCAGCGCGGGGTTGAGCTATGATTTGCGGTATGCGGACAACAACGCTCCCGTGCATCGCTTCGAGGAGGAAGAGTGGATCCCGGACCCGAAGATGAGTACCTGGTTTATCGACCGCACTCAAAGCACGGGTGCCTACACCCAATGGGCCGACGCCTACGGCAAGTTCTCCTATCAGGCGGGCCTGCGACTGCAATGGGACCGCATCGCTTACCGGAATGCCGAAAATACGGGCTACGAACATCGTGACTACTGGCGACTGTTCCCGGAACTCAGCCTGGCCTACACGTTCAACCCGGAAAAGGGCACCAATATCAATCTCGACCTCTATCGGTCCAGCGGCCGGCTGCCCGACAACAACGCCCTGAGTCCCCGCCGGGTCTGGCAGTCGCAATACAGTTATACCGTAGGCAACGAAAATCTCGAACCCGGCTGGGGGTACGACATCGACCTGAGCTATACGCTGCGCAACAAACTGACGATCTCTTACGGAGGTACGTGGTCGCGCGGCAGTGAAACGATGACTTTCTATGACCCCGACGATCCGAACATCGTCTATACGACGAAGGTGAACGGGGAACACGGCTCGGCGCATAATATCTGGATCGATTATACGACATTGGTAACCAAATGGTTCCGAGTGAAATCTTTCATTCACGGATATTGGTATCGGAGAGAGGTGGATGGCGACTGGCAGGCTTCGTACAGTGCCGGAGGTGGGATGTTCAGCCTTTCCCTTATGTTCCAGCCGCATCCCTCGATGATTATCTATCTGGACGGAGGCGTCGAGCTGCCCCAAAAAAGATTGGAAACCTGGCAAAATTCCTATTGGGCTTTAGCTGCCGGAATAACCAAATCATTCTGTAAAGACAAACTGTATATATCCCTCGACGTGAACAATATCCTTTCGACCAAACTGAAAAAGGAAACGGTACGCTGGGACAACTCCTACTATTCCGTCCTGCGGCAACCTCGGGGACACAGAAGTCTGCGGCTGGTCTTTTCGATCGGCTACCGGTTCAACCGAAATGCCAAAAAGAGCGTATCGACCGTGCAAACGTTACGAGATCCGGAAGAAATTCTGAAATAGGCCGCTCAAGACCCGTATTCGAATCCAGTGCGCAAGACGTGCTTTCCGAGAACCGTATTTTGTGAAACTTTTCCGCTCGATATATGAATAGTGGAATTGGCATCGCTTTTCTCCCCGGCAATCCGAAGCATTTCGGCGCTTTCACATCTGCCGCAAAAACCAAAAAAATTACGGACGGCTGCATCCGGCAGCCGCCCGTAAAAAATTCCGCCCTCCGAAATCAGAAGTTGTAGCGCACCATCAGATTGACCCGATTGGCATGGCCCTTCATTCCGTCCATATTTTCGCGGGTGCCGTACAGGTATTCGGCCGCAAGCTGACAGCAGGGGGCCAAATCCCAGAAAATATTGCCGAAGACATACTGACCGCGACGGTATTCGTCATCGGCATAGGCCCCGTTCCTGCGGCAAACCTCCGCCATGGAATAACCGCCCGAAATGGCGAGTTTGTTCGGAACGAGGTCGATTTGCGCAGCCGCCTGCCAACCGTACATCGGCATAGTCTGAATACTCCTCGGATTGTGAGGATTGGGTGTAAAATCCAGTCCGATGCCCGATAAATCTTGGATGTAGGGAGTGATGCCCTCGCCGTACACACCGTTGAAGAAGAGTTGCAGGGGACCCGCTACTTTGATATTTCCGCTGGCCTGGACGCCCCAGCCGAAGAGCGAAGTATTGTTACCCGTCGATTCGTTGTGCAGATACATATCGCGGAAAACGGCCGATGCCCGGAAATGGCTCTCCTTGTTCCGGCCCCAATTCACCTGCATATAAACCGGGAAATCAGGTACGCGCTGCGGAATCGAAGCGAACGAATCGCCGTAGGTGCCGCTTACGTTCGGAAGCTCGGCGGCAACGCCGAATTTCAGAATATCGCGGTAGATCGAATGCTCGTAACGGATCATCGTCGAGAAAAAGTAGTTATAGGCATTGGGACCCTGGAAGTCGATCGTATTGGGAGCGGCGTTCAGGTCGCAGAACGTCGTTACGTCGCGTCCGAACGTGAACCCTTTGAACGATACGTAAGCCGACCGGATACGGGGCGTATAACTGTTGGTTCCGCCGCCGCGGAAGTCCGTACTGAAATAGAGGGTGACACGACCCAGTTTTTTCGAATTGGCGATGGCCTTCAGAAATATGCGGGAGGTAGTTCCGTCCAGGCCGAATTTCTGACGGGTGGCATAGGTGCCGGGAACGGCGATCGTGGCCGGAATGAAATCCTGTGCTCCGGAGATTCCGTCGAAATCATACGACGCACGCAAAGTCACCTGGCCGCCGAGCGAGAAAGAGAATTTGTTCTGCTTGGTGGCGAAGATGAAGTGAGGCAGTTCATCCTGCTGGAAACCGGGATGATGGGTTTCGATATAATCCCGAATGGCATTGTCGATTGCCAGTTGGTTCAATACGGCCGCTTCGAGCAAGGCCTCTTCGTCTGCGGGCGGTTGAGGTGCATTGACGGAAACCAAATAAACCGTCGGAGAGTATTCGCCGGTCTTTACGCTGTCCTTACGGATCTGGTAGGTCTGGGCCGAAACCGAGGCCGCAGAAACCGCCAGCAACATTGCGATTAAAAGTCGAAAAATTTTCATAAGCAATAAAATTAAATTATTCCGATAATGGCGGATGCCATCTATATATGTATATTACGATTTTGGAAGTCAGACAATTGGTATTTGCCCGAAACGTGGCAAGTTATATGCCAAAATACCCGGCAAGAACAGGTGCAGCAGGTCGGAAAGCGGGATCCTCCAGCCTGCGAGCCGGACCGGTCACGGCATCTGCCAGACGTTCGAACCTATTCCCGGAGTCTTCGGACGGATGTCGGTCTCCTTTCCCTAAATAAAATCCCCTCAAAAAGTGTAAAAAACGAACAGAAGGCGTTGGCGAATCCTGCAAATCGGATAAACTAACGGCGAAATAGTTATTTCCGAAACGGTCGCTATCCGATATTTTTGTATTTTTGTAAAAACATATTTTTCATATGAAACATAAGTTAGTGATAGCAATGACTGCGGCAACGCTGTTTCTGGTCGGGTGCGGGCAGCGGCAACATACGGAACAGGTAACGCTCGTGCGCATCGATACCGTAAAAACAGCGAATACCTGTGATATTCTCGAATTTCCCGCCCGAGTACAGGCTGCCGGAGAAGTTCACCTCGCTTTCAAGATACCCGGAACCTTGCAACGTATTTATGTCGATGACGGGGCTTTTGTCCGTCAGGGTGAACTTGTTGCCGAAATGGATCCGCGCGATTACGAACTTCAGTTACAGGCGGTCGAAGCCGAATATTTGAGTATCAAGGCCGAAGCCGAACGTGTAATGGCGCTTTACGACCAAAACGTCGCTACCGCCGATGCTTACGACAAAGCGCGATACGGGCTGCAACAGATTACGGCGAAATACGAGAACGCCCGCAACCAATTGGCCGATACGAAACTGTATGCTCCTTTCGACGGCTACGTGAAGCGTCGGCGTTTCGATCCTCCGACGGTCGTAGCGGCCGGAATGCCGGTCATCACGTTCCTGTCGGGCAAGAATCCCGAGGTCGAACTTTTCATTCCGGCATCGACTTACATTCGCCGTCGGGAGATCGCTTCGTTTGCGGCGGTGTTCGATTTTCTGCAAGGGCAAAAAATTCCGCTGCGTCTGCTCCATGTCGATCCGAGCGCCAATGCCAATCAGCTTTACGCCGTGCGGTTGGCACTGCCCGTGAATACGGAGATCGCGGCGACACCCGGCATGAACGCAACGGTCGAAGTCGCCATGCGGCAGGAAACGGAGGCATCGGTAGAGATTCCTGCATCAGCTCTGTTCAGCAACGGCGACAAGACGAGTTACGTGTGGATTTACCGACAGGACGGGACGATCGCACGCCGACGGGTCGAAGTAGTCCGTCTGCATACGGACGGAACGGCGACGATAGCGGATGGTCTGAACGAAGGCGAACGGATCGTCGTGGCCGGAGTTCATAAATTGACGGAAGGCCAGCGGGTCGCACCGCTTCCTGCTCCGTCGAAAACCAATGAAGGAGGGCTGCTATGATCGACTTGGGCAAATGGGCTTTCGGACACAGCAAGCTCGTCTATTTTCTGTTGGCGGTACTGTTGGTAGGCGGTCTGAAATCGGCCTACGACATGGGAAAACTCGAAGATCCCGAAGTCAAGGTAAAAATCGCCATGGTGGTCGGGGTTCGTCCGGGAGCGTCGGCGCACGAAATGGAACTGGAAGTGACCGACCCGCTGGAAAAGGCGATCCGTACCGTCGGAGAGGTGGACAATACGCAGAGTTGGTCGTACAACGACCTCTGCATCATACAGGTAGAACTCAAAAGTACGACGCCCGATGACCGGCTCGAACAGTGTTGGGATATGCTGCGGCACAAGGTTTCCGATGCGGAAGCGTCGTTGCCCGGCGGTACATCCGTGACGGTTCAGGACGATTTCAGTCTGGTTTACGGTATGTTTTACGCCCTGACCGCCGAAGGCTTCAGCGAAAGACAGCTCGCCGACTATGCCGGACTGATCCAGCGCGAATTGACCGATCTCGACGGCGTGGCCCGGGTGGAGCTTTACGGAAAGCGCGAGGAGAGTATCGATATTTCGCTGCGTGCGGACCGAATGGCGACACTCGGCATTTCGCCAACAGAAGTACTCGCCACCCTGAACGGACAAAACGGCACTTTCTATGCCGGTTACTACGACAACGGGGATCAACGCGTGCGCGTAACGGTCACCGATAAGTCGCGTACGGTCGAACAGATCCGCAACATGGTCATTCAGGGCCATGAAGACGACCAGTTGCGTCTGGGGGATATTGCGACCGTAGAGAGCGGCTATACGGAACCCGTACGCAATTCGATGACCTATAACGGTGAACATGCCGTCGGTATCGCCGTAGCCGCCGCCTCGGGAACCGACATCGTAAAGGTCGGCAATGCGGTCGAACGGCGGCTCGCCGAATTACAGGAGGAACGTTTTCCTGCAGGCGTCGCTTGCCACAAGGTCTTCTATCAACCCGAACGGGTAACAGGGGCCCTCTCCACTTTCTTCATCAATCTGGTCGAATCGGTATTGATCGTCATCGCGATTCTGATGATTACGATGGGGTTCCGCAGCGGCGTAATCATCGGATTCAGTCTGCTTACGATCGTCATCGGCACGTTTCTGCTGCTGGGTATGACCGGCGGCACGATGCAGCGGGTTTCACTGGCGGCGTTCATTCTCGCAATGGGGATGCTGGTGGACAATGCGATCGTCATAGTAGATGGTATTCTGGTCGATCTGAAGCTGGGCAAGCCGCGCCGCGAAGCGATGTGCGCCATCGGTCGTAAAACCGCCATGCCGTTGCTCGGAGCTACGGTCATTGCCATCCTCGCATTTCTGCCCGTTTTCCTTTCGCCCGATACGGCAGGCGTCTATGTGCGCGATCTGTTTATCGTGCTGGCGGCGAGTCTGCTGTTGAGTTGGGTCCTGGCTCTGGTGCACGTGCCGCTGATGGCGAATCGGCTTTTGAAGCAACCGTCGAGGACCGAGGGAAGCGGTAAACTGTATGACAGCACGTTGTATCGTCGTTTCGGCGATCTGCTTCGCTTCGGTTTGCGGCACCGTATCGCGGCCCTGTCGGTCATTCTCGTTCTGCTCGGATTGAGCGTCTGGGGATTCCGGTACGTGCGGCAGGGATTCTTTCCCGATATGGTTTACGACCAACTCTATATCGAATACAAATTGCCCGAAGGTACGAACTCCACACGGGTTGCCGCCGACCTGCGGGAAATCGAAGCGTACCTTAAGACTCGTCCCGAAATCCGGAACGTTGTTGCGTCCGTGGGCGGGACGCCGGCACGGTATAATCTGGTGCGCAGTATCGCCACGCCGTCGCTCTCTTACGGAGAATTGATCGTCGATTTCGAATCGCCCGAATCGCTGGTGGAAAACATGGATGTCATTCAGGAGGATCTTTCGGCCCGTTACCCCGACGCGTACGTCAAGGTGAAGCGTTATAATATCATGTTCAAAAAATACCCGATCGAAGTGCAATTTTCCGGACCCGATCCGGCGGTACTGCACCGGTTGGCGGATTCCGCACGAATGATTATGGCGCGCACGCCCCAGGTTGCGCAGATCACTACCGGTTGGGAACCTGCGGTTCCCGTTTTGGCGGTGGATTACCACCAGGCGGCCGCCCGTCGCGCCAACCTGAGCCGCCAGGATATCGCCACCTCGTTGCTGACGGCCGAAGGCGGTATTCCCGTCGGGACGTTCTACGAAGGAGTACATCGCAATACGATCTATCTCAAATGTACGGCGGCCGACGGCTCGCGCATCGACAATCCGGAGAACGTACCCGTTTTCCCGATGCTCCCGAATGTAAATGCGCTGCTTGACGACGAGCTGGTGGGAAGCCTTCAGACCGGCACGCTCGACAAAGGCGATATCATCCGAAGGCTGGCGCAGACCATCCCCCTCGGGCAAGTCGGACGGGGTGTCGGCATTCGCTGGGAAGATCCGGTCATTCCGCGCTATAACGGTCAGCGCATGCAGAGCGTGATGTGTTCCCCCGCACCGGGTGTTGAAACCGAGGCGGCACGACAAACTATTGCCGAACAGATCGAAGACATTCCGTTGCCGACCGGCTATTCGATACGCTGGGATGGTGAAAAAGGGGCCCGTGACCAGACGATGTACTGGCTTTTCAAACAGGTCCCGCTGGCCGTAGTACTCATCATCGCTGTTCTGATTCTCTTGTTCGGCGACTATCGCAAGCCGACGATCGTGTTGTGCTGCATTCCTTTATTGGCCGTCGGCATCGTCGGAGCAATGTTGCTGACCGGAAAGACGTTCGACTTCTGCGCCATTGTGGGTGCGTTGGGATTGATGGGCATGCTGATTAAAAATTGCATCGTATTGTTGGACGAAATCGGCCAGCGGTGCAGCGGCGATACCGACCTCATAGCCGGACTGGTCGTCAGCGCCCAAAGTCGTCTGCGGCCTGTGATGATGGCTTCGCTTACCACCATTCTCGGTATGATTCCGCTGCTCGGCGATGCGATGTTCGGTTCAATGGCTGCGACGATCATGGGCGGACTGTTCTTTTCGACCATCGCCACGTTGTTGTTTCTGCCGATACTTTACGCCCTGTTTTTCAAAATCAAAACGAAATAATACGATTCGGCCGCAGGCCATACCTTACCGTTCGTGCCGCACCGATGCGGCGCGAACGGTGTCGATATTCGACGAGCGCATCGAACAACTGCAACACAATGTTCGCCCGATCTTCGGCGCAGGGCAGAACGACGGGTGCAAACGGACCCGGCTTTCACTATCTTTGAAGTACTCCGCTGCGGCAAGACGCAAATAAAATTTGCTTTTGCCCTCGGCCTAATCGCAATCTTTGACTTCGTCTTAGATACTTCGCCTCGGCAAAGTACAAATAAATTTGTTTTTGCCCTCGGCTTAATCCCAATCTTTGACTTCGTCTTAGATACTCCGCCTCGGCAAAGCACAAATAAATTTGTTTTTGCGCTCGGCTTAATCCCAATCTTTGACTTCGTCTTAGATACTCCGCCTCGGCAAAGCACAAATAAATTTGTTTTTGCCCTCGGCTTAATCCCAATCTTTGACTTCGTCTTAGATACTCCGCCTCGGCAAAGCACAAATAAATTTGTTTTTGCCCTCGGCTTAATCGTATCTTTGCAGAAGATAGGAGGCGGTTCGGCAATCTGTACGTGCCAATTCGTGCGATTGCCATCATCTTATTATCTTTGCAAAAACGATTCCGTCCGGTCGATCTGTCGATAAAATGCCAGAGAGCGACTGAACGCGATAACGAAAAAATCGAGCTATATGATCTGGTTTCTGCTTCTCCTCTCCCTGCTTTTTGCCGGGGTGGACTTTCTCTTCTACCGGGTGCGGATGCGTCGGCATTCCGAGCGCCTTCGCCGCGCCTTCGTCTGGTTCGCGGTGTTTTCGGATGCGCTTCCGATCGTCGTGGTGCTGCTGCTCAAGGCCGTACCGGACAATACGACGGGCTGGATGCAGGCAGCCCAATGGTTTACCTTCGTCTTCCTGTTGCTGATCGGCTGTCGTTACGGCTATTATTTCGGTTTGTTGTTCGATCGGCATCGGAGTTTCAGTCGGGTAGGGGCGCTCTTCGCTGTCGGATGTGCCGTATGGCTCGTATGGGGAGCGGCTTGGGGCAGACAAGCCCTGCGGGTGAACGAAGTCGAAATCCGGACCGCAGCACTGCCCGCCGCATTCGACGGATTCCGGATCGTGCAATTCTCGGATCTGCACATCGGCACGCTCGTGCGGCCGGAACGGGAGATGAACCGGCTCGTGGATACGATCAATGCGCTGCGACCCGACCTCGTCGTCTTCAGCGGCGATTTGGTCAATGTCCGCTCCACGGAACTCACATCGGACGTATTGGCTATTCTGGGAAGGCTTCGCGCCCCGTACGGTGTCATCTCGACCCTGGGCAATCACGACGTGGGACTTTATATCAAAGATACCGTCGCCCTGCCGCGTGCTGAAAACAACCGGCAGGTAATCGACCGGCAGCGGAAGATCGGGTGGCGGATGCTGCTGGATTCGACCCTCTACCTGCGCCGGGGCAGCGATTCGATTTCGGTGACGGGCATCTCGTTCGATCCCACGCTGCAAAAATTCCGACATTCGTTCGATCTTCCCGAAATATCCCTCGCAACCGCTTACGAAGGCATGCCGGAGGGTATGTTCAACCTGACGGTTTCGCATCTGCCGCAACTGTGGCCCAATATCACCGCCCTCGGTCGCGGAAACCTCACGCTGGCAGGGCACGTGCACAGTATGCAGATCAAGGGACATCTCTTCGGACGGGCGTTCTCTCCGGCACAACTGATGTACGACCGTTGGAGCGGGCGCTACGACGATGCGGCCGGCAATACGCTCTACATCAACGACGGAATCGGATACGTCGGTTTTCCGATGCGGCTCGGCGCCGATCCTGAAATCACCCTTTTTACGCTGAAAAAATGAAAGTGACCGTTTCCACCGCCGTTTCTGCGGACGGATATCTGGACGACCGTTCGCCCGACCGCCTGATCCTCTCCACGCCCGAAGACTGGGCCGAAGTGCATCGCCTCCGGGCTGCTTGCGACGCTATTCTGGTCGGGGCCGAAACCATCCGGCGGGACAATCCCTCGCTGTTGGTAGGCGACGAAGTTCTTCGTCGGGAACGAATCGACCGGGGGCTTTCACCCGATCCGGTCAAGGTAACGCTGACCGCTTCGTGCCGGCTCTCGCCGGAGGCCAATTTCTTCACCCGGGGAGATCAGGAAAAGATCGTCTTCACCTCCTGCTCCGACCCCGGTCCCCTGCGGCAGGTGGCGACGGTGATACCCGCCGCAGAGATCACGGCTGCTCTGATCGTTACCGAACTTGAAAAACGGGGACTTCGCTCCCTGCTGGTCGAAGGAGGAGCTGCGACGCTCCGGATGTTCTTCGCCGAAAATCTGGTCGATACCTTCCGGCTGGCTGTCAATCCGGCCGTAAAAGTGGGGGATCCCCGGGCACCCCGTTTGGAGATCGGTTCCAATTATCTGCAAACGTCGCATTCGACCGAATCGTTGGGAGGAATGCGGGTCACGACCTATGCGATCAAACCCGACCGGACCGCCGAAGACCGCCGCTACCTGCAAATGGCGATCGACGAAAGCCGCAAATGCACCCCATCGACCTCTTCCTATTGTGTAGGTGCAGTGATTTTAACGACTGACCGAAAGATATTTACGGGTTATACTCACGAAACCTCCCCGACCCACCATGCCGAACAGGAAGCGATTCTGAAAGCGCTTGCAGCGGGTGTCGAACTGCGGGGTGCGACCATCTATTCTTCGATGGAACCGTGCTCCGAACGAAAAAGTGAACCGGAAAGTTGTTCGGAATTGATAATTCGGCACGAATTTCGCCGGGTAGTTTTTGCTCTATATGAGCCGGACTGTTTCGTTTGTTGCCAGGGCGCCCTGAACCTCCGTCGCCACAGGATCGAAGTCAGCGTCGATGACACGCTGTCCGATCAGGTCCGAACGATAAACGCACATATCGGCCATCGATAGGCTTGGCTATTTTTTGTTCTGTTTTACGCCGAATATTGGCCTAAATAGCCACAACAAATTATACGTACGAATATTCGCACTATCTTCGCATAAAAATTTAGAAGACCATTTTATGAACCGTATAATCGTTTCATTTTTCGCTCTGTTAGCTGCCGCACCTCTGGCGGCTCAGGAGCAAACACCCCGGGTACTTTCCCTGGATGAAGCCCTGGAGATCACCCTCTCCGGAAGTCCGGTCATCGAAGCCTCGCGTTACGAAGAAAAAGCCGCCCAGCAGGAACGGCGGGCAGCGATCGGCTTGCGTATGCCGCAAATCAGCGTAGGCGGAACCTACACCTATTTGGGCAAGGACATCGGATTCGACTTCAACGATTTGAAAGGGCCTGTCGGAAACATCACCCACGACATTCTCGGCAGCGGGCTGATCCCGACCGAATTGATCCCCCAGATTCAGCAACTTCTCACCCCGGTCATGGGAGCGGATTGGTTCCTGACATTGCAGGACCGCAGTCTCGGATTCGTCGGAGGGCAGGTAACCCTGCCGATCTATATGGGCGGCAAGATCAACACGGCCAACCGTGCCGCGAAAATCAACGAAAAGACTGCAGTCGAGCAGGGAAACCAAAACCGCAACGCGCTGGTTTCGGAGCTCGTGGAGCGATACTACGGTCTGGCGCTGGCCCGACAGGTCGTCGAAGTACGCCAGCAGGTAGTGGATGGAGTAGGCCAACATCTGAAGGATGCGATCGCCCTCGAACAGAACGGTATGATCCCCCACAGCGAACGTCTTTACGTCGAATTCAAGATGGCCGAGGCGGAGCGGGAGCTTCAAAACGCCCGGTTGCAGGTCGAAACCATCGCCAGTGCACTGAATAATACGCTCGGACAGCAGGCAGAGGTTCTGCCCGTAACGACGATGTTCGTACTCGGCAACCTGGAAGACGTAGCCTATTACAAAGACCTGGCGGCCAAGTTCAATCCGCTGCTCAGCCAGGTAGCCCTCAAGCGCCAGTTGGCCAAGGAAGGAGTTCGGTTGCAACGGGCCAATTTCCTGCCGCAGGTCGCGGCGATGGGCGGAGCCTCGTTCTACAACTACCAGGTAACTAAAATAATGCCCCGCTGGGCAGTAGGTGTCGGCGTTAATCTCAAGATTTTCGACGGCCTGAACCGCGAATACAAATATTCGGCGGCAAAACAGACGGTCAAGCAAGTGGAAGTGCTGGAAATGAAAGCCGGCAAGGACATTGCAGTACTGATCGAAAAACTCTACAACCAAATGAACAACTATGCCAACCAGATGAAGTCGATCGACGCTTCGCTCGCATTTGCGGAGGAGTATCTCAAAGCCAAGAATGCGGCATTCCTGGAAGGTATGAGTTCCTCCTCCGACCTGGTGGATGCCGAACTGAATCTCGCCAAGGTGCGCACCGAGCGTATGCAGACCGCCTACAATTACGATGTCGCACTGGCCAAGTTGCTCGAAGCCGCCGGCATCAGCGATGAGTTCATCAGCTACCTGCACCGTACCGACGCCCGTCCCATTCATTTCGACAAAGAGTAAATATAGATAATCTCATGAAAAAAAGTACCATTGTCACGATCATTCTGATTGCCGCCGCTGTCGTGCTGGGCGTCATCTTCATCAGTTGGTATTTACGCAAGGCCACGCCCCTGTACATCCAGGGAACGGTGGAATGTACTACATACAAAGCTTCGTCGAAAGTTCCCGGCCGTATCGAGGAGATGAAAGTAGAGGAGGGACAGCACGTCACCAAGGGCGAACTGCTCTACACGCTCTCGACCCCCGAACTGAATGCCAAGTTGCAACAGGCCGAAGCCGTGAAGAGCGCCGCATCGGCCATGGACCAGAAAGCCCTCACCGGTGCCCGTATCCAACAGAAGGAAGCCGCACTGAATCTCTGGGAAAAAGCCCAGGCAGGACTGTTGTTGGCCCAGAAATCCTTCGACCGCGTGAACAACCTCTATGAACAAGGCGTCGTTCCGGCCCAGAAGCTGGATGAAGCCCGCGCCAACCTGCAGGCGATGCAGGCGACCGAGCGTGCGGCCAAAGCGCAATGCGAACTGGTATTCGACGGAGCCAGCAAGGAGGAGAAAGAGGCGGCAGCCGCCCAGGTACGGCAGGCCGAAGGCGCCGTTTCGGAAGTGGAGTCCTATCTTTCGGATGCCTTGGTTTACGCCCCTGTAACGGGCGAGGTTTCGACGATCATCGCCGAAGCCGGCGAACTGGTCGGAACGGGTTATCCCGTAGTGGCGATTCTCGATATGAGCGACGTATGGGTGACCTTCAACATCAAGGAGGATCTGATGCCCGACATCCATATCGGAACCCGTATGACAGGCTATATCCCGGCCTTGGACCGCAGCGTGGAGTTCGAGGTGACCTATATCGCTGTGCAGGCCGATTTCGCCACCTGGTCCGCAACACGCACGCAGGGCGGCTTCGACATCCGCACCTTTGCCGTCAAAGCCAAACCCACGCAAGACGTGGAATACATCCGGCCGGGTATGAGCGTACTGGTGAACTGGAAAGACATCGCCAAATAATTCAGAAAGGGTAGCGTATGCCGGGCTTTTTCAGCAATACGCTCGCCGTCCTGCGGCGAGAGATCTACCGGGTCGCACGTCAGCCGATGTATTGGCTGCTGACGGTGATTCTGCCGATCGTCGCGTTCGCATTCTTCGCGGTGTTGTTATACAAGGGAGTGGCACGCGACATTCCGATCGCCGTCGTGGACCAGGACAACAGCACCCTCTCCCGCAAAGTGACGCAGATGATCGACGCGACGCCTACGGCTTGGGTCGCTTACGGCGTACAGGGAATGGAAGAGGCCGAACGACTGATGCTTCAGGGCAAGGTCATGGGAATCGTTCTGATTCCCGATTTCTTCGAAAAGAACATTCTCAACAACAGCCAGACCCATCTGGAAAGCTACCTGACCGGCACGAACATTACGGTAAACGGTCTGCTGGCGAAGGATTTGCAAACGACTGTCACCACTTTTACCGCCGGTATCCAGCTGCAACTGCTGATGAAACAAGGGCTGACCGAAAAACAGGCTATGGCGCAACTGATGCCCGTACGGTTCGACAAACATGTGCTATTCAACCCGCATATCAACTACGGCTATTACCTTTCGCCGAGTTTTATGCCGATGATGCTTCTGATCTTCACGATCATGGCGACGATTTTCGTCATCGGAACCGAACTCAAGAACGGCACGGCCAGGGAGTGGTACGACACGGCCGGAGGCTCGGTCTTCGCGGCCTACGCGGGCAAAATCCTGCCGATTACGGTCATTATGTTCCTGATGTCGGAATTGATGCTCCTGGTCATCTTCAAGGTGGTCGGCGTACCGCTGAACGGCAGCCTGACGGTCATCACCATCAGCAATCTGCTCTTCATCCTGAGTTACCAGTCCCTCGGTGCGATGATCGTCACCGTGTTGAGCAATTTGCGCCTGTCGCTTTCGATCGGCGGCGGTTACTCGGTACTGGCCTTCACGTTTTCGGGCCTTACGTTCCCGATTATGGCTATGAGCAAACCCATGCAATGGTTCTGCTGCATCTTTCCGTTCACATTCTACACCGACATCATGGTCGATCAGGCCCTGCGCGGTGCTCCGGCGATATACTCGTTGCCCGACATGGGCATCATCGCCCTGTTCATCATTCTTCCGCTGCTGTGTCTGCCGCGCCTGCGCACCATCTGCACGAATAAAAAATACTGGGGGAGATTATAGCGATGAGTCGATTTACCAAACAGATAACCTCTTACTGGCAGCAGTTCCGCACCGTCGTCCGCAACGAATACGGCTCGATCTTCACGGATGCCGGCGTGATTCTCGTGCTGGTGCTCGCCCTGCTGATCTATTCCACGCTCTATTCGCTGGCTTACGGGACGCAGGTACTTCGTAACGTGCCGATCGGAGTAATCGACATGAGCAACACTTCGACCAGCCGTCAGTTGATCAATACCTTCAATGCCGGACCGAACGTCTATGTGGCCTACGAACCCGGCGACATGGACGAGGCCAAACACCTTTTCTACGACCGGGAGATATACGGCGTGGTTTACATCCCCTCCGATTACGAGGAAAAACTGCTCGGCGGACAGCAGGCGGTCGTTTCGCTCTATGTCGATGCCAGCTATTTTCTGATGTACCGCCAGGCGTTCCAGGAGCTCGTGTCGGGCATCGGCACCACAGGAGCTATGGTGGAATTCCAGCGGTTGATCGCAAAAGGAGCCAACATCCCGCAGGCTACGGCCACGACGCAACCCGTGATTTACCAAAGCCACAATTTGTTCAATCCCTATCTGGGATACGGATCGTTCGTGATGCCGGCTATCATCATGGTCATCATCCAACAGACGATGCTGATCGGTATCGGTATGATCGGAGGCACCTGGAGCGAATTCGGACTTTACAAGAAACTCATTCCTCCGGGACGCCGGAGAATGTCCACGCTGCCCGTCGTGGCAGGCAAAGCGTTCGTTTATGCGTCGATCTACGCCGTCACCCTGTTTTATATTCTGGGACTGCACTACAAATTGTTTCATTTCCCGACCAACGGTCACACGGCGGACATCATCGCCTTTCTCATCCCGTATCTGCTGTCCTGTATTTTCCTGGGCATCGCCGTCTCGACGCTGTTCCAGCGGCGCGAACAGTCGATCATGCTGTTGCTCTGGTGTTCGATCCCGGCTCTGATGCTCAGCGGAGCTTCCGTACCCCGCGAAGCGATGCCTGAATGGCTCTACCTGTTCGGCCAGATTCTGCCGAGCAGCAGCGGGGTAGAAGGATTCATCCGAATCCAAAGTATGGGGGCTTCGTTCAGCGACGTGCTGCACGAGGTACGTATCCTGTGGATTCTCACGATAGTTTACGGCGGATTCGCCGCTGTCGGCATACACCTCCGCCTCAAGCAGGCCGCAGGTAAATAGCCCGATTAAAATATGATTTTCTTTCCAAACATCGAATCAGGCTATGAAACGGCTTGTTTTTACTCTTTTTACCGTATTTGCGGCAACAGCGCTTTGCAGCGCTCAAAATCCGAATGAAACGCGCGTTGTCAAAGACGCTGCCGGACGCGTGAAGTACACCGTCCACAAAACAGGGAATCGGGAAATAATCAAGGATTCGAAGGGAAGGATCACAGGCACGACACGCGAAACAAAGGAACGCAAATATTATTACAATTCAAACGGCTCGTCGGCAGGTACAGAAACAAAATGGGAACCGGCAAGCAGACAGCGGAAAAGTCATCATACGGCAAGTCCTGAATCGAATGACCGGAAGTAATTGGATCCGGGAGTGCCATTTCCATCCCGAAAGGTTGTAGCGACTCGGGCAGGCATATTCCGCAACGTTATGGGCCTGATCGCAAAGGTGCTGAAACAAAAAGAGGGGGCAATACCCCTCTTTTTAATCATATCGTGCAACCGGGACTCATATCGCTTTACCGGTGCGGCGGACGGAACCCGCCTCCGGGAGCGGTGCTGCGTCCCATACCGACGGCTCCCGACGGGCGGTCCGAAACGCCTTGATAATCCTTGATGTTCTTCGAACCCTTCTTGCCGAAGAACCGCAGGTTATAGACGAACTGCACACAGTAATAACGTCCCACTACGCTGTTCCAAGAATTTTGTGTCCAACCCGAACCGGTCGTGCGCACGAACGCTTTATTCTGATTGAAAATGTCGTTTACGCCGATGTTGATTTCCCCCAGCTGGTTGCGAAAGACCTTCTTGCCCACGAACAGGTTGCAGAGCAGATAGCTGTCGTCGTAATCGTTCGTGAAACCCAGATACTGGATATAAGAAGCGCTGCCCGAGAGGGAGAATCCCCGGCCGAAGATGAACTTGAACGACGCCGCAGCCTGATGGTTGAAATAACGGTTCTTTCCTCCGGTAGCGGCGAGGGAATTGACGGCTTCGTTGTACGTGCCGTCCCACGAAAGGGTGAAGTCCACATTCTCGGAGATGTTGCTGCCCAACACTACGCCCGCTTCGTAACCGAGGTTGCCCGTATTGTTCCGCTCGCCGTCCACAAGGCTCGGAATACGCGAATAGCTTACGCCGCCCCGCAGATTCAGGTTACTCTTGATGAAATTCACCGGAAACCCGTAACTTGCCCGCGCCCGCACATCCCAGTAGCCGTCCATATTCGTCCATTCGGTGAACTGCAACGGACGGTAAACCGTATTGTCGATCTCCAAAGTAGGACGGTAGCGGGTGCTGGTCGTAATATAGTCCTGGGTCGTTTCGGCCCGGAACATCAGCATAAAAGTACGACCCTTCTCCGCATTGGAATTGACGTAGTGCATACTCAAATTATGGCTGTACGAAGGCCGTAAGTCGGGATTACCCCGGGTAATGTATTGCGCATCCGATACGTCGTAAACATTTTGCAACTGGGAAACCTCCGGGTTGTCCGTATAGGAGCGCAGGAATAGGCGCAGCGTATTCTCCCGGTTCAGGTTGAACTGTCCCACCATAAAATAGGTCACGTTATTGTAGGCGTGTCTGATCTCTTCGGAGCCGGTACGGATCACCTCACCCGAAAGGCTCGAACGCTGATAATAGACGTTCGCAGCGAAAGTATTACGGTCCTTGGAATAGTTGAAGCCGGGGCCGAGGGAGTGCACCGTATAGCTGCTCTTGTAAGCGTTCGACAGCAAGGGATCGGGAAGCGATCCCGTAATATCGTAATCCTCTCCGGTCCGGTAGGTTTTCTTGTCGCTCTGCTGGTAATTGTACGACGTCCGATACCCGAGGCTCACCTGCGAATATTTGGATACGGGCTCCGTATAGGTCAGGCGGCCATTCAGCCGGTAACGGTACGAGGGATTCATCATCCGCTGGTAGATCAGCTTTTTCAGATCATTCTCGTCCGGATCGGGATCGAGGTCGGGGTAATCCTCGTAAATACCGAAATCGTTGGTATGGGAGTTTTGCTTATTCTGGGAATCGAAATAGTTGAAAAAGCCGTCCACCGTGAGCGTACGTCCCGGCTTGCCCAGCCGCACGCGGTAAATGGCCGAAGTATTGACGCTGTAACCGTTTCGGAAGGCATCCTCGAAATTGTCGATGACGCTGTAGCCGCTTTCGCCGAACTGTCGTCCGTAAGTCGTACTGAACGGATCGTTCGACTGGAAACTCAAGCCCGGGCGGATCATCAGCGACTGGTTGTCGGCGATTTTCCACTCGATGCGGGCATTCAGGCGGTTGTTGAAATTCTGCGTCCGGGAATAACCGTCGGTGAAAAGCGTATCGATCGGCGCCGGATCCTCGTACCAGCGCTCGGTACGCGCCCGATTGACCGTACGGGTTCCGTTGAAGAAGTAGCTGCCCTGGAAAGTCACCTGATCCCGGCTGCCCCAGGTATCCGAATAATTGACGCCTACTGCGTTTACCGAAGCCACACCGTCCTGGTGACGAACCATATATTGCCCCACGCCACGGCCGAAACGACCGCCTCCGCCTCCGGAATTACCGGTAACACCCAGAATATCCTCGAACGAAAAGTTCTGCTGATTGACGTTGTTAAAAAGACCGATCAGCGACAGACGGCTGGAGCCGCTGAAAAAATTGACGTTGCCGCCGACCATATACTTGTTTTTGGCTTCGGTTTCCGTATCGGCATCGTAACCGTACCCGGCATATGCCTTACCGAATATGCCCTGACGCATATTTTCGCGTGTGACGATGTTGATCGCCTTATAGCTTTCGCCGTCGTCCATACCCGAAAACTCGGCCTGGTCGCTCAACTTGTTGTAAACCTCGATCCGTTCGACCGCTTCGGCCGGCAGCGACTTGATCGCCGATGTCACGTCCTCGCCGAAAAACTCCTTGCCATCGACGAATACTTTCTGGATCGTTTCGCCCTGCGCCTCGACAGCGCCGTTATTGACCGTAATGCCGGGCATCTTCTTCAACAGCCCCTCGACGTCGGCATCGGCAGTCACCTTGAACGCATTGGCATTATAGCTTACCGTATCGCCCTTTTGAGAAGTGCGGAGTGCCTGCACCTCCTTCACTACGGTCTCGATGGCGATGGCCGCCTCCCGCAGTGCGATCTTTCCCAGGTTTTCGGACGGCTGAGTCACCCGAAACTCCTTTTCGGCCTTTTCATATCCCATGAAAGTCACGGCCAGGGTATATGAACCATAAGCGAGGCCGCGCACTTGCAACGCCCCTTTATAGCCCGAAGTATAATATTTCTTCTGATCGGGGTGGGCTTTAGGTGCAATTTCTATTACGGCACCCGGAACATCTTCACCGGTTTCGGCATCTATCACGGAGAGCGTAATCACACCGCTCTGGGCCTGCGCCCGAGCCAAACCTATCGTACACAAGAATACAAGTAAACAAATCGCTCTAATCATCTCCCATCATTGTCGTCACACGGCAAATATACGATAAAAATCGACTTTTTTCACTGTCCGGAACATGAAAAAAGGATGAAACAGGTCGGCCTGTTTCATCCCTATAAACGGAAATATCGGCGAATTATTTCGACTTTCTGCCTACTTTTTATCCACACACGGAGCACCGTTACAGGGTCTGCGGTGATGTCCGGGATTCGCATCGCCTTTTCGACATGCCGGTCCGGCGCAATCGACCTTTCGGGCGGGACACTCTCGGCATTCGATCCATTGGGCATACTGTTCGGGCGTCAGAACCGCCTTCATCCGGCCGGCCATCTGTTCACGCTGCTGTGCCATCGCTTCACGCGATTTTTCAGCCATCTCCCGGCGTTCGGCCCGGTGCTCCCTCATGGCTTGAGCCTGTTCCAGGCAAATAGGGTAAACCTGTTTTACCTGTTCGTCAGAGAGCGACAGGTTTTCTTTCATCCGATCGGTCATCTTTTTCGCAACCTGCTCCGTAGTAAGTTCTTTGTGTTCGGCACGACGATTATGGTGTCCCTTCTGGGCCCATACCGTACCCGTTGCCAGCACCAGCGCTGCCAGTACGACGATCAAGAATTTCGCTTTCATATCAACTACCATTTTAATTGTTACCGGTCTTTATAACCGAATGTACTCTTGCAAACCAAGCGCCAATCTCTTCCGACAAATGGAAAAAACGACTTATTCCTCCTTAAACCACGAAGCATACAGTTGGTAATCACGGGCTGTACGCAGTACGATCTCGTCCCGTTGTTCCGGGGTTATTTCCTTGACTTTTTTAGCCGGAATACCCGCATAGACCGAATTGGGTTCGAGCTTGCTGCCTGAAAGCACCAGTGCGTTGGCCGCTACGATGCACCCGGACGCTACTACGGCATTGTCCAACACCGTGGCGCCCATACCGATCAGGCAGTTGTCTTCGATGATCGCGCCGTGAATTACGGCGTTATGTCCCACCGACACGTCGTTGCCGATATGGGTCTGCGACGGGTGCTTCGAGCCGTCGAACAGGGTGTGGATCACCACGCCGTCCTGGATGTTCGTCCGATCGCCGATGGTGATCGTGTTCACATCGCCGCGTAACACGGCGTTGTACCAGATCGAACAGTCGCGGCCCACCGTCACGTCGCCGACAAGCACGGCGGTTTCCGCCAAAAACGTATTTTCACCCACCTGCGGGGTATGTCCCCGTATCTCTCTGATATATGCCATAATTCGATATGTATTAGTTGGTTCTTACTCTTTTTCAGCCGCCGCATGCTTGGCTTGCTGCCACAACTCTTCCATCCGATCGAGCGACAGCTCGTGCAGGGTATGCCCCTCGGACGAAGCACACTCTTCCATATAATTAAACCGATTCATGAACTTTTTATTGCTTCGCTCGAGTGCGGATTCGGGGTCGATCCCGTACAGGCGGCAAGCATTCACCAGGGCGAACAGCAGGTCGCCGAACTCCTCCTCCATCGCCGTACGGTCACCGGATATCATTTCGGCTTCGACCTCGGCGGTTTCCTCCTTCACCTTGGCCCAAACATCCTCTTTTTTCTCCCAGTCGAACCCCGTCGCCGCTGCTTTCTCACCGATGCGGTAGGCCTTCACCAATGCAGGCAGGCTCACGGGAACACCTCCCAACGTACCGCTCCGACGGTTTTTCTTACGCAGTTTCAATGCCTCCCAGTTGGCTTTGACCTCTTCCGGAGTATCGGCATGCACCTCCCCGTAAATGTGAGGATGGCGATAGACCAGCTTGTCGCACAAAGCGTTCACCACATCGGCATAATCGAACGCCCCGGCCTCCTCGCCCAGCTTGGCATAGAAAACCACGTGCAACAGCAAGTCGCCGGCCTCTTCCTTGATACCGTCGAGATCCTTGTTCAGGATGGCGTCGGCCAATTCGTACGTCTCCTCGATCGTGTTGTTTCGGAGTGTTTCGAAGGTCTGTTTGCGATCCCAGGGACACTGTTCGCGCAGCGTATCCATAATTTCCAACAGGCGGGCCGTCGCCTTCAGTTTGTCTTGTTTCATCGTATTGTTTCTGTATTTTGACCGATAACGAAGCGAATATCCGCAATCCAAGCGAACACCTTTTTTCCATATCTTTATGATCGGATAACAGTCCGAATTCGCCCGAGGCGATCCGAGCCACAGCCGATTTTGTGCAAAGATAGTGAAAGCCGAGAGAAAATGGGAGCTTGTTCCCATTTTTCCGAGACGCATCCTATCTAAGACTATGTCAAAGATAGTGAAAGATGAGAGCAATCGTGCGGACTCGTGCCGAATCATTGTTTTTTGATTGCGAAATTCTTAAAAAAGATCGCGCCTTTCGGAAAAAACCTTAACTTTGTTAAAGTACCTCGCACCGGCGAAACGACACTTTTATTCGCTTGGCAGCTCATAGGCTGCCGAACGGCAAGAGATCGTTTTCGATAATTTTTCGGTTGCTACGAATGGAGCCAAAAGATTTATGTTATGAAAAAAATCGTCGTATTCCTGCTGCTTGTTTCAAGTCTTTTCCCTTCGGGCTGCACCCGGCCGAAACAGTACGCCGACTATTCGCGGCACTCGTGTTTCGACCGTACGGAGATCGACAGCGCTACGCTGCGAAACCTCGAAGTATTGGGCCGTGTGTGGGGGTTCGTGAAATATCACCATCCGGCATTTTCGGACGACCGGTACGACTTGGATTTCGAACTTTTCGAGTTGCTGCCTCTGGTCGCCGATACCGCTCCTGCCGCTCGCAATGAGATATTGGCCCAGTGGATCGACGGCTTCGGCAGGTACAAAACAGCATCCGAAAAATACGAGAAGATACTGGCGTCGGATTCGGTTTTTGAACACCGCACCGACATCGGATGGATTCGGGATACGGCAACGCTCGGCCGCGAGCTTTCGGAGCGTCTGGTCCGGCTGCGTTCTGCCGACCGAACCGCAGGGAACCGTTACGTGTCGCAAACGTATTACGAAACCTATGACCAATGGTCCCCCAATCCCTGTTTCGACGGAGAAAAACCCTATTACGACTTGTCGAATCCCGACTACGGCTATCGCCTGCTCACGGTATTCCGTTTCTGGAACATGGTCGAATATTTCTTTCCAAGTAAATACTTGACCGACAAGGACTGGAACGATGTTCTTCCCGAATATATCCGGCGTATGGCACACCCGACGGGCAGTTACCTGCGGGAAACGCGACGGATGATCGCGGAACTCGACGACAACCACGCACAATACGGCGGAGGAATCTTCGAATTGTTCGGCCGTTATCGAGTCCCTCTCAACACAGGCTTCGTCGAAGGGCGGCTCATCGTCGTAACGCCCGATACCGTCCCGGTGAAGAGCGAGCGGAAAGCCCCCTTTCAGGTGGGGGACGAAATCGTCGCTGTCGAAGATAAACCGGTCGAATATTACATGGCACAAACCAGGGAATTCATTTCCTGCTCCAACGGGAACGACGTGCTGGCAGCTACGGCCGATCAAATTCTGCGCACTAAAGAGAATCGGCCGCTATCGATCCGCTACCGCCGTGACGGAGTGACGAGGGACACATTGGCCGACGTAACAAAGATGCCAGGACATTTCAGTTGGAATTACCTTTGGAAATACCACAGGACATTCTCGATGCTCGAAGATTCGATCGGATATATCTGTCCGGACAAACTCTCGAAAGAGGAGATACCTGAGATCTCAAACGGCCTGAAAAAAACCAGAGGGTTGATTATCGATTTACGCTATTATCCTTCACAAGATTTTAATGAATTTGTAAGCCAGTACATCGTTCCGGACGATGTTAAATATACGGTCCGATTTACTTACCCCGATCTTGCATTGCCGGGAGTATTTTACGCGAGAGACTATTCTTATCCGACATATAAAACAGAAAAATACAACGCCCCTATCATTATAATGGTTAATGAAGGGACGCAAAGTTACGGAGAAACATCCGTACAAAAAATCCAAAATAATCCATATACTATAACGATCGGTTCTCAAAGCGCCGGAGCCAACGGCAATATCAGCAAATTTACGTTACCTCGGGGAATACTCGGCGCATTTTCCGGGTTAGGGTGGTATTATCCCGACGGATGGGTGGTGAATCGGCAGGGCGTGAAGATCGACCACGAAATACGGCCGACCCTCGAAGGTATCCGGGATGGACGGGACGAAATGTTGGAGGCAGCACTGAGCCTAATCGAAGAGAAGACCGAAGAAGAGTAGGCAGAGCCGGACACAGGATGCGAAACGGCGCTGCGGGTATTCAATCCGCAGCGCCGTTTTGAAATATTCGTCCCCGTTCCGCCCGAACTTCGGAAATTACTCCACCGGTTCGTAATCGATCGAGGAGTCCTGGTCCGTACGTTCGATCTTCATGATTACCGGGCGGAGTCCGTCGTTGCAGGAACAGATCGCCACGCCTTCCTTCGTGATCCAATCGCCGAAATAGAACTTTCCGGCGCCGTGCGACAAGGCGAACACATACTGATAAACCGCCTTCCACGCTTCGTCGCAAAAACCTTCGGGCTTGGCATAGTCGGCATAAAAAACCTGACCTTCACGCATCATAGGACACCTCGTAAAGCCGGGAGCGGCATACTCTCGTGCCAATTCCTCGTTCAGTGTCCGTTGCAGGATCGTAATTTTACAGCGCTTCATAATATCGTCTTTCGCTCAGAACCCATTCTGCGGGGGGACTGACTTGCCGCCCGCAGACAGGCGTTTCAAAAATCAAGCCCGCACCTGCGCACCCGCCTTGCGTTCGAACTGAGCCGTCAGATTGGCCATCGCCTGCTCGATCATCTTGTCGGTCAGCGTCTGGGTCTTGTCCTCCAGTACGAAACTCAGGGCATACGATTTTTTACCTTCGGGCAGCTTATCGCCCTCATAAACATCGAAGAGCGAAACCCGTTTGAGCAACTTGCGTTCGGCCGCGAAAGCAATATCACGCAGTGCGGAGAAAGTCACCTCCTTGTCGATCAGCAGCGCCAAATCGCGTTTTACCTCCGGGAACTTGGAAAGCTCTTTGGCCGTGACCTTATTCTTACGCGTAGCCTTGATCAGGGCCCCGAAATCCATCTCCAGATAATAAACGTCCTGTTTCAGATCGAAAGCCTTGCGCAGCTTCGACGAAACGACACCCATCTGTACCAATTCTCTGGCCTTGTCGTTGAGCGAGAAGGAGAGTGCATCCCCGTAAAGATCGCTGCGGAGCGATTCGGACTTGAGCGTATAAAGGTCTAGCCCGAAACGACGCAACAGCTTCTCGGCAATCGCTCGCAGCGTAAAGAACGATGCCTGCTCCGGTTTCCGGTTCCACGAAAGAGGCGCAGCGATGCCGGTTACGGCGATCGCCAGGCGGAACTGCTCGGAATAAGCCTTCAGCGGCTCTTCCGGCATAGCGGCCGTCGCATCGTAAAAATAGCAGTTGCCGAACTCGTACAGCTTCAGGTCGCCATTGCGGTGGTTGGCATTCAACTGCACGGCTTCGAGCATATTGAAAAGCAGCGTCTGTCGCATGACGTTCAGATCGTTGCTGAGCGGATTGAGTATCTTCACGCAATGCTCCGGCTTGTAAGAGGTGAGACCCTCGTAATAAGCCGCTTTCGTCAGCGAATTGGACATGATCTCCGTAAAGCCGTTAGCCGTCAGGAAATCGGCGGCGAGGTTCATCAGCTTGTTCCGGTCGGGTTTCGGCGCGTAGGAGAGCGCCGAATTGACGTGCGAGGGAACAGGGATGTTATTGTAGCCGTAGATGCGGAGAATCTCCTCGACCAAATCGGCCTCGCGCGTCACATCGACCCGATAGGGCGGCACGGCCACGCGCCATAGGTCACCTTCCTCGGCCTCGATTTTAATGTCGAGCGCACCGAGAATCGTGCGGATCGTATCGGCAGGAATCTCTTTGCCGATCAGACGATTGACACGCTTTATATCGAGTTCCACTTTGAACTTTTCGATAGGAGCGGAGCAAATATCCGTAATTTCGGAGGCGATCTCTCCTCCGGCCAGCTCCTTCATCAGCAGGGCGGCACGCTTGAGGGCATAGACCTGTATGTCGGGATCCACGCCGCGCTCGAAGCGGAACGAAGAATCGGTGTTCAGGCCGAAGCGCTTGGCCGTCTTGCGCACCCAGACCGGGTTGAAATAGGCGCTCTCGATGAATACGTCGGTCGTCGTATCGCTCACGCCCGAATCCAATCCGCCGTAAACGCCCGCAATACACATGGGTTTCGCAGCCGAGCAGATCATCAGGTCGTTGGCCGTGAGCTTGCGCTCTACGCCGTCGAGCGTCACGAACGGAGTACCTTCCTCGCAGGTTCTGACCACGATCCGGCCGCCGTCGATCTTCGCTGCATCGAAAGCGTGCAGGGGCTGTCCCAGCTCGAAAAGCACGAAATTGGTGATGTCCACCAGGTTGTTTTTGGGGGTAATGCCCGCTGTCCGCAGGCAGTTCTGCATCCATTCGGGCGAAGGGCCTATCTTACAATTCTTGACCGTAACACCCGCATAGCGCGGTGCGGCTTCGCTGTTTTTCACTTGCACATCGATCTTCAGATCGCGGTTATCGACGGCGAAAGCGCTCACGTCGGGCCATTGCAGTTCGACGGGCTTGCCCTGGCTTTTGAGATAGGCCGCCAGATCACGTGCCACGCCGATATGCGACGCCGCATCGATGCGGTTGGGAGTCAGACCGATGCCGATGACATAGTCGTCTTCCAGCTTCAGATACTCCCGGGCCGGCTGGCCGACTTTCGCGTCGGCCGGCAGCTCCATAATGCCCTCATGCGAAGCTCCGATACCCAGTTCGTCCTCGGCACAGAGCATGCCGAGCGACTCCACGCCCCGGATCTTGCTCCGCTTGATCTTGAACTCCTCCTCGCCGCCGTTAGGGTAGAGCACCGCACCTACCGTAGCGCAGAGGACCTTGAGACCCTGCCGACAGTTGGGAGCACCGCAGACGATCTGCAACGGAGCCTCGCCGCCTACATCCACGGTCGTCAGGTGCAGATGGTCCGAATCGGGATGATCCGTGCAGGTCAGCACCTCGCCGACCACGACGCCCGCAAGTCCGCCGCGAATCGATTCGATCTTTTCGAAGCTCTCGACCTCCAGGCCGATATCGGTGAGGATCGTCGCCATTTCTTCGGCCGACAGATCGGTTTTAAGGTAGCGTTTCAGCCAGTTATAGGAGATATTCATAGTATGTGTAATATTTTATTATTGACAAAGAGTAAGCAAAGGTATAAAAATATCCCGATTTTATCCCCGCAAAAGAGCGGTAATTACGAAGACGGCCAGCACCGTGCTCGCAATGCCGTTGAGCGTGCCGAAAGCGATGCCGATATTCCGCTGCCGTGTCGGGGTCACCAACAGGTGTTCGGCGACGAGGATCAGCGTGAAAAGCCCTTCGCCGAGCCACAGCCAGCCGTTCTGGGGGCAAAACGATCCGAACCAGAAAAGCGCCGCGACGCTCACGGCGTGCAACAAAATACTGAACAGGAGCGACACCCGTGCCGAAAAACGGGCCGGGATGGAGTAAAGGCCGTTCTTGCGGTCGAAATCGGCGTCCTGCAACGCATAGATGATGTCGAAGCCACCGCACCAGGTCATCACCAGCAGCGCCAGGATACAGGGCGGCCATGCGAAATGTCCCGTGACGGCAATGTACGCCCCCACCGGAGCAATACCCAGCCCCAGACCGAGCACCAGATGCGCCAGCGCGGTGAACCGTTTGCAATAACTATATATCAATATAACGAATAGTGCCACAGGCGATAATAATCCGGTAAGTAAATTGATAGTCGAGGCGGTGACAACGAACAGCAGCGCATTGACGATCACGAAACGGAGCGCTGCCCGGGCACTGATCTTTCCGGCCGGAATTTCTCGGTCGGCCGTGCGGGGATTGGCCTTGTCGATGCGGCGGTCGGCCCAGCGGTTGAAGCCCATCGCGGCGTTGCGGGCGAAGACCATGCAGAGCAACACCTGCAAGAGCAGCACCACCCAGCCGTACCTGCCCGAACAGTCCGAAGAGATCCCCTCGGTACGCAGCGCATAAACGAACCCGACGAGGGCGAAAGGCATGGCGAAAATCGTATGGGCGAACTTGACCAGTCCGGCATATTGACGTATCATTGTCGATTCGATTTTATGGTCGCAAAAGTAATCATTTTTTTCGGCAGCAGAATACGACCAGGGCAAGAAATCAGCCCCCGACAACGCCTGAAATCCATTGTTTTTCTCCGGAAAGATATTATCTTTGCACATTATTATATAAGGATTTCACTCGACAATGAAAAACATACGCAATTTTTGCATCATAGCCCACATCGACCACGGCAAATCGACACTGGCCGACCGCCTGCTGGAAAAGACCAATACGCTCAACCAGCGGGAAATGCAGGCCCAGGTCCTGGACAACATGGACTTGGAGCGCGAAAAGGGCATCACCATCAAGAGCCATGCGATCCAGATGGAATACCTGGCCCGCAACGGCGAAAAATACGTGCTCAACCTGATCGACACTCCGGGCCACGTGGACTTTTCCTATGAGGTATCGCGTGCCATCGCCTCGTGCGAAGGGGCTCTGCTCGTAGTCGATGCCACGCAGGGTATCCAGGCGCAGACCATATCGAACCTTTACCTGGCTGTCGAGCACGACCTGAAGATCATTCCCGTACTGAACAAGATCGACATGGACTCGGCGATGATCGACGAAGTGAAGGATCAGGTAGTCGATCTGCTGGGTTGTGACCCGGACGAGATCCTCTGCGCCTCCGGCAAAACGGGACTGGGCGTGGAAGAGGTGCTCGAAGCCATCGTCGAGCGGATTCCGGAGCCTCAGGGCGATGCGAACGCTCCGTTGCAGGCATTGATCTTCGACTCGGTGTTCAACCCCTTCCGGGGCATCATCGCCTATTTCCGCGTCTTCAACGGCACGATCCGCAAGGGCGAGCATGTCAAATTCTTCAACACGGGCAGCGAGTACGACGCCGACGAGGTGGGCGTGCTGAAGCTCAAGATGCAGCCCCGCGACGAAATCCGTGCCGGGGACGTGGGCTATATCTGTTCGGGTATCAAAACTTCGTCGGACGTCAAGGTGGGCGATACGATCACTTCGGTCGAAAACCCCTCGACGGAGGCCATCGCCGGTTTCGAGGATGTGAAACCGATGGTCTTCGCGGGCGTCTATCCCGTCGAAGCCGACCAGTACGAAGACCTGCGGGCTTCGCTCGAAAAATTGCAGCTCAACGATGCCTCGCTCACGTTCGAGCCCGAAAGTTCGCTGGCGCTGGGCTTCGGCTTCCGCTGCGGATTTCTCGGCCTGCTGCACATGGAGATCATCCAGGAACGCCTCTACCGCGAATTCGACATGGACGTCATCACGACCGTCCCGAACGTATCCTATAAAATCACCACGACGCAGGGCGACGTGCTCGAGGTGCACAACCCCTCGGGCCTGCCCGAAATAACCAAAATCGCCTCGATCGAGGAGCCTTATATCCTGGCTCAAATCATCACCAAGTCGGATTTCCTGGGCAACGTGCTCAAGCTCTGCATCGACAAGCGGGGTATCATGAAAAACCAGACCTTCATCACGCAGGATCGCGTGGAGGTCAATTTCGAGATGCCCCTGTCGGAAATCGTGTTCGACTTCTACGACAAGCTCAAGAGCATTTCCAAGGGCTACGCCTCGTTCGACTACCACCGCATCGGGTTCCGTCCGAGCAAGCTGGCCAAACTGGACATCCTGCTCAACGGCGAACCGGTCGATGCCCTTTCGTCGCTGATCTATGCCGACCACGCCTACGATTTCGGACGCAGAATGTGCGAGAAGCTCAAGGAGCTGATCCCGCGCCAACAGTTCGACATCGCCATCCAGGCAGCCATCGGCGCCAAGATCATCGCCCGCGAAACGGTCAAGGCCGTGCGCAAGGACGTGACGGCCAAGTGCTACGGCGGCGACATCTCCCGAAAGCGCAAGTTGCTGGAAAAGCAGAAAAAGGGCAAGAAACGCATGCGTCAGATCGGCAATGTCGAAGTACCCCAGTCGGCCTTTCTCGCCGTATTGAAAATGGATTAGCTATGAAAAAGACGATTATCGACCTGTTCGAATCCTCCGTTGAAAAATACGGAAAGAAAACCTTCCTGCTCGAGAAGCGTCATCACGCCTTTCAGCCCACGACTTACGCGGAAACCAGGGAACAGGCCCTGGAAGTGGGGGCCGGATTAGCTTCGCTGGGCATCCGCCCCAAAGACAAGGTCGCTATCCTGGCCGAAGGAAGCAACGGATGGATCATCTCCGAGCTGGGTATCTTCTATGCCGGAGCGATCAGCGTTCCGCTGTCGGTCAAACTCGAAGAGTCGAACGATCTGTTGTTCCGGCTCCGCCACGCCGAGGTCAAGGCGCTGTTCGTTTCGAAACAACAGCTTCCGAAGATCCGCCGCATCCGGGCGGAACTGCCGGAACTCGAACAGATCATCGTCCTGGGACACATTCCGCTCGAAAGCGGCGAAACGGCCTACGGCATGCTCAAACGTCTGGGCCGCGACTATTTGGCCGGGCATAAGGAGGAATTTCTCAAAATAGGGCAGGCAATCCGGAACGACGACTACGCCACGATCACCTACACGTCGGGCACGACGGCCGATCCGAAAGGCGTCGTCCTGACCCACCGCAACTACACGGCCAACGTCGAACAGTCGCTCTCGCGCATCGACATCCCGTCCAGCTACCGCACGCTCATCATCCTGCCGCTGGACCACTGTTTCGCGCACGTGGTGGGATTCTACATCATGATCGCCTGCGGCGCCAGCGTGGCGACCGTACAAATAGGGGCGACCCCGATGGAGACACTCAAGAATATTCCGCAGAATATCCGCGAAGTGAAACCCAACTTCCTGCTGTCGGTGCCGGCACTGGCCAAAAATTTCCGCAAAAACATCGAAACTTCGATTCGGGCCAAAGGACCTTTCACTGAACGGTTGTTCGACTTCGCGCTCCGCACGGCCTATATCTACAATCAGGACGGCTACCACAAGGGCAAGGGCTGGCGGATCCTGCTGGCACCCGTCGTGGGACTTTTCGACCTCGTGCTGTTCCGCAAGGTGCGGGAGGCATTCGGCGGCAGCCTGGAGTTTTTCGTCGGGGGCGGCGCACTGCTCGATTCGGAGCTGCAACGCTTTTTCTATGCCATCGGGATCCCGATGTTCCAGGGATACGGACTTTCGGAAGCTACACCCGTCATTTCGACCAATTCGCCCAAGTACCACTGGCACAAGTTCGGATCGTCGGGCAAGATTCTCGAACCGCTCGACCTGAAAATCCTTGACGAAGAGGGGCGAGAGCTGCCGCGCGGCCAAAAGGGTGAAATCGTCATCCGGGGCGAGAACGTCATGGCCGGCTACTGGAAAAATCCCGATGCGACGGCGGCGACCGTCCGCAACGGCTGGCTCCACACGGGCGATATGGGCTATGTGTCGGAGGATGATTTCCTCTACGTATTGGGGCGCTTCAAGAGCCTGCTGATCGCCAGCGACGGAGAGAAGTACAGCCCCGAAGGAATGGAGGAGGCGATCGTCGATAAGTCGCCCTTCATCGACCAGATCATTATCTATAACAACCAAAGTCCCTTCACCGGGGCGATCGTCGTACCCAATCGCGACGCCCTGCGCCGCGAGCTCGACGCCCGCGATATCCGGGAGGGTAGAGCGGCTGCGGCCGCCGACATCCTCGGTGCGGAGATCGACCGTTACCGGGCCGGCGGCCCCTATGCCGGAGAATTTCCCGAGCGGTGGCTTCCGGCGGGACTGGCTATCGTGGACGAGCCATTCACCGAGCAAAACGGACTGATCAACAGTACGATGAAAATCGTCCGCAACAAGGTGGAAGAGTATTTCCGCGACCGGATCGACTACCTCTATACTCCGGAGGGAAGGGAGTTGCGAAACGATAAAAACCTTGCGTCACTGCGGAAAATGGTAGAATAACCTGAAATTTTACCGCCCGAAGAGTTGATAAATAAAAAAATCGGAGTAACTTTGTTCTCCGAATGCGGGAGTAGCTCAGTGGTAGAGCATCAGCTTCCCAAGCTGAGGGTCGCGGGTTCGAGCCCCGTTTCCCGCTCACGAGGTCCTTTTCGAAGGACCTTTTTTGTTAGGCAAGATTACATAATATAGAAGTAAACGATTCTGGACATCAATGATATGCAGAATCGTTTCGTTTTAATACCGGAACAAAGAGCGAACAGCAGCGAAAGTACGATTATCAGGATCGCCCCCTGAAAGTTCCAAAAACAGTCAGCCTTATTTTCCTTTATCCATCTGCTTCTCCAGCAAAGAAATTACCCGGTTCATCTGCTCGTCCCGCTCCTTGAAACTGTCGGCCTGCTTTTTTATTACCTCCCAAGCATCCCTGGGAATCAACACTTCATCGGAGCCTGCCGGTCGCCCGACATAATACTCCTGGTCGTTTACCAAAAGCTCATTCCCGCCTTCCATTGCCGGATAGTGAACGACATTCAGCATCGGTCCTTCACCGTTCAACAGCCAATCTTTATTCAATTCGGGATAGCGGGCGAAAATTTTACCGAGTTTATCACGGCTCGGTTCATGTTTCAGTTTCGACAGATAGGCATTCGATAGTCCGCACTCGCGTTCGAAGCGCCCCGGCTTGATGCCGCTCATCCTACAAAATTCCATTATTCTGTCCTTGACCGTCATACCAAAAGTAGTTTATAATAAAAACCGTATTTATAAAAATAAATTATAGAAAATTCCTCGACATACAGATTTAATTCTTCGAATATTATCTATACTTATAGTATCAAACAGATCGAACGAATAGTGTTCGAAAAACCGAACGAAAAAAATTATAACAAATATAATATCATTCTTTCGATAATGCGACGACAAGTATATAAAAAGGTAATCGAAATCGCACCCGATCTGAAACGACAGATCGCTATGGAAATGGGGTGCACGGTAGATACCGTGTATAATGCGCTCAACTTGAGCAACCCGACCACGGGTGCACAACCGGACAGGATCCGCCGTCGGGCTATGGAATTGGGCGGCAAGGAGAACCGAAAAATCCGCTGGATCAATTATTGACGCCCCAACCTCTCGTGCGAACGAAAACAGCCGGAAAAAAGAGGTCGTATTACAAACCGCAACGAAGTCTTCCACCACATCGTGCTTCCGCACAATGCTTTGCGCGAATAACGCTCACCGACAAAAAACGGGGAGCAATCGGGAGAGGCGGAATAAGTAGAAATACAAAGAGGAAACGGGAGATTTTCCCGTTTCCTCTAATTTTCTATAAACGCCCCGCCGACGGAAACTTACCTCCAAATCCGAACGCATAGCCGGAAGGATGAATTAAAAAAACGAACATCCTTCCGAAATTTTTCCTATATTTGCATCATACATAAGACACAAGAGGGGTGCCTTCGTCGGGAAAGACCGGAAAGGCTGAGATCATACCCTATGAACCTGATGCGGTCAGTACCGCCGGAGGAACTTGTTCATAGACCGTAATTTTCTCGTCGAAGCATCTCCGCAATTACGGTAAATCATGGAAGTATTCATCAATCACTCACCCGTCGAAACCGACGCAGCAACGACGCTTGCCGAACTGCTGATGCAGGAGGGTATCGCTGCCGACGGAATCGCAGTTGCGATCGCCAACAAGGTCGTGCCCCGCAGCGAATGGCCGACGACCCGCTTGCAGGCCGGAACGAAAATCACTGTCATACGCGCCGTGTGCGGAGGATGATGCGTATCATCGTCATCACCGACACGTCGTTCGCCGCATCGGAAGCGGAGTCGATTCGGATTCTGCTTTTGGAAGGAGCCGATCGGGTGCATCTGCGTAAACCGCAATCGGCCGAAGCCGACATGCGCCGTCTGATCGAAGCGCTGCCACCGGAATTATATCCTCGTCTGACTTTGCAGGATCATTTGCAGCTGGCCAAAGAGTACGGCATCGGAGGAGTACACCTGAACGCCCGCAACCCGGAGATCCCCGCCGGATTCGGGGGACTGATAAGCCGCTCGTGCCACTCGTTCGGCGAGATCGCATCGCACCCGACGGAAGACTACCTTTTTCTCAGCCCGATTTTCGACAGCATCTCCAAAACCGGCTACCGAGCAGGGTACGCACCGGACGAACTCCGAAAGGCATTCGCGCAGGGCATCATCAATCCGCGCGTCGCAGCGCTCGGCGGCATCCGGCCGGAACACCTGCCCGCGTTACAGGAGTACGGATTCGGGGGAGCGGCCTTTCTCGGGTACATCTGGCAGGGCGCTACGCCCGGAGAACTGGTGCGGCGCATGCTGGAAATACGAAAATTCAACCGATAAACCGGCGGAGCGCACCGGAATCGGTCCGATAAAAATACTTTAGTGTGCCTCTTGGGAGGCGCAGCGTCCCAAAATCCCATCCGAGGAGGAGGGGCGGGGAAGGTCGGAATTACAGAATCGGCCACGAGCCGCGATAATCGACCGCCGGTTCGAGGCTGCGACCGTCAGATAACAGGCCCATTGAATATGTTATTATTTGAAATTATGTTACAGTTCATTACCCACCACACCGACCGCTACGACGAAATCGCCGGAACACGGGCCGTACTCGAAGGAGGCTGCCGCTGGGTGCAGCTCCGCATGAAAGACGCTCCGGCGGAAGAGGTGCTGCGCATAGGACGTGAAATCGAAAAGCTGTGCCGGGAGTACGGCGCGAAATTCATCCTCGACGATCACGTGGAACTCGTCCGCGAACTGAATGCCGACGGTGTGCATCTGGGCAAGCTCGACACGCCTGTTGCCGAAGCACGCCGTATCCTGGGACCGGAATACCTGATCGGAGCGACGGCCAACACCTTCGAAGACATCGAACGGGGGGCAGGGCAGGGCGCCGACTACATCGGTCTCGGGCCGTTCCGCTTCACGCAGACCAAACGCAACTTGAGTCCCGTACTCGGACTCGAAGGCTACCGCACGATTATGGAGCGCTGCCGCAATGCCGGCATTGCGCTGCCCGTCGTCGCCATCGGAGGCATTACGGCCGCCGACGTGGAAGATATTCTTGCGACGGGAGTAACCGGCATAGCACTCTCGGGCGCATTGCTGCAAGCGGAAAACACCCTCGAAGAAACTCAACGAATAATTAAGATAATAAACAGAATCAAACAATGAGTGAATTAGTTATCGGCGGACGGACGTTCCGTTCACGCCTGTTCGTAGGGACAGGAAAATTCAGCTCCAACGAACTGATGGCCCGCGCAATCGCCGCTTCGGAATCGGAGATGGTCACCGTAGCAATGAAGCGCATCGACATGAATAACCCGCAGGACGACATGCTCGTGCATGTACGCCGTCCGGAGATTCAACTGCTGCCCAATACGTCGGGTGTACGCGACGCTGAGGAAGCCGTGCTCGCGGCACAGCTCGCCCGCGAAGCCTTCGGCACGAACTTCATCAAGCTGGAGATCCATCCCGATCCCAAATACCTGCTGCCCGATCCGGTCGAAACGCTCAAGGCAACCGAACAGTTGGCTAAAATGGGCTTCGTGGTACTGCCGTACATTCAGGCCGATCCGGTGCTTTGCAAGCGACTCGAAGAGGCGGGCGCCGCGACCGTAATGCCGCTGGCGGCACCGATCGGCACCAACAAGGGACTGGTTACGCGCGACCTGCTGGCCATCATCATCGAACAGAGCAACGTCCCGGTCATCGTGGACGCAGGATTAGGCGCCCCGTCCCATGCGGCGGCGGCGATGGAGATGGGTGCCGACGCCGTACTCGTGAATACGGCCATCGCCGTCGCAGGCGATCCCGTGCGCATGGCCCGCGCCTTCGCCCAGGCCGTCGTTGCCGGGCGCGAAGCCTACGAAGCCGGACTCGGAGCACAGGCACAGTGCGCCGAAGCGTCGAGCCCTCTCACCGCATTTCTCGACTAATTCCGCCGCGCTATGTTTTCAGAAGAATTAGCCAAATACGACTGGGAGGAGACGACCCGGCAAATTCAGCACAAACGACCGGCAGACGTAGAGACGGCGCTCGGCAAGGAACACCTGACCCTCGACGACTTCATGGCGCTCATCTCACCTGCAGCGGCCGCCTACCTGGAACCGATGGCCCGGCTGAGCCGCCGATACACACAGGAACGGTTCGGCAAGACTATTTCGATGTATATTCCGATGTATATCACCAACTCGTGCACGAACTCCTGCATCTACTGCGGATTCAACCATCATAACAAATTCGACCGCGTGATCCTCACGATGGAACAGATCGAAGACGAGTGCAAGGCGATCCGGGCACTCGGACCGTTCGAAAACCTGCTGCTCGTAACGGGAGAAAATCCCCGGGCAGCGGGCGTGGATTACATCGAACAGGCGCTCAAGGTCTGCCGTCCCTATTTCAACAACCTCACCATCGAGGTAATGCCGTTGGCGAGCGAGGATTACTACCGCCTGACCCAATCCGGACTCAACGGGGTGGTCTGCTTTCAGGAGACCTACAACCGCGCCAACTACAACATCTACCACCCGGCGGGGATGAAATCCAAATTCGAATGGCGCGTGAACGGCTTCGACCGCATGGGGCAGGCCGGGGTGCACAAGATCGGCATGGGCGTACTGATCGGCCTCGAAGAGTGGCGCACGGACGTGACGATGATGGCCCTGCATCTGCAATACCTGCGCAAGCACTACTGGAAAACGCGCTACAGCGTCAATTTCCCGCGCATGTGTCCGTCGGAAGGGCATTTTCAGCCGAATGTGGTGATGACCGACCGGGAGCTGGCCCAACTCACTTTCGCCTTCCGCATCTTCGATCACGACGTGGACATCTCCTTCTCGACCCGTGAAAAACCCTCGTTCCGCAACCACATCGCCACGCTCGGAGCGACATCGATGAGCGCCGGATCGAAAACCGATCCGGGCGGCTACCATACCTATCCCCAGTCCCTCGAACAGTTCTCCGTCAGCGACGAACGCACACCGGCCCAGGTCGAAGCCGACATCCGCCGCGAAGGGTACGAAGTCGTCTGGAAAGACTGGGACAAAATCTTCGACTGACGATGGAGGAACGTTACGCACGGCAGACGATGCTGCCGGAAATAGGGGAGCAGGGGCAGCGCAGGTTGTCAGAGGCTTCGGTGCTGATCGTCGGCATCGGCGGGCTCGGCTCGGCCGCAGCCCTCTACCTGACGGGAGCCGGCGTGGGACGCATCGGACTGGCCGATGCGGATACGGTGAGCAAGAGCAACCTCCAACGGCAGGTACTCTACACCGAACGACAGATCGGAATGCCCAAGAGCGCTGCGGCCCGGGAGCGGCTCGCGGCGCTCTCGTCCCACACCGCGTTCGAATGCCGGCCGGAAGGAATTACCCCGGAAAACGCACGGCCTATTCTGGACGGTTACGACCTGATACTCGACTGCTGCGACAACTTTCCGACCCGTTACCTGCTCGACGACCTATGTGCCGCCTGCCGAAAACCCTGGGTGCACGGCTCGATCGGGGAGTTTTACGGTCAGGTGACCGTTTTCAACGGCCGGAAAGGCCGTCGTTACCGCGATCTCTATCCCGACCGGAAGGCACTTTGCGCCCGTCCCCGGATCACGCAGGGCGTACTCGGCACAGTGCCGGGCGTCATCGGAACGCTGCAAGCTTCCGAGGCGATCAAATACCTCTGCGGCTTCGGCGAGCCGCTCGACGGGCGACTGTTCACGATCGACCTGCGTACCCTGCAAACCCAAATCATAGATTATTAACCTGCAAAAAACACAAAAAGAACCTATGGGAAAAGGATTTGACGAATATGCTCCGGCTTACGACGCCTGGTTCCTCGAAAACCGCAACGTACTCTACTCGGAAATCAATCTGGTGGCCCACGTGCTGAAAAATCCGGGGCGGACACTCTCGGTCGGTTGCGGCAGCGGACTCTTCGAAACGATTCTGGCCAAAGAGTACGGTATCACGATCACCGACGGCATCGAACCGTCGGAAGGAATGGCCGAAATCGCCCGCAAGCGGGGGATGAAGGTGACGATCTCGACCGCCGAAGAAGCCGATTTCGGCTGCGGCGACTACGATACGATTCTCTTCAACGGTACCCCCAGCTACATCACCGATCTGGAAAGCGTCGTCCGCAAAGCCTACGACGCCCTGCCCGAAGGCGGCCGGATCATCCTGATCGACGTTCCGAAAGAGAGCACCTACGGTGTGCTGTACAACCTGGCCAAAGCCCTCGGCACGTGGGATCATCCGCTGCTCGCAGGGACCTATCCCGAGAATCCCTATCCGATCGAATTCGTCCGGGTCGCCAACTGGCGCACGACGGCCGAGAAGATCGAGCTGCTCGAAAAAGCCGGATTCCGGGATCTCCGCTTCGCCCAGACCCTCACCACGCACCCGCTCTACTCGAACCGGCAGGAAGAGCAGCCGTCGGAAGGGTACGAAAAGGGAGATTACGTAGCCGTTACCGCCTGCAAATAAACCGACATTATGAAAAAATGGAGCGAAGAGGCCTGGGATGTTGCTCGGCCTACCTACCTGAAAATCATCGAACATCCGTTCGTCGAAGAGCTTGCCCGGGGTACGTTGGCCGCCGACAAGTTCCTGTTCTACCTGCGGCAGGATTCGCTGTATCTGGCGCATTACTCCAGGGTATTGACCCACATCGCTTCCCGTCTTACCGAGAAGGAGCACATCGCGGCTTTCATCCGCTTCGCTTCGGACGGCATAGAGGTCGAGGAGGCGCTGCACGGCTCCTTCCTGAAAGGCGACGTACCGGCTCCCGAAGAGATCAGCCCGACATGCCTGCTCTACACCTCGGTACTGCAAGCCCAGGCCACAGCCCCGGTCGAAGTGGAAGCCGCTGCCGTGCTTCCCTGCTTCTGGGTCTATCAGCAGGTCGGGCGGCAGATCATCGCCCGGCAGCAGGGAAGTGGGAATCCCTATGCACAGTGGATCGAGACCTACGCCGATCCCTCCTTCACCGAAGCGACTTCGCAGGCTATCGGAATCTGCGACGCACTGGCCGAAAAAACCGGGCCGGAAACCCGGCGCCGGATGACCGACATCTTCCTGCGCTGTACCAAGATGGAGTGGCTGTTCTGGGACAGCGCCTGGTATCTGGAAAGTTGGAAAATATAAAAAGCGTTCATTCAAGTAAATGTGCCAATAATCTGATTAACAAAATCAATTATGAAAAAACACTATAAGCGGGTCCTGACGATCGCCGGAAGCGATCCGAGCGGCGGAGCAGGCATTCAGGCCGACCTGAAAACCTTCTCGGCCTGCGGTTGTTACGGGATGTCGGCCATCGTAGCCGTCGTGGATGAAAATACGGTAGGCGTCACGGGCGTACACCCGGTGCCTGTGGATTTCGTCACCGGCCAAATCCGGTCGGTGCTGGATGACATCGGCGCCGACGCCGTTAAGATCGGTATGCTGCACTCATCGGAACTTATCCGGGCCGTGCGGGAAACTTTGGCCGCTTACGACATCCGCAACATCGTCCTCGATCCGGTGATGGTCGCCACCTCCGGCGATCGGCTCCTGCAGGAAGAAGCGATCGCCACGCTCCAAGAAGAGCTGGTACCGTTTGTGCGGGTCATCACTCCGAATATCCCCGAAGCGGAGATTCTGCTCGGACGCAAGATCGCCGGACAGGAGGAGCTGCCGCAGGTAGCACGCGAACTCTCCTTCGGACGCAAAGTTTCCGTGTTGCTCAAAGCCGGACACCTGCACGATACCGAGCTTATCGACGTATTCTACAACGCCGAAACCGACAAAGCGACCCCTCTGCGCTCCATGCGGCTCGACACGCCTAACACGCACGGTACGGGCTGCACGCTCTCCTCGGCCGTAGCAGCTTTTCTCGCCCATGGATTGCCTCTGGACGAAGCGGTCGTCTGCGCCAAGGAGTACATCAATGCCGCAATCATCGCCGGAGCCGAATACGAAATCGGCAAGGGTCACGGCCCTGTGCACCATTTCTTCAACTTCTGGGAATAAGAGCGGGGCAGTACACCGAAACGGCGGAAATATTGTGCGAAGTGGGGATATTTTATGAAAATATCCCTATTTTTGCTTATTCAAACAATGTACAAAACACGAAGAAATATGTCAATGGTTTTCAAATTCCGAATGTTGAGCGATGAAAACGACCATTTCGTCCGCGACTACGAGGTGCCGTACGATATGACGCTGCTCGGGTTTCATGAGTTCATCACGCGTTCGCTTGGCTATGAAGAGGGGATGTCTTCGTTCTTCACGGCCGACAAGCAGTGGAACCGGTTGCGCGAATTCACGCTGATGGACATGGGAGATAATTCAGAGGACGCTCCTCTGCCGATGGCGGACATAACGCTCGGTCAGTTGATTCACAACAATCGCGACCGGCTGATCTACCAGTTCGACCTCATGGGCGACCGGGCGTACTACCTCGAACTGACCGAAGCCAAAAAGCCGGAGCAAGGGATGGAATATCCGCGCGTAGCTTTCGAGCACGCCCCGGCTCCCGATCAGTTCGATCCCGACGCCAATGAGTCGGAAGGCTCTATTTTCGAGGAGATGATGGGCGACTTCAGTTCGTTCGAAGGCGACGACAATTACAGCGACGATGACTGACAAGCGGCTCGTCGTTTTGGTCGGCGCAACGGGGTCGGGTAAAACGGATCTGAGCATTCGCCTGGCAAAGCATTACCGGGCGCCGATCCTTTCGACCGATTCCCGGCAAGTGTATAGGGGAATGCCGATCGGTACAGCACAGCCCACGAATGAACAATTAAAAGCCATTGAACACCATTTTATTGCCACACTCGACATACAGCAGGACTTCAACTGTGGGCAATACGAAGTGCAGGCGCTCGAACTGCTTCGGCAACTGTTCGTACGGCACGATACGGTAATCGCGGTCGGAGGATCGGGATTGTATGTGAAGGCTCTTTGCGAGGGGATGGACGACCTGCCGGAAGCCGACCCGGAATTGCGGAGAACACTCCGACAGCGACTTGCGAATGAAGGCCTCGAATCGCTGGGCGAAGAGTTGAAGCGGCTCGATCCGGTTTATTATGCGCAGGTCGATCGGAGCAATCCTGCACGTGTCGTGCGGGCATTGGAGGTATGTCTGCAAACCGGACGTCCCTATTCGGAACAGCGGACAAAGCCCCGACGCGAACGGAACTTCCGAATCCTTAAAATCGGAACCGACGTTCCCCGTGCCGAACTCTACGGGCGAATCGATCGCCGCGTGGACGAAATGCTGGCAGAAGGACTGGAGGTCGAAGCCCGTCGGCTCTATCCCTACAAACACCTGAACGCCCTGCAAACGGTAGGGTATAAGGAGTTGTTCGCCTACTTCGACGGACGATGCAGCCGCGACGAGGCAGTGGAGCTTATCAAACGAAACACGCGCCGCTACGCCAAACGGCAGCTCACCTGGTTCCGCCGCGACCCGGAAATCTTCTGGACCCCACCCGGCGACACTGATAAAATCATAGCATATATCGACGGGACGTTGTAAATCAGTAAATTTTTGTTACTTTTGTCCCGTCTTTTTCCGAAGACGGCTGCTCGGATGGTGGAATAGGTAGACACGCCGGACTTAAAATCCTGTGGCCAGCAATGGCCGTGCGGGTTCGATTCCCGCTCCGAGTACGGACCGACCGCTAATCGCAAGATTAGCGGTCGGTTTTATTTTCACAGACCACAATCTGACGTCATACAGAGAGCGATACGTTTTCGACCGGGTTTCAACTTTCAAACGATTGCCGACCGTACGATAAATTTTCGGACAACAACAACCTTGTTTTAACTTTTAATAAGGAAAAGCGATATACTACCAACCTATATCTACCGGGAAATAGATTTTAGCCCTTGCCATATTTATTTAGAAGCAAGAAATTTGCAATTAAAAATATTTAGCTATCTTTGCCACACAATCCGACAACCGATCATCCGATCGGTTTCATCACCCACTTAATATATCCAACATTTTATTCGGACAAATATGCAAGACCTTAAAGCACTTGAAGGCAAGAGTCTGGCTGAATTGCGTGAAATAGGTAAGGCACTGGGAATCCCTCACCTTATGATGAAAAAAAAGGACCTTATCGAAAAAATTCTGAATTTCACGCAGGACGGAGGCGTTGCGGATACCGAAACGCAACAAAGCCCCGCCGAAGCTCCCAAGAAAACCCGTCGGCCGCGTATTGCCAAGACGGAATCCGCTCAGGCCTCCGTCGAAATACGGGAGCAACCCGCCGCACAGACCACGACGACACCGACTCCCGCAGCGACAAAAGAGAGCGGTAAACGACGCGGCAGGCCCCCCCGTAAGGTGCAGGCCGCCCTTTCGGTGGCAGCCACCGATATACCCCAAACAGAGCTAATAAAAATCCCCCGGGAAGAAGAACCCGTCCGGGAAATACACGAAGAACAACCGCCGCTTCCCGCAACACGTCCGGCAGAGGAGGTCATTACCAAAGACGATTTTGCGGGAGAAATCGCCGGTGAAGGTGTTCTGGAGGTAATGCCGGACGGCTACGGGTTCCTGCGCTCGGCAGACTACAACTACTTGAACTCCCCGGACGACATCTACGTTTCTCCTTCACAGATCAAGCTCTTCGGACTGAAGGCGGGCGACACGGTGACCGGCACGATCCGCCCGCCCAAAGAGGGCGAGAAGTATTTCCCGCTGGTGCGCGTGACGGACATCAACGGACTGGAACCGGAGTACATCCGCGACCGCGTACAGTTCGAATTCATGACCCCGCTTTTCCCGAGCGAAAAATTCTGTCTCACGGGCAACGGCCACAACAACCTCTCGTGCCGCATCGTGGATCTCTTCTCGCCGATCGGCAAGGGGCAGCGTGCGCTGATCGTCGCCCAGCCCAAGACCGGTAAAACGGTGCTCATGCAGTCGATCGCCAACGCCATCGCCGACAATCATCCGGAAGTCTATATGATCGTACTGCTGATCGACGAGCGTCCGGAGGAGGTAACCGAAATGGCACGCAACGTAAAGGCCGAAGTCGTGGCTTCGACCTTCGACGAACAGGCTTCGCGTCACGTCAAGGTAGCCGAAATGGTGCTCGAAAAAGCCAAGCGCATGGTCGAATGCGGACACGACGTGGTGATATTCCTCGATTCGATCACTCGCCTGGCACGCGCCTACAACTCGGTGCAGCCCGCTTCGGGCAAGGTGCTCTCGGGCGGTGTGGATGCCAACGCGCTGCACAAACCGAAGCGTTTCTTCGGCGCGGCCCGCAACACGGAAGAGAAAGGCTCGCTGACAATCATCGCCACAGCCCTGATCGACACCGGTTCGAAGATGGACGAGGTGATCTTCGAAGAGTTCAAAGGCACGGGTAACATGGAGCTTCAGCTCGACCGCAAGCTGGCCAACAAGCGCATATATCCGGCCGTCGATGTAATCGCGTCGGGTACCCGCCGCGAAGACCTGCTGCTGTCGCGCGAAGTGATGAACCGCACGTGGATTCTGCGCAAGTATCTCTCGGACATGACCCCGGTGGAAGCGATGGAGTTCCTGCAAAAACAGATGAACCTCACGGACAACAACGAGGAGTTTCTCGCCACGATGAACCATTAAATCCTATAAAACTATGCTTCGGACGCTATTCATCTCGCTCTTATGCCTGCTGGGAACGACCAGGGCACAGGCTTGGGGACCAAAAGGGCACGACGTGGTCGCCTACATCGCCGAATGCAACCTTACGCCCGAGGCCGCAGAGAAAATCGACAAGATCCTCGGCGGAGCCTCGATGGTATATTGGGCCAACTGGCTCGACTCGGCAAGCCACACGCCGGAGTATGCCTACACCGCGACCTGGCATTATGCCAATGTCGATGAAGGTTTCACTTACGAGACCATGACGAAGAATCCGGACGGGGACATCGTCGAGGCCATCGACCGGATCGTGGCGGAACTCAAGGGCGGTCAGCTCGACCCGGCCCAGGAGCAACTCTACCTGAAAATGCTGGTACATCTGGTCGGCGACCTGCACCAGCCGATGCACACGGGACATTTGAGCGATCGGGGCGGCAACTCCGTTCCCGTACGGTTCTTCGGCCGGGAGAGCAATCTCCATGCAGTTTGGGACAGCTCCCTGCCCGAAGCGGCCCACAAGTGGAGCTATACGGAGTGGCAGAACCAACTCGACCGCCTGACAGAAGAAGAGGTTGCCCGGATTCAATCCGGCACACCGCTCGACTGGTTCGAGGAGAGCAATGCGATCTGTCGGGAGATATACGTTGCAACACCCGAAGGCAGCGATCTTTCCTACGACTACATCGCTAAGTATGCCCCGGTAATCGAGCGGCAGTTGCTGCGTGGAGGACACCGCCTGGCAGGTCTGCTGAACGAGATATACGGATAGCGCTCTTTTCCGTAAAAGGAAATCGCAAAAAAGCCGTCGCTATTCGAGCGACGGCTTTTTGGTTGAGCGAAATTTACTCTTCATAAAAAATTTCCAATATACTTGTTAATTCATTTTCTTGAAATTTATCGATCCGGGAAATATACTCGCCATCCATTTCGTAACGGTAAGTCGTAACCCCGTCTTCTCCATAGTCTATCTTGACCGGCAGGGTTTTGAATCGGTTTCCACCTGCGCCGAACAGATAAATCCGATCGAGATCAGTCTCGTCTATGAAATCGCTCATACCGAACAGGTCTATATTCAGATTGTTGAGCTGTACCGGGTCATTTTCGTAGATGGCATTCCCACCATACCACTCTTGAGAGCTTTCTTTTTCTTGCACTCGAACAAGACTGCCGTCGATAACGGTATAGACCGACTCGGCACTATATTCGCCACCGGGATTTTCAACCCATGTACTTTCAGCGATATATCCATTTTCATCGTAAGAGAATGTGTAGTCGGAAAGATAGACGCCTCCGCCGGGTATGCTGGTAATGGCGGTAGTTCGCCCGTCTGCTAATGCATATATTGACTGCGCTCCTTCCGGTTCTGTTACGACGATCCGATCCGGCGCATATTCTATGGTCGTTACTTCATCCTCGAAAGATTCGTCAGGAGCTCCTTCGAAATTATATTGCTGGTCCGTTTCCGTAATGGTTACGATACGTCCTTCAGCATCGTAAGTATAGCGTAATACAAAGGTCATATCCTCCTCCCACGTAACGCGAACATGCGAAATTCGGGTCGGCAGAATCGCCGGTTCCTCTTCGTCCCCGCCGGGAGTATTCGGCACTTCGGGAAAGTGAAGAACACCCAGTATCCATTCGCCGCCGTCTTGCTTCAACAAGATGTTCTGCTCGCCCGACACATCAGGGGCCGTGAAGGTCACGGTCGTAGCCGTTACGTCGGTTACTTCCGCCTGTACATCGGCGGCACGGGTTATGGCCCGTAGCCAGATTTCACTGTTTGCGGTAAATCCCTGTCCCTGAATCGTTACAGACGAGCCGGGTGATACAGGATTTTCCTCGCTCGATGCGGGTACGCTCACTTCAGTTACGGGGCACGGGAGATTATCACCGCCCTCTTCCTTGTCACAACCGCAGAACAACACCGCAGCCATGACGAATATGGGCGGGAGATTCAGATGTACAAAAGAGTATAGCAGGAGTAGTACCGTAAGATTCGGTAATGCAACGAGTTAGGGGAGCACGTCAAATTTTTGCGCTCGATTTCAGTTGTACATTTACTTGGATTTGCTTGTATTGAGCTTGTATTTTGGAGCCGCAGCTCGCGGCGATACTTGGATTCTGGTAGGATTTTACTGGGCGCGTAGTTGTACTGCGTGCCCTTTTACATGTACTATGCCCGATACAAGGGCGTGAGGCCGCGAAATCGACCAAAAACGGGCAAATCTCGTCTTCTTATCTTCGCACCGCATGGGGCCTCCGGATTGCGGTCTTCGATAATCCTCCATTCGCAAAAATTGTACATCTGAATTTAATGAAAAAATGGCCTTTTTTTGAGTTGGGGAGAGTATTGGGGTGAGTTTTGGGGAGAGTTGTTTGGGGGATTCAACCCCCTATCTGGACAAAATAAAAGGCAAAATCCGGTATTTTGAAGCGATAAGCCCCCCTATAATACCAAATTTTGACGGGTTTTATTCCATTATATCTACGACGTAATACGCTAATAATCAATAATAAGTCGATAATACAGCATAGAAAAGCATGCAAAATAAATTTCCGCATGCTTTTAGACCCTTTTTAGGGGCCGATTGTCCTCATTCTGCACGCACAACACCGATGACAAGACTCAACGAATAGATTTTGGCTTTTTCGAGGGGAAATGGATCGTACTCTGGATTATCCGAGACCAATATAATATGGTTCTCGTCTACTCCTTGTTTCACCCGTTTAATGAGTACCCCTTGTTCACTATCTATTACATAAGTACGGTTCCATTGAAAGAAAGTGTCAAGAGGCAGTCGTTTACATGCCACGATATCCCCGCTGTAATACTTCGGTTGCATCGAATCACCTTTTACGGGAATCAGAAATTCGGCGCCCTTAAACATTGGGATCACGTAATGCTCGCATTCATATTCCATCACCGCCTGGCTGTTCTCTGTCAGCGCTCCGGCCATCGCGTCGATCGGAATCAGAGGAATGCCTTCCTTCGATTTATAAGCGATTGGTATTTCCTCGTGTGCAATGATCTGCTGAGCGGAAGTATTCAGCATATTGCCTTTCCCAGTTAAAACCCAAATAGGGTTTAAGTCTAAACAATAGTCTAATATTTTTAGAAGGACACCTTCTCCCAAATCAGCATCTCTCCTTTCTTGGGTTCGTAAATATCCATTAGAAAGCCCGATCTCTTTTTCTAATCGTGTGGGTTTTAAGCCTTTTGCGCTTATATACTCAAATATTCGATTTATAGCTTTCATGGATTATAGAAAAAAGTTTACAATATACTTGCTTTAATAAACAATAGTCTATATATTTGCATCGAGGTTTCAAACGGAACCTTTGCGACAAATATACGAAAATAATTGATTTTATGGCAAGAGTACTTGTAGAACATGGGGAGGTCGTCAAACTGGCGAAGTTTCTCGGGATTGCCCGTAAGACCGTCAGGGAAGCTTTGAGCGGCCAGACGAATACCCCATTGGCCCGCAAAATCCGCAAATTGGCCATCGACCGCGGCGGAGTAGTTCAACCGACACGAACCTATAAACGATAGACCATGAACAACACGCGCAGAAAGAGTCTTCGGGAGCTTATCGAGAGGACGGAGGGTATCAAGCTGGAGATCGAAGAACTCCGCACCGAAGAGGAGGAGTACTACAACAACATGCCGGAGGCCTTCCAGGACGGCGAAAAAGGCGACCGCGCCCAGACGGTGATCGAATACCTCGACGAGGCGATGACGGCCGCGGGCGACATGATCGAGAACCTAACCTCAGCGGCAGAATAACATGACGGACATGAAGCGCTTTCTGAAATACTGGATGATCCGGCTACTGGGCCGTGAGTTCATTGCCTTGCCCGTGAGGTGTAAGTTGGTTGGGCTGTGGTGGGTTTCCTCCATGTGTCTTGTTTGCGGGTGGGCAGAAACGAACCCGCTGTGGTCGCAACTGGTCGTTACCGCGAATTTCGTGGGGAGCTGCATCGCCATGAAGACAATCGCCAAAACGACAGAGAAACAATCTTAAAATCTATACAATGAGCAAAAACAGAATTATTCTGAACATTCAGCAATTAATCGGTCGAGTTGAGATCGTAGTTTCTCCCGATGAGGAAAATATTGATTTACGTTCACTCCGCGAAAAGTTAAAGACACGTCTGGCCGAATGTTGTTTAGAAGCACTCGACAATTTCCGGCAGCGTCCGCTGCAATCTCCTGCACGGAGCGTTCGACCTCGACCCCGTTGCGGATTATACGAACATTCAAAGCCTCATCGACACAAGCATCGAAGAGCGAGCAAGCCAGCAGGGAGGATTCGGAAAGTCCGCTGATAAACGAAAGAATTTCTGATTTATCCATAAATCGCTAAATGTTTGTAGTTGACAGCACAAATATAGCGATTTTCCCGTGAACGCACAGGCGTTACTCCGGAGCGATACCGGCACGGGAGCAAAAACAAAAAGGTCGAAGAATGGAAGTTATTGAAGGCAGGCTTTGTATCACGCATGAAGAGCTGGCAGAAATTATGACGCCGGATCTGATCAAGTGGTATCGCCGGAATAGAAAAATCGAGCAGATGCAACGCGGTTGTAAAGGTCGTACTGCTATGTTTGTCGCAGATAGCCTGCCGACCAAATATAAGAACGCGCTCTACAAGACGCATCCGGACCTTCAGGAACAGGCCGCAAGCCGGGAGTTTCTCGACACGATCGAGCCGGACGGGACCGCCATGAACTTCTACGCCGAGTATAAAATCGAGGGTGCCCGTGGTCTGAGCTTTGCCAAGCAGCAAGAGTATTCAAACAATGCCGCTATTTTGGAGGCGTTCCGCAAACGGATCGAAAAAGCCGATTCGCAACGGCTCCGTCAGAGCCACCCGAGGATCAAGAAAACGGAATTTTGGGCGCGTGCCGCGCGTGCCCTTCGTCGGATCGGGGACAAGTACCCCCATTCGCTGCCGGAGAATCCGCGTCGTTTGCAGGAAAAATTCAACCAGTTTTTTCAGGGCGACAAACCCAATTACGAGGTATTAGTCACAGGAAAATTCGGGACGCGGAACGCGGCGATCATTCGCACAGAAGCGCAACAATCATTGCTGAAAACCCTGATGGCGGATTCACAGAACCTGAACTTTCAGCAGATCGCCAATATGTACAATGCTGTCGCCGAGAAGATGAATTGGGGAACGATTGATCGCACGGCCATCGTTAAGACCTGGGCGAAACGCTGGGGTCTCGAAACTGCAGCCGGGCGTTTGGGAGCTGGTGAGTTTCGCAACCACCTTTCAATGCAGGCGAAACGTCGCCGTCCCTCCCTTCCGCTTTATATGTGGAGCCTCGACGGCTGGGATGTGGAATTGTATTTCCAACGCACAGCGACCGACAAACGAGGTTATAACGTTACGACCTATTCCAATCGCCTTACGGTGGTCGTGGTACTCGATCCGTGCGTGAATTATCCGATCGGCTACGCCATCGGAGAGCAGGAAAGCCCGGCACTCATCAAGGAAGCCCTTCGAAATGCCGTGAACCATACGACCGAGTTATTCGGACGACGTTATCGCTCGAACCAGATTCAAAGCGACCATTATGCTTTGAAAACGATGTTCCCGATCTATACCGTCGTTGGTGACAAGGTCACGCCCGCCCAGGTGAAGAATGCCAAGACGAAACCCGTCGAGCGGTATTTCAAATCACTGAATGAAAACTACTGCCAATATTACCGGAACTGGTCGGGCTTCGGCATTACTTCGGACAAGACAAAACAGCCGAACGCCGACGCGCTGAATGCCCGCCGCAAAGAATTTCCTGACGAAGCGGGATGCCGGGCGCAGATCGAGCAGATCATCGCCTCGGAACGAGCAGCCAAACGCGAAGAGTATCTGAAATTGTGGGCTGCGGTTCCGGAGGAGCGACGTCTGCCACTCCCGCTGGAACAATACCTACTCAATTTCGGAGTGCAGACCGGGTATAAGAATGCCCTCGAAGGTTCGGGGCTGAATGTAAGACTGCTCGGCGCCCGCCACACTTACGACTGTTTCGATATACAGTTCCGTCAGTACGCCCACATTCGCTGGAACGTATTATACGATCCGGACAATCTCGATCGGGTTCTTGCGGTGAACGACGACGGTACGTTACGTTTCCTGCTTGAAAGCAAATATGTACAACCGATGGCGCTGGTGGAACGGACCGAAGGGGATGCTGCCCAGCTTGCCCGGATACAACAGCACAACCGGCAGCTCGAGGGTTACATCAAGGGAGAGATCGCTGTTGCGGGCGCACACGTCGATCAATTATTCACCCATAATCCTCAACTGGACAACACGCTGGCTCGAACGCTTCTGTGCGATTCCCGCGGCCAACACAAAGACCAGCGCAACGCCCGGCGCCTGGCTTCCGTGGATGTAACGGCCATCGAAGCAAAGATCGCTGACAACATCGCTACACTGGCGGCTCAACCCGCTCCAAAGAAAGAGTCAATATTTAATCTCTACTAATATGAAAACAACCGAAAAACAAGCCATTGCCGCCCGTCTGAAGGAGTACTGCGAGAACAAAGGCAGCCAAAACAAGGCGGCCGCGACGCTCAAGGGCGTAAGCCCTGCGACGCTTTCGCAGATGCTTAACGGTAACTGGGAGCTTATCACCGAGGAAATGTGGCGCAATGTCGCTGCGCAGATCGGCTACGACGCCCGGCAATGGATCATCGTCCAGACCGAGGGTTACAACCGGATGTACAAGCTGCTCGCCGATGCCCAGGAGAACGCGCTGGTGCTGGCCGTGACGGGCGATGCCGGGTGCGGGAAGTCGCAGGCGATCGAATACTACGCCCGTCATCACCGCGACGTGTTCGCGCTGTCGTGCTCGGAGTATTGGAACCGCAAGCAGTTCCTCACGGAGCTGCTGCAGGCGATGGGTGTCGAGGCCACGGGCAGCACGGTCGCCGAGATGATGTCGGAAGCCATTTTGACGCTCAAGCGCAAGGCCACGCCGATCATCGTGCTGGACGAGGCCGATAAGCTGAGCGACCAGGTGCTCTACTTCTTCATCTCGCTCTACAACAAGCTGGAGGACCATTGCGGGATCATCATCTGCGCCACGGACTACCTCAAGAAGCGCATCACACGCGGGGTGAAGGCCAACCGCAAAGGGTACAAGGAAATCTATTCGCGCGTGGGCCGGAAGTTCATCCCGATGCCTGTGGTGAATGGCGAGGACATCGCGGCGGTTTGCGTGGCGAACGGAATTACGGACCGCGCAACGATCGAGGAGATTATCGACGACAGTGAGTGCGACCTGCGCCGGGTCAAGCGGCGTGTGCATGCAGAGAAAAAACGGCTTTCAAACAATGATTAAACGATGTTCGAATATGTGGGTCGTTGTAGTCGATACGAATCGCTTGTGGTATCTGGCCAAAGGCTGTCCGCGGGCGTATACCAGCGGGACGGTGCAGGCGGAGTGGACGAACCAGGCGAAGGACGCCCGGATTTTTCCGGACCATGCAGAAGCCGACCGGATCGCAGCAATGTTATCCACACGACATGGAATAAACGCGCAGGTCAGAGAGTATGCCCCGAAAAGCCATAAGCAATAAGAATGTCGCGGATGCGAAATTCGATCCGGCGCCGTTCGACGGGCCTTTCAAGGCGGCGCTGGGACGTCCCGAGTTGAAAGGGTCGTGGCTGATCTTCGGCAAGTCGGGCAGCGGCAAGACGACGTTCGCGTTGCAGCTGGCCAAATACCTGACACGCTTCGTCGATAAGGTCGCTTTCGATTCGCTCGAACAGGGGCTGTCGCTGTCGATGCAGAAAGCCTGGAAGCGTGTGGACATGGAGGAGGCGGGTTCGAAAGTGATCTTTCTGGACAAGGAATCTCTCCCGGAGCTGCGGGACCGATTGTCGAAGCGCAAGAGTCCGAACGTGATCGTCATCGACTCGGTGATCTGCCTGGTCGGAATGCGGCTGGCAGACTACCAGAAGTTGATGAACGACTACCCGAACAAGCTGTTCATCTTCCTGGCGCATGAGGACGACCGGGGCAACCCGTGGCCAGCACTCGCGGAGAAGATACGCAAACTCTCGGACATCAAGATGCACGTCGAGGGGTACAAGGTTTTCACGACGACGCGCTACGAGGACCGAACGAAGGGCGAAGGCGGCGAGGACTTCACGATCTGGGAAGAAGGCGCCGCGGAATACGATGCGAAACTTTAATACTCAAAATATGGCACAAAATATCATGGATAAACAGAAAAAGTGGCTGCTGCGGCAGTTTCACACTCTTTGCGGCAGGTTGCACCTATCTGCCGAGGAGAAGGCCGCGATCATCGAGGGTTACGGCGTGGAGAGTTCGGCGGACATCGGCAATGACGACCTGCTGACGATCTGCCGGACACTCGAGGAACGCCTGGACAAGGACGCGCTGAAGATGGACCGCCTGCGCAAGCAGGCCATCGCCGCCATTGGCGGATGGCTGCGGATGCAGGGCAAGGAGGAGGGCATCGCCCAAATCAAGGCCATCGCCTGCCGCGCCACGCGCTACGAGAACTTCAACAAGATTCCGGCCGAGCGGCTGCGCAACATCTACAACACCTTCCTCAACAAACAGAAGGATTCAAAAACGATCGACGAACTGGTAAGCATGGCGATCTATTCGCAGAGTGCGAGCCGCCAAACCGCCTGTTGATATGATTCCCGCCCTGGTTCCCTACATCAGCCGCTATTACGACGATTGGCGGCGCAGCTCCCGGCGCTGGTGCTCCTTCTTGGGCATTCTCCCGGATGCGGACGACGTACTGTCCGACGTGCTGGAATCGCTATGCCGTCGTTCGGAGGCGTTTCAGTTCGACCTGCTCGCCCGTGAACAGTCCGGAGAACGCCCACTGCTTTTCTATGTGCTCGGAGCGCTGCGCACAGAGGCGATTCACTATGCGCAAAAATCCCGCATAACCTGTTCGATTGAGCGCTTCCCGCAACTGATAGAGAACAACGGGGCGGATACGGAAGTGTCGGCCGAACTGTTCGCCGCATTCCGGGAAGTGGAGGCAATATTCCGAGGCGACGATTTCATCGACGAAGACCTACAGTATGGCGGATACGGCCGTTTGACTCGTTATGTGACCCGCATCAAGGGGAAACACGGTTTCCGTCCGATAATCAAGTATCTAGTGAGTCTTTCGGACGGCTCCCGGCGTCAGTTCTGCCGCCGCAGCTCGGCGATCGCATTCCTCGCGGGGCGAAATACCCCCCCCCGAAAAATCGGACGGGCAATCAACTGAAAAGAACGAACAACAACCTTTTAACCAATAGATAACATGAAAGTAAAAGTAACCTGGCGGGCGAACAACCCGTTTATCGCGCCGGACAAGCGCGATGTGATCAGAACGGCCGAGGTTTCCTCGGACAAACTCAATGACGTGGATCGTGTCGAAGAATGGGCACGCGAGGCCACTCCGGAAGGATTCCACCTTCACCAGATCGACTGCAACATGTGGCGTATGGAATACGACGACGAAGCGAAACGAATCATCAAATAACAACGACAATGGGACAGAAATCAATTATCGGCTGCGGCTACGTGCCGCGCGGCGCAAGGGCCATGTGCCTGAAAACGAAAACTGAAGCCAATCTCGGTATCCACACGTATCAAATTATCTCCGATCCCTACGAAGGCGAGCTGGTTAAACGAGTTCGCACGCCTCTGGCTCTATTGGAAGAATACCATGAGACTCGGTATAAAGCGATGGTGGTAAACATTCTCGATCCTCAGACGGGACTGACCTACGCCGTAGAGTACCACCCAGCAAACCTTGTCCGCAAGGATGCCGAGTCGCCGCAGGCTGCGACGTCCGAGTCCTCCAAGATGGACTCGGCGGCTTACATCAAGCAAATACGGTCGTTCACACAAGCACTCGATCAGATAGCGAAAGACAATCCGGATGTGGAGAACGATTGTGGCATACTGCTAATCTATAACCGCATCAATGAGGATGGAAAAACCTACACGGGAGGCCGATTATTCGGCGGCAATTTCCGCGCCCTTCAGTTCGGGCTGAAGAAATTATTTTCCGATAATTCGCAATTTCGCTTTCTGTTAGCTAAACTAATCGAGAACGCTGCGATGAAACGTGCCCATGATGTTCTGATGAAATTAGATGGTATCGTATGCAGTGAGCGCGACGAATGACCGAGGTGCTGCTACGCTATGCGGAGGTTGCGCGGGAAACGGCCCGCCGCTTCGCGGAATTGGGGGTGCTGCTGGATATTCTGCGGGCCGGAGGGCCTCGGATAAAAAAGGGAAAAAACACATTAAAAGAAAAAATTGTATGACAAAGAGAGAAAAGAAGATCATCCTCTCGGGCGTCACGCGCGACCAGATGGAGGATGCATTCGGACGTTATGCCACGGCAGACGCCGAGGCTCAAAGCATCACGGCTGAAATGGATCGGCAATTTGTCGCTATCCGCGAACAGTATGCCGATCGCCTGGCAGAACTGGAAGGCCAAAAGCGCGAAGCCTTCGAAGTGATGCAGGTTTTCGCCACAGAACAGCGTGAAGTGTTGTTTACGAAGCGCCGATCGCTGGAAACGACACACGGTATTATCGGATTCCGCACGGGCAACCCGAAACTGAAAAACCGCAGGGGCTTTACGTGGGCGGCGGTGCTGGAGCTGGTAAAGACATTCCTGCCGAAGTACATCCGCCAAACGGAGGAGATCGCCCGCGACAAGATGCTCGCCGACCGGGACGAAGAAGGCATGGAGGAATTGTTCGCCAAGTGCGGCGTCTATGTTGATCAGGACGAGGCGTTCTATGTCGAACCCAAAAAGGAGAAGGAGGATTAAGCCGAATGGAAAAGACGCGGGAGTATCGCAAGACGACCGTCGAACTATGCCGCAACTGTGGTGGCCGGGGTTATGTTACCGAGGATCACTTTTTCGAACATGAGGACGGATCATCGCAGAAGGTAGGCCACACGACCTGCCCTTGCCCAGTCTGCGACGGTCGGGGTCGAGTCTGGAAGGTGAACGAGGGCTCGGTGAAGATCGAGCCTTTCGCCGGACAGACCGAATAAAAAAGACCCGCCAACCGAGAAATCAGCTAACGAGTCAGAAGATCGAAGTTTTGACAAAGATAGCGATTTTTTCGGAGAATGGGCAAAAAAGGAGGGAAAAGGAACATTAACACGCTGCGACGCATCCGCCTTGTCTGCGCGATTGTGAAGGAGCACTACGAACCCGGTGTGCTGAAAAAGTGCTATAAAGCCGTATGGAGAGAACATGTCTATCCGGTTTATCCGATGTGCTACCGCACATTTCTCAACTACGTTTCCACCTCTCCGACTTTGCTTCGGGATGCCGAAGCCGCAGAGCGGTTCAAAAGCTCCGATCAGCTCTCGCTATTTTGACGATACCCCCGGCCAGATTGGTCGGGGGTATTTACTATTTTGCGGGACTGATCCCGAGGCGCAAGGGCTGTGTCGTCGGCTGGGGAAGATCACACCCCGAGGCGTCGCGGCAATGTGTCACCCAGCTTTCAATGTCCTCGCAGACCTCCCCGTGATCGTGATCCGTTTCGGATTCGTATGCCCGCATCGTCCCGGCTTGGCGGATGCCGTCGTCGTAGGAGAACCCGAGCAGGGCCTGTGTGAGGGCGTCGATGATGTCGAACCGCTCGAGGGCCTTGTCCCGGTATCTGTTCCCGGCTTCTGCCGTGGCCACGGTCGTAGTGATGACGTGCAGGCGCAGCACGATATCAGCCTCCCGGACCCGTAACCCAACATAGCCCCAGCGGATAGGTTCGAACTCGCAAAATACTGCGGGAGTGGGGAACGGCCGCTGCTTGGTAAGCTGAGCAATATTCTCGTTCCATAGGTCGAAATGCAGAAATACCGGATGTTTACCGGTTCGCTTTTCAGCATCCGGCTCAAAAGTCGGAACGCCGTCGATCCATACAACCTGCTTGAGCCGCTGTTCAAGTACCGAAAAAAGAGTTTTTCTCATTACCGTGTGATTTTTGTAAGGTCCCTGCTGATACGATCTAAATGGTGGGTCAAGATCGCGGTGATCGCCTCTCGTACCTGGCTGTGGTCGCCGATGAACTGTCGTTGGGGCATCTTCATCGTCCGGGTATGCGCCCGGACACGGTATCGCCGTCCAGCGCGACTGCGATAATGCGCCGGGACGTTTTGTCGGAACTGTCCGCCCTCGTTGTGCAGAGCGGCATAGGGTTTATCGGATGTAAAGACAACCCCATTGCCCTGTACTGAAGCCCGTATTCCACGGCGCATGGCGCCTGTAACAATTAGAATTGTCGTGCTGCCACCTTTTGAGAGCACCTTTTTCGGCGTCCATTTGTCACCGAAGAACCCCTGCCTGCGGAAATTGTTATCGAACATCTCCGCGAGCTTCACCCGCATATCGCGCAGCACAGCGGGCATGATGTCGTGATTTTTAGGCATTTTTTTGTCTTTGAGTGAAAAAACTGTTATTTTTGCGAATATGGATGTCCCAATAAAAGTTCAAGAAGCCGCGAAAGGTCTCATCGACATGTACGGCCTTTCGTTCGACTACCTCGGAAAATACGAGGGAGCGGACTTCTATATGTTCGTTTTTCCCGAGGATTCGAATACGGGGTTTCCACACGTCTATCAACTTGAAAACGACGAAGTGCTGGAGATCACGGGGTTCCCGGCCCTTGATATCATCGGCTTATTTGTCAAAGAGTGACAGGAAATCCGTGTCGAACAATTTATTGTCCACGCGCATCACTCCCCGTTTGTAAAACGGCGTCGTCGCCCCTTTTTCACAAAGTTCGTCGATGCTTCTCCGGGCTCCTTGCAGGCTGTCGAACGCTTGGGGTTCGATGTAGCTGAGAGTTCCGTCTTCGAACCGCTGCAAGACCGTAGCGTGTCCGCCGCCTCCCCGCCAGCCGATAGTCAGTATATAAACGCCTTTCTCCTTGCAACTCTCCTCCAGGAACTCCCGATAGCGCTTTTCGGTCATTTTCTTGTATCCTTTCCGCGTCATCCACTCCAGCGTCAGAGTCGGTGTGGCCGCTGTTCCGTCGATATTTTTCCACATCTCGAAGGAGCGATTGCTGGCCACGGAGTCGTTCAGGGTTCCGGAGCCTGCGACACGGCCTTTCGCCTTGACGTCGAAACCCAGCAGACGTAACGCATAAGCCGGGGCGCACGTGGCGCAGTTGATGCTGTATTGTACATCCGAGGGCTTATACTCGGGATTTCGGCTGTACCTGTTTCCCCGCCGATCCCGATACAGGCCCTGCGGGTCTAAAACATACTCTTCTCTGTGCTTCGGATTCGCAGACTGTTCATCGGCCTGTTCGACGGTCATACGCTTTCCTTTGGTCATCTTCAACACCTTTTCGATCTCGAGATTGTGTTCAGCGATGGCCCGTTTTTCTTCGGCCGAAAGGTTGTCTGGTAGCTCCCCGATCATTTCCTCGATACGCTGTGCGGTCATCTCTTCCTCGGAAATCTCCCGGATCACCTCCTTGACCTGCTTGGGCGCCTTATAGTATGGATGCTTCTCGGGGTATATGGTGAGCGTCTTTCCTGCGTTGAAGCGGAACATCTGCGCCTTGAGGTCGCGGGTGTACTCGTCGCCGATGGCCGTCACGGCGTCGCTGTCGGAACGGGGATATTCGCCGCGCAGGACCTGCACGACGTTGCAGCGGCAGTTCCAGCCGTTCGGCGGGAGGTATCGGTCCCAGAACTTGTCGCCGGGCGGGAGCGTCACGCCGTCGAGCCTGCGGTGCGCCTCGCGCACGCGCTCGTCTCCCGCCGTGCGGTACTGCAGGTCGTACTCGTCGCCGTCCTTCTCCCAGTCGTGCCACTTCACGGCCATCTGTGCGGAATGGACGGCATGATTGTATTCGGCATAGAGGTAGTTGCTGTTATAACGGGCATCTATGGCCTTTACGTCACGGTGAAAATCGGCAAAGGATTTGGTGTTGCCCTCCTCATCGGTGAGCGACAGGCCGACCTCCGAGAGCGAATGGTAGGTTTTCAGTCCCGAAAAAATAAAGACGTTGTTGCGCAGTGCCGCCGTGAGCTCGGGCGGCGTTTTATGCGATACGGTGAGCGCGGATGAGAGCACGCGGTTCGTCTCGTCGATTAGTCCCCGCACGCGCTCGTCACGCAGCATCGCGGGCGAAAACTCCCCGCTTTCGTACACAGCCCGTGCGGCTTTGTCGAATGCAGCGTGCCGGAATTGCGGCATTTCGTCCTTTTTCAGGGTGAGTGCGGCGCTGTCGTACAGATCACCCATTGCCCTGCGGAAAAGAGCGTAGTTGAGCGTTCCCGCGGCGTGTGTGGCGGTTTTGTGTTCGGGACTGTCCTTTCCGCTATCAGAATCAGCCCCTACTCGAAAAAACCGTCCGAGCGTTTTCCTACAATGGGGATTTTGTAGCGGTCGATGAAGTACTTCGGGTCAACGTCGTAGTATTGCAACAGCACACGCTCCATCTCGCGGCGCTCAGCGGGAGAATAGGAGGCAGCCTCGTCCCAGTCGAAACTTATCCCGTCCAACGGGAACCCGTGTTCGATCATCAACGGGATGAGCTTATCATTGACAATGTTTTTGACCATCGTGGCGTCGGCCGCACAGACATTCTCGAAGATTTCGAGGTGTACCTCGCTCTGCGAAAGGGATGACCCGTTGTCGATGGTCATCGTCTGGTTCAGGATACCCTTCGACATTTCGGAATTGGCCCGGTCGATACGGCGATCGTAAACGTTGAAGGCGTCGCCGCGACTCGACTCCTTGATGTCGATATCCGTGCCATCGGGGAAAAGTCCCCAGGCTGCAGGTCCCATATTCTCGAGCATCGTTTCGATGCGGCTGCGTTCCGAGCTGGTTTGAACATTGGTTTTGGCAATGCGGATCGGCATCCCGAACAGCTCCCCGAAGACATCCCAATATGCCAGCATGTTCTTTTTCGAGAACGCCTGCGGAACGCATTTGAGCAGTAGTCCGAGGTCGCGGGGTTTCCCGACCTCAATACACCATTTCGAATACGGTCCTGTTCGGAAGCTCACGCCCCGCTGGGGATCGTCGCCCGCGTCCTTAACAATAACGCCGAACTCCTGGATTACATGTTTACGGGGCACGATCGACACGTCCGTAAAAGTACGAACCCCGTTAATTGTCGTTACGTCACCCATTTGAATGAGCGAGTGCCCCCAATACCGGGATTCGAGAACATAACTCACGAAATCAGCGAACCACTGACGCTTGAAAATCTTTTGGGCTTCGGCATCCTCTTTCCCGTCTTTGGTCTGTAGGAAGAACTTCTTTTGCAGGGTTTTTCCGTCGCGCTGGCCCATGCAGCCCGTCAGGTGGAGATCGATCAGCGCATCGGTGTAGCAGTCGTAGAGTTGCGAACGTTTGGGATTCTCGACGTTGATAGCCATCTGCCATGCCGTGCGCCAGGTGGCGATATCCTTCTGCGTGAGGTTGTCCGTCACCTGTTTGAGCTGTATGAGAACGCTGCGCTTCTGCTCGGAGGTCTTGGCGGTACGCGCAGCCATGAGCAGCGACTCGTAGGTTCTGTCCTCAAAATCGTTTCTATTCGGGAGATTCCGATTCTTACCCATTCAATCGGTATTTAACAGGTCTTTGAAAAGTGTTTAATACCCGTATCGGCGGGCCGGAAGTGATCCGAACCGCACGGGGTTCTGCGTATCTTCGCCCTCTTCGGATTGGTAGAGCGGCAGGTCGGGCGTGGCCTTTCCGCTTTGGACATCCTTGAGCCATGCGATAGCATTGTTATACATTGCCTCTCGCTGCTCGTCACCCATGTATTGCGGCAATGACTGTCCGAGGTAGTAGAGGGCGATACTGACCACGATGCGCACGAGCATCGGGTTGCGGTCGGCGCCCTGCTGCGCGAAGGCTTTGCGCGTGTCGTAACGAGACCGCAGATAACCTTCGGCCTCCTCTTGTGCGCTCAATTCCGCCCGGATACGATTCTCGGGATCGCTCTGCGTGATGATATCGAGCACCTCGTCCGTGCATACGACCTTGTAGTCCTTATCTTCGAGAAACATTCGTCAGTTGGTTTTATAGATCGCTGCGGCCGCAATGTCTGCGACCGTCACGCCAGGCCGATAAAACCTTTCACGTACCAATCGCCGGATGCGCTCCTTCGACACACACAAGGGACGTCCTCCGAGGTTGATGACGAACTGTTTCTTTCCCGTCCGACGCTTGCGTTCGTCGGCCAGACGAATCTGTTTTTTGAGGCGGTGCCGGAATACCAGCGCCCTGAATAGTTTTACCATAGCCTTTTCGATGATATGTGTCTGCGCCCGATCGACGGCACGAATGCCTGTTCGCGGGTGTGCTGCTGTAATTTGTAGATCGCTCCTTCGTCAGCATCCGGGGCGTCGTCGTGCCCGGACATCCCCTTCTCGAAGCAGAGGGTTTGGTCGATGGCCGTGAGCATGTCGGGGTCGCGCTGCATCCGGGCGTTGTAGAATACGAATCCGCGCTCCCAGAGGGGCGATATGGCCTCTATGCGCTGGAACTTGTCGGGCTTCTTGCGTCGGTCGGCGCGGATGGGGAGCTGGTATCCGCGCAGCTTGCCCTCGCGCGTGAACTCGTCGAGGAGGATGTCCTGCAGGAAATTCGCCTCGATGTAATATTCGACCACGACGTTTTCGGGCACCCGCTCGTGCAGGTCGTAGAACCAGCGCACCATCTCCGCGACGGAGCACTGCCGCACGAAGGCCGCAAGGCAATGAAGCTCGGTTCCGACCTTGCCCCACAGCTTGATGGCCTTGTAGTCGTTTTTCGAGGAGCTCTTGAACGACGGGTCGCAGTAGGCGACCAGGTAGTCGTACTTGTTGAGCGGCAGCGGCTCGCGCCAGCGAATCCACTCCTGCCGGAATACGGCGCCTTCGGTGATGGGGTTGTTCATGAACTCCTTCTGGAAGGAGCGGTATCCCATGAAGTCCGCCATCTGCTGCACCTCCTCGCGTGTCCATTTGGCCGCCCAAGACACGTTGCCCTGTTTGTCGAGAATGTTCACCTGCGAGACGTACATGCCTTTGGAGCGGGCCATCGCCGCCAGCACGGAGTTCTTGCTGATGAGGTTGCCGACCATAATGAACCGCCCGCGACCGCCGTCGAGTGTACCGAACAGGGCCTCCTTGACCCAGTTCGTGAGGCGCTTCACGCGGCTCTCGTTCTCGCACAACTCGTCGTCGTCGAGGTCGTCGATTGTGATGTAGTCGGGTCGTCGGCTGCGGTAACGCAGGCCGCGCGGGGACTGTCCTCGGCCGCGTGCGAAGAAGGCGCAACCGTCAGCTGTAACGAAACGGCCTTCCTGCCAGTCGCCTGCGTTGTACTGCACGCCGAAGTCGGCGATGTAGCGTCGGTTGAACTGCAACTCGGCCTGCAGGTCGCCGAGCAGCGTCTTGGCATTCTCCTCGGACTTGCCGACAAGGACCATGACGTTCAGCTCGCGCGGCTCCTGAATTTTGAGCCACATAGGAATGAAGATGTCGAAATGGGTGCTTTTGGCATGGCCGCGTGCCCATTTCTCGACACCCTTGTAGTTGCGGTTGCGGAACACGCGGTTCGCTGCCTCGATCTGGAACGGGGCGCACGTGGTATGCTTGCCTGTCGCCGGGTCGTCGGTATAATGCGGGAAGTAATATTCGACGAAGAAATTGTAATCGCGCCGTGCCCGGCGGATGCGGGCCTGCTTCTCGGCGGGAGCTTCAGGCAGAATAGGCGTGCGCTCCTGTACGGTTCGGCACCACCGCTGCCATTCGGCAAAGGTTTTGGTTATGTTGGAAGCCATCGTTATTTGCCTTTACCGACACCGAGCGTTTCGATGACGAATTTGTTTTGCAGGTCGTTCACCGTCATACAGAGCTGCGGTGTGACCTCTGGGTCGATTTCCGAGCGCCCCTCGAGCCACTTCCCGAAATTCATGAAGCACTCCATATAATCCACGGCCGATACTTCCTTGTCGAGAGTCTTGATCGTCGCGGCGAGCTTGGCCAGTCGGTCGCTGGTCCCTCCGATATCGGTGATGTCCTTGTTGTTGCCGAGATTCTCGGCGACATTATTGATCGAGCGCAGGATATTGTTCACGACTTGCTTGCGGGTAAGCGACTGCGCTATTTTCTTTTCGGCCCAACATCCTGTTGTAACCCATGCGTTCACGGTGTTTTTCGACACGCCGACCTTCTCGGCGATGATGTTCTGCGGTGTACCCTGCATGTACAGGAGCTCGGCGAACTCTTTCAGCTCGGAAGCTATTCTTTTACCCATTCATAAAATGAAATGATCCCCCGACGGGGCGTTAGACAGGACAAAAATGCACCTTAAACAAGGGTGTAGAAAACAGAGTGTAAGATTTTTACACTCTGATTGTTGCTGTAACTTACACATTGCATCTTTGCACCAGAATCGCGGGGTGGAGCAGTCGGCAGCTCGTGAGGTTCATTCCCTCAAGGTCGCAGGTTCGAGTCCTGTCCCCGCAACAAACCCTTTTTTGCATCCGAGGCCATCCGCGCCGCCGACCTGCGTGTCGGCGGTGTCCGGGGCCGAAAACGATTGAATGGCACGAGAAGCAGTCATCAGCACCAGCGCCCTGAACGCTTATGGAACCCGTATTCTTACCGAAGGGCTCGACATCGAACAGTATAAAAAGAACCCCATCGTGTTGTACATGCATCGGCGCGGTTCCCGCGAGGACATTCCCATCGGCATCATGGAGAATATCCGCGTAGAGGGCGACAAGATTTTCGGAACTCCGAAAATCGACAAGGACACCGAGGAAGAGAAGGTCATTGCCGCCAAATGGGAACGCGGTACGCTGCGGATGCTTTCGGCGGGCATCGACATCATCGAATGTTCCGACGATCCGCAATACCTGGTGCAGGGGCAGACCCGCCCGACTATCATACGGTCCAGACTTTTCGAAGTTTCCATCGTGGACGTGGGAGCCAACGACGACGCCTTGCAAGTCCGCCTGTATAACGATGGTAAGCAGCTCACCCTTGCAAAAGACGAAGACAACGATCTGTTGCCCTTACTCAAACCCGACGACAAACCCAAAAACACGACTTTTCAGATGAATGAGATTTTGATGACCCTCGGTCTTCCGACGACGGCGACCGAGGCGGATGCCGTCAGCGCGATCCAGGCGCTCAAGGCTCAAAACGACACACTCACGCTGGCCCGTATCACGGATACCGTCACTGCTGCACGCGAAAGGGGCCTGATCACCGAGGCCCAAGAGCCAAAGATGCTCGAATTGGGCAAGAAGGCGGGCATTGAAACGCTGCGTGACACGCTCTCGATGATGACACCCGCCCGACGCCCTTCGGACTTCATTGACGAAAAGGGCTCTGGAAACGGACACCAGACGCTCGCGTGGGACAAACTCTCCGACGAGGAGAAGATGACCCTGCGCCGTGAGAACCCCACGCAGTACGTCCAAGCGTTCAAGGCCCACTACGGCGTGGCCCCGGACTTCATGAACGACTAACTCTAACTTTTTCCACGAATGAGAAAAATCCTTTTGGCCCTCCTGGGCCTCTTTACGGCGATAGGCATCAACTCCGCGATCGGAGCGACGCTTGCCTGCGCCCTCGACTTCGCCCCGCTTGCGGGTGTTGCAACCGTGAATGGCGTTGCCCTGGTATCGGGGCTTTGCGGTGGCCTGCTGCCCTCGGGTGCTCTGGGCGCCGGCATCTACACCGAAGTGTGGACCGGGGAGCTTATCAAGGCGTTCCGCACGTCGGCCGAGAGCATCGGCTGGTATCAAGCCATCCGCTCCTACGACGCCTATGTGAAGCATGACGTGATCCACTTCGTCGATGTGGGCGCCGATCCCGAGATTCTGGTGAACAATACGACTTACCCGCTGACGGTTCAGGACCTCCCGGACGGCGACAAGGCCGTCGAGCTGGACAAGTTCCAGTCGCGTCCTACGCCCGTCACCGACGACGAGCTGCACGCCATTAGCTACGACAAGATGGCCCTGGTGATCGAGAAGCACAAGGACCAGTTCTTCGAGAAGAAGTATTCGCGGGCGATTCACTCGCTGGCTCCCGCGGAGAATGCTGCCAAGACTCCGGTTCTCGTGACGACGGGAGAAGCTACGGCCGACGGACGCAAGAAGCTGACCCGTGCGGACATCGTGGCGCTCAAGAAGAAGTTCGACAAGCTGAAAATTCCGAAAGAGGGCCGTATCCTCGTCCTGTGCGCGGATCACGTTGCCGACTTGCTGGAAACCGATCAGCGCTTCGAGAAGCAGGTGTACGACTACACCACGGGCAAGATCGCCAAGATGTACGGCTTCGACGTCTACGAGTACGACGAGTGCCCCTACTACGACACGACGACGCTCAAGAAGAAAGCCTACGGCGCCGTCGTGGGCGAAAACGACCGCCAGTCGTCGGTGGCCTTCACTACCAAGCGTGCGATGCGTGCCGACGGCTCGACGAAGTCCTACCTGCGCGAGGCGTCGAGCGACCCGGAGAACCAGCGCAACCTCTTCTCGATGCGCACCTATACGATCTGCCTGCCGTTGCGCAACGAAGGCTTCGGCGCCATCGTGAGCGCGAAGGTCGAGGCGGCGAAGGCAGCGGAGGCGGACTCCGAGTAAAAAACCGAAAGAATGAAAAAGACCCTGCAATATCTGGTCATCCATTGCACCGCGACCCCCGAAGGGCGCGAGGTGTCGGCTGCCGACATTCGGCGGTGGCACACCTCCCCGCCCTCGGAGGGAGGCCGGGGCTGGAAGCAGGTAGGATATACGGACCTTATCCACTTGGACGGGACGGTAGAGCGGTTGGTCGATAACAACGAAGATACCTTCGTGGACCCGTGGGAAATAACGAATGGCGCGGCTGGCTACAACGGAGTATCCCGGCACATCGTCTACGCCGGAGGCGTGGCCCCGGACGGCAGGACGCCGAAGGATACCCGGACGCACGCGCAGAGAGAGGCGCTCGCACGCTACGTTATCGACTTCCACGCGGCACACCCCGGGGTGCGGATCGTCGGCCACCGCGACCTTCCGTCCGTCCATAAAGCCTGCCCGTCGTTCGACGTCGGGGCCTGGCTGAAAACGCTCGGAATAGAACAATGACAACAGAAGTAATCCTTGCCCTTGTGGCGATTGTCGCCACCCCGTTGAGTGCGTGGCTCGGCTCGATATTCACACGACAAAAATATATGGCCGAGGTTAAGAGCTTGCGTGCCGACGTGGCGAAGAAGCGAGCCGACAATCAAGGTGTAGAGCTCGACAATGTCCGCCAGGGAAATGAAATTCTGCTGGAGCAGATCGTTAAACCGCTGAAAACGGAGATCAAAAACCTACGGCATGATGTCAATAAATTTCGTCGGGCTGTGGAGAAAATACCTGCCTGCCCTCATTCTACTGAGTGTCCTGTCAACCGCGAGCTGCTCGCCGATGAAGCGGACGGCGACGATGCAGAGCCACGCAAGGAGTGAGTTGCAGGCACAAGCGCTCCGCGAGGAACTATTGACGCATGACAGCCTGTTTTTTCGGGCACTGTGCGAGGAGCTGCTCCGGAGTTTCGACGGCGAGCAGCATCTGCACAGAGTTGTCGGAGAGGAGATCGAAACCGTCACACGGGAGTACGACACCTCCCGTCCGGTCGATACGCTGACCGGAACACCGCCCCTGCGGCGGGAGACCACCCAACGGCGGCGCCTTACGGATTCCACCAACGAGACGAACCATGTGCGACAGACCGAACATCGAATCCGGGCCGACACGACCCTCGGCAGTGACCATACCAAGCAGCAGCTTCGGACAGAAGGAAATACTTCCCAGCAGGAAGCCGTCGAAACAAATCTCGATATGGCCCGACGACGCGGACTTACAGTATGGCAATACGTCTTGTGTATTATCGGGCTGCTGGTCGTAACCTATGGCTCCTACAAACTTTTCAAGAAACGCTAAACACCATTTGACAATGGCACGAAAGAAAAATACAAATATTGCAGCAGCTGCGCAGTTACAGGATGCTGCACAGGCCGTCCAGGATGCGATGGAAGCTACCGCAGCGATTCCTGCGGGAGACGCCTCCGATGCTCCGGTTTCGGAACCCGTGGAAAAGCCCGCAGACGATATCTCCGACAAGGCTCCCGACGGGAAGTCCGCAGCCCTTTCGAAGGACACCCAAAAAAACACAAGGGGTGTAGCCAAAGCTCCCGCGACCGTCCGCGAGAGTGCCGCGCAGCGCGTCGCCCGCGAAGTGTTCCGCAGCTACCCCGACCGCAAGGCCGTACATGTGGCCTCGGACGGCACGGCCTTCTTCAACCGATGCGACGCCGTCAATTACGGACGCACGCTCAAGGACACGACCGTTGTCGAAGTAATCAATCAAAAAAACAAAGCCTGATGCAGTCCTTAACATTCGAACGTACAAACGGCAACATTCCCCGCAAGCTGGCGGGCGAAGACCACATCTCGGGGATCATGTTCTACATGGACACGCTGCCGTCGGGATTTACCGAAACGGAGCGTATCAAGGCCATTTCGCAGATCGAAACGGCCGAGAAGCTCGGGATCACCGCTGACGCCGAGGAGTGGAGCATTCGCCTCGTGCATTACCAGCTCTCGGAAATCTTCCGCATCAATCCGGCCATCAGCCTCTACGTGGGTATCTTCCCGAAAGCTGAAGGTGCCAACACCTATGCCGATACGAAGAAGATGCAGAACTTCGCCGGAGGTCGGCTCCGACAACTCGGCATTTGGGAAGGCGACGTGGCATTCTCGAAGGAGAGCCTTACGGCCCTGCAGGGTGTCGCCGCGACGCTTGAGGGGCAGGACATGCCGCTGAGTATCCTCTACGCCCCGAAAGTTGCGGCCGTCGCATCTCTGCCAACGGATGTCGCAGGGGACAAGGAGCGCGTGTCGGTCATCATCGGCCAGGCCGGAAGCTCCACGGGGGCGACGCTCTATGCGGACGAAGATAACACGACGGCGAAAGCCTCCGTTTCGGGGCTGGGCGTCCTGCTCGGCATCGTTTCTCTGGCTTCCGTGCACGAATCCCCCGCGTGGATCGAGAAGTTCCCCGCGGGCATCGACGTTCCCGCCTTCGGGGACGGCACGCTGCTTACGGCACTCGACCGCGCTGTGGTCGAATCGCTCGATGCGGCCCGCTACCTGTTCTTCGTGACCTACTCCGGACTGTCGGGCTCGTACCTGAACGATTCGCACACGATGGACGATGCCACGAGCGACTATGCCTACATCGAGAACGTCCGCACGATGGATAAGGCCGTGCGGGGCATCCGTACCTACCTGCTACCGAAACTGGGCGGGAATGTGTACATAGACAAATCAACGGGGCAACTGCAAACGCACAGCGTCGAATATTTGCAGACCACGGCGCAGAAGGCCCTCGAGGATATGGAGAAGGCGGGCGAACTGAGCGGTTACGTGGCCGAGATCGATCCTGATCAGAACGTGCTCGCCACCTCCGAAATCGAGATCGTCATCCGTCCTGTCGGCGTCGGTGTCGTGCGATGTATCAAAGTGAAAATCGGTTATGCCGAGAGTGTCTAACCGCTAAAATCAGAATACAATGAGCGTTACAACCTCTATTCCGCTGATCAACGGCGTGGAGTACAGTTGGGGCGATATTGTCGCTGCGGCCAACGGTGTGCCGTTCGTCGGTATCACCGCAATCAAATACGGCGACAGCCAGGACGTGCAGAACAACTACGGTGCCGGACGGCATCCAGTGTCCCGTTCGAGGGGACGCATCACTCCCACGGCCTCGATCACCCTTTACAAGAGTGAAGTGGTCACCCTGCAAAGCCAAGCTCCGAACGGTCGCCTGCAGGACATCGCACCTTTCGACATCACGGTGTCGTACCTGCCCGAGAGCGGCATCATCTCGACGGACAAAATCCGCAACTGCCAGTTTACCGAAAATAAGGTGGATTGGAAGGAGGGCGACCTGAACCAGCAGATCGAACTCACGCTGATCCCCTCTCATATCGAGTGGGGCCAGCCGAAAGCCTAACAAACGACCTATTTTTTTCGACTATGGAAAACAAACAACAGCAAGAGCAGAAAGAATTGGCCGCCGTGCGTGCCGGGTATCCCGTCTTCGACGGAGGTGTGACGGACGAAGTGAGGCAGTCTTGGAAGCAGGCCCACGGCCGCGTCGTGGCCGTAGATATCTACGACGACATGGCCGGGGAACACCACATCGGCTATTTCCGCCGTCCGTCGATGGATACCATGTCGGCCGTCAGCGCCGTGAGCCGACAGGATGAACTCAAGGGCGCCGAGGTGATGTTCAAGAACTGCTGGCTCGGCGGCAGCCCGCTGGTGCAGAACGACGCGATCCTCAAGACCTCGGCACTCGGGGCGCTGGGTGAGCTGTTCGCTACCTGTCATACGGAGTTAAAAAACTTGTAGGGGCGCACGCCCTTTCGGACGACGACAAACAGTCCATCCCGAAGGGGTGCGCCCTGATCCGGGCCGCGTTTCATATCGACCCTGGCACGCTCTCCTATGAAGAGTGGGCCGCATTGTACCAGCAGGCCGTATGGCTGGAGCGCCGACGGCTGCGCAATTTCGCAGAACTTTTAGGACGTCTATTCTCCTCGGACGAGGAGCCGGGTAAACGATGAGCAACTATTCTTTCAACTACTCCTTCAACATCACGGGCAACTGCGATGTCGTCGTGCAGGGCATCTCCCAGAACGTGGAGAAGCTCAACGACAACATCCGCAAGTCCGCGGGGTTGTGGGACAGCTTCGAAGGCAAGCTGCTCGCGTTGAACCAGTTCACGCAGTACGTCGAGGGCGTGGGCCGCACGATGCAGGAGGCCCTGCAACCGGGTGCCGCGCTCAACGCATCGCTGGCCGATCTTTCGGCCATATCGGGCGAGACAGGCGAGAGCCTCCGCCGGATCGAGGGGTATGCCCGCGAAACGGCCAAGACCTTCGGCGGCTCGGCAGCGCAATCGGTCGAGTCCTACAAGTTGCTGCTTTCGCAGCTTTCGCCCGAGCTGGCGAAATACCCCGATGCGCTCCGCGCTATGGGCGACAATATTGCCGTCCTGAGCAAGACGATGGGCGGCGATGCCACGGCTGCCGCCGAGGTGCTGACCACGGCGATGAACCAGTACGGCGTCTCGCTGTCCGACCCGATGGAGGCGGCACGCCGCATGGCCGAGATGATGAACGTCATGGCCGCCGCGGGCAAGGAGGGTTCCGCCGAACTTCCGGCCATCAAGGTGGCCCTCGAGCAATGCGGCATGGCAGCCAAAGGCGCCGGAGTGTCGTTCGAGGAGACCAACGCTGCGATCCAGGTGCTCGACAAGGCCGGAAAGAAAGGCGCCGAAGGCGGCGTCGCGCTGCGTAACGTCATGATGATCCTGAGCCGCGGGCGGTTCCTTCCGAAGGAGACGCTCAAAGAGCTGCAGGCCGCAGGGGTGGACATCGGGCTGCTGACGGACAAGACGCGGACGCTGGCCGAGCGCCTTGAGCCACTGAAAGTCGTCCTCAAGGATTCGGCGCTTTTCTCTCAGCTTTTCGGCATGGAGAACAGCAACGCGGCGATGGCTCTCGTGCAGGGCATTGACGAAATCCGTCGCTACGAAGGAGCTATCACCGGGACGAACACGGCCGTCGAGCAGGCCGGGATCATCATGGAGAGCTATAACGAACGACTCTCGCGTGTCCGTGCACGGTTCGACGACCTTAAAATCTCGCTGTTCAACGCCTCGGGCGACTGGGGCATTTGGGTCGAGGTCGTCGTCAGCTCGCTCGTGCCGCTGGCACAGATCACGCCGCTACTCATCGGGATTGGTAAGGGTATCGCCTTCATTCGAACGTTGAATTTCGCGGGGATGTGGCGCAGCACGATCGGAGCCATGAGCGGCGCGATCTTCTCACTTCAGATGTATAACGGCTATTTGAGTATTGGCAAGGTTCAGGCGCTGGGATTCGGGAGGAACATCCTCCAGGCTACTGTCGCCGCAGTGCGGTTCGCTACCGTCGGACTTTGGTCGGGAATCAAGGCCCTCGGCGCGTATATCCTTTCGTTGGTAACAGGCGGTACGGCATCGGCGACATTCGCAGGGATCGCCTCTACGGGCTTTGCGACGTTCAAACTGGCGGCCGTAACGGCATGTCGGGCCGTGAGCGCTGCGATCATGAGCATCCCGATCGTCGGCTGGATCGCAGCGGCAATCGCTGCGCTTGCGGCAATCGGCATTCATTTTTGGAATACTTCGGTCAAATTCCGTGCAACGCTCAAGGGGTTGTGGGCTTCGTTCAAAGCTGTGTTTTCGGGTATTTGGGACCTTGCGAAAAACGTTTTCGGCGGGATCGGCGACCTGATCGTCGCGGCGTTCAAGTTCGACGGCAAGGGCATACGAGATGCGATCCAGCGCATGAAAGGCGGATTTTCGGAGTTCGGAGCCGAAGTCGGCTCGGCCTTCACGAAAGCCTATGACGAAGAGATCGCCCGCTCGAAAGCCGAAGCCGCGGCCAAAGAAAAAGCATCTGCAGGAGAACCGTCCTCGGATGGTGTACTGCCGACGCCTGATCCGCTTGCCGCAGGGTTGCAGACCTCCGGAGCCACCGTTGCGGCCGCAGCGCCGAAGACCGACAAAATACGCAACATCACCGTACATATCGACAAGCTGATCGACCGTTTTGAAGTCCACACGACGAACTTGCGCGAGGATGTCGGCCGGGTGAAAGATATGATTACCGAGGCCGTGGTAGCCGCCGTAAACGATATAAACTTTGCAGGATGATGGGAACGTTCCAACCGATAAGTTTTGCGTTCGTCGCCGCAGGTGTCGCACAACAGGCACGTCTGGCCTTGTGTCGATTCCAGCCATCGCAGGAAAATGCAAAAAAACCTTCATGGGAGGGACACGGCGGTGAAATCGCAGGAAAGGGACTCTCTTTACCGATTACCGAATCCAAATATTGGGAATCGCGTTATGCCCTGACTAAACTCGTATTGACCCGCGAAGATAAAAGCACGTTGGTCATCAACGACGCCACGGTGAACATCTCGCAGGAGAAACACATCATCCGCACGCAACTCGTGGGACTGGGCGGTACGATCAAGGAATACATCTGTCTGGGCGATTATTCGATATCGCTTTCAGTGGGTATCGTGGCCGTGCGCGACGGGGTGATCGTGGACGAATATCCCGAAGCGGGGATTAGGGAGGTAAAGAAGTTTCTCGACGAAAATCAAGCCGTGAAAGTATCGAGCACCTTCTTCGAGTTGTTCGGCATTTCGCGCATCGTAGTGTCGAGGTTCTCGCTCAATCAGGAAACATGGTCGAACCGCCAGACGATCGACGTGCGGGCCTTCTCCGATGAAGATTATGTAATCAAATGTACCGAGTATTAAACGCCGTTTAACCGTCATTCAAACGATGTTCAAACTGACCGCCAAAATCGAAATCAAAGGCACGGGCAAGAAGTGGGAGTTCGATAAGGTCGCCGAAGTGGAGATCACCCGCGACACGGACACGCTCACGGATACGTGCGTGCTGAAGCTCCCGAAGAAGGTGCGTTGGCAGAACGAAGAGTACATCCCGATCAAGCGAGGCGACGAAGTGACCGTATGGCTGGGATATGATGACGAACTGGAGCTTGCCTTTCGGGGATTCGTCACCACGATAGGGCTGAAAACCCCGATCGAAATTCATTGCGAAGATTATATGTTTCAACTCAAGCAGAAAGAGGCGAAAAAACTCTCCTATAAGTCGGCCACGGTGGAACAGATACTCCGGGATCAAGAACTCGGCGTGCAGTTCAGGGTATTCGGCGAGCAGCACATCGGACAATACCGCGTGACAGCGAATACCGTGACTGAACTGCTCGGGCAGCTCAAGGATCAGGGCGGTATTCGCTCCTTCTTCCTCATCGAGAACGACACCCCCGTATTGTATTGCGGCGTGCTGTTCGAGCGGGAGGCGGCCTGCCGTCAGGTGTTCGCTACCGGAGTGAACCTGATCGACGACACACAACTCGACACACAGACAGCGGCAGACGTGAAGATCAAAGTGCGGGCCATATCCCTGCAACCGGACAACAAACGAATCCGTATCGACGTGGGGGATGCCGACGGAGAGAAGCGGACGCTGCACACCTACAACAAGACCGAGCAAGAACTCAAGGCATGGGCGGAACAGGAGCTTCGCCGCCTCAAACGCGATGGTCTTAAAGGAGCCTTTACCACATTCGGGGCCGTGCTGATCGACAAACTCGACCATATCGGAATCAAGATCGATGGCGTGCGCCGTGGAATCTATCAAGTGCAGAAGAACGTGATCAAGTACGGAACCGGAGGATTCCGACAAGAAATAACCATAGGACAAAAAGTCGCAGAATGACACTCGCAGAAGCCATACGGAGGCTCGCCATGATGGGCTCCGAAATCTATTGTAAGGTTTGCACCGTGGATAGCGTGGACGAGAAGGCCCGCACGGTGGACTGCACGCCTCTCGACGAGAGCGCTCCGCTCGTGGGCGTGAACCTCCAGGCCAATCAGGAGGGGGACACCGGCGTCGTCTGTTTCCCTGCCGTGGGCAGTTACGTCATCGTGGCGTTCATCACCCCGGCCGTGGCGGCCGTGGTCCTGTGCGACAAGATCGACAAGGCCCAGCTCTCGATAGGCAAGACGCGGATCACCGTGGACGCCGAGGTGATGGACGCCTCCCTCAGCGACACCTCCTTCCGAATCACTCCCGAGGGGGTGCAGTTCAACGGCGGGAAGCTCGGGGGACTACTGAAAATCGAACAGCTCACGGAGAAGTTCAACGAGCTGATCCGGGCGTTCAACACCCATACGCATACGATACCCGTCGGAGGGGTACCCGTCACAGGAACCGCGGCGGCGCAGTCGAACCCCGCCCCGGTCGTGGTTCCGGCCGTCACTCAGGCTATGCCCGAGGTCAGGGCTTCGGACTACGAGGACGCGAAGGTAAAACATTGAGGCGATGCGAGGGATAATGATAGACCCCGAAACGGGCGACTTGATGGTCCGCAGCGGTGCGCTGGTCGTGGGTGATACGACGGCGCAGACGGCCGAAGCGGTGCTTCAGGCCATGCGTGGGGAGTTCAAGGAGTTCCCACTGCTCGGAGCCGAAACCCTCAAGATGCTCGGCGGAACCTATAATCCGACGTGGACAGCAGATACAAAAGCGATGTTGCAGGTGTGCGGATTGTCCGTGTCGCATGTCGAAGTCAAAGACGGATTGATAACGATAGAATAATAATGGCACGGATTACACCTCAAGATAGGCAAAGCCTGCTCGACATAGCGGTACAAACCAGCGGCGGCGTAGAGGCGGCCTTCGACCTCGCAGCGGCAAACGGCACGAGCATCTCCGAACCGCTGGCACCGGAGGCGTCTCTCGAAACGGTTCCGGTGGTCGATAATTCCGTACTGGCACGATATGAAGCGCAACACATCCGCCCGGCGACGGAGCTTTCCTCCGACGAGATATCAATGGCACCTTACGGCGGTATCGGATTTATGGGTATCGAGATAGACTTTATGGTACGATGAGAACGATCGAGGAAATCAAGGAAACGATCTGCGCGGATTTCATGCGCAACGAATCGGCTGCAAAAGTATATGGATTCACCGCAGGGGATAGTTTCTCTGCGCATTTTGGCATTTTGTCGATAGAAAGCATTCTGTTCTACATTTTCGCCGTTGCGGCGTGGACGCTGGAGA